>Ga0136639_10000001_pt1 | contig 94844 bp, 87 predicted proteins | sample AntDrymUQ8592106_2_FD_113739 | JGI IMG/M metagenome (GOLD analysis project Ga0136639, IMG submission 113739) | Polar desert sand microbial communities from Dry Valleys, Antarctica - metaG UQ859 (21.06) | ecosystem: Environmental > Terrestrial > Soil > Desert | place: Antarctica: Dry Valley...
AAGATGGAGGGGGAAGTGTTGAATGCCTAGGAATTGATTTGGGGCGGGTGTGTCTATCCGGGGTGGGAGGAGGCAGGGGATGGGGGGTGGGAAATGGCTTGGATATCGCGGGTGGTTGGCATTCATGGGCGGGTGGCTCGGGAGGTGATATCGGGAAGGGGCGGAGGGCGGAAGGTGGGAGGAGAATAATTGATCGCCAGAGAGTTGATTTGGGGCGGGTGTGTCTATCCGGGGTGGGAGGAGGCCCGGCGAGGGATCGCCCATAGTGATGCTCGAAGGGCTTTGCCTGGCTTTCCAGTCCAGTCCAGTCCAGGGCCAAGGCGAGAGGGCGCGAGGGCGCGGGGGTAAGCGGACGAATCGCCTGTCGCTCCGGAGGTGGAGAAGGCAGATGGAGCGGCGGTTGCTTGACCGGCAGCGGCGGTTGTTTGAGTGGAAGCGGCGGTTGCTTGAGCCGGAGGGGGGCGGGCCCACAAAAGAAAAGGGCAGGGTCGAGCGGTTGGGGGCTGCGCCTGGGTGACTGCTTTGATTGCGCTCAAAATTGGCGACTTGTCGGCGAAGAGGGCATCAAGCCCATCCTCGAGTCCCGCCCATGCATCAGGGGGGGAGAAGAGATGATGTTGGCGCTGGGGGATGGGGGGGCGCGCAAGATGGCGGGCGCCCGGCGCTGGTGAGGAAGTTCACGAGGAGGCCGGGGCTTTGGCTCAAGCCCAAGACCCCGCAGTTCCATCACCTCGTTGCCAGGAAGACCTTGCAGCAACCATTCACCTCGGCGTCAAGCCCGGCATAGGCCTGAATGGCACTGCTTGGGCACTGCTTGAGAAGTATCTTCACCCGGGGGCGCCTCGCGGTCCGGCGCGAAAAATCCTGCCTGTGTCAACGGTGCCTGTGCTTTCGCTGGATTGACGAACTGATGGCTGGCAGCCTATTGCGGAGCCCATGAAGACCTGTGGGCATCGCCCCGGATACGGCTCGGAGCCCGTAAGGGGCGGGGCCATGCGCTTGCGCAAGTGCGAGAGCTGGCTTCACTCGCTGAGCCAAGGGAAATGATCACACGGGTGCCGAAACGCTCCGCGCGCGGAAGCGCCGGGTGCGGGCAAGACCGTGATGGGCTGCGCGATCATCGCCGCGCGTAGGGGTTCCGCCTGCCCTGGGGAACCTTCTCTGCTGGCGTTTTCAGATAAAAGTCACCCCTGATTTGCGCACCATCGAGGATCTATCTTGGCATGAGGACATCAGCACAACGGAGAATTTCCTCATGTGGCGGTGGCGGCAAACGGCCGTGGGTGAAAGCCCGTTGTTGGCCCTGAATGGTGGTCACCAAGCGTCCTCATCATCCCAATCCTCGACGGCGCATAGGGCGCCGAGCGTGCTTTCGAGGCCGAGTTCGAGGCGGGCGTGCATCACCGCGACGAGAACGCTCCGGGCCGGTGGACCTTGCGCGAGTTCTTGCAGGACATTGGTGGTCGCGTCGTCGGGATCATCGCCGCCCCAGTATTTCGGCAGGAACTCGACTGCCGCGGTGCGCTCTTCGATGGACGCGCGCGGGTTGGCCGCCACCTTGATGGCGTGGGCAAGGTGCTCGGGGCGGCGGAGGATATTAGTGAGACATGTTAGCTGCTTCCAGGCCGAGGTCCGCAGGCCGGCGGCGTGGCGCGAGTGGACCGCTGGCCCCTGGGTGCGGGAGAATGCATGGGTGGCGAGCGCTTCAAAGCACGCAATCACGTCAGAATTTTCCGCAAACGTGACTAGCTCCTCTTCCTGTTGGAAAAGATCGGGCGTGATATTGGATGGGGGGAGACGATTCTTTGCATTGTAAACCAGCCATCCGATATTCTGCGAAAACTCGCTCGCCGTAGCTTGCGAGCCCTTGCCGCGAAATGCTTCAATCTCCGGGGCAAAGGCGAGCACTGCGTTGAGCGTTTCCCTGTCTGCCACAATTTTATCCGCCAAGCGGAAGAGCTTTGAAACCGCCAAAGACGGATCCTGGGATGCTCTGGTGCTGCCGACTTTGTTGCCAGCGGCAATGGCTTTGCGGATCGCTTCGATGGACCGGAGAACGGAAGGCTGAGCGGGCATGGTTGTTAGAGTGCTCCATCAGTCGACGCGCCTTTTCGTTGGGGCCGCGGCGGGCGAGGGGCGGTGGTGGTGTTTCTTGAGGCTGGCAAGGGCGTGGGGTCCCCTAGTGGAACGGCCAGTGCTCCTATCGTCCACGGCCGCGGCCACGGTCAAGGGCGGAAGCGCGCTAGCATCAGTTCCAGTTTCACAATTGGCGATACCCAGCCGGCCCTGTTTGGATCCGGAGGGAACCCGAAGGGCGACACGAGTGAACTCTCTCAATCTCCCCCATCTACGCTTTATTGCCACCCCGCCAAACCCTTCCATAAGGTCCGCTACGGAGATTGTCAGCGGAATAGGAGCAGCGGGACTTGGCAGGCGCGGATGAGGGCGGTGGTGGTGCTGCCGAGGATGAGCTGGCGGACGCGGGAATGGCCGTAGGCGCCCATGACGAGGAGGTCGATGTCGCGCTGGGTGACCTGGGTGGCAATGACCTCGTCCGGATCGCCGGTGAGCAAGTCGGAGGTGACGCTGAATCCAGCGCCGCGCAGACTCAGGGCGGCAGCATCGAGGTCGTTGGCCAGGGTGCTGCTCGGCTTGCCGACGGCAAGGAGATGGTATTCGAGCCCGCGCAGCAGTGGCTGGGTGGCAACGTGATGAACCGCCTTGAGCGAGCTGGGGCCGCCGTCGAAGGCGATGAGTAAGCGGCTGATAGGGCGGAATTCCCGGGCGGCGACCCAAATCGGGACCCGGGCGCTGCGCACGACGCGCTCGAGATTGCTGCCGAGATGGCCTTTGGCGAAATTCGCGTGCTCGCCGCGTTTGCCGATGACGACAAGTGCGGCGGATTTTTCGATTTCCTCCAAGGTTTCCACCAACGAGCCGTGGCGCTGGGTGGTGGTGACGCTGGAGGCGAGTCCCGCATTGCCGAGCTGTTCGGCGGCATCATCGAGGATGGCCTTGCCGCGCAGCCGGGCGACCCGCGCTTGGGCTTCATCGAGCTGGACGAGTTCCTCTAGCAGATCCGCGTTGGCGTGAAACCCGATGGCACCGCTGAGGTCCTGCTTTTCCACACCCTCTGGGCGCTCAATGCCATGCAGGACTTAGATGGCAGCTCCCAGACGGAAGGCGGCCCAGGCGGCGTTCTGATAGATGCTGCCTAAATAGCGCGATCCGTCGGTGCAGGCGATGATGGTGGACATGGATTTCGGCAGGGTTTCAGGTTAATGGTCGAGCATCCTTTCGAGGGCGCCGGGTTTGTCATGGATCGCGAGCTTGTCGACGAGAGTGGTGGTCGCCTCATTCATTCCGAGAATTTCCACCTCGGTCCCTTCGCGGCGGAACTTGAGCACCACCCGGTCAAGCGCCCCAACCGAGGTGAGGTCCCAAAAATGCGCGTGGGAAACATCAATGGTCACCTTGGCAAGCACCTCCTTGAAGTCAAACGCGGCGGCAAACGTGTCCGCCGAGGCGAAGAACACCTGCCCGCGCACGCTGTAGGTCCGCGTGTCGCCCTCCAGCGCGCTGGTGATCTGAATGATCTGCGCAACCTTGCGGGCAAAAAACAGCGAGGCTAACAGGACGCCGACGCCCACGCCAATCGCGAGGTTGTGGGTCCAGATGACGGTCGCGACGGTGGCGATCATCACGATGTTAGTCGTCACCGGGTGGGTCTTGAGATTTTTAAACGAGGCCCACGAGAACGTGCCGATGGAAACCATGATCATCACCGCGACGAGCGCCGCCATCGGGATCTGCTTCACCCAAGGACCTAGCAGAAGGATCATTGCCAGCAGCAAAACCCCGGCCGCCAAGCACGAGAGGCGGGTGCGGCCGCCGGACTTCACGTTGATGATGGACTGGCCGATCATCGCGCAGCCGGCCATGCCACCGAAAAATCCGGTGACCACGTTGGCGATGCCCTGGCCGCGCGCCTCGCGGTTCTTGTCGCTGGGCGTGTCGGTGAGTTCATCGACAATCTGCGCCGTCATCAGCGACTCAAGCAACCCGACGATGGCCAAGCTTATCGCATAGGGGAAAATAATCGCGAGCGTCTCGAAGGTGAGCGGCACTTTTGGCAACAGGATCTGGGTCAGGAAATGGACGAGGGCGGGCTTGCGCTTCGGGTCAAGGTAGGGTTGTGCCTTTGGTGCCAACTTCCAAACCTGTTCGTTCTCAAAAATCAGCCCGCGCTGGGCAAGCCCAGCCCGCCGAACCTTTAAGAAGATTTACTACGGGAAATTGCGGTGCCCGCAGTGGTTGCCGGCCCGCTCACTCCGAAGTGTCCTTCTTGAAAAACCGCCGCGCGTGCCACAGCGCCCAGAGGCCCGCGCCGGCGGCCCAGGAGAGCGCCGCGTATTCATAGTGGGTGGTCATGACCCGCGGCAGAAAGTCAGCCGAGAGCCGGGTGAGTGCGGCAAGGACGATGGAAAAGACAATGAGGCGGGCGGTCCACGACTTGTTAGCAAAGCGCTCCACCGCTCCGCTGTGGCCAAACAGGACCCGGCTGCCGGCAATCAGGCACAGCAGCCCGAAGCCGCCGACAAACAACAGGTGGTTGAGCCCGATGGCCTTCGAGTAGAGAAACAGCGGCGCCGCCAAGCCCGTGAGCGCCAACGGCAGGCACCACAGCCGCAGCGCGTTGGCCAATGTGCCCACCGGCGGCGCGCCGCGTTTTGGCAGCCAGCGGACATGTGTTAGGGCAAAGCCGAAGGCCGCCACCCGCAGCACGATGCCGGCGCTGGCATGGCCCCACACCTCCAGCGGAAAACTGGCTAACAGGGCAACCGCCGCGATGACCATGTTGCGCCACGACCGGCGGGTCTCGGCGCCCTCGGCCGGTTCGCCAAAGGCGTTTCCTAACAACCTAGGGAACAGGAAAATTCCCACGCCCATGATAGGCGCCAGCAAAAACCCCTGGTTGAGCAAAAGCCCGGCGAAGCGGTAGCGCTCGATGCTCGTCATCCATGCCGGGTTGAGCCACAGAACCGTGCCCACCAGTCCGCAGAGAATCCCCACCGCGGCTAACAAGAGCGGCGGCGGCGGCAGGTCGCGGCGAAACCACACGAAGCGCACCGCCAGGGAGGCGGCAAAGCCGGTTAGAAGGGCTAGAAAAAGCGCGTCGCCCCAGACGTTGGCCCCGCGCAGGTGGCAGATCCCGCCGGCCAGGTGGAGGCCAAACAAGGGCAGCAGCTCCCACGGCTTGAGCCGCGGCGCGCTGAGCATCCGCGGTCCGGCGGTGCCGAGAAACCCGATGACAAACGCCCCGCCAAAGGACTCGATCATCACCCGCGCATGGCTAACACCCGGATAGAAGCCCAGCGCGCCGCGGTAGAACATCGGCCACAGCATCACCCCGGCGATGCTGAACATGATCCCTGTTAGGAAGAACAGCCGGTACGGCTCGCTGCCAAGCCAGACGAGCGGGGCGGCGAGTTTGGACGCCGGGTGCTTCTTTTTGGCGTGGCGGCAGGCGGGAAAGCTCATGGCGGTTAGGTGGGGTGGGCATCGGGTGCCGGTAGCCGGTAGGCGGCGTAGCGTGCGCGTTGTTCCTCGGTGAGGCGCGCCGGGTCGAAGCGCGCGTCGGGGATGGCGTGGATTTTCGAGTGGATCACCTGGGCCATGTCCTCGGCGCAGCGGACAATGTGCCCGGCGCGCTCGCCAGCGAAATGTTCCGCCACCGTTTCTCGGAACAATTCGAGCCAGCGCTCAAACAGAGGCCAGCCCATGTCGGTTAGTGGAACCAGCTTCGCGTGGGCCGCGATCGGGTTGCCGCGGAACGTCCCGGCGCGAAACAACACGGTGTCCCAAAAGTCGTAGATCTTCGGCAGGTGGCTTGCCCAGTTAACCTTGGCCACCCCGTCAAACACCTCGCCCAGCGCCGCGTCGGCCTGGACTTTCTGGTAGAAGGCGTCGGTGAGCACGATCAGGTCGGCTCGTCCGGTGATGTCGGGCAGGCTGGGGGCGGAGGGCATCTCTTTTGGCAGTTAGAACGTGAAGTCCAGCTCGATGCTGGCGCGGGTGGTGTCGCGGTAGCGGGCGTCCTCGGCATCAAAGTAGCCGAGCTTGGCAATGGCGCTGAGCTGGTCGGTGAATTTTTTCGCCAGCACCGAATCAAACCCGATGCCGATGCTCGTGCCCAGCTCGTTGTCGCCAAAAAGGTGCGCCACATTGGTCCAGTTTACCCCCCAGCCAAGCGGGAAGGTGTGGCTCAGGTAGCTGTCGGTCAGCCCGCCGTGGGTCCCGAGCGCGCGCAGCAGGTCGGTCGCATCGGCAAAGCCGTTCATCGCGTGCAGGGTGGCCAGCGGCGTCTGGAATCCGGCGTCGAGGTGCTCAACTCCGGCAAGCACCACCTGGCTGCCGAAGGTCCGGCTTGCTGTTAGGTGGAGGTAGAACGCCTCGCTGTCGTTGGCCGGTCCGGCCTCCTGTTGGAATGCCAGCTCGGCGTGCACCGCGATGTCGCCAACCTTTGTTTCCGCGCTCACCCCGAAGGTGTCGTTGTCCCAGCCGCGCAGCGCGGGGGCGTCAAAATTCATCAGATAGATATAGCCGCCCAGCTTGACCCGGTCGATGCCGGTGAAGGCGGCGTTGAGCAGGTGGATCTTGGTTCCGCTGTCCTTGGCAGCGCCCTCAGCGGAGCTGCCGTAGATGCGGTTGACCTGGTTGATCCACGCGTAGTTGAGGGTCAGGCCGTGGGCAAACTTGTGAACCAGAGAAATCGCGTCATAGGTTTGCTCGTTCTGGCGCCAGCCGACGTTGCCGATGAGGGCGGCGTTGTCATAGATGATGCGCTGGCGGCCAAGCTTCACGGTGGTGTCAAAGCCGGTATACTGAAGATACGCCTGGTTGAGCTCCGCGGTGCCGGGGTCGGCGATGGTTGAATTGTTGGGGTCGAACGGATCCACCCCCGCGGCGCCACCGTGGTAGTCATCGATGCCCACCCCGGTGAACTCGCCCTCAACAAAGGCCGAAAAACCATGCCACACTCCTGTGCGCAGCCCCGGCCGCACCCGCAGCGTCAGCGCGTGGGACGGGTCAAAGCCGGCGATGTCGGCAAACTCGTAACGCAGGCGCGCGTCCAGCGTGGGGGTTAGCCACACGGGCTTTGGCTCCGGCGCGATGACCTCTGCGGCGGGTGGATCGACGGCGGTGGTTCCCGCGTGGGCGGCGCTCACCGCGGCGAGAGCAAAAATTAGGACGGCTTTCATGATGGTTGTTTTGGTGTTAGGCCACGGCGGGCGCCAGCGCGCGGTCGGCGATTTCATCGTCGCTTAGGTAACACCCGGGGTCCGAGCCCCAGACGTGGCCGGTGGTGGTTGCCGCGCGGGTGCGGAAGCCGCCGCCGCAGATGGAGAACCAGCGGCACGTGCCGCAGCGCCCGTGGATGCGCGCCTGGGCCTGCGCCCGGCTCAGCGCGCCGATCGAGCGGATCTCGGCGAGTTCCTCGGCGGCGGCCGGATTCTTGCCCTCCCAGATGTCCGAGAAGGCCATGCGCTTGACGTTGCCGAGCATCACATTTTGCCAGAACTGGTCGGGATGGACGTTGCCCTGGGTGTCGATGTTGGCCAGACCGGTCCCCGAGCTGTTGGTTCCGCCGCCGTTCCACGCCAGCAGTTGTTGGGCGGCCTCCAGGCCCGGGTGGTTCTCCTGCTGCATCCGCAGTAACAGATAGGGGCCGTCGGCCGGCTGGGTCACGGTGAGCACCTCGCGGTGCTGGCCGTCGCGATGCCATTGCTCGACGCGGTTGATCAGGGTGTCGAGCGCATGGCGGGACTCCTCCGGCCGCAGGATCTGCAGCTCGGTGCCGCGGCCGGCCGGTACAAGGTGATAGAAGCACACCCGCTGGATCTCCTGCTCCTCGATGAAGTCGAGGATCCGCTCGATGTCCGCCACGGTGTGGCGGGTGAGCGTCAGGCGCAGCCCGGTCTTCTGGTCAACCTCGTGGCAATTGCGAAACCCCTCCACCGCGGCCTTGAACGCTCCCTTCTTGCCGCGGAACTCGTCGTGGATCTTGCCGATGCCATCCAGCGAGATGCCCACGTAGGCAACCTCGGCCGCCTTGAGCCGCGCCGCCTTCTCCGGGGTGATGAGCGTGCCGTTGGTCGATATCGTTAGCTTCAGCCCATGCTCGCCGGTCAGATCCACCAGGTCAAAAAACCGCGAGTGGATCAGCGGCTCGCCGCCGGAAAGCAGGAGCGAGGGAATCTGATAGGCCGCCAGGTCCTTCACCACCGCCTGCATCTGCGGCCAGTCCAGCTCGCCCGGATAGCGCGCGTTCATCGAGTCCGAGTAACAGTGGACGCAGCGCAGGTTGCAGGTCCGCGTGATGTTCCAGACCACGATCGGCCGCCGGCTCCGCGCGCTGGCCGCCGCCGCGGGGCCCAGCCCATAACGCAGGCCGTCGGCGGGTTGTTCGGTTCCGGTCCACAGGCGTGTTAGGTTGATCATGGTTGCGCGGGGTTTTTGTTCGGTTAGATCGCGGCGCTGCGCGTGCCGCGTGGTTGATAGGAGCAGGAGGGATCCTCGGCGAAGGGGTCGCCGGTGAGGCCGTAGGCGCGGGCGCGCGAGCCGCCGCAGATCTTGCGGAACTCGCAGCGGCCGCACTTGCCGCCAAGCGCGTCGGAGTCGCGCAGCGAGATGAACAACGGATGGTTGCGATAGACGTCTGCGGGATGGCGGGTGCGGACATTGCCGCAGACCATCGGCAGGAAGCCGCTAGGGCTAACATCGCCGGTGTGGGAGATGAACATCACGCCGCGGCCGTCGCGGATGCCCAGCGGCCCGCGCAGACCGGGGCGACCCGCCGGTCCGCCCTTGCCGCGCTGGGCAAGCACCCGGCGGAAGTGGTGGCCCTCGGTGGTCTTGATGCCAAACGGCGCGGTGCCGGCGAGATCGGCCATCTCCTCAAAAATGTTTTCCAGATCGTGTGCGTCGGGCATGTCCTGGGCGCCGGCGCGGCCGGTGGGGACCAGCACAAAGACGCTCCACATCGCCGGTTGCCATTCGAACATCAGGTCGCGGAAGGCGGGGAACTCGTGCAGGTTGCCGCGCGTGAGCGTCGTGTTGATCTGGATCGAGATCCCCGCCGCGCGCGCCATTTCCATCGCCTTGAGCGTGCGCTCAAACGTCCCCGCCACCCCGCGGAATGCATCGTGGGTTTCACGCGTCGCTCCGTCCAGGCTCAGGGACAGCCGCTCAACCCCCGCCGCGCGGATCGCCGCAAAGTCAGAGTCTAGCAGCCGCTCGGTCGCCGAGGGACTCAGCCCCACCCGCATCCCCGCCGCGCTGGCACGCGCCGCAATTGCCAGCACGTCCGGGCGCATCATCGGGTCTCCCCCAGTTAGTATCAGCATCGGCGGCGCCAGCTCCGCGAGCTCGTCTACCAGCCTGGCCGCCTCCACCTCTGTTAGCTCGTTGGGATCCCGCCGGTACTGCGCCTCGGCCCGGCAGTGGCGGCACGCCAGCGCACACGCCCGCGTGATTTCCCAAAAACCCAAAAATGGACGTTCTCCAAACGGATCCTTCCCCGCCACCCCAACAGGCCTCGTCTCGCTCCGCGACCCCAACCCTTCCGGCAACTCATGGGAAACTTTCATCCTTCGATGCCAAAACTCTGCCACCCGCCGAAGGGGAAGAAAAGCAATTAAAGAATATTCTTTCGTTTATTTTCCGCCGCCCCGATGGCGCGCTCCGGAGTGCGTTCATTGACAGCACCGAAAGCATGGCGTAAGCATCGGATTTTCCAATGGATGGTGTATTCAGCGCGAAGTGGTCGGCCAAGGCCGCCTTGCGGAGCGCATCGAGGTGTTTGATCACCAATCAGAATCGATGATGAACGTGGTTCGGAAACTGGATGTCGGAAGGATGAGCATCCGGACAGACTCGGGTGAACGTGAATACCAGATTAAGTTCTCATCCAAGCGCGGGTTCTTTCCCAATGGCATGACTGTCGACACGGGGGAGGCGATAATCGAGCTAAGACTCGGCTTTTCCATTCTTGATCTCTTGCGCCGCAACAAATTTGCGCGGGTGCACTACGCGTCAAGCTCATGCGATGGGGAATTTGCGCTTGTGGTATGGAGCCGCACGGTAGGTGTAGGATCGATTTTGAATGCCGCGCCGGGGATCTTGGCGGAGAACGAGATTGAGATGATCCGCGCGCTGGGAATTTTCGCGGCGGTGATGTATTTGTGATTTGAAGTGGGTCTGAGGTGAGCCGCAGGCCACCGAGGTCCAGCTTGCTGGCGGGAACTCGCTTAGCTCACTCATGCAACGCTCCCTCCGCGGCAGCGTGGGAAAACCGGGGGGCGGGCGCGGTTGAGCGCGCGGGAGCCTCCGCCCGGGCATGCCGCAGCGAGCTGAGAGCATCACAGCGGTAGCGAGCTACAGCAGTCCACGGTTCGCCTGCGGCCCACATTACCATTGCATCTTTTCGCCCTGGAGGAAGGCGTCGATCTGGGAGAGGATCTGGTTGCGCAGTGGAGGATTGGGCACGCGCCAGGAATACAGCGGGTGGATGCCGTCGGGGAGGGTGTGCAGGTCGCAGCGGACTTTCTGTTGGAGCAATTTTGCCTGGAACTCTTTGGCGGTGGCGACGGAGAGGTGGGCGTCGCGGGTGCCGAGGAAAAAGATGCAGGGCGGTGTGGAGGCGCTTATGTTGTGGAGCGGAGAGAATTCCTTGAAGCGGGCTTTCACATTGGGGTCGCCAAAACCATCTGGCCCGTTGTCCAGCACGGGGTACCACAGGGCCAATGCGTTGGGCCGCGGCGAGACGGTGAGGTCATCGACCGCGTCGTCCAAGCCGGAGAGCATGGCCGTGGCTGCTGCCAGTTGGCCGCCTGCGGAAGCCCCGGCGGCGACGATTTTTTCCGGATCGATGCCCAGCTCGCGGGCATGGGCGCGCACATAGCGGATGGCGGACTTCGCATCGGCCACCGCGTCAAAGGGCGTGGTTCCGTGGCTAAAGGACGTTCGGTAGTCGACGCTGATGGCCACCATGCCCTTGGCGGCAAAGTGGGTGCACTCAGGGTAGAACTGCATCGGCGTGCCGCGGGCCCAGCCGCCACCAAAGAAGAACACGATCACCGGGCGTGGCGTGGCGGCGGTGCCGGCGGGCTTAAACACGTGGAGGGTGAGGTCGCCTTTGGCCGCCTTTTTGTAGGTGATGATCTCCGGCTGATAGGCTTGCGCGGGTTTTTCCAAAACTCCGGTGAGCGCGTCAAACCACCGCTGCGCCATCTTCTGGGCGCCGGAAGCATTCGGGTGAACCTGGTCGGCCCCCGTGTCCTTGACCGGGTCAAAATCCTTGCCCTGCGGGACGATGACCACCCGCGAGTCCGGGCGGTCGAGGCGTTTTCCCAACTTCAGGAGTTCGTCTTGCAGCTCAGGGATATACGCGTATTTCGGCAGCTTGCCGCTGGGGATCGGCTGGGCGAGCAAAACCACCACCTTTGGGTTGATGGCGCGGAAAGACCCGATGAGCCCTTCGATGTCCTTGAGGATGACAGGGACCGGTTTCTGGTCGGATGACTGGTTGTGGCCCGCGTGGAGCAGAACGATGTCAGCCGGGTGCTTCTTGAAATTCCCCGGCACCGTGGCCGCTAGATAGGTGGAGGTTTTTCCGCCATATCCCTCATGCGCCAGCTCGCCGATGCGCGATGGACTGCTGCGCGTCCCAACGAACTCCACAAAATATCCCGCCGTGTAGAGCTTCTCAAAGAGCGGATACCTCCAGTTGGAGAACGTGCCACCGCCCTCGGTGATGGAGTCACCCACCGCCATGATCCGGTACTCCTTGGCCGGAGCCGCAACGAGCGGGCCTAACGACCAGGTAAACAGCAGAATAACAATTGCGCGCATCGTGCCACCTTGGATACGGGATCCAACCTTCTGTTAGCAACCCGCAAACCCTCCTCCCGCACCGGAAAAAAATCCCCGGCCGCGCACCTGGGGCGGCCGCGGAAGCAGATGCGGGAAAATAAAGAATTCTTTTTCGTTGATTGCCGCGCCTGCTTGTTTAGACCTGCGGTGTCATGAACAACGTAAGACGCCTGTGGATCTTGTTAGGGGTGGTGGTGGTCAGCAGCTTTGCGGTGCTGGGGTGGTTTGGCGGTGAGATTTACCGCAAGGCACCGCCGATTCCCAAGCAGGTGGTGGTGGGAAACACCGGCGAGGTGTTGTTCCTTGAGGCGCAGATCAAGGACGGCCAGAACGTCTGGCAGAGCACCGGCGGCCAACAGTTGGGGAGCATCTGGGGCCACGGCAGCTATGTGGCGCCGGACTGGACGGCTGACTGGCTACATCGGGAGGCGGTCTTCTTGTTGGAGCGCTGGGCGCAGGCGGAAGGGGCGGAATCATTTGCGGCGCTGGGGCTTGAGCGCCAGGCGGCGCTCAAGGCGCGGCTGCGCGCCGAGGTGCGCACCAACCGCTATGACCCGGACACCGGGGTGCTAACGGTGAGTGCCGAGCGCGCGGCGGCGATCCGCTCCAACGCGGACCACTTTGGCGGCTTGTTTGGCGGCAGCAGCGATCCGGAACTGGCGAAACTGCGCGAGGCCTATGCGATGCGCGAGGTGAGCGTGGAGGATCCGCAGCGGCTTGGCCCGCTAACCGGGTTTTTCTTCTGGGCCAGTTGGGCGTGCGTGACCGAGCGGCCGGGGGAGGCGATCAGCTACACCAACAATTGGCCGCATGAACCGCTGGTGGACAACAAGCCGTCCGGCCAGCTGATTTTATGGACCGGGCTGAGCGTGATCCTGCTGCTGCTGGGAGTGGCGTTGCTAGCCTTCCACTACGCGCGCAACAGCGAGGAGGAGATCCCCTCGGTGTCCTATCTGCCGGAGTCCGACCCGCTGCTTGGGCAAGTGGCCACGCCCTTGATGCGCGCCACGCTCAAGTACTTCTGGACCGTCTGCGCGTTGTTAGTCGTGCAGGTCATCCTCGGCGGCATCACCGCCCACTATGGCGTGGAGGGCCAGCACTTTTACGGAATCGCGATCTCCGAGTGGCTGCCTTACGCGGTGACCCGCACCTGGCATGTGCAGCTTGCGGTGCTGTGGATCGCCACGGCCTGGCTGGCCACCGGCCTCTACATCGGCCCGGCGGTCTCCGGGCACGAGCCGCGCTTCCAGCGGCTTGGCGTCAACGTGCTGTTTGGCGCGCTGGTCTTTGTCCTGGTCGGCTCGATGGTCGGCCAGTGGTTCGGCGTCATGCAGAAACTCGGGCTGGTAGAGAACTTCTGGATCGGCCACCAGGGCTACGAGTACGCCGAGCTCGGGCGGCTCTGGCAGCTTCTGTTATTCGGCGGGCTGCTGCTGTGGTTGTTGTTAGTCGGGCGCTCGATGTGGCCCGCGCTGCGGCGCCCGAGCGAGAGCCGCAACCTCCTGGTGTTGTTTTTCCTCTCCACGGTGGCCATTGCGGTGTTCTTCGCCGCGGGTCTGATGTGGGAGCGCCAGACCCACCTGAGCATGGCCACCTACTGGCGCTGGTGGGTTGTCCACCTCTGGGTCGAGGGCTTCTTTGAGGTTTTTGCCACGGTGGTCATCGCCTTCCTGTTCACCCGCATGGGCCTGCTGCGGGTGAAGGTGGCGACGGTCAACGTGCTGTTAGCCACATCCATCTTCCTCGCCGGCGGGATTCTCGGGACCTTCCACCACTTGTACTTCGCCGGGACCACCATGCCGGTGCTGGCGCTTGGGGCGTCGTTCAGCGCGCTGGAGGTGGTGCCGCTGGTGCTGATAGGTTTCGAGGGCTGGCACAACTACAGGCTGAGCCAGGCCAAGGAGTGGGTGCGCGAGTACCGCTGGCCGATCTGGTGCATGCTGGCCGTGGCGTTCTGGAACCTGGTGGGCGCGGGCCTGTTTGGGTTTCTCATCAACCCGCCGATTGCGCTGTATTACATGCAGGGGCTCAACACCACGCCGCTCCACGGGCACACCGCGCTCTTCGGGGTCTATGGAATGTTGGGAATCGGCTTGATGCTGTTTGTCGCCAAGGGGCTTGGTCGCCCGGGACGCTGGAGGCAGAAGCCAATCGCCTTTGCCTTCTGGTCAATCAACCTCGGTCTGCTGTTCATGGCGCTGCTGAGCCTGCTGCCTGTTGGGCTCATGCAGACCGTGGCGAGCGTCAACCACGGCCTGTGGTATGCGCGCAGCGCCGAGTTCCTCGGCGGGGATCTGATCACCACCTTCAAGTGGCTGCGTGTCATCGGCGACTGCCTGTTTGCCGCCGGCACCCTGGTTCTCGGGTGGTTTGTCATCGGGCTGACCACCGGCTGGTCGCTGGTGCGCGAGGACCGCCAGCCACGGAAGGGCTCCCGCCGGGTCCAACAGACCAATCCGGCGCTTGACCGCGCAGGCAAGCCAACCGAAACTGCGCGCAAGTTCTGAGCGCGCCCAACACCTCGTGTTTACCTACAGCAAACTTGCCCAGGCCGGCATCGCCGCGGTCAGCTATCTGGCCGGCGTCGCCCATGAGGAGCGGCTTGCGGGAAGCGCCGAAATTGCCGCCTCGCGCGAGCTCTCGCGCTTGTTGGTCGCCAAGATCCTCACCCTGCTCTCGGCCGCCGGCTTGGTCGAGGGCAAGCCGGGGCCGTCAGGCGGCTATCGGTTAGCACGCCCGCCCGGCGAGATCACCCTGTTGGATGTCGTTAGGGTTTTCGAGAGCTCCGACGACGTGGTGATGTGCCCGTTTGGTCCTAACTGGTGCGGCGTCGGCCCGCACTGCCCGCTGCACGACACTTTCATGGACATGCACCAGGGGGCAATCGACCGGCTCGCCGGCGAGAGCTTCGCGCAGTTTGTGCACGGGCGGGTGGAGGCCTAGCCTGATCCTTGCAGGTGGGCGCGGGGTTTCCCTGGACGAGCCGATTTAAAAAATTTGCCACCAGAGTCCGGCGCTTGGATCAGGCACCGGAGTAGCGCCACCCGGCATGGGTGATGCCTTGACAGTGGAATGGGAGGCACCAAGGTGTCTATATCAGGATGGTTTTCAGCAAGGAAACCGGAATGGCAGGGCTATTGCATAGCCGCGCGCGGGAGCTGGAGGTGACATTCAGCGAGGTCCTGCGGCGTGGCCTCACCAGCACAGAAACTCGAGGGACTGCGAGATGAGGAAGTATGGCAGTTTATGGTTGGACCACACGGTGACGCTTTCGGGTCATCCGGGATTGGTTGCTGAGTCTTACAGCTTTCCGCTCGATCAGAGTGGACTCTACGGGGTCTGGGTGAAGGAGGGCGAATCTGGTGCCGAGGTCATCTATCTCTGACTAGGAGAGATGCCAAGCGATCAGCACGGAGCGATCATACGATGCGGCATGCTCAATGAATGCCATGGTGGACTACTGCTCTGTGATTCGAGTCGACTCGGCAAACTTCCGGATGATTTCTACGATGATGAAGATCTCTGGAACTTCTTTGCTGATGGGCTGTGTTTCGACGGCTCGTTGGAGCACGGTGACTGGAAATCCAACGCAAGCGATGGGAACATTGTTTTTGTTCCGTCGTATGAATTCTACTCGATCGCAGAACTGATCGGTGTGCCCGGATATGCTATTTTTTGTCGTCAGGAGGCAGAGGGCTGAGAAGCGATGCGACCGCAACGAGTGGCGGGCATGGCCGGAATTTAGTGAGTTGGGAGCGGGTATCAATTCCGGCTCTCCGGGATTTCTAGTGGGTAATGTAGGCCACAGGCCAACCGTGGACTGCTGTAGCAAAGCTACCGCTGTGATGCTCGCAGCTCGCTGCGGCATGCCCGGGGGGAGGCTCCCGCCTGTTCATCCGCGCCGTCCCCTGTTTCTTCCGCGCTGCCGCGGAGGGAGCGTTGAATGAGTGAGCGGAGCGGGTTCACGCCAGCAAGCTGGACCGCTCCCAGCGGTAGCAAGCTACAGCAGTCCACGGTGGCCTGCGGCTCACCCCAAAAGACCTACCCACTATAAATTCGGGAGGGTATTAATTCCCGAGGGGGTCGCTTGCAATTCTTGCATCCCGGCGCGGCGGATGGCAGAAAGCGGCAACACCCGACCGCCCGTGAAATCCCGCACCGCCGCCGCCACGTTTCTTGTCAGCCTGCTTCCAGTCGCAACCTGCGTTGCGGAAGCCCCATTCGACGTCTTGCGGGCGAAAGCGCGCGAGCTGGCCGCGAAGCCGTACGCGCCGCGGCCTGGGAAGCTGGACGACTTTTGGGCCAATTTGAGCTACGACGAGCACCGCGACATCCGTTTCAAGATGGAGTCGGGCCTGTGGTGGGACCAGGGCCAGTTCTCGATTGATTTTTTCCACCCCGGCTGGACAGCCAAGAAGACCGTGGCGCTCTATGAAGTCGCCGGGAGCGACGACAAGCCGCTGGCATTTGATTCCTCCTTGTTTGACTACGGCAAGCAGAAGGTTCCTAGCGGCACGACGGCGCCTGCGGGGTACGCCGGGTGGCGCGCCCGCACCCACCTGAACTCCTCGGAGTACATGGATGAGTTTTTGGTTTTCCTAGGCGCAAGCTACTTTCGCTCGATCCCTGCGGGTGCTCCGTATGGCCTGTCCGCGCGCGGCCTCTCGATCAACAGTGGCCTTCCCGGAGTCCCCGAGGAGTTTCCGGACTTCACCGAGTTCCACCTCGAAAAGCCGGCCAAGGATGGCAAGTCGCTGGTTGCCTATGCTTTGCTCGAGGGCGAAAGCGTCGCCGGGGCGTACAAGTTCACCGTGACGCCAGGCGTTGAGACCGTCATGGAGGTCGAGGCCGAGATCACCCTGCGGCGCCCCGTTGCGCAGCTCGGCCTGGCGCCGTTTTCGAGCATGTTCTGGTTTGGCGAAAACACCCACCCGCGGCCCTACGATTTCCGCCCGGAGGTCCATGATAGCGACGGACTTCTGATGGAACTCGGGAGCGGCAACCTGCATTTCCGACCGCTCGAGCACACCAAGGACCAGTTCCGCCACTGCGTATTTGCCATGGAAAGCCCGCGCTCGTGGGCGCTGGTCCAACGCGACCGGTCGTTCGCCTCCTACCAGGACGTCGAGGCCGGCTACCACAACCGCCCCAGCGTCAGAGTCGAACCGCTCTCCGGCTTCGCCAATGGCAAGCTCCACCTCATCGAGATGCCCACCATTGATGAAACCAACGACAACGTCATCCTCGGCTGGGAGCCGACCCCGGCACCCGAGGTCGGCAAGCCGTTCAACTTCCGCTACCGGCTCATCTGGCTGCGCGACCCTTCTCCCTCCGGCCTCTTCACCGTCAAGGCAACGCGCTCGGGCAACCCGGTCCAAAAGCCCGACGAGGTGCTCATGACCATCGACTTCGCCAAACCTCTCATCCCCGAGAAAAAAACCGGCGATCCCAAGTGGGACGACATCTCCAAGCTCAAGCCGGTGGTCACCATCAACCAGCCCGGGGTGAAGCTCATCCATGTCGGCCTCACCGACATCAGCATGCCCAACGTCGACGACCTCCCCGCAGGGATGGGCCGCAGCAACCAACTCCACATGCCCCAAGTGCTCCGCGCCTTCTTCGTCCTGGATCCAGGCACCAATATCCACCAGATCGACATGACCTGCGAGCTTCAGGATGAGTCCGGCAAGGCCGTCTCCGAGCGCTGGCTTTATCTTTGGAAGCGGACTCATTGAGCCGGGCACATCATCACGCCATGAGTGAGCTTAAACCCTCAACCTCGAAATTTTGAGAGGAGGCAATCCGTTACCCGTGGTGATTGGGGTGCTTGTCTACCAGGTGTTGGGCTGGTGGGTGGGCGAGCGGGTCTTTGCGAGCGTGAACAGCGAGGCGATGCTTTTCACGTTTCTCGCGGGGAGTGGCGCGCTGCTGTGCTGGTTGTTTTCCCGCACTACCGCCGACTCGAGCCTTGGCCGCTCGATCTGGATGATCAATGTCGCCCTTGGGTTGGCTTTAGGGCTGATGTTCCGCTCGGTCTCGGGCGGCTGGTAGGGCTATCAGGGTGCCAAAGTTAAATCCGGCCCACAGCAAAGTTGTTAGGCTGCTCATGTTAGCAAGGCATGGACCACTGAACTGGCCGAGTAGCCGCCACCGCCCTCGGGCAGCAGCGCGCGGATGCTCGCGAGGTCGTCGCCTAAAGTGATCAGCGGTGGCTCGGTGTAGTTGTTAGCCCGTTGTTGCGGCAGGTCGATGGAGGCGGCCAGGGAATTGCACAGGCACATCGTGCCGTGGGTGCGCGCCGGGTCGCCGCCCTTGGCGATGTAGTCGGCGACCGGCTCGGCCGAACAGCGGAAGCCAAGCTTGCCGTCGGGCTTCAGGTAGGTTTCGCGCAGCACTCCCAAATCGCAGATCCGCTCACGATGCTCATAGACTCCCGGCTCCGCCAAGGTGCCCGGCAGCTGCGCCACCTTGAAGGGAAACCGGGTCGGCGAGGCGTAGGGGTCGGTGAAAACAGTGAGATCGTTGCTCCGCAGCGCGTCGATGAGCTTGGCCTTCAGCTCGGGCGCAAAGCCGGATTCCTCACTCAGGGCAAAGGCGGTGCCGACCTGGATGCCCATGGCACCGAGAGCCCGTGCATCGCGCAGTTTGCCCTTTGTCCCAAAGCCGCCGGCCAGCCAGAACGGCAGCCCCATCTCGCGGAACTTCGCCACGTCAATCTCGTCGCGCGGGCCATAGCTGGGCTCGCCGGTTTCCGTTAGCTGAAGCGCACCGCGCGGCGGCGCGTTGTGGCCGCCAGCGCTGGGGAACTCCGCGACAAATCCGTCAACGCGTCCCGACGCCTTGCGCCGCAGGCTCTCGGCAAGCACCGCGGAGGCGACGATGGCCAGAAACAACGGCCGCTTCAACTCGCGCGGCGCGTCCGAACAAAAGGTGTTAGGCTCAAACTCCGCAGTGAACTCTTCGGTGGCGCCGGTGACATCGAGCCGCAGTTGCGCGCCAAGCCCGGCGGAGAGGCGGTCGAGGATGCCCGGGATCTGGCGGGGAATGCCCGCACCCATCAGCACCACATCAACCCCCGCCAACATCGCACCATAGAGCAAGGGCAGGGTCGGAAGCTGGCTCTTCTCCAACAGGTTTAGCCCGACCCGCCCCGCGTGCCCATCCTTGGCAAGCCAGATGGAAACAAAGCTGGCCAGCACGGAAAGCTCCAGCGACGGTCTGGAAAGCGGAAAGCCGACCATTGGCGAGCTTCTGAACGCCGCCTCGGGTGCCTTGCCGCCGGGGATGAAGTAGCGCTGAAACAGCCGTTGGGCGATCCCCTCACTTGGAAAGTCCGCCAGCGCCCGGCGGATGTGGCCGCCCTCGTCGCCAAGCTGGAGCTGGCGCACCATGACGACATCCAGCATCGTGCCGGACACCACGCCAAGCTGGCCGGTTAGCGCCACGGCCCGCGCCAGGCGCCAGCCGGAGACGCCGACGCCCATGCCGCCCTGGATGATGGGGGGAAGGTCCGCGGCGGTGATAGTGGTAGTTTGCATATTGTTAGAGGAGATTGGGGCTACGGGTTAGCTGCATCCCTGGCTGGTGCCGCACTGGGTGCAGACGCCGCAGGCGCCGGCGCGGATGACCTTGTCCGAGCCGCAGTGCGAGCAGGTGACCCCCATGTAGGCCGAGCCAAGCGCACGGGCGACCTTGGCCGAGTCCGAGGCGTGGTTGAGCTCGCGCACCGGGCGGTCGAGGGCGACCGTCTCCATCTCGGCAAGCTCGTGCATGGGAAGCTCGCTCTGGCCATAGTCCGGCGCGGTGGCCTGGCGGTAGCCCTGGATGAACTCACAGCCCAGCCAGCGGAAGACGTAGTCGGTGATGCTGAAGGCGGTGCGGATGTCGGGATTGGTTGTGAATCCACTGGGCTCGAAGCGCTGATAGGCAAACTTGTTAACTAACTGTTCAAGCGGCACCCCGTACTGCAGGGCAATCGAGGTGAGCGTGGCCACGGTGTCCATGAGTCCGCCGATGGTGCTGCCCTCCTTGGACATCTGGATGAAGATCTCGCCCGGCTGCTGGTCGGGATAGAATCCGACGGTGAGGTAGCCCTTGTGGCCGGCGATCTGGAACTTGTGGGTGAGCGACATGTGGGTGTCCGTCAGCGGCCGGCGCACCGGCGCGGCAAGCCGTGCGCGGAGTTGCTCATTGTCCCGGGCAAGCGCGGCAAACTCTTCGCCAAGGATGTCGGCGGACAGGGTCTCCAGACTGGCCGCCACGGGCGTCTTGCGGGTGCTCAGCGGGGCGCTGCGCTTTGAACCGTCCCGATAGATGGCGACCGCCTTGAGTCCAAGCTGCCACGCCTCGATGTAGGTTTGCATGATGTCCTCGACGCTGGCGGACTCCGGCAGGTTGACGGTTTTTGAAATTGCTCCGCTGAGGAACGGTTGCGCCGCGGCCATCATCTGCAGGTGGCCGCGGTAGTGGAGGCTGCGGGTCCCTTGATGGGCCTTGAACGCGCAGTCAAACACCGGCAGGTGCTCCGGCCTGAGGCCGCTGCGGATGGGCGTGCCGCCCGCCTCGTCGGTGACGTCCTCAATCGTGTCCCAGCGTTCAATGTGGGCAAGGATGGCTGGGACTTCCTCGGCGCCGTAGCCTAATTGTTCGAGCGCGCAGCCCACTGTGCGGTTGACCATCTTGAGCATGCCCCCGCCGGCTAGCAGCTTGTATTTGACCAGCGCGATGTCCGGTTCGATGCCCGTCGTGTCGCAGTCCATCAGGAAGCCGATGGTCCCGGTCGGCGCCAGCACGGTCACCTGCGCGTTGCGGAAGCCGCAGCACGCGCCCGCGTCGAGTGCATGGTCCCAGGCGAGGCGTGCCGCGCGGGCGATGGCACCCGCGTCGCCCTCGCCTGTTAGCCCGTAGGCGTGGTCGCGGTGGCGGGTGATGACGGCGAGCATCGGCTCCTTGTTGGACTCGCCGGGTGTTTGTTGGACGCTGCCGTAGCGGGCGTCGTGGAAGGAGGGGAAGGGGCCGAGGGCGGAGGCGAGCTCGGCGGAAACCTGATAGGCTTGGCCGCTCATCAGGGAGGTGATGGCACCGGCTAGAGCGCGGCCCGCGTCGCTGTCATAAGCCAGGCCGCGGCTCATCAGAAGGGCGCCGAGGTTGGCGTAGCCGAGGCCAAGGGTGCGGAACGCGTGGGTGTTCTCGGCGATGGCGCGGGTCGGATAGCTGGCGCGGTCGACGAGGATTTCCTGGGCAACGATGAAAATGCGCACCGCGGCCTGGAAGCGCTCGACGGCGAAGGTGCCGTTAGACCTTTGGAACCGCGCCAAGTTGAGGGAGGCGAGGTTGCAGGCGGTGTCGTTGAGGAAGAGGTACTCCGAGCAAGGATTGGTCGAGTGCTGGCGGCCGCTGGCCTTGCAGGTGTGCCAGGTATGGATGGTGGTGTCGAACTGCATGCCGGGGTCGCCGCAGGTCCAGGTGCCCAGCGCGATTTTGCGCAGCAGCTCGCGGGCGTTGATTTTTTCGCACGGCTCGCCGTCGCTGACCCGGCGGGTCCACCACTCGGCATCTTCACAGGCGGCCTCCATGAACTCGTCGCTGGCGCGCACCGAGAGGTTCTCGTTTTGAAACATCACCGAGCCGTACGCCGCGCCATTGTAGCTGCCGTCGTAACCCTGCTCGATGAGCGCCCAGGCCTTCTTCTCCTCAAGCGTCTTGGCCTCGATGAAGTCCTCGATGTCCGGATGCCAGTCCTTGAGTGTGTTCATCTTGGCCGCCCGCCGTGTCTTCCCGCCGGATTTCACCGCGTTGGCCACCTGGTCATAGATCCGCAGAAACGACAGCGGCCCGGACGGCCGCCCGCCGCCCGAGAGCCGCTCCCGGCTTGAGCGCAGCGTCGATAGATCCGTGCCGGTGCCCGAGCCATACTTGAACAACATCGCCTCCGATTGGGCCAGGCGCATGATGTCCTCCATGTTGTCCTCCACCCCCTGAATGAAGCACGCGCTTGCCTGCGGATACTCGTACTGCCCCGGCGCCCGCTGGCCCTCCCCAGCCTCGCGCTCCCAGTACCAGTTGCCCGCCCCACCGCCCGCCCCAACACCATACTGCTCGTAAAGCCCAACATTGAACCACACCGGCGAGTTGAACGCCCCGTGCTGGTTCAGGCACAGCCATGTTAAATCCTGCTCGAAGGCACGCGCGCTCGCCTCGTCGACAAAATAACCGTCTGTTAGGCCCCAGCCTGCGATGCTCCGCGTCACCCGCCCGATGAGCTGGCGCACCGAGTGCTCGCGCCCGCCGCAGCGCGGATCGTCACCTAGCAGCGCGTCACCATAGAAGTATTTCGACACAACGATCTTCGTCGCCAGCTCGCTCCACGCCGCGGGCACCTCGACGTTCTCCTGGCGGAACATCGCCTTGCCCGTCTCGTCGGTGATCTCCGCGGTGCGCCGCTCCCAGGCGACCTCGCTGAACGGACACACTCCAGGCCGCGCAAACTCCTCGCTGAAGGATAGGCCGCTGGCTTTGGCGCTGGCTCTCCTCGCGCGCTTTGGTGGTTGATGGGCGGTTTTCATGCTCGTCGCGCCCCTCATCTCGGGGCTCGCCGCGACCCTTGCGCGGCGGACGGGATAAATCACGAAAAAAGATTCTTTTTTTGCGTGCGCCCGGCGAGCGGGTGTGGAGAGTGGGGGTGTCATGAGCCATACAACAAATGTGTTTTCGCCGGTTGGGACCCCGCTGCTAGACCGGACGGTGGGAGAGATTGTCGCCGAGGTGCCCGGGCAGTCGCGGGTGTTTCAAGCCTTTGGGATTGATTTTTGCTGCCAGGGTGGTCGGACGCTGAGGGAGGCGTGCGCGCGCAAGGGGATCTCGGCGGAGAGCGTCGTCGAGCAGTTGGAGGCGGGGGTGGCGCGCAATCTGGAGGAGTACAATCCTGCGGAGCTCGAGGCCGGGGAGCTGGCGGACTACATCGTGAGGAAGCACCATCGGTACCTGCGCGAAGAGCTGCCGCGGCTGCTGACGATGGCGGCGCGCGTCGCGCAGGTCCACGGCGGGCACACCCCCTCGCTGGTGGAGGTGAGCGAGGTGCTGCTAGGCCTGGCGGAGGAGCTCGCACTGCACATGATGAAGGAGGAGGAGATGCTCTTTCCATGCATCACCCGGATGAGCCGCGGCGAACCGATTGGGATCGCCCTGGACGCGCCAATTGACTGCATGCTTGACGAGCACGTCGAGGCTGGCGCCGCCCTTGATAGGCTGCGCGAGCTAACCAACGCCTACCAGCCGCCAGTGGAGGCCTGCAATACCTACCGTGCGCTCTTTGACGGACTCGCGGACCTGGAAAACGACCTCCACCACCACATCCATCTGGAAAACGCCGTGCTCTTCCCCGTCGCCCTCAAGCTTGCCGAGCAGCTTGGCTAACACCAGGGCCCGCGCTTCCGTTAGCGGAAAAGCTATCATCTAACTCCGGCCCTTGAACCAGGCACCGGAGCTTTTTTACGCGACCATGTTAGAACGTCCCGTTGAGCTTGCGGCCGGTCCAGAAGATGCCGAGCAGGAAAATAAGCGATGCGGCCGTGGCCCAGTGAGACCAGAGCGGGTGGCGCAGCTCGACCGGGCGTGGCTCGGGCAGGGCGCTGATGTCGCGGATGAGCTTGGCGAGGTTGGACGGATCAATCACGCTGCCGCGCGCAACCCGGGAGAGCTCGGCGAGAACCTCGGGCCGGGCGGGTTCGCCGACCTTCTCCACTTCAGTGCCTTGCGCAATAAGAGTGGTGTCCGTGCGGCGCTCCTCAGCACCTTCGGTAAAGCCCGAGACCTTCCACTCACCGGGCAGATCGATGCGGAACTGGCCCGAATAGGCACCCCACGCTCCTTCGGCACGGTCAAGCTCGATGCGCTGGGCGCGGCCGTCCGGGGATGTTAGGTCGATGAGCACCTTGCCCTCGTTGAGCGGCGCCCCGTTAGGATCAAAGGCGTTGGCGCTGATGCGCACCGTGTCACCCGGCTCGGGGCGCTCGGGTGTGTAGTACAGGCGGACGCGCTCACCGGCGGCCATGTTGCGCTGATAGGACATCCAGCGAGCGACCTGGCCCCAGAAGCGGTAGTGATAGAGATCCTCCACGCCGCGGCGCCAGCGCCAGGCGGAGTCGATGCCCATGAACAGGACCTTGCCGCTGCCGGCGGGCCGGGTGACAATGATCGGGATGCGGCCGAAGGCGTTGCGCCTGTTAGCATGGACAGCAAGAACCTCCGCGCCGCCCGAGGCCTTGACCACCGGCGCATGCCAGAAAAAGCCCGGCAGGCTGCGCCAAATCAGAGGGTTCTCCTCCTCGGTGTTGCCTAACATCGTCAGCAGGGACGTGCGCCCCTCGGTTGTCAGAATGAGCGGAGACGGAGTGGACTCGGCGACGCCGCTCTTCTGGGCGGGATCAAGAATGACCGGGATGAGGTCGCCGAGTGGCGAGTCGATGAGGGAAAAGATGTTGCCCTCCGAACCCGGAATGACCACCAGTCCACTGGCTTGTTTCTCTACCAGTCCACGGATGGACTGCGCCTGCTCGGTGGTGAGCATCCCCGGCCCAATCCCGATGTCGCCAAGGAAGATGACATCATAACGGGCAAGATCCTCAGGCTTGGATGGAAATTCCGACAAGTAATCCGGCCCGGCACCCACGCCGATGTCCGGGTGCAGCAGCAGGGTGTCGACATCCACGCCCGGGTCACGCGAAAGCGCGTTGCGGATGAAGCGGTACTCCCAGCGCGGCGTGGTTTCGATGACGAGCACGCGGATCGACTCGCGGCGCCCCGCGATGTTGAATCGGCGGCTGTTATTTGTTTCTACCAGTTCGCCTTCGGCCACGGGCAGTGAGAGCTCAAGGGTGGTTGCTCCCTCCTTGTCGAGGCGCCACAGGATCGAGTCAAAATACTCGGCTCCCGGAGCCAGGGTGACGTCCTTGCTGCGCTCCGTTCCGTTGGTATCGCGCAGACGCACGACCGTGCGCACTTCGCGGTCAAGCGAGGATCGGATCGAAAAGGGAATCTGCACGTTCTCGCCGATGATCCCATAAGTCGGCGCAGTGACCGAGCGCAGCTCCAAGTCCGGCAGTCGCACCTTGCTGCCCACCGCGACCGTATAGAGCGGGATCCCGCGCAGGCGAAGTTGTTGGGCCGCGGCCACGGGTGGCTGGCCGAGGTTCCAATCGCCGTCGGAGAGCAGGATCATGGCCTTCACGTTGCGCCCGCGTTCAAGTGGATCGGCAAGCGCCTTATGCAAGTTGGTACCCGAAAGCGCCGCCGTCGTTGGATCTTCCGAGGGCGCGTCAAAATCCGCGGTGATGACCGTGTTGCGGCCATTGTTCGCCAAGCCCGCCCATGCGGGATCGGCTAGCAGGAGGTCGGCCCACTCCTTGCGCGAAGTGATACGCGGGCTCTGGTCGGTGCCGGGAAGCATCGCGTCCTCGGTGATCATGGAGCGTGATGCGTCACGCAGCACAACAATCTCGGGCTTGGTGTCAACCGAGGTGCGGGTAAGCCACTCAGGCTTCCAGAGCAAAAGGACGATAACGAGGGTCACCACAAAACGGAGGATCTCGAGCATGCCGGTGCGGCGTGGCCGGGTCGCTCGGCGCCAGGCCGTCCAACAGAGCCACCCCATGGCTGCAAGCACGAGGATTCCAATCGCCATGGTCAATGGCGTTGGCGAGAAATGCAGGTTGCCGATAGAGAAGTTCAAGGCGTTCAGGAAACGGGTTGAGGTGTCCGCTCGGCCACGGCTTGACGGCCTGGCACGGGTTTCGGATTCAGGCAGAGAATGGCCTCGGCCACGAGGAACAGCAGCATCGCAATCAGGAAGGCGCGCCAGATTTCCTGGACCAGGGTGTCGTCATCGCCGCCCGCCGCGTTTTCAAACAGCGAGTATTTAGTTCCTGCTAGCATCACGTCCATGCGCTCGCTGGTTACCCGCTCCTCGTTGTCTTCGCCTGCTGGGCGGTTCACTGCCAGCACCCGCTCGCCGATCCGGAAAACCCCCGCCTCATGCAGTCCGGAATTGGCCGAAAAATCATCCAGCCGGCTGCGCAGCTCGCCCGGACCCGGCACCGCCGTGCGGGATCCTGCCGCGGCCATCATCGCCGACCCCATCCGGTCAGCACCCAGATCAAGCGTGCGCTGCAGCAGAGGCAGCAGCACGTCGGCGTCGCCTAAGTTAGACCAGGCGTAGTCCGGCGTGGTGTTGACGAACCAGGCCGTGCCGCCATCAACAAACTTGCGCGTGAGGAAACTTGTTCCGCCGTCCCATGTGGCTAACGGGGTGGAGTCGCCCCCAATAAGCGTGCGGCGCTGAATCGCCTTCATCCGGCCAGCGGGTATCGCCGTGCCGTCCAGGCCATTGCGCAGCGGTCCGTCGTCGCGGAGCCACTCCTTGAGGATGAAGAACTCCCCCTTCGGCGCTGTTTCCAACGCACCCCACGAGACTCCTTCAAAGCTCTCCGCAGAGTCGTCCGCCGGTGGAAAGAACATCACATGGCCGCCAGCTTTCAGATAGTTTGTTAGACTCTTGGCCACCACGCCCTGCGGCAGTGGGGCAAGCCAAACGACGAGCGCTGCCTGATCCCAGTTGATGCGGTGGGCTTCCGAAGGGGCCAGACGTTCGAGTTCGCGGTCCGCCAAGCCCGGTGGGGCGCTCCCGAGAGCCAGGTATTCAGCGGCCTCGCCGGGCTCGGCCACCAGCCAGGTGCGAGCCGGTTGTTGGGCACCGTAGGCAAAGAAAGAGACGTTGTTGCGGCTGTTGCTGTCGGCCGGCAGCGACACGAAGCCATGGCCGCCATCGCTGCCTGGGCCCAGTGGCAGGGACTTCTGGAAGCGCAGGCTCTGGCCGCTGAGGGTGATGGTGTCTGCAGTGCTCACCCCATTAACGGTGATCGTCACCGCCAGCGAGCCGGCTTGGGAGGTGCTGCTGCGGGAAAGTTCCAACTCTAGCAGGAGGTCGTCGCCGGAGCGCCGCGCCGCCAACACTTTGATAGAGACATCGGTATCCTTGGACGGATCCAAGCCAAGCACGCGCAAGACCGGCTGCTGGGGCAGGGAGGCAATCCCAGCGCGTGCGGCATTCCAACGTTCGTCGTCCGGACGCCAGTCAGCCGCTTGCAGGTCGGAAGCGACCCAGATCTCAGTCCGTCCGGTGCTTTGCTCGGCAATGACGTCAACGGCGCGGGAAATAAGCGACGGCACATCCGCTTGCGTGTCAGTGGCCTGGGTGGCGTCCAACTCAGTGAGAACATCGGGCGACGGGATGTCCTGCGGCTCGCCCGTGGCACTATCAATGAGAATGAGCCGCGGATTGCCAAGCTCCTGCATGGACTCGCGGACGCGATTGAGGACCGATTCACGGATTGAAACCCCCGAGGTGCTCGACTCCATGCTCGCCGAGCGGTCCAGGATGAGGATGATCGAGTCAACATTGCCGCCGCCCCAACCGAGGAGGCCGCTGATGAGTGGCCGGGCAACCGCAAACACCAACGTGGCGATGGCCAGGGTACGGCAGGTGAGGATGATGAGGTGCTTGAGGCGCTTTTTCCCGCGGCTTTCGCGGGTTGCCTTGAGCAAGAACTGCATGGCAGCCCATTGGATGGTTCGGTGGCGGCGCCGGTTGAGCAGGTGAATGATCACCGGAATGGCGGCGGCGAAGAGGCCGAAAAGCAGCGCTGGAGCGAAAAAGGTCATGCAGCTAGGTCATCTCAGCGTTTACCCTTGGGAAGACGCGCGGTGAGGAAATCGCGGAGGATTTCCTCGTACGATTGGTCGGTGGTAATCAAGTGATAGTCGGCATTGACGTCGTGGCACTTGCCTTGCACGGCCGCGAGGAAGTCGCGCAGCGCAGCACGGTACTCGTCCACGATGAGCTGGGGCTCGGCCACCAGCGAGGTGCCGTCCTCCATGTCAATGAAGCGGTGCGGGCGGTCAAATTCAAAGGCCACCTCCTGCGGGTCTAGCAGGTGGAAGACGGCCACGTCGTGCTTGCGATAGCGCAAGTGTTGGAGTGCCTCGCCAAACTCTTCCGGGTCGGTGAACAGATCTGAAAATATGATAACCAGCGCGCGCTGGCTGATTTTCTCGGCCACCTCGTGGAGTGCGGCAACCAGCCCGGTCTCGCCTTTCGGTTGGAGATTGGCAAGGGTCTCGAAAATCAACTGCAAGTGGGCCGGGCGACGGCGCGGCGGAATCTCGATGTGCAGCTTCTCCGCGCAAACGGATAGACCCGCGGAGTCGCCCTGGTTGACTAGCAGATAGGCCAGCGTGGCCGCCAGCTGGCGGGCGAACTGGATTTTCGGCGGCCCATCGGCGGAAAACTTCATCGACCCGGATCCATCCACCACGAAGTAGGCGCGGAGGTTGGTGTCCGCTTCAAACTCCTTGATGTAGAATCGGTCCGAGCGAGCAAACGCCTTCCAGTCCAGCCGCCGGGTGTCATCCCCGGGGACGTACTTGCGGTACTCGGCAAATTCGACGGAGGATCCACGATGCGGCGAGCGGTGACGCCCCGCAACGTTTCCCTGCATCGGCACCCGGGTATCCAAAGGAATGGCACCCAGACGGCTGAGTACCCCAGGATCAAGGAAATCGTATTTCATTGGCGTGACGCGGAATGCGAAGCCGGAAGCGGAAAGGGTGCGGGAGTGTTAGCTGCTAGATCACTGAGTCAATCCTCCTCCATCTCTGCAACGAGGCGGCGCACGACCTTGCGGGAAGTCATTCCCTGGGATTCGGCAGCGAAGTTGGTGAGCACCCGGTGGGTAAGGACCGGTTCGGCAACCGCCTGAATGTCTTCAAGGCGGACCATGTAGGACCCGCGCAGAGCAGCCCGCGCCTTGGCGCCGAGGATGAGGTATTGCACGGCACGCGGACCTGCGCCCCAGCCGACGTAGTCCTTGATCCATGACGGTGCGTCGACGGAGTCAGGGCGGGTGCGGCGCACGATGGTCACTGCCCAGTCGTAGATATGATCCGGAACTGGAAGGCGGCGGACGAGCTGCTGGAAGGCAAGCACGCGCGGGCCATCTAGCAGGTGGGCCAGGCGAGGCTTGGACGCGCCAGTGGTTTCCCGGGCGATGCGCTTCTCTTCTTCCCGGGAAGGGTAGTCGACCTCAATAAGAAACATGAAGCGGTCCAGTTGGGCTTCTGGCAGCGGATAGGTGCCTTCCTGTTCGATCGGGTTCTGGGTGGCCAACACGAAGAACGGCGGGCTCAGCGTGTAGGTCTTGCCCAACACGGTGACCTTGTGCTCCTGCATCGCTTCTAGCAGCGCGGACTGGGTCTTGGCCGGCGCGCGGTTGATTTCGTCCGCAAGCACGATGTTAGCGAACAGCGGGCCCTTGATGAATTCAAACTCACGTCGGCCGCCGACTCCGCTTTCCTGAATGATGTCCGTGCCGGTAATGTCGGCGGGCATCAGGTCGGGGGTGAACTGGACGCGGTTGAACGCAAGGTCGAGGGTCTCCGCCACTGAGGAGATCAGCAGGGTCTTGGCCAAACCGGGGACTCCCATGAGCAGCGCGTGGCCACGGCCAAACAAGGCGATGGCAAGTTGCTCGATGACATCTTCCTGACCAATGATGATTTTGCCCAACTCGTTGCGGAAGGCGCGGTAGACGGTTCCGAGTTCATCGATGGCGGCGACGTCATCAGGTGGCAGAAGGGTGGCGGGTGCGGTGGCCGTTTCCATGTGGTTAGTTCGTGTGGGAAAGGGGAAAATGCGAGATTGGTCGCGAAGCTAGGTAAGATGGTGGTTTTGTCCAGAAGGGAAAATCGCCATTTGATTGAGTCTGGAATTCTTTAGCGACCTTCCGTGCGGCCTGCGCTACTACCACCGGATGCTAACCCAATATTTCACGGCCATCGCAGGAATTTTCGTCTTAGCCACCGCGGCGCCCGCCGAGGAGTGGCGCGAGCTGTTTGACGGGAAGACCTTCGCGGGCTGGGCCGACAAGCAGGGCGATGTTCCCAAGGCGGGATGGGTGATTGAGGATGGCGCTCTCCATCATACCAAGGGCGGCGGGGATATTTTCTCCACCAAGGAGTATGCAAATTTCGAATTCACTTTCGAGTGGAAGGTCGCCTCCGGGGCTAACAGCGGAGTGAAGTACCGCGTCGCCAATTTCAACGGCGCGCTGCTGGGAATCGAGTACCAGGTGCTCGACGATCAGCGCCACCCTAACGGCAAGGTGCCCAAGACCAGCGCAGGGGCCATGTACGAGCTGTTTGCCCCTGATGCGCAGGCCAAGCCTGCGGACTCGGTGCAGGCGGGCGCTTGGCAGCAGTCGCGCATCGTCGTCAAGGGCAAGCGCCTGGAACATTGGCTCAACGGCAAGCTTGTCGTCAATGTCGAGACCGGCAGCGAGGCTTGGATCCAGGCCATCGCGGCAAGCAAGTTCAAAGCGGTGCAAGGCTTCGGGGTCAATCTGAGCGGGCGCCTCATGCTTCAGGACCATGGCAATGAAGTCTGGTTTCGCCACTTGCGCATCCGCGAACTCTGAGCAATTTCATGACCCAAAATCGCCCGCTTTGGCCCGCGCGGTTTTTTTCCCGCAAAATTTCCCCAATTCCGCTTGCCACCGGTCCCATTGTTGCTAATGAAGCAACCCGCTTTGCGCCTAGCCATCCCGGCATCGGCGGCAACACTCGCGAAAATCTGCACACCATGGCTCGTCTTTTCGGCATCGAAATCCCCAATGAGAAGCGCGTTGAAGCGTCGCTTCCGTATATTTACGGCATCGGACGCAACACCGCGTCACGCATTCTTGATCAAGCAGGAATCGATCCGAATATCCGCACCGGTCAGCTCAACGAGGATCAACTCGTGCGCATCGCCCAGGTTATCCAGTCGGAAGGCATCATCATCGAAGGTGACCTCCGCCGCGAGAAGCAGGCGATCATGAAGCGCCTGACTTCCATCAACTCTTATCGTGGCATCCGCCACAAGCGCGGCCTGCCAGTGCGCGGCCAGCGCACCCGCACCAACGCTCGCACCCGCAAGGGCAAGCGCCGCACTGTCGGGGTCATCGCCAAGAAAAAGTAATCCCGACTAACTGTTTTTGCCACGCTCCAACCGATTTCCATAATGGCTGAGGAAGAAAATATTCAAGACGAGGTAGCCGTTGAGGCCGCCGCTCCGCAGGCGGAAGCCAAGCCCGCCGCCAAGGCGAAGGCTCCCAAGGCTGCCGCCGCCCCTAAGGCTGAGGCACCCAAGGTGGCCGCTCCGGCCGAAGAAGTGGTCGCTCCCAAGAAGGAAGAGAAGCGCGACATTTTCGCCGAACTCGCCGGCGAAGAGGAAAAGATCAAGATCCACAAGGCCAAGGGGAACAAAAACATCACCAAGGGCATCGTCCACGTGACGGCAACCTTCAACAACACGATTGTTAGCGTCACCGACCAGACCGGCAACTCCATCGGTTGGTCCAGTGCCGGCAAGATGGGCTTCCGCGGTTCGCGTAAAAGCACCGCCTACGCCGCCCAGGTCGTTTCCCAGGATGCCTGCCGCCAAGCGATGGGCCACGGTCTGAAGGAAGCTGAAGTGCGCGTCAAGGGTCCCGGTTCAGGCCGCGAGTCCGCGGTGCGCGCCGTCCAAGGCATCGGTGTCGAAGTCACCGCCATCAAGGACGTCACCTCCATTCCGCATAACGGCTGCCGCCCGAAGAAGGCCCGCCGCGTATAACAAACACCGGAAACACCTAACATCTAGCATCACATGGCACGTTACACCGGTCCCCGCGACAAAATCAGCCGTCGCTTTGGCGTCGCACTTTTTGGTCCCTCCAAGGCGCTTGAGCGCCGTAACTTCCCACCCGGCCAGCACGGCGTGCGCGCCGGTCGGCGCAAGAAGTCGGATTACTCCATCGCCTTGGGCGAGAAGCAGAAGCTTAAGTTCCAGTACGGTATCCTCGAGAAGCAATTCCGCGGCTACTATGAGGAAGCAGCCCGCCGCCGCGGCATCACCGGTGAAACCATGCTCCAGTTCCTTGAACTGCGCCTGGACAACGTGTGCTACCGCCTTGGCCTGGGTAACAGCCGCTCGGCTGCCCGTCAGTTTGTTGGCCACGGCCACATCCACGTCAACGGCCACCGCGTGGACGTTTCAAGCTACCAGTGCAAGCCGGGCGACCGGATCACGGTGTCGGCCAAGCCGTCGGCCCAACAGTTGGCCCTGCGCATGATGGATCTGACCCAGTCGGTTCCCATGGTTGACTGGCTGAGCATGGACCGCGAAAAGATCGAAGGAGTCGTCAATCGCCTTCCTGAGCGCGAAGACATCGACCCATTGGTCAACGAGCAGCTTATCGTCGAGCTTTACTCGCGCTAAGGCCTGTCACCGAAGGCAACTTTCAAGGCGTCCCGGAGCGATCCGGGACGTTTTTTTTGTGCCAATTAGAAGCTGCTAGGCGCGGCGCGGTTGCCCGTGGGCGATGTGCGGCTTAGAGTCTGGTGCCCCATGACGAGAATCCTCTTCTGCTTAATCCTTCTTGCCGGCCCGTGGGGTCGGGCTGCGGAGCCTGCGGCCGCCACTGGCGTTAGAATCCCGGTGGATTTGCAGGACGCAGTGCGCAGTCTGGCGGAGATCATTCCGCAGGGCGACATCGCGGAGTTCAAGCAGCCCGAACGTGCGGAAGGCCTTGAAGCGATGCTCGGGTTGGCGATCCGCAGCCGCTGGAACTTGTGGCAGTCTTCGCCGCTGGTGGAGTATTTCCACGCCAAGGGAGTGCAGCACCCGGACCACATGTCGGGGATCATTCTGCAGGCGTGGATGGACACCGATGCGGGACGCAAAATTGATGAAGCGGCGTTGTTCCGATATTTCCCCAGCTGGCTTAACGGACACTCGGATTTGCAGCTTGATGGGACGCTTGCCCAGGTGTTGGCACAGCTACGGGTGCGCGCAACGGCCATCGCGCGGGAGCACTTTGAGGATAGCCAAGCAGTCGTCGTCTTCACCCATGCCTTCGATCCCGCCAAGGCTCAGATGCCCGTCCATGCCAATGTTAGCAATCAGCGCTATCAGGATGCCCTAATGGCAATTTGTGCGCAGGCACACCTCCGCTTCGTGGTCATCTCGCCCTGCGAGATCCGCCTGATGGACGCCGCTCCCTAGCAGATTGGGTGAGATTGCCACTTGGCTCTTTTCGCCCCAGCAATCCAGCCATACAGGAGGGGCGTGAGAGCGGATATCATTGGCATTGATCTTGGGACGACCAACTCGGCGGTTGGCGTGGTGGAGTCGGGCTTCCCTATTTTGTTGGCGGATGCGGAAGGCCGCCGGATTACGCCAAGCGCGGTGTATTACGCTGCGGATGGCAGCGTTGAGGTTGGGCGCGCAGCCTTGCGGCGTCGAGCAGTTGCACCGCAACAAGTGGTCACGAGCGTGAAGCGCCTCATGGGCCGGCGGCTTGACGAGGTCGGCCCCGGCGGCTTCCCGTTGCCGTTAGAAGCTGATAGCCAGGGGATGGCTTGCGTTCGCGTCGGTCCGCAGTTGCTGCGCCCGGAGGAGATCAGCGCCGAGATCCTCAGGTACTTGAGAACCGTGGCCGAGACCCGCCTTGAGCGCCCGATTTCCCGCGCGGTGATCACCGTGCCGGCCTATTTCAATGACGCCCAGCGAAATGCAACGCTGCGCGCGGGCGAGCTCGCAGGTCTCACGGTTGAGCGCATCCTCAATGAGCCAACTGCCGCCACCCTTGCCTATGGACTCGATAAGCTCGATGAGCGATCCCGTGTCGCCGTCTACGACCTGGGAGGTGGAACGTTCGACCTATCGGTCTTAGAGATGCACGATGGCGTGTTCCAGGTTCTCTCCACGCTTGGCGACACAAGGCTTGGCGGGGATGATCTTGACGAGGCGCTGGGCCGCTGGCTTGCCGCCCAGTCCGGCCGCGCTTGGGAAGATCTATCCCTTGAAGGCCGGGTGCGCTTGTTAGCGGCGGCCGAGTCCGCGAAAATCGAGCTTGGCGAGCGTGAGCAGACCGTGGTGCGGCTGCCGTTCTTTGACTCGCAGGGGAATTTGGAACAGCCGGTGGATCGAGCGCAGCTTGATCGGCTTGCATCTCCCTTGTTGGAGCGCACCCGCAGGCTGTGCGCCCGCGCTTTGAATGATGCGGGGCCGGGCGTTCTGAATGCCGCCGTGCTTGTTGGCGGCAGCACCCGCTTGCTCGCGGTACGTTCCCTCGCAGCCGAGATCTTTGGCCGTGAACCTGACATTTCCCAACATCCCGACGAGACCGTGGCGCTGGGTGCCACCATCCAAGCCGGAGTGCTTAGCGGCGCGCTGCGCAACATGGTATTGTTGGATGTGACGCCCTTGAGTCTCGGCTTGGAGAGCTTGGGCGGCTTGATGAACGTGCTCATCCCGCGCAACACGACCATCCCGTGCAAAGCGGGTGAGATGTTTACCAACGCTGTTAGCGGCCAGCGCAGCATGCGCGTGCGGGTTCTCCAGGGCGAGCGGGAGCTGGCCAAGGACAACTGGGAACTTGGTCAGCTCGTGGTGGCATTCCAGGCCGCTGAAAAAGGCCGCGCCCGTGTCGGGATCCAGTTTTCCCTCGATGAAAACGGCATTCTTGCGGTCCTTGCGCGCGACATCGCCACGGGCACCGACACGCTGTTGGAGATTTGCGGCGCGGCGGTGGACGTTGATGATGCGGCCGTGGCCGCCATGGTGGGGGAGTCTGTCGAACATGCCTTTGAGGACATGGCCGCCCGGGTTTTAACCGAAGCGCGGCTGAAGGCCGAGGAACTTTTGCCCGCCGTGGAGCAAGCGATGGCGGACGCCTCCGAGATGCTGGAGGAGGGCGAGATCGGCTTGATCGAGTCCTCCGCACAGCGGGTGAAGGAGCTGCTTGTAGCCGGCGAGGCGAACTCGCTGAAGGCCGCTGTGCAGGCCCTCGATCAAGCAACCGAGCGGCTTGCGGCATTGTTAGTTGAGCGGGCGCTCGACGATGCTCTTGCGCGCCGCCTGGGCGAAGAATGATCCGCTTGCTTGGAGATCCGAACCTGACATTCTGACACCGGTATTGAGCCATGGAAAATCAGCCCCCCTCCGAAGCCGACCCCGTCTGGAAAATCCCGGTCGATGGAGCCGGTGTGCCCGCCGACAGCCATTCCGTCCGCTTGCGCGTCCTCGACGAGCACGAGGTGGCGGAGCTTGATTCGCCGCACGAGCTTGTCTCCCGGCTGCAGCCGGAGAATGTCCGCCTGCCCCATCCAATGCGACGGGCGGCTGCGGTCACGACTGCCGGCAATGAACCCCACCGGGCTCCTGCCGAATCTGCTGAGCAGCTGCAGACGAACCGCGACGAGCCCGACTGGGACCCGGGGGCCACTCCCAGAGCGGCCTCTGGCCGAGCATCCCTGGCTTTGGCGGCTGGGGCCTTCGCCATCGTTCTAGCCGGCGGCTTGTTGCTTTTGATGCGTCAAGAGGAGCCGGAAATACCCCAAAATGTTAGCGCCGCCGGACCTAACAAACCTGCAGTGGTCGCTCGTGAGGATCGGCTGCAATGGTACCGGGAGAATCCCGACCTGGCCGGCACCGAGGCTAACGCCTTGCTTGATGCTTATGTGCGGGCCACCACGGTGGAGGAAGTGCTCGGCCTTGTGCGCGCGCCCGATCGGATCGAGCCACTGCTGCGCGACCGGTGGCGCCCTTTCACCTCGCCCCTGCGGACTGCGGGACCCGGTTTCGAGAGGGACTTCAGCGATATTGGCGCAACGGCCTTCTATTGCATCACTGCGGAACTGGAGAATTTCACCAAGGCGCGCGTCTATTTTGTCCGCATCAATGGCAAAATGAAGATCGATTGGGAGGCAAGTGCGGCGTATTCGGCAGTGGCGGCTGACAAGCTAACCGCCACTCCGGGCCTGCATGCCACCGAAGTGCGCTGCATCATTGAAGCGCGCGACATCTCAATGCCCGGGTATCCGGCAGGCGAGTATAACGGTTATCTCCTAACAGTCCCGGGCAACCAGGAGCTGTTATGGGGGCTTGCCAGAATCGGCAGCGAGGTCGATGAGATGTTGCTCGATTCGCTCGACCGCGGCCGCTTCCTGTTGGAGCTGAAGACCAGCGAGCGGGTGACCTTGGAAATTGACGAGGCTCGCGGTGCCCCGGCCAATTACTTCTTAATCAGCAAATTCAAACACGTGGAATGGGTCAGCCCTTGATGAAGCCAGCGGATGATGAGCAGGAGAAGTCCGCATGGTACCACTGCGGGCTTTGTGGAGAGGTGTTTCCGGGGGCGTTAGGTGCGCATGCGCCAAGGACATGTCTTTCATGCGGCGGCGCATTGCGCCGCGAGGTCTCCGCTAGTGCCACCACAAGCAGCCTGCCCCGTGCGGGGCTCCAGCGTGACATGCAGATGGCGCGGCGTATTGCGTTAGATCCGCTGCGTTCCGGTGCGCGTCCGCAGCTTGCCAATGTGAGCGCAACAAAATCCTCCGGCACCAAGCACATCCGCGGCGGTCACCCTCGGCGCAATCGCAAAGGTCTCATTTTGGTAGGCATTGTCGTCCTTTGGATGCTCGGGCTTGTTGGGCTTGGCATAAAATTCCATAGGAAGTCCAAGATGGCGGACAGTCGGGCAAACCGATCTGTAACCGCTTCACCCAGCGATCGGAGCATGGAGGACCTCGCCACGCTGCGCGCCGCGATGCCATTCTGCCAGAGAGCCTGGTTTGATTTCTTGCGGGCTGGCACTCCCGAAGCGCGGGCCCAATCGGCCAAGGACGGTTATCTAGTGGTTGGGGCAATGCAGCGCTACTATACTGAGAACTCAGCGCTCAATCTGACCACCGTGCCGGTGCAACGTTTTGGCGGTGTGATCAAGACGCCCGCCGGTTTGGCCATAGAGACTCTCTGGTCAATCGAGAACCAACAGTACGAGGTGGTGTTTTTCAATCAGAAGGGGGAATGGCGGATGGATTGGAAGGCGCACGTGCGCCTTTCCGATATTGAGTGGGCGCTGCATCTTGCAGGGCTGGGTGAGGATTCCGGCGAGTTTCGCCTGTATGTGCGCGAGCGCAAAGCAGAGCAACGTTCCGACGGAATGCTCAGCGCGGTCTTCTATCCGCCACGTTTTGGCAGCGTCGATGAGCATGGCCCACAGTCCCCTGAGTTTTTGGTCCCTCGCGACAGCGAGGCGGGCCGCAGGTTGATCGCGGTCCTAGCAAAAACTCAGCAGCCCGTGGGCGTCTATCAATCAAAGCTGGCGGCGCTGGATCCCAAGGGGATGGCCAGGGTCAGGGTGAAAGTCACCCGCGATGAGGCAGGCGGCAACCGAACCTTCAAGTTAGAGGAGGTTCTCGCCGGACACTGGCTTGATATTGCCGATCCGGGAATTGGCGATCTTTCCGCGCAGAGCGACTCGGCACCTCCGCTGGAGCGTTAGGTGTTGCTCGCTTGCAGGCCCCGGCGCATGGCCCTCAGCGACGCGTCAAGAGGGAACCAAATTTCAAACGCCAGTGCCCCCTGATGGATCAAGAGCGAGCTGCCATTGGCGACACGGGCTCCGGCCTCGGCGGCGGCCTTGAGGAAGCGGGTGCGCGGCGGCTGGTAGATCGAGTCGTAGACGAGATGATAGGGCTTGAAGCAGTACTCCGGAAGGGGTGACGGGTCGCCATGTTTGAGCCCGAGAGAGGAGAGGTTGACTAACAGGTCCGACCCTGCCGCCTCTTCCCGCAGGCGCGGGTCATCCAACCCGAGGGCAACCAGGCGGCTTCCAGGCCCTTCGAGCCGGTCGCTTTGGAAAAAGGGCCGAAGAACAGCCGCAAGCTCGCGGACCTTTTCAACGCTGCGATTGACAAGAACCAGCTTTTTGCAGCCCTCGCGGGCGCATTGGGTGGAGATGGCTTTGCCGGCACCGCCTCCAGCTCCAACAATAAGAACCCGCAGGGCTGAGAGGTCGACACCGAAGTCCTCACGGATCGCGCGCACAAAGCCCGGGCCATCGGTGTTGTCACCGCGGAAGCGGCCGCCATCAAAACTCACCGTGTTGACCGCTCCGAGCGCCTGGGCCGTTTGGCTGATCTCATGACACGCGGAGAGCGCCTCAAACTTGTGCGGCACGGTGACATTGGCACCAATGAAGTCCAGCGCCGCCATGCGCCGGAAGGCTTCCGTGACTTCCCCAGGAGCCACTTCCACGCGGATATAGCGCACATCAAGCTTGCGCTCGTCGAGCGCCGCCTGATGCATTGCCGGTGAGGCCGAATGGGCAACTGGCGAACCGATCACTGCCAGCCGCGCCGGCTTGGCATGGCCAGCATCAAGCAGAGCCCGGTCTGCCAGGTCGTCTAAAGTGTAGGTCTGTGGCATGGCGGTTAGATCAGCTGGCTGGCTAGGGCGCGCAGTCGCCTAGCCGATTCGTTGGAGCCAAGGATTTCCAGCATCGCGCCGAGGTCTGGGCCGCCGCCCCGGCCGCTTAGCGCCACCCGCGCTGGGAACATCAGCTGGCCGGGTTTGGCACCATGCGCTTGGGCCACCTCGCCTAACAGGTTCTTGGCCGTCTCCGCCGACCAGTCCGGCGCTGCCTCAAAGGCCGAGGCCAGCGCGTCGAAAAGGCCGGAGATTTGGGGGTTGGCGCGCACTTTCTCAAGCGCCTCCGGCTCGAGCGGGAAGTCGTCCTTGAGCAGGAAACAAAGCGCTGCAGGGACTTCCGAGAGCAGCCGCACCTTGTCACGAACTGCGCGGGCTGACGCAGGATAGCGCGCCCCGGTTGCCAGGCCGGCGGCGTCCACGTACGGTTCGGCCACCGCCGCAAAACTATCATCATCTAGCTGGGCAAGGTGCTGCTGGTTGAGCCAGGCGCATTTCTCAGCGTCGAATCGGGCAGGGGAGCGGTTGACTGCCTCTAACGTGAAACGTTCGATCAGCTCGTCAGGTGAGAAGATCTCGTCGTCTGACTTGGGTGACCAACCTAGCAGAGCCAGGAAATTGACCACCGCGTCGGGAAGATATCCGAGCCGCGGGTACTCGCCCACCGCGGCGCCCTCGTCACGCTTTGACATCTTCGACCCATTTTGGTTGAGGATCAGCGGGATGTGGGCGTACTTCGGGGGCGCCACGCCAAGCGCCTCAAACAGTTGGAGGTGCTTTGGCGTGTTCATCAGGTGGTCCTCACCGCGGATCACGTGGGAGATTTTCATTTCCAGGTCATCAACCACGTTGACGAAGTGAAACACGTAGGATCCGTCGGAGCGCTTAACGACCATGTCCGGGGTGTTGGACTCGTCGGTATAGTCGATAGTGATTTCGCCGCAGACAAGGTCTGTGAAAGTTAGGGGGCGTCGCTGGAAGCGGAAGCGCCAGGCCCCGTCATCCTCGTAGACGGAACCTTTTTCGCGCAGGGTCTCAAACCAGCGGTCATAGATGGCTAGGCGCTCGCTTTGGAAATAAGGGCCGAATTCGCCGCCAACCTCGGGGCCTTCGTCCCAGTCGAGTCCGAGCCAGTTCATGCCATCAAAGATCGCTTGGCGGGCTTCCGGGGTATTCCGCGCCGCGTCCGTGTCCTCGACGCGCAGGACGAAAACCCCGCCGTGGTGGCGGGCAAAGAGCCAGCTGAATAGAGCAGTGCGGGCACCTCCAACATGGAGATAGCCGGTGGGCGAGGGAGCGAAGCGGGTGCGAATCATCGGGGCTAGAATGGCTTGTCCCACAGGAAGCGCCAGCCCGGAGACGCGTTTGTCGAGGTTGTTACTCGGATCCCTGGGCAGCCAGGGCCGCAAGTTCCCAACTGATGTTAGCACGCGCGGGCTCTTCGTAGAGGCCGCGGAATGGCAAAGTGGCGAAAATGGTTTCGCGCGCAAGGAAGCGCCGCAGCATTTGGGTACGCCCCGCCGAATAGTCCTTGTTGGGAACCCAGGAGTATTCCGCGCGGATGGCTCGCGCATAGCTGGCGTAGGTCTCGCGGGAGCGGCCTAGAATGCTCAGGTCGATGTCGCACATAAGCTGGGGATCCCCGGCCTCGGGAGGCGATCCGTGCTTGGTTGCTAGAATCATCAGGCTAACAGCCTGCGCGATTGGGGCGGCCGCAAGGAAGGAGTTAGCCATCTCGGCGCTGCGCTCCTCGTTGTCGGCGGCCTGCGGATCATAGACCACATCGTGATACCAGATGGCGAACTCCAGCGCGCCGCGGTCGGCCGCCAGGGCTGCGTGGCGGTCGAGCTCACTCAGGCAGTCGCCGATGTGGTTGAGGTTGTGATAGGCGCGTCCCGGGGTGCAGTAGCTTTGATAGATGATGTTCCACTGCAGTTGGCCATCAAGGCCAAGCTCCAGGCAGAGTCTAAGCCAGCGGGCCTGCAGGATCATCGGGCGGGGGTTTCCTTGTTCGCCGTCCAGCGGATCGCGGCGAGGATGTGCTGGCGGGCAAACGGGGTGCTCAGCGAGCGCAGGTCGTGGCCAAACTCCGTGTAGAAGAACCGACCGCCGGTTGATGGCTCGTTCGTCCAGGCAATCGGATGGTCCTTGCCCATTGGCTTGCCGCCACGGGTTTTGAAGTATTCGCGCACCGGCGTATAGCTTGTCTCGTCGACGCGCATGAGCACGGTGAACCCCGCCAAACCGGTCACCGAGCGGTCATGATTTGTCCAGTCCGCCTCGATTTCAAACTCGGCCGCTTGGCCCACCACGGCTGGATGATCCTTGACGGCGGGATCGATCAACACCTTGGCCTTGCTGAAGTCCGAATCGCTGTTGAAGTCACAGCCGCCAAGCGCATTGAGCCACGGCCACTTCGTCTGGTGCACCAGCGCAGCGTGCAGCCCAACAATCCCCTTCTTCCCGGTGGCAAACCAGGCTTCCACCGACGCCCGCTGGGCCTCCGGCAGAACCTTGTCGAGCTCGTTGGCGTTGTTGAGAATCAGCACGTCATAACGGCCAAGCTCGGCCGGTTGGAGATCCTTCCAGTGCTCGGTCACGTCCACCTCGATGCCGTTCTCATGGCCTAACAGGACAAGCCAGCGGTTGATCTTTGGAATGTCCGCGTGGCGGTAGTACCCCGTGTCGGAGTATACCAGGACCCTGATGCCGTCCCCGGCTTGCCCCGCCTTGGGTTCGGTGTCGTGGGCAATCGCGGTGGCGGCGCCGAGCAGGAGCGGGAGCAAAATTGTTAGGATGGCTTGCATGGAGGTGTGTTGGATTAGGGATCGAGGAATTTGCCCGGGTTAAGGATGCCCTGCGGGTCGAGCGCCCGTTTGATGGCGCGATGAACTTCAAGCGAGGTGTCGCCAAGCGCTTGGCGGATCCAGGGTTTTTTCGCGAGGCCGACGCCGTGTTCGCCGGTGATGGCACCGCCGTTGTCCAGGACCCAGGTGAAGAGGGCGTTGAGCGCGGCGTCGGCCCGGGTCCGGGTGACGGGGTCCGCGTAGTTGTCCACCATCAGGTTGGTGTGAATGTTGCCGTCCCCAGCGTGGCCAAAGCAGGCAACCGCAATTCCAGTCTCCGCCTCTAACTGGCGGGCGAAGCGCACCAGGTCGACCAGCTTTGAGCGCGGCACGACAATGTCCTCGTTCAACTTTGTTAGTCCGGTTGCCCGCAGCGAGTAGGAGAAGTCTCGCCGCAGCTTCCAGATTTCCTCGCAGGCGGCGGTGTCCGGGGCGATGCGCACCGCGGTGGCTCCCTGAGCGCGGAGTAGCTCGTCTAGCAGGCCGATCTCTGAGGCCACAGCATCCGCCTGGCCGTCGATTTCCACGATGAGATGTGCGTTGCCGTCAGGCAAGACTTCATGGCCAAGGTAATTTCTAGCAGCCTGAAGGGTGAAGCCATCGGTGATTTCTAACGCCGAGGGCAGGTGGCCTGTGTTGAGGATCGCCTGCACGGTTGCGGCCGCGGTCTCAAAGGTTGGGAACACCGCGGCAAGCATTGCCCGCACCGGCGGGTGGGGAATGATTCGCAGCGTGGCGCGTGTGACGATGCCTAACATTCCCTCGGATCCTACCAGAAGTGCCGTGAGGTCGAAGCCGGTCTTGTTCTTGTGCACCCGGCCGCCGGTCTCGAGAATCCGGCCGTCGGCCATGACGACCTGAAGGCCAAGGACATAGTTGCGGGTCACGCCGTATTTCAGGCATCGCGGCCCGCCTGCGTTGGTGGCGATGTTGCCGCCGATGGAGCACTCCTTGAGGGAAGCGGGATCAGGGGGGTAATACCAACCGAGGGCGCGCACGGCTTCCTGCAGGTCGGCGGTGATGACGCCCGGTTCGACCATGGCGATCCCGTCGTCCGGGTTGATCTCAAGAATCCGGTTCATCCGCGCCAGCGACAGGGCGATGCCGCCGTGGACCGGTACGCAGCCGCCCACGTAGCCGACTCCCGCGCCTCTGGTTGTTAGCGGAATCCTGCTCGCTTGGGCGAAGGCCAGCACCGCGGCGACATCAGCAGTGGACTCGGCAAAAACCACCACATCCGGGGGGCTCGAGGCATGCCACTTGTCGATGCTGTGGATTTCCAACGCCGCTGGGGTCACCGAAACTTTGTCCGGGCCGAGAAGTTCGACGAGTTCTGCTGCGTAGGAAGGCGCGCTCACGCCTGACGCGTAGCGCCGCAAGCGCGGCAATGCACGGCGGAAAATCCGCGCAAGCCCGCGGCGGCGAAATCCGGCTTTGCGGGATCCGCGACTCTGCTAGGGTCACGGCAATGAGCGAGGAAGCAAGTGATGCGGTAATTTGGAAGGGCGGCCCGTCGCAGTGGACAAATCTTTGGACCTACGTGCTGTGCCTGTTGTTAGCGGCAGTCATCGTGGCGGGTGGTGTGTTTATGCTGCCTGTGTTGGTTGGCCTGGTGCTGCCGTTCGGGTGGGCCGGATGGGCGTTTTTGGTGGTGCGCTCGGAGGTCTATGAGCTTAGCGAAGAGCGGTTGCGCTTCTACACGGGGGTGTTCAGCCGCAAAATTGACGAAATTGAGCTCTATCGGGTCAAGGACAGTTCGGTGGTGCAGCCGTTCTCTCTTAGGATCTTCGGGCTCGGCAACGTGATGATTGAGACCTCCGACCGCAGCCACCCGCATACTGAGCTTGGGGCGGTGAAGGATCCGGTCGCGGTGCGCGAGCACCTGCGCAAACGTGTTGAACGCATCCGCGACCTCAAGCGCGTGCGCGAAGTGGACTTCGACGGCAGCGGCGACGGGGATGGATTTGAGATGACCTAGCAAAAAAGGAGGCTGATTCGCTAACGCACGATCTCGGTTCCGATACCCGACTGGGTGAAAATCTCCAACAGCAAGGTGTGAGCCACCCGGCCGTCGATGAAGTGGACCTTGCGGACGCCGTTTTCCAGCGCGTCTAGCGCGCTCTCTATCTTGGGGATCATTCCGCCTGAGATGGTTCCATCCGCAATCAGGTCTCGTGCCTGCGGCCCGGTGATTGAATGAATCAGCGAGCTTGGATCGCTCGGGTCGGCTAGCAGCCCGGGGACATCGGAAAGATAGATAAGCTTCGCCACTCGGCGCTGCTTGGCGAGGGCCGCAGCTGCTAGATCAGCGTTCACATTCAGCGGCTCGCCGGTGCCCGCCTCGGCCGCCAACGGTGAGATGACCGGCACAACCCCGTCGGCGTGGGCCCGGTCGATTACCTCCATCTGGCAGCGGGTGACTTGGCCAACCCGTCCAATATCAACCCCTTGTCCATCCGGCCCGCGGCCGCTGATGGTCTCGCCGACAAATACCTCGGTGCCAGGAACTCCAATGGCCCTGCCGCCGAAGTCGACGATCATTTTTGCCAGCTGTGGGTTGATCGTGCCTGATAGTGTTTTCTCGACGATGGCGATCGCCTCGGGCGTGGTCACCCGCAAGCCGCCGAGGAACTTTGCTTCAAGGCCGGAGGCGGCCATCGCAGCGGAGATTGCCTTGCCGCCGCCATGGACCACAATGGGCCTGATGCCAGCCACCTCAAGGAAGACGATGTCGCGCATGACCTTGCGGACGAGTTCCGGATCGTCCATGGCCGAGCCGCCCATCTTGATGAGAAACGTCTCACCGCGAAACGCCTGGAGGTAGGGTAGAGCCTCGATGAGGACGGCGGCTTTGCTAATGTGTGGCTGAAGTTGTTGGGCGCTCATCAGGAATGGTTGGTTTCTAGGGTGTCGTGCTTGCGCCTTGCCGTGCGCCGCCGCGTGGGGGGCATCATGGCAACGGCAAGAACCATCATGGCGGGTAGCACCGAGGGCGTTAGGTGCATTTGTTGGCCTAGCACGAGAAGCAGAATGATTGTTAGCGCCGCGGTCACCAGAATGGCCGCGACCCGGCTGAGGCGGCGAAGGCGCAGGAACATTGCACTCAGGCCAGCGAGCGGCAGGAGCAGAGCGGCCTGCATCCAGCCAGGCGGGCGCATGAAGGCAACCGGGCCGCCTGGCTGAGGGCTTGATTCAAGCGCGTTAATGAGGCCGCGCAGCCCCTTGGCGAAGTCCGCCTCGGTCCCCTGAACGCTGTTGCGCTCGTCGAGCAGGATGATTGGCGGGTGCCGCGGCGCGAGCGACAAACTGGCATCCTCCTCGGATACCAGCGCTTCTATCAACGCCTCGGCCGGCACAGCAACCTCCGCCGAGGCTCCGCGGGATTCTGGCGAAAGTTGAAACCGGCCAAAACTATCAATCGGGATCACCGCGCCGTGTTGGCCCAGACGGATGAATTCCCCAAGATGGATCACCAACTCGGCAGGCCCGACCTGCGCATGCGCCATGGCAACCAGCAGTGGAAAAGACAGTACCACCCGGTCATTCCAGCGCGCCAGCAGCGCCACGCCGATCGGCTCGCCAGCCTCGTGGCGCGCGAAATCCGGCGGATCTTCGTTCTCTAGCAGAGTGAAACCCGCCAAAGTGCCCCGGTTGCCTAACATAACAGAGGCGTGCGCAGTGCGGTTGACCACAGGCAGGAGGCGCGGGTTGCCAATGACGAGCTTGGTCGCCACCGAAGCGCGGGCAAATGCGGCAGGGATCGGCTGTGGCGAGATGCCGCGGCCCAGCGGGCTCGCGCACAAAGCAAGCGGGAAGGCGGCAAGCTGGTCATCGAGGGCGGCCAGGGCAATGGGGTCCGCGTGGTCCCAAGCCATGGGCAGGGAGATGGCGACCTTGCTGTGTCGTTGTCGTTGGAGCTGGCTAAGAATGACCGCATAGTCCCCGGCACTCGGGGGCGTGCTTTCAAACACCCGCTGCGGATCATCACCAACGCCGAGGAACTGCGGCGTGTTTCCAGATGGCGGGGGCGGCGCGAGACGGCGCGCGACCCACGCCTCGTTAGGCCCGGCACCTGATTCAAGCAAATAGGGCGGTGCCAGGGCCGCGGCGACGATGATCCGGGAGAAGGCGGCTTCAATCTGGCGCAACGCGGCAAACCGGTCTCCCCAGGCCAGCATCCCGACGCCCGCGGCCAAAGCCAGGGCAAATAACAGCAGGTGTTGGATCGGGCGGCTCATTGAAACTTGGGGGCCAGCCTAGCGCGGGTCACTGCGGTGGTCACGCCTATCGCGCGCCTATCATTTGGCCGTTGCAAGCGTCTCCTCAAGCAGTTCAGCTAACACATCCTCAAGCTCCGTGCCGGCAATCAACTCGCGCAGCGAGGCTGCGGCGATGGGAATGAAGGGCCGGTAGCTCTCGTCGCCGCGCAGGTGGACAATATGGCCATAGGCACCTAAGGCCTGCATTAGGCGTTGGATCGCGCAATCGCGCAGGATTCCCGGGTCGGGTCGCTCGTCGGCGATGTCCTCCCAGATGGCGAGGATTTTTTCCCGCTCATCAGCCGAGTGAGCCATGTACGGGTCGAAAATAAGCGATGCGAGGTCGTATTCTTGCCGGCCGTAGCGAAGTCCCTGGAAATCAATCAGCCACGTCTTCTCTTGGTGAACCATCAGGTTTTGCGACTGGAAATCCCGGTGGATCAGGTGCCGGGCCGATGCCCCCATGCGCTCGCGCAGCGACACCAATGCGGGGTGATCCAGCAGCCCGCGGATGCTGCGGCCCAGGTGCGTCTCTACCAGATATTCGAGGAAGTACGCCTGCTCCCACTGATAGAGTGCCGCATCAAACGGCGGCTGCAGGTGCAGCTCCTTGGGCGGGCGGGTGTAAAAGAGCCGGTCGATCTGTTCGAGCGCGGAGGTGTAGTACGGTGCCCGCGCCTCCCACGGGCTGTCCTTGAGCGAAAGCAGGTCGATGTCGCCAAGGTCCTCGGTCAAGATCACCCGCTTGTGCGGATTGTCGTAGAGGATCTGCGGGACATTCATCCGCGCCCTGCGCAGAAACTCCGCCACCGCGACAAAGCTCGCATTGTCCTCGCGGTCGTGGGTGTAATAGATCCCGATAAGCGAGGGTCGGCCTTCCGGTTTAAGGCGCACAATGGTCCGCCCTGATGCACCGCGTTTGATCGGCACCAGTAAAACCGACACCGAGGGGTCGACTCCCAGGAATTGGCGTGTGGCAGTTAGGATCGAGTCGGTGGGCATGTCGGGGATGATTCCACGTAGGCCGGGGAAAATGCCAAGGACAAAGAGCGTCCCGCGGCTGTTATAAAGGTGTTGGGTGCCGGATTTTGCCGCGCCGGCGGAGCATGAATTTCTTTCATGCACGAAAGTTGGGCATTCTGAGGGATGTGGCCCGGCAGGTGCTTAATGGGGCGATGCTACCTTCAGCCGCCCCTGCAGGACAGATCAAGCGGACGTGGATGAAAGCATCTGAAACCAAAACCAAACAACACATGAAAAAGCACAAAAATGCTCTCCCGTTGACTGCCGGCCTTGCGGCCATGACGGTTCTCGGATCCGCCTCGCTCTTCGCCGGTGAGATTGCCCCAGGCCCCGCGCCAGTGGTAGTGCCCTCCGAAAGCGCGCTGAGCGGCTCGCTCTCGTTGGACTTCAATACTCACTTTGTCTCCTACGGCTGGGACGTCTGGCAGGATGGCGCGAGCATGAGCGACCCGACCTTCAATCCGAGCCTCAACCTTACCTGGCAGCTCACCGATGCGTTCTCCTTCAACCTGGGAACTTGGTGGGATGTGAACTCCAAGGCTGATTCAGCCATCGGCGGACGCATTCAGGAAGTGGATGTGTGGGCCGGGGTCGGCTACACCCTTGGCGGCCTAACCACTTCGGTTACCTATCAGGCTTGGATGTACGGCAGCGACACCGAGGAGATCCTCGATGTTAAGTTTGCCTATGATACGTTTCTGAGCCCGTCGCTGACCATCCACAGCCGTCTTGATGAAGGCGCTTCGGGTGGCCAGACCGGCACGGTTCTCGTCGCCGGCATCGAGGAAGGCTTTGACCTTGGCCCGGTGAGCTTCACTGTTCCGCTCAGCCTGGCCTACTTCATGGCGGATGACTTCCACCCCGGGAGCAGCGACGAGGGCTTCGGTTACGCATCCATCGGGCTGCTTGCCAGCTATGCGCTGCCAATCGACGCGAAGTTTGGTGAGTGGGCGCTCAAAGGTGGCTTCATCTATTACATGACCGACGACGACGTCGTCGGCAACCCGGATGAGGATAACTTCCTGACTGCCTCCCTCGGCGTTTCGGTCGCCTTCTAAGGCTGGCAGGCTTCGTTTTCTCCCAGGGGCGGCCCGGTGCTTCTTCGTTCTTTGGCCGGTCCGCCCCGCTTACTCCCCATAGTTTTCGATAATTCAACATTAAATTCATCATCCCCAACTCATGAAAATTTCCCGTTCCACATTTCTACGCACCACGCTGGGTGCCACCGCGGCGTTAGGCCTAGGTGCGCTGCCCGCCTTCGCTGAAGAAACCGTCAAGGTTGGAGTCCTGCACTCGCTGAGCGGCACGATGGCCATCAGCGAGACTTCGCTACGCGACATTCTTTTGTTCACCTTCGATGAGATCAACGCCGCGGGTGGTGTGATGGGCAAGAAGATCGAGCCGGTGGTCGTTGATGGAGCGTCGGACTGGCCGCTCTTCGCGGAAAAGGCCGAGCAGTTGCTGGTCAAGGACAAGGTTGCGGTGACCTTTGGTTGCTGGACTTCAGTTTCGCGCAAGTCGGTGTTGCCGGTGTTTGAGAAATACAAGGGGCTCTTGTTCTATCCGGTGCAGTACGAGGGCGAGGAGATGTCGCCAAACATTTTCTACACCGCCGAGGCGGTCAACCAACAGGCCACTCCGGCAGTGGATTTCCTGCTCAAGGAGGGCTACAAGAAGTTTTACCTGCTAGGGACCGACTATGTCTATCCCCAGACCACGAACTTAGTGTTGTTTGAATACCTTCGCTCCAAGGGCATCCCAGTGGAGAACATCGGTGGTGGCCTGCGCAAGGATGAGAAGGGTGAGGTGATCTCTGCCGGGAAGTATGTGCCGTTCAGCCACACCGATTTCCAACAGATTGTCGCGGAGATCAAGGCGTTCACCGCCTCGGGTGAAGCGTGCGTGATCAACACCATCAACGGTGACTCCAACGTGCCGTTCTTCAAGGAGTTCGCCGCTGCAGGGCTGACCTCGGAAGATTGTCCTGTGGTTTCCTTTAGCCTCTCAGAGGATGAGTTCCGCAGCCTTCCAGCCAAGGATCTAGTCGGCCACCTCGGTTGTTGGACCTACTTCATGTCGTTGGCCAGCGAGAAGAACAAGAAGTTCATCGCCGACTTCCAGACCTGGTTGAGCAAGACCACGGTGCCAGGCATCGTGAAGGAGAAGCGCGTGACGTGCTCGCCGATGGTGTTGTCCTACGAGGGGGTCTATCTCTGGAAGGCCGCCGTTGAAAAGGCCGGTAGCTTCGAGCCGGAAAAGGTCATGGAAGCTCTCAAGAGCGGCATAACCATTGAAGGGCCGGGCGGCCCGGTTTCCAGTCAGGCTAACCACCACCTGACGAAGAACGTCTATATTGGCGAGACCCTTGAGAACGGCCAGTTCAAGGTCGTGAAGTCCTTCGAGCAGGTCGTCGCTGAGCCCTTCCTCAAGGGCACTTTCATGAAGAAGTAAGGCTTCGGGGGCGGAGGCGCGCCTCCGCCCGGTTAGTGATTTTTGGTAAGCGATAATTGCCGCTGTTCGCCCGGGTGGGCGGGCAGCGCCTTTTTTCTCAGCCGCCGTGTTGTCGCGCGTCGCACACCCCCACTTACAGCATGAATTCATTCTGGTTAGCCGCCGTATTGATCGCCTGCCTGGCCTTCCCAGGCGCAGGCCGTGCGGATGAGCTTGCCGCCCGCAAGGTACTCGATGCCCTTGTCGCCGGGCCTGAGGGGCAACGCGCCGGTGAGGTTGCCGCTCTGGCTGAATTTGGCGAGCAAGTCATCCTTGAGGTGGTTGAAGCTTGGCGGGTCGGCAAGGTGTTCACCTACACCGCGCCTGGCGCGGCTAGTCCCATTGCGTTGTTAGACCAGGGCGGCGGGATCTATCAAGCCATTGCCAGCGGCGAAAGCCTGACGCCGGATCCGGCGGGGACGCTGGAGGTCTCGCGGCCGGACCGGTCGCTGCGCCGGGAGTTGAAGCGTCTTGTGGATATCATTGATTTGGCCTCTGCCAATGAGGCGATCCGGATAGAGGCGGCACTGAAACTCGGCAAGAGTCAGAACCCGGATTACTTGCCGGAGCTGCGCGAGCGGCTGCCCAAGCAGACCAGCGCCAAGACGGCGCGCGCGTTCGAGGAGGCAATCGCCATCTCGCAGTTAGTAAACGGCACGCCGCAGGAGGTGTCCTCCGCCATCCAGAGTCTTGGTCGCCTCAAGAGCCTTCCAGCGAAGGGATTTCTTGAGACCTTGCTGCGTTCGTTGGACGGCAGCACTGATCCTAACAAATTACAACAAGTTGACGCGGCCAAGGTGGCCATCAAGGAGATCAACGCCCACCAGCAGGTGATGGAAAACTTCGGCACGGCTTTCCGCGGGCTGAGCCTTGGCTCGGTGCTGCTGGTGGTTTGCTTTGGCCTGGCGGTCACCTTTGGCCTCATGGGCGTCATCAACATGGCCCACGGCGAGTTCATGGCCATTGGCGGTTACACGGTCTACCTCGTCCAAAACTTTTTCGCCCGCCAGTTTGGCGATTCCGGCACGGCCTTTGAATGGTACTTCGTCGCCGCCATTCCCTGTGCCTTCCTTGCCGCCGCGCTTGCCGGGGCGTTGTTGGAGCGCGGGGTCATCCAGTTCCTCTACCGCCGGCCGCTTGAGTCACTGCTTGCGACCTGGGGAGTGTCGATGATCCTCCAACAGTTATTCCGCCTGCAGTTCGGAGCCGCTAACGTTCAGGTCTCCTCGCCGCATTGGCTGTCGGGCAATATCGACGTTAGTGGCGTGGCGATGAGCTACAGCCGATTGTTTGTGATTGGTTTCGCGGTGGCGATCATGGTTCTAACATGGCTGCTGCTCACCAAGACGCGGCTTGGGTTGCACGTGCGCGCGACGATGCAGAACCGCACCATGGCGGCGAGCCTTGGCGTTCCCTCCGCGCGGGTGAACATGATGACCTTTGCGTTTGGCTCGGGGCTTGCGGGGCTTGCCGGAGCATTCCTCTCACAGATTGGCAACGTCGGACCCTCGATGGGTCAGGCCTACATTGTTGATAGCTTCATGGTGGTGGTCATCGGTGGAGTCGGCAATCTGGTAGGCGCTGCGGTCTCCTCTATCGGGATCGGCAGTACCGACCAGATTCTGCAGTCGGCTTACAACGACCCGGTGATGGGCAAGATAACGGTGCTCGTGGCAATCATCCTGTTCCTTCAGTGGCGGCCGGGTGGGCTCTTCCCGTCACGCTCGCGCAGTCTTGACGACTAAATCTTCCTCGGCAAAAATCCAATGGGACCCTTTGACAAGAAATCCGAGCTGGCGATCTTCAGTGCCGCGGCAGCGTTGCTGCTGTTAGTCATGCCGGCGCTCAACACCCTTGCGCCGGGCTCCGCCCTGTTTGTTTCGAGCTTCCAGCTCGGGGTGTGGGGCAAGTACCTGTGCTTTGCGGTGCTGGCGATGAGCCTCAACTTGCTGTGGGGATACACCGGGTTGCTGTCGCTTGGGCAGAATCTGTTCTTTGCCTTGGGCGGGTATGCCTTTGGGATGTACCTGATGCTCATGATCGGCGAGCAGGGGGCCTATAAGAGTCCGCTGCCCGACTTCATGGTGTTTCTCGGCTACACCAAGCTTCCGAGCCACTGGGTGCCTTTCTACAACCCGAGCGTAGCAGTTGCCGCGGCCATGCTTGTCCCTGGCATCGTGGCGCTGGTCTTTGGCATGCTTGCCTTCAGGTCGCGCATCAAAGGTGTTTACTTTTCCATTCTAACACAGGCGCTTACGTATGCGGCATCGCTGTTGTTCTTCCGCAATGACACGACCTTTGGCGGCAACAACGGGTTCACGGACTTCAAGGCTATTTTCGGCGCGGACATCCGCACCGATGAGACCCAGCGCTGGCTGTTTTTCGCCTCGGCGCTGCTGATGTTAGTCACCTACGCGCTCATTTCGGGGATTCTCAGGACCAAGTTTGGCAAGGTCCAACTGGCCATCCGCGACTCGGAAAACCGGGTGCGCTTTTCGGGGTATTCAACGACGCATTACAAGCTGTTTGTTTTCGTCATTTCCGCCGTCATTGCGGGTCTGGCGGGGGCACTCTATGTCCCGCAGGCTGGCATTATCAACCCGAGCGAGATGGTCACGGCCAAGGGGCTCGACATTGTAGTGTGGGTCGCGGTTGGCGGTCGCGGATCGAAGTTTGGTCCGATCCTCGGCGCTGTGTTAGTGAGCCTGCTGAAATCCTGGACCACGACCGCCTACCCGGACTTTTGGCTCATCATCCTCGGTCTGCTGTTTGTCCTTGTGGTCCTCTTCATGCCTAACGGCATCACCGGCCTGCCGGCACAGTTCCGCGAGATTGGCGCGCGCTGGAAGCGGCGCGCCCAAGCCCGCGCCCAAGCCGCCGCCGCCGCCGCAAACCCCGAACCCTCCGTCTCATGAGCCAGGAACTGCTGCATCGCGACACGGATTTGGTGCTCAGCGTCGAGGGGGTCTCGAAGTCCTTTGACGGCTTCAAGGCCATCAATGACCTCAACTTCTATCTGGCAGAGGGTGAGCTGAGAACCGTCATTGGTCCTAACGGTGCGGGCAAGAGCACCTTTATGGACCTCATCACCGGACGCACCCGTCCGGATGCGGGCAGCATCACTTTCCATCAAAAGGACGGCCGCGACTTTGACCTGACAAAGCTGCGTGAGTACCGGATCAACCGTCTGGGCATCGCGCGGAAGTTCCAGACGCCGAGCGTGTACTCCCACCACAGCGTGTTTGACAACCTGCTGCTGTCCCTGAGCGGTCCGCGGGGGGTGATTGCCGCGCTGTTCTATCGGACCAGCAAGGAGGACCGTGAGAGGATTGACGAGGTGTTGGAAACTGTTCGTCTGGGCGACTTGCGCCACGTGGTGGCCGGAAGCCTGTCGCATGGGCAGAAGCAGTGGCTTGAGATAGGGATGTTGTTAGCGCAGAACCCGCGGATCCTGCTGGTTGACGAGCCCGCCGCGGGCATGAGCGACGAGGAAACCGAGCGCACTGGCGAGCTGCTGCTGTCGCTAGAGGGGAAGCACAGCCTGATTGTAATTGAGCATGACATGGAGTTTGTCCGGCAGATTGCCCGCAAGGTAACCGTCCTGCACCAAGGCCACGTCCTCAAAGAGGGTTCGGTTGACCAGGTCCAAAGCGATCCGGAAGTTATTCAGGTTTACCTTGGCCGCCAAGCCAGCGCTCCAAGCGCCGCCTGAGAATTCTCAAGCACATCATGTCCACTCCTTCCATCGCCGCGCCGCCAACTTCAGCGGCCCTCACCGACACCGTCCTGAGTGTCCGGGGCCTGCATGCCGCCTATGACGAATCGGTCATCCTGCGCGGTGTCGACATCGAGATTCCAGCCAATCAGGTGGTAGCGCTGCTAGGCCGCAACGGCGTGGGCAAGACCACGACGCTCAAGACGATCATGGGAATTGTTGGAGCCCGTGCGGGTGAGATCCTTCTGCAAGGAACACCGATTCAGCGCCTCGCGCCCGAAAAGCGCGCGCGCCTCGGGATCGGCTACGTCCCGCAGGGGCGCGAGATATTCCCCAACATGACCGTCTGGGAAAACCTGAAGATCCCTCTCAGCATCTACGGCCGCGAGGCCGCCGCCAGGCTCGACGAGGTCTATCAACTCTTTCCGGTCCTCAAGGAGATGCTCGGGCGCAAGGGCGGGGTGCTCTCCGGCGGCCAGCAGCAGCAGTTGGCCATTGGCCGCGCCCTTCTAACAAACCCGAGGCTGCTGGTCCTCGACGAGCCGACCGAGGGGATCCAGCCATCGATCATCGACCAGATTGAGGACGCGCTGTTGTATTTGAAGAAGCGCGGGGGCATGAGCATCCTGCTGGTTGAGCAATACCTGGATTTTGCCAAATCCGTCTCGGACTCGTTTTACATCATGGACCGGGGTGCGGTGAGCCTGTCTGGACCAATTGCCGGATTGACTGCCGAGGTGGTGCGCGAGAACCTGCAGGTCTAACTGACCAAGAGAATCCTATGCACCTGACCCCGCGCGAGCGCGAAAAATTGATGATCGTCACAGCGGCCGACCTGGCGCGTCGGCGCCAGGGTCGCGGGCTGAAGCTTAATTACCCCGAGTCGATCGCCATCATTTCCTACGAGATCATGGAAGGTGCCCGCGATGGCAGCAGCGTGGCCGAGCTCATGAGCTACGGAACGACGGTCCTGAAGATCGAGGACGTCATGGAGGGCATTCCGGAAATGATCCAGGAGGTGCAGGTTGAGGCGACCTTTCTTGACGGCACCAAGCTGGTGACGGTCCACCACCCTATCCGCTAGATGCTATGATTCCCGGAGAGATCATTCCCGCGCCAGGCGCGATGGCGCTTTCAGCCAATGCGGGGCTTGAAACCCGGATCGTGCGCGTGGCCAACACGGGTGACCGGCCAGTGCAGGTTGGCTCACATTTCCATTTCTTCGAATCCAACGCGGCGCTGGGATTTGACCGGACGCAGGCGCGTGGATTCCGCCTTAACATTCCCGCCGGCACGGCGGTGCGCTTCGAGGCGGGCGAATGGAAGGAAGTCGAACTCGTAGCCCTTGCCGGGACCCGCGAGGTCTTCGGCTTCAACGCGAAAATCAACGGTCCGCTCTAAGCCCTAAGCCCATGGCACTGAAACTTTCCCGCCGCCAGTATATCGAGATGTTTGGTCCAACCGTTGGCGACCAGGTCAGGCTCGCCGACACGGACCTCTTTATCGAAGTGGAGCGCGACCTGATAGCCGAGGGCGGCGGCTACGGCAACGAGGTGAAGTTTGGCGGAGGCAAGGTGATTCGAGACGGGATGGGTCAGTCGGCGACCGCCACGGACGCGGAATCGTTGGACCTTGTGATCACCAATGCGCTGATTCTTGATGCCCGTTTGGGTGTCATCAAGGCGGACATCGGCATCAAGCACGGCCTCATCGTTGGCATCGGCCATGCCGGCAATCCGGGCATCCAGAGTGGCCTTGGATCGGCGTATGCGGACGGGCTAACAGGCAGGAAAAACCCGATGGTCATCGGCGCCTGCACCGAGGTGATTGCCGGTGAGGGCTGCATCATCACCGCGGGAGGCATCGACTCGCACATCCACTTCATTTGTCCGCAGCAGATCGACGAGGCTATCAGTTCGGGAGTGACCACGCTCTTCGGTGGAGGCACGGGTCCGGCGCATGGAACCCTCGCGACCACCTGCACCCCGGGCGCTTGGAATATCCACCGGATGTTGGAGGCGGCTGAGGCCTATCCGGTGAACCTCGGCTTTCTGGGGAAAGGTAATTGTTCGACGCCGGAGCCCTTGCGAGACCAAGTCCGCGCGGGGGCCATTGGTCTGAAGCTGCACGAGGACTGGGGCACCACGCCGGCGGCCATTGACACCTGTTTGGGTGTGGCTGAGGAGTTTGATGTCCAGGTGGCCATCCACACCGACACGCTCAACGAGGCCGGGTTTGTCGACGATACCATCGCGGCCTTCAAGGGTCGCACGATTCACACCTACCACTCGGAAGGTGCCGGCGGGGGGCACGCGCCGGACATCATCCGCGTCTGCGGCGAACTCAACGTCCTGCCGTCCTCGACGAATCCAACTCGCCCCTTCACGGTCAACACCATCGACGAGCACCTCGACATGCTCATGGTCTGTCACCACTTGGATCCGAAGATTCCCGAAGACGTCGCTTTCGCCGAGTCGCGGATCCGCCCCGAGACAATTGCCGCGGAGGATCGGCTCCACGACCTTGGCGCGATTTCCATGATGTCGTCCGACTCCCAGGCGATGGGCCGGATTGGCGAAGTGATCTGCCGGACGTGGCAGACGGCCCACAAGATGAAAATCCAGTTCGGCAAGCTAACCGGCAAGGGGCATTCCGCCGCCGACAACTTCCGCGCCCTGCGCTACGTGGCGAAATACACGATCAACCCGGCGGTCGCTCATGGCATGGGGCACGTCATCGGCTCAGTTGAGGTCGGCAAGCTTGCCGACTTGGTCATCTTCAAACCCGCCCTCTTCGGCGTGAAGCCCGAGACAATCCTCAAGGGCGGCCTCATCGCCTGGGCTAACATGGGTGATCCCAATGCCTCCATCCCAACGCCCCAGCCGATGTTCTATCGGCCAATGTTCGGGGCCTCCGCCAGGGCGATAGGCAGCACCTGCCTGACATTCGTGTCTCAGGCCGGCCTGGACAATCCGGCCCTCCACGACCTCGGCCTGCGGCGGCGCCTCGAGGCTGTTAGGTCTTGCCGCCATGTCACCAAGCTCGACATGGTCCACAACGACGCGATGCCGGTCATCAAGGTGGATCCGGAAACCTATCATGTCAGCGCCGACGGCGAACATCTAACCTGTGAGCCGGCCCGCGAGCTGCCCCTGGCGCAGCGGTACTTTCTTTTCTAGGAGGTCTAGGGCCGGGCTGTAATATCAGTCGCTATTAGGAATTCCTCGCTTAGATTGCTAGGTGAGGACATTTCTTTCAACAATTTTGCTTGTGGCTGCTGGGTCGCTAGGCGCGCAGACCGAGTCAGGCGTGCAGAAGCCGAAGGTGGCGCAAACCGCGCAGGCCCCGAAGAGGGAGCAAAGCCCGAAGAAGGCGGAGCAAGCCGCGGAGCCGGGCAGTGCGGCCGGCGAGGGAGCGGCGCCTGCGCGACCGGCGTTGATTGCGGCATCTGACTTGGCGGGTTTCGACGGGCTTTCGGCAGGTCGGCGCGGGTTGATTGAGGCGGCGCTCAAGGTGGCGCGGGAGTCGCCGTGGCTGCCGTACAAGTTTGGCGGCTCCTGCCCTGCGGACGGAGGGTTTGATTGCTCCGGGGCCATGTGGCACGTGCTGAAAAAGGTGGGACTTACCCCCCCGCGCACTTCCGCGGCGCAATACACATGGGTTGAGGAGGAGAGCCATCTAAACAAAGCGGCCGTCGGAGCGCTCGACCTGAAGGCTCCAAGCATGGCGGCGCTGCAGCCTGGTGACTTGCTGTTCTGGTCAGGCACCTACGTTCCGAGCGATGGGCGCGGCGTGAACATTACCCACGTCGCCATCTACCTTGGGCGCGAGAAAAGCGACGGCAACCCGGTGATGATCAACGCCACCAACGGCCGGACGTACCGCGGCAAGAAGGCCAACGGCTACGGCGTGTATGACTTCCGCCTGCCGCGCGGCAACAGCGCCCGTGCCGTCTTTGTCGGCTACGGCACACCGCCGGGGCTTAAGTAGCCTAGTTAGACGCCGCTGCGAGGGCGCGCTTGCAGCGGCGATGCATGAAGATGGCGGGAATGAGTACCGCCAGGGCAAAAAACGAAAGAACAACGGCCCACATGGCGGAAAACAAGGATGTGGAGATGTGATTGGCGAGGGCTGCAGGATCCGCCTGGCCAGTTGCGGAGAGTGTGGCAAAGGCTTGCTGCACTCCGATGAGGACGCCAGCCAGACCCAAAAACGGCGGGACAAGGACTCCAGCCACCGAGATCCGGATTGCCCGGCGCCAAAACCGCACCCGGCGCAGCATTTCCGGGGTGGCGTGGCCGGCTGCCGGGTCGCCGCCTGGGGCGCGGTAGGGATCGGGCGCCACAGGTGTGTTAGGCATGCGGCTGATCTAACCGCTAGGAGTGGCGTGCGCAAACCTAAGAGGGGGGATTCGCGCCTTGGCTGGGCAAGTGGCACTGGTTGTGCTTTTTGGCAGCGTAAAGCGATGCCTGCCGTTCATCGCAAGTCGCCGGCTCCATGAATCCATCTGTTCAACCTGGTCTGATCCTCGTCACCGCCGCCGTCGCGGAGGTGCGCGAGGGCATGCGCGAAATCGCCATCGCGGTTGACCGGCGGACGCTCGCCAAGCGCCTGTGGCGCGGGACGGCGGAGGATGGGGTGGAGTTCGGCTTTGAGCTGCAGAAACGCCTGACACACGGCGCAATTGCCCATCAAGCTAACCAATCCTGTTATGTTCTCCGGCAGCATCCGGAACCTTGCCTGGTGGTTCCCTTCGAGAACCTTCCGCCCTCGGCGGTGGCGGGGATTTCCTGGGCGGTAGGCAACCTGCATCTGGAGTTTTCCTCGGATCTTGAGCGGATGGTTACTCCCGACGAGCCGGCCGCGCGGCGGCTGTTAGAGCGGCTTGGCATCACCTTCCAGACGCAAACGCTGGTGTTCCGCGCGGGGCACTTCAAACGTCACGCCGCTGCGCCGCAGGAACTCGGAACCAGCCACCGGCATGACCTCTGAGGTTCCTGGCGATCCGGCCCTGTGGCTCTGCCAGCTCCTGCAGGCGGGGGATTCATTCTATCCGACCGGTGCCTACGCGCATTCCTTCGGGCTTGAGGGGCTGGTGGACCTCGGGGTGGTGCGCGACCGCGCCAGCCTGCGCGAGCACCTCCTGCAGGCGGTGTTGCCGGCGTTGCAACGCGTTGAGCTGCCGCTGGCGGCCCACGCATGGCGGGCGCTTGGCACTGAGCCGGACTGGAGGCTTGTGGGCGAAATCTGCGAGCTCGCCCAGGCGCTCAAGCCGGTGCGCGAACTGCGCCAAGCAAGCGCCAACATCGGTCGCCAGCGCGCCGAACTGGCCGCCAGCCTGCACGGCAATGCACTTGCCCGGGAGTATCTAACCCGAGCGGCTAGCAGTGGTTGGGAACACTCGAGCGCGGTTGCCGCGGCGCTTGAAGGCCGGGTTTGCGCCGCCCCGTTAGAGGCGGTGCTTGCAGGCATGACCTACGCCACCCTCGCCGGCCAACTGGCCGCAGCGATGAAGGTGCTGCGCCTGGGCCAGAACGGCAGCCAGACGCTGCTAACCGAAGCGCTTTCCCACGCGCCCGGATGCATCGCGGCGGCACGGATCATTCCGCTGGCCGAGATCGGCTGGTTCAACCCGTGGCTGGACATTGCCTCGGCGCGCCACGAGGCGGCCGATGCGCGGCTTTTCATTTCCTGAACAACTAGCTCCAACAACCTTCAAAAATACCTCATGCGCCCACCTAGAATCGGCATTGGCGGTCCCGTCGGATCAGGCAAAACCATGCTCTGTCTGCGGCTGTGCCAGACGCTGCGCGAGGTCTACTCGATGGCTGTGGTGACTAACGACATTTACTGTTCGGAGGACGCCAAGTACCTCACCGAGCAAAGCGCGCTGGCGCCTGAGCGGATCCGCGGCGTGGAAACTGGCGGCTGTCCGCACACCGCGATCCGCGATGACACAACGATGAACGAGCAGGCCTGCCAGGAGTTGGAGGCGGCCTTCCCCGAGCTTCAGCTGTTATTGGTAGAGAGCGGCGGCGACAATCTAACAGCAACATTCTCCCCCGAGCTGGTGGACGCGTTCATCTACGTCATTGATGTGGCTGAGGGGGAAAAGATTCCGCGCAAGGGCGGGCCGGCGATCCGCCACAGCGACCTTTTGATCGTGAACAAAATCGACTTGGCACCGATGGTCGGGGCCGACCTTGGAGTGATGGAGCGCGACGCGGCGGTCCAGCGCGGCTTGCGCCCGACGCTGTTTTGCGACCTCAAGCGCAAGCACAACCTCGACGCGGTGGTTGCATGGATTGTCCGCGAGGTCATGTTCAACCAGCAACCGCGCAAGCCGCAGGCCTAGCAGATGCCCGCGCTCGATGGCCACCTTGCGGTGCGCGCCGCGGCTCGCGGCGGGCGCAGCGTGCTTGCCGAGCAGTCATTCAGCGCGCCATTCCACCTGAGCAAGCCGTACTGGGATGAGGAGAGCGCGACGCTGCTAGTGCAGGCGGTGAACCCAACAGCGGGGATTCTTTCCGGCGACCGGCTGCGGCTTGATCTGGCCGTGGACGGTGCCGCGGCGATGTTGGTCACGACCCCCAGCGCCAGCCGAATTTTCCGCATGCGCGGCGGTGAGGCTGTTAGCCAGCAGAGCCTAAGCGTGGCCCCGGGCGGTTGGCTAGAGGTGCTGCCCGAGCCGCTGGTGCCGCACGCGGGAAGTTGCTTCCATCAGCGCACGCTGTTGGATGTGGCCGCCGGCGGCGCGGCATTTTACGCGGACCTGTTAGTTCCGGGGCGCATTGCCCACGGCGAGATATGGGCGTGGGAGCGGCTGGTGTTGGAAGTGGATGTTCGGCATTCCGGGCGGCTGGTGTTGCGCGAGCGGATCGACTCTTCCGCGGACGAGTTGCGGCGGCTTGCGGAGTTGTCGGGATTTTCCGCCGCCTGTTTCGGCAATGCGGTATTCATCCCGTCGGTTTTCGAAAGTGCGCCGCGGTGGCTCGGCGAGCTGCGCGCGCTGCAGGCCGAGGACGTCTGGGTGGGCGCCAGCGAATTGGCCGGCGGTGCCGGGTGGTGCGTAAAGTTTGTCACGGCCGACAGCGTCCAGCTGCGCCGCACGCTCGGCGCGCTGCGCCGGCTGCTCTCAGCGAGCGCGCCGCACCTTGGCTGCGACCCGCGCAAGCTTTGAGCATGCGTGGCGCAGCGCGCCGAGCCGCACGGCGGCCAACAGGGAGATTCCGAGCAGCGCTAGCAGATAGACGGCATCCGCCGGACCAACAGCCGTCAGATCCCAGGTCAGCCCGTGGTCGCCCTCGTGGCCCGGATGGGCCTGGACCAAGAGCGGCACAGCCAGGACAAGGGCGGCAAGACGGCGGCAGGAAAGCAGGCGGCAGGAAAGCAGGGGAAGCGGGGTCATCGTGGAAGTGGATTAAGCAATTTGCGCGCCATGTTCTTCTAGCAGCAGCGCAGCGCCGCGACCGCAGCCGCCATGTCCGCGGCACGGAAGGTAGACGAGCCTGCAACAAGCACGTTGGCTCCCGCGGCGGTGGCCAGCGGGGCGGTGGCGAGGTCAACCCCGCCGTCGACCTGGATATGATAGGCAAGGTTGTTAGCGCCGCGGTGGGCCGCGGCGGCTGCGACCTTGGGCAGCATGTCCTGGATGAACGCCTGGCCGCCAAAGCCCGGCACCACCGTCATGATCAGCAGCAGGTCAATCTGGTTGAGGAATGGCATGGCCGCACTCAGCGGGGTGGCTGGATTGAGAACGAGGCCTGCCTTGCAGCCCGTCGCGCGGATCCGTCCCAGCGTGTTGGCCACGTCGTGGTCCGCCTCCACATGCACGCTGATGAGGTCCGCGCCAGCCTCGATGAAGCGTGTTAGAAAATGGTCCGGCCGCGAGATCATCAGGTGGACGTCGAGGAACACATCGTTGGTCTCGTGGACTGCCTGGACCATTGCGGGGCCAAACGAAATGTTATCCACAAAGTGGCCGTCCATCACGTCGAGGTGCATCCAGTCGGCCCCGGCCTGGATGGCGCGGGTCGTCTCGTCACGCACGCGGCCAAAGTCCGCGGCTAACAGCGATGGGGCGATGATGCGCTCGGCGCAGGTCCACTTCTTCATGCGCGGCAAGCATGCACCACGCAAGGTGGGGTTTGCCAGAACACAGTTTCCGTGTTTCACAAGGGGTGTGGACGACGACGACGAGGTATTCATCGATTTGGAAAGCGACGCCTATTTCATGCAGCTGGCTCTGCGCGAGGCGATGCGCGCCTATGAGGCGGGCGAGGTGCCCGTCGGCGCGGTGGTGGTGCGTGCCAGCCGTGTCATCGCCCGCGCGTGGAACCAGGTGGAAACGCTCAAGGACGCCACCGCCCACGCGGAGATGCTCGCGCTAACAGCCGCGCAGGCCGCGCTTGGCGACTGGCGGTTAGACGGCTGCACCCTCTACGTCACCAAGGAACCCTGCCCCATGTGCGCCGGAGCCATCGTCCACTGCCGGCCCACGCGGGTGGTCTTCGGCTGCGAGGACCCGAAGGCGGGGGCCGCGGGAGGGTGGATTAACTTGTTAGAAAGCAACCCGCCGCTCAACCACCGCTGCGAGGTCACCGGCGGGGTCTTGCGCGATGACTGCGTGTTTGTGCTGCAGAGCTTTTTCCGCGAGGCGCGGGAGCGCAAGAAAGCGGTCCGCGGTGGGGGCGAGGGACGCGGTAGCGACGAGGCCGACCCGCGGGCTAATTGAAAGCGCGGCGGACGGGGCGGATGTTGAAAATTTGCGCGGGCATTTTCCGGCTTCACGCGGGAGAGAAATTCTCGCCCGGGCGAACGTCAAATCGGTGGCATTCGGAAGAATTGAGCCGATCTTGGATCATGAAATGGATAACCCTCAAGATCTATGACGCCGAGATGCCCTTCGGTGACGCGCGGGATCCGTCCAGCAAGACCGAGTGGCATCCGGTAACCATTCTTCACCACGACCTCGCCTCCGCCAAGAAGCTCGCCCAGCAGTGCGGCATCCGGCGGGTCCGGCCAAAGTTGACCGAGAAGAACGACTCATGAGGCGGGCCGGTGCACCCCCGGCAAGCGGCGACTGGGCTGGCTTCATGCGCTGGGGCCGGCCAGCGCGACGGGGGTTCAGATTGAGGTTTGATTTTTTGGCGGGTTGAGCATTCTTGCCGCCGTGGCCAAGGCAGCAAAGCAGCAGAACATCATCGCCATTTTGGGCAGCGACGAGGGGATGGTGCGCGAGGAGGCGCTCAAGCGTTTTCGCGCGCTGGCGTCCGACGGGGGCGGGGAGTTTTCCAACGAGGTCATCGACGGGGTGGCGGACAATTCCGAGGGTGCGTTTCAAATTTGTGTGAATGTGGTGCAGGGTTTGCAGACCCTGCCGTTTTTCGGGGGGGAGAAGGTGGTGTGGCTAAAAGGGGCGACTTTTCTGGGAGATGATGTCACTGGGCGCTCGGAGCGGACGCTTTCCGGAGTACAGGCGCTGCAAGATGAGTTGGCGCGGGGGGTTCCGGAGGGAGTGAGCTTTTTGCTGAGTGCACCGGCGATTGATAAGCGCCGGTCGTTTTTCAAGACGTTGGAGAAAATCGGCGAGGTGGGAACCTTCGATAAGCCTGATCCCGGCCGTGATGGCTGGCAGGAGGCCGTATCACGCTCGGTGATGAAGCGGGCAAAGACCTTGGGGCTGGGCTTTGATCCGGATGCGCTGGAATTGTTTGTGCTGTTGGCGGGGGATGGATCCGCCCAGGTGGCTGCCGAGATTGAAAAGCTCGACCTGTTTTTGGGCCCCGAGCGGCGCGTTGTCACCCTTGAGGATGTGCGCGTGCTGGTGCCCTTGAGCCGGGCCGGAGTGGTCTTTGAGATCGGCCGCGCCCTGCAAAATGGCAATGGCGCGCGCGCCATTGAGCTCATTGACCGCCAGCTTGAGCGCGGCGAGAGCGCAATTGGCCTGATGCGCGCCTCAATCATCCCAACCCTGCGCAACCTTTTCACTGCAAAAGTGGTTCTTGAACAGGCCGGCGGCCGGACCCGCAACTTCAAAGCCGCACTCGACTCGCTGCCCGACAAGTCGTGGTTGCCACTCACCAAGGCCGGTGCCGTCAATTCATGGGGCCTCAGCCAAGTCGCGGGCGCCGCCGAATCCCGCTCGCTGGAAAATTTGCGCCAGGCGATGGAGTCCTGCCTGCGCGCTGACCAGGCATTGGTCACCACCGGACTTGACCCGCGGATGGTTCTCCACCGGCTCGTCGCCGAACTCGTCGCCGGCACCCATGAAAAGGGGGCGCGCCGATGAAGCCCCTCATGGTCGCCCTGGTTGTTGGAGTGGTGGCGGGGTTGTTAGGCGCGCTGTGCGGCGTCGGTGGCGGCATCGTCATGGTTCCGGCCTTCGCAATCCTGTTAGGCATGACGCAAAAGGCGGCCGTGGCCACCTCCATGGCGGTGATCATCGTGACTTCCATCGCGGCAACGGCGAGCAACGTGCGGGCGGAAGGCTTGATTGACTGGCGGATTGTTGGATTCTGCGCCGGCGGAGCCGCCGTGGCGTCCTACTTCGGCGCCGAGTGGATGCGCGCACTGAGCAACGAGACCCTGGTGCGCATTTTTGGCATCACCCTGATCGCCTTCGGTGCCAGAATGCTCTGGCGCGGGTAAGTCGGCCAAGCGGCTAACCTGCTAGCGCCATGCCCTGCAAATTCATTGGTTTTTTCACGCGAACGCTGTCGTCCGCGCGATTCCGACTGATGACTTTTCTTTCCTATGAGGATTGCGTGAGTGCCTGGATGCGGGGATAGAGCCTCGGCGAGTTGTCCGCTTCAGCGCCAATGGTTGGAACGGTGAGTGGCAACTCGGTGACGGTTGCTAGATCCATCAGTGAACGCAATTCCTGGGAGACGGTCTTGTCAGCAATCCTTCACAGGTCAGCTGATGGCACCACCATTGATGGCCAACTAGCATGGCACCCGCTGGTCCTGGCCGTTACTTGCTGCTGGCTGGGCGCTGTGTCATTGGTCGCCGCCGGAGTTCTCGCAGCGACTCCCAGTGACCTCGCCTGGATTCTCTAACAACAACTCTAGAAGCCAGGCCGGGCGGATCCCCCAGCATCCGAGGCAACTTTCTAACGCGGCGAGTGGTGGTTTCCCGTGCTGCCCGTTGGTTTCCTCACATAATCCGCTCTAGCAGCCACGGCAGCAGCTGGCTAATGGGCAGGCGCTCCTGCTCCATGGAGTCGCGGTGGCGCAGCGTAACGGTGTCCTTGAGGTCGTCGCCGCCTTCGCCAAGGGTTTCAAAGTCTACGGTAATGCAGAAGGGGGTTCCGACTTCGTCCTGGCGGCGATAGCGGCGGCCAACAGCACCGGTCTCGTCGTAGAAGACGTTCATGAAAGGCTGGAGCATTTTTTGGATTTCGCGGCTGATGCGGACCTGGTCCTCGTTTTTTTTCAGCAGCGGGAAGATGGCGGCCTTGATTGGGGCCATGCGGGCGGTGAAGCGCAGCAGGGTGCGGATCTCTGACTTGCCCTTCTCGTCGGTTAGTTCCTCCTCGTCGAAGGCCTCGCAGATCAGAGCTAACAGCGTGCGGTCGCAGCCGGCGGACGGCTCGACGACATGGGGCAGGAGCTTTTCCTTGGTCTCCTCATCGAAGTATTCCAGCGGCTTGCCGGATGCCTTCTGGTGGACGCCGAGGTCGTAATCGGTGCGATAGGCAACGCCTTCGAGTTCCTGAATGCCAAAGGGAAACTCGTATTCGATGTCGTAGGTCTTCTTCGAATAGAAGGCCCGCTCGCCATCGGGAACATCAAGGATGTGGAGCTTGGCGCGGGGGATGCCGATTTCCTCGTAGAACTTCAGGCGCTCTTCGAGCCACTCGTCGGTTAGGCGCATGCCGTCCTCCGGGCGGCAGAAGTACTCGATTTCCATCTGCTCGAACTCGCGCGAGCGGAAGGTGTAGTTGCGCGGGTTGATTTCGTTGCGGAAGGACTTGCCGATCTGGGCGATGCCGAAAGGCAGCTTAACCCGGTTGGAATCCAGCACGTTCTTATACTGCACAAAGATAGACTGGGCGGTTTCCGGACGCAGATAGGCGACGCTGCTAGGATCGTTCTCCTCAGCCGAGGCACCCATCTTGGTCTGGAACATCAGGTTGAAAGCGCGCGCTTCAGTCAGCAGCGAGCCGTTAGCCGGATTGTAGGCGGTGCTGTCGACAACCTGCTCGCTTGCTCCGGCGACCAGCTCAAGCTCCTTAGGGGAGACCTGTTTGTTAGCCAGGAACTGGGCGTAGAACTGGCGTGCGGTCTTGCTGGCGCGGGCTTCCGCATTGTCACCGCTGACGAGCACCGCGTAGATCCGCTCGATGCTCCAGGAGCTGGCAGCATGGCTGGCACCGCTGAAGTGATAGACCGTGCCGGATTGTGGCTCGATCTGGTCGGCGCGCAGCCGCGCCTTGGTCAGCAGGCAGTCGCACATCGGGTCGGAGAAGCCGCCGACGTGGCCGGAGGCGACAAGGACCTGCGGCATGGTTAGAATGGCTCCATCCAGGCCGAGGACGTCATCGCGCTCTTGGACGTTCTTGCGCCACCAGTAGTTTTTGAGGTTGCGTTTAAGCTCGGCACCAAGCGGGCCGTAGTCCCAGCAGCCATTGAGCCCGCCGTAGAGTTCGCCAGCTTGGAAGATGAATCCCCGGCGTTTGCACAGGGAGACGATTTTCTCCATGCGGGCGGGATCGGTGTGGTCTTTGCTGGCCATAAGTTTCGAAAGGTTGCGGGCGCGGAATAAAACAGCGTCGCTGCGGATTGGCAATGGCCGAGTGAGAACAGACCCGCAGGCCGGGCTGGCCGGATCCAGCAACTGATGCTAGATCTGCGGACGTGACGATTGAGATTTCCACGCCCGCGCTGCTTTTCCCGGCCGTTAGCCTGTTGTTTTTGTCCTATACCAACCGTTTTCTGCATCTGGCGGCGCTCATCCGCAAGCTTCACAACGACTGGTTGCGGGACGGCGAGCCGATTTTGCGGGCGCAGATAGAGAACCTGCGGCGGAGGATGCGGCTGATCCGCTGGATGCAGCTCTCAGGTGCGGTGAGCCTGTTGCTGTGCGTGGGGGCGATGGTTGCCATCATTGCCGGGGCGGCTTCGGCGGCATCGGTTAGTTTTGCCGCGGCCCTGCTGTTCATGGGGTTCTCGCTCGGCGCACTGGTTTACGAGGTCTGGATCTCCGGCGGAGCCTTGGCAATCCTGCTCAACGCCATGGAGGAACCCGGGAAACGGCCCTCGGAAGGACGAAACCCCTGAAATCTGGCACAAGCGGCCAAGCTCAGCCCGCTATTGACGGGCAGGGGCGCACTTGCATAATGCGCCCGCGCTACCGCCCCACGGTGAGCTGCGCGCCCAAGCAATCAACGAATTCCTCTTACGGAGGCACTCCAACTATCATGGCCAACTACGCAATCAACGGTTTCGGACGCATCGGACGCAATGTGCTCCGCGCTCTCGCACAGGACGAAAATGAGCTCAAGAAGGTCGTGGCCATCAACGACCTGACCGACAACAAGACCTTGGCGCACCTGCTCAAGTACGATTCCACCCAAGGGAAGTTCGCCGGCACGGTGGAGTTTGACGAAAATTTCATCATCGTCAACGGCCACAAAATCCACGCAACCGCCGAGCGCGATCCGTCCAAGCTCCCATGGGGTGAGTGGAATGTTGGAGTGGTGCTTGAGTCCACCGGGTTCTTCGCCAGCCGCGACGGCTCCCAGAAGCACCTCGACGCCGGTGCCAAGAAGGTCCTCATTTCCGCTCCCGCCAAGGATCCGGACATCACCATCTGCCTGGGAATCAACGACGACAAGTATGATGCCGCGGTGCACCACATCGTCTCTAACGCCTCCTGCACGACCAACTGCTTGGCTCCGCTGGTCAAGGTGCTCAACGACACCTGGGGCATTGAGAAGGGCTTCATGACGACGGTGCACAGCTACACCAACGATCAAAACATCCTCGACCTGCCGCACGCCGACCTGCGTCGTGGCCGTGCAGCGGCAATCAACATCGTACCGTCCTCGACGGGTGCGGCGCGCGCCATCGGCGAGGTGATCCCGGCGATGAAGGGCAAGCTTAACGGCGGTGCCTTCCGCGTTCCAACACCTACCGGTTCGCTAACAGACTTTACCGCCATCCTCAAGGACGGCGTCTCGATCACGGCCGAGGACGTCAACGCCGCCTTCAAGAAGGCTGCCGATGGTGCCATGAAGGGCATCCTTGAATACAGCGAGGAGCCGCTGGTGCTCCAAGACATCGTGCGCAACCCGCACAGCTCAATCCTTGACGCTGAGCTGACCATGGTTATGGACGGCAACTTTGTGAAGGTCTGCTCGTGGTACGACAACGAGTGGGGCTATTCCAACCGCGCCGCGGAAGCTCTCGCCCTGCTGGGCAAGGGCCTCTAATTGATAGCCTGACAAACAACGTTCACCTTGGCGGGGGAAGCATGCTTCTCCCGCCTCTTTTTGACTCTCAAGATCATGCCAAAGCTCAGCATTCGCGACCTCGACGTTCAGGGGAAGGAAGTCCTCATGCGTGTGGATTTCAACGTGCCTCTCAAGGATGGTGCCATCACTGACGACACCCGCATTCAGGCCGCAGTGCCCTCCATCCAGCACCTGCTCAAGGGTGGCGCACGTCTTGTGCTGTGCTCCCATCTTGGCCGGCCTGATGGCGAGGTCATGCCGGAGGCCTCGCTGCGGCCGGCCGCCGTGCGGCTTGCTGAATTGTTGGGAACTCCGGTGGCCTTCACCGAGGACTGCGTTGGTTCGAACACCGCGGCGGCACGCGCCGCCCTGCGTGATGGCGAGGCGCTGCTGCTGGAGAATGTTAGGTTCCACGCCGGCGAGACGAAGAACGATTCCGGGTTCGCCAAGGAACTGGCGGGAACGGCGACGATCTTCGTCAACGACGCATTTGGCACAGCGCACCGCGCGCACGCATCGACCGAGGGGGTGACCCATTTTGTCGAGCAGAGCGCGATGGGCTTCCTCATTGAACTGGAGCTTGAGTATCTGCATGGCCGGTTGGAAAATCCTGAGCGTCCATTCCTGGTGATCATGGGCGGGGCGAAAGTGAGCGACAAAATCCAAGTAATCAGCGCACTCATGGAGAAGGCCGACGCCTTCTTGATTGGCGGGGCGATGGCATACACTTTCCGCAAGGCGCAAGGCTACACCACCGGCGGATCGCGGGTGGAGAACGACAAGTTGGACCTGGCGCTGGATATTCTGAAAAAAGCCGAGGACAAGGGGATCCGCTTCCTGCTGCCGGCCGACACGCGGGTGACCCAGGAGTTCCGCGAAGGAGCCGAGACTGAAGTCACCGGAGTCTATGGCCAAGGCGGCGGGATTGCCGACGGCTGGGAAGGCATCGACATTGGTGAGGTTGCCATCGAAGAATTCAAAACCGAAGTGGCTCGCGCCAAGACCATCATTTGGAACGGCCCGATGGGCGTGTTTGAAATTGATAGCTTTGCCCACGGCACCAAGGCGATTGCCGAAGCCATGGCGGCGAGCAATGCGGTCACCATTGTTGGTGGCGGCGACTCGGTCACCGCGGTGAAGAAGTTTGGTCTTGAAGACAAGATGACCTTTATTTCAACGGGCGGCGGAGCGTCGCTTGAACTCCTTGAAGGCAAAGAGCTTCCTGGTGTCGCCGGGCTTTCCGAAGCTCGCTGATTTTCGTTGCCGATTTGATTTTACCACGACCTACCGATCTCATGCGCCGTCCGATTATAGCTGCTAACTGGAAGATGAACCTTGGGCCGAAGGAGACCTCCGGCTTTTTAACAACATTCCTGGGAGACTTGGGTCCGCAGTGTGAGGAGTGCGACATTGTCATCGCGCCGCCGTATGTTTCGTTAGTTGAGGCGTCGGCGCGTTTTGCGGACCACTCGGCGGTGTCGCTGGGCGCCCAGAACATGAGTCAGTTTGACAGCGGCGCCTATACCGGGGAGATCAGCGGGATGATGCTTAAGGAGCTCTTCGTGCACTTTGTAATCATTGGCCACAGCGAGCGGCGGGCGATTTTCGGGGAGACCGATGCGGTCATCAATGCGAAGCTAAAGAAGGCGCGCGAGTGCAACTTGCGGCCGATTTTCTGCATCGGTGAGACGCTTGACCAGCGTGACGCGGGCCGCCTTGAGGAAGTGCTGCGGCGCCAGATCACTCTCGGGCTTGAAGGACTTAGCGAACGCGATGTGACCGAAACGGTCATCGCCTATGAACCCGTCTGGGCAATCGGCACCGGACGCACCGCCACGGCGGATCAGGCACAGGACGCCCACGCGTTCGTCCGCTCGGTGGTGGCCGAGGTGGTCAGCCCAAGCGTGGCCAACAAGGTGCGCATCCAGTATGGTGGCAGCGTCAAGCCGGCAAATACGGCCGAGTTGATGGCCATGCCTGACATCGATGGCGCGCTTGTCGGCGGCGCCTCGCTTGACCCGCAGAGCTTCCTGCAGATCATCCGCCAGAGCGGCAAGAAGAAGGACTAACTTCTAGAGGTTGGATCTTGCCGCGCCGGAGATTTCCAACAGGGCACGGCGTAGTTCCTGCGGATCGGTGATGGGTGGCCGGCAGCCGTTGGAGTCGCAGAGAAGCGCTTGGGGGGCGGCTGTGGCGAGCATGACCAAGCGGGGGTGCCAAATTTCGTTAGCCACGCGGCGGAGTGCCTCGCCGCCGACTTCTAATTTCATCAGACCGCGGTCGGCCAGGTCGAAGGCGGTGAGGAGCAGCGGCACCGCGTGCGGCTGTTGGCGCAGGTTGGCCGCCGAGGCTGCTAGAATCTGCTGCGAGCGCCGGCTCCACAGTGGCCGGGCAAGCAGGGTTGAGAGGCGCAGCAGGTTGAGCGCGCACATGCTGTTAGAAGAAGGTTCGGCCCCGTCATAATCCTCCTTGAGGGTCATGAGGGTTTCCGCGCCGAGAGTGGCGCGCATGACGTAGCCGCTGCGGTCCTGATCCCAGAAGCGCTCATCCATCGCCTCCTGCAGGCGGCAGGCCCAATTGAGCCAGCGTTCGGCGGGATCGGCGGCGGCCATTTCCAGCAGCGCGGCGATCAAGGCGGCATAATCCTGGGGAAAGCCATCGACTCCGCTCCGCCGGCTGCGGAAGCTCCGGCCTAACAACCCTGCGGCCCCGTCCCAAAGCTCGGCATGAATGAACTCCAAGGCGGCGCATGCGGCGGCAAGGAGATCTGGCCGGTCCAGCACGCGGGCGCCGCGGGCCAAGGCTGAAATCATCATGGCATTCCAAGAAGTGATGATTTTGTCATCGCGGTGCGGCAGTGGCCGCCGCGCCCGTGCTGTTAGGAGAATGGCGCGGGACGCATCAAGGCGGAGTGCAAGTGAGCTGGGGTCTTGGTTGAAGGTGATTGCTAGATCCTCCAGTGTCGCGGCTTTGAACAGGGTGTTGCGGCCGGCGAGCTCGTGATGGGGGTCGCTCTCCGGGCGGGCGTTGCCATTCTGTTGTACGCCGTAGGCGGCGCAGAAGATGGCGGCATCCTCCGGCTCTAGCAGCTGCTGGATTTCCTCGGTTCGCCAGGTCCAATAGGCACCCTCAAGTTTTTCGTGAGCCGTGCGGGTGGGGAGGCTGTCGGCATCCTCGGCGGCGTGGAACCCACCGCAGGGGTCGGCAAGCTCGCCGATGACATAGTCAAAAATACTCTCCGCGACCTGGCGCGGCTGCGGATCGCGGGAAACTTGCCATGCGGTGAGGTAGACGCTTGCCAGCTGGGCCTGATCATAAAGCATTTTCTCGAAATGCGGGACGTGCCAATAGCGGTCAACGGAGTAGCGGTGGAAGCCTCCGCGGAGTTGATCGTGGATGCCGCCGGCGGCCATGCCGTGGAGCGTTTTTTCAATCATTTCCCAGGCGGCGCGGCCCTTGTCGCTGGCGGCACCAAAGCGGTTGTACATGGCTAACAACGCTTCAAGGGTAACCGGACGGGGGAATTTCGGGGCGGAGCCAAAGCCTCCAAGCTCGGAGTCAAAGAGGTCGTGGCACTCGTCGAGGAACTCGTCGAATGCGGCCACGTCACTGGCGAGGGCAGGGTTGGCCTGGTCGGCTCGCTGTTGGAGGCGCTGCATGGTTAGCCGCGCCTGTGAGACAAGCTTCTCGCGATCGTTTTGCCAGATATTGCCGATTTCCTGGCAAAGGCGGGTGAATCCCGGGCGGCCGAAGCGATCTTCGGGCGGGAAGTAGGTGCCTCCAACAATCGGGTTGCCCTCGGGAGTGAGCCAAACGCTCATGGGCCAGCCGCCTTGGCCGGTGGTTGCCTGGACGTAGGCCATGTAGGTGGCGTCCACCTCGGGATGTTCCTCGCGGTCAACCTTCACGTTGATGAAGTGGTGGTTCATCACCGCTGCAACATCCTCGTTTTCAAAGCTTTCCCGTTCCATGACGTGGCACCAGTGGCAGGTTGAGTAGCCAACGGAGAGGAAGACGGGCTTGTCCTCGCGCTGCGCACGCTCGAAGGCGGCAGCTCCCCACGGCAACCAGGCGACCGGATTCTCCGCATGCTGGAGAAGATAGGGAGAGGTCTCCTCAGATAAGGAATTGCTCATTGAATGAAAAGTGCACGACGGCCAGATGAGGGTCAACCACCCTGAGTAAATTCCTCCGCCAATTGGAGTGACCTGGGGCGAATTTTGCCTCTAGGATTTTTCCATGCGCAGCCCGATGGACCCCGAAACGACCATGGAATCCGCCGAACTTCAGGATGGGTTGATGGTCAAGAAGTGTCCGAAGTCAGGGGGCTGCTGGATCAGCTCCGAAGCCTATTGGCGCTGGCAAGACCGTGGTGAAATCGGAGAAGGCGGGCCACCTTTGGAGGTTGAATTGAGTGACGACTGCAACCGGCGGGCGATGATCTGCCCGGAAAGCGGCACGGTCATGTTGCGTTATCGGGTCGCTGCCGACCTCAGCTTTTTTGTTGAGCGCTCCTCGGCGACGGGCGGCGTTTGGTTGGATCGTGGCGAATGGGAGGCGCTGCGTCGTGCTGGAATCCACCGGTACCTGCATTTGATCTTCACCGCCGCCTATCAAAAATATCGCCGTCGGCAATCAGCCCAGCAGGCCGTGGTGGCTAACATGAGCAGGACCCTCGCTGCGGATTTCGACAAGGTGAATGAGTTTCGCAGCTGGATAGACTCTCATCCGGCACGCTCGCAGATTCTCGCATGGCTTTCAAACGACAGACGCTGAGATGTCTATCGCGAGAAGACGAGGGATGCGTGGGAACCCCAGAAGCCTAGTGAGTTGGACAGGACATGGGTAAGCGGGGCGCGTCGCGCGCGAAGCGGCACGACATCCAAGGGGAATTCCGGGTGATCGCAGTTGGCTGTTGGAGGAATGATTTGATGCTCCAGAGCCTGCACGCAGAGGATCGCTTCCAAGACAGGTGTTGCGCCAAGGCAATGGCCGGTGACCGGTTTGGTTGAGCTGCAGGGTGGGGCCGCGGGTCCGAAGGTGGTTAGAACCGCCTGGGCCTCGGCCTGGTCGTTCATGGCCGTGCCGGTGCCATGGGCATTGATGTAGCTGATGTCAGCCGGGCTTAGCCCTGCGGTTAGGATGGCTTGGCGCATGGTGGCAACAAGCGCGGCGCCACCGGGGCTAACCGCGGCACGGCCAACATTTTCCGCTGCGGTGCTCCAGCCAGTGAGCTTGGCGAGGGAGCGGGCGCCACGGCTGGCGGCCGATGTGGCTGATTCCAGGACGATGAATCCGGCCCCTTCGCCCAGGCACAAGCCGTTGCGGGTCAGATCAAAGGGCCTGCAGGTCCGGGCAGGATCCGGGTGGTGTCCAAGAACACCCGCCGCCCTGAGTTGGGCGACCATCATGGGGTGGAGTGGCGCGTCGGCACCGCCGACGACCATGATGTCGGCGGCACCAAGCAGGATCTGTTGGGCTGCGAGTGCCACGGCGAGCGCCCCGGAGGCACAGGTTGCCGAGACGGTGAAACACGGCCCGGTAATGCCAAAGACCTTGCCCAGCGATCCGGTAAGGCTCGCAATTGTACTGCTAGCCGCGTCCGTTGGGAAAACCGTTCTGCGTTCCAGTGCCTCAATCCATTTTCCGCGCGGGCCGCGCGAGCTTCCGACGATCAGGCCGGTACGTCCATCCAGGGCGCCTGCGGGCAGCGCGGCGTGCTGCATTGCCTGGCCTGCAGCAACTAAAGCGAGTTGGATGGTGCGATCAAGCTTGCCTGCGCGCGGATAGATTTGGCGCAGCAAATCGAGGTTCGCGACCTCATGGACGGCGGACATCCACGATTCATCGCCCCAACAAAACGTTTGTTCCCCCGCGGGACAGTGGCCCTCGACCGCGCTGTGCCACAGGCTTTCCACCTTGCTGCCAGCGGCACACAGCGCACCCAGGCCGGTAACCACGATAGGGTTGTCGTGGAGGATTCTTTGTAATGAGGAAGAAATCATTGATGCGAAGGGGCGGCGGCACTTGCAGGAGGAAATGCGGCGAGCAAGATCGGCTGAGCCTGGTCGGGAGAGTGCCTGAACACCTCCCAACATTCAGCTAGAACATGCGTGGCAGCCGGAGCAGGGTCTTTGTTAGCCGCCACGAGCTCCCGTGGGACAGGTTTGCCGAGGTGCAGGACGAAATTCCAGGGAGAAGATTCATAAATGACATAGGGGATGAGGATGGCGTTGAGCGCCGCGGCCATGCGGATGGATCCGGTCGCGAAGGTGAGGGTGGTGTTGGCGCACGGAACCTCGATTGTTTTGCCAACCGGCAGGTCAAAGGCCATGCGCAGGATATTGCCCTGCTTCAGGAAGTGGAAAACCTCGCGGAGTGGGTCAGCCGCGGAAAAGTGGGTGGGCAAATTGGCCACTTGGCTCAAGCGCTCTTTAGCGCGCCGGCTAGGCAACTTGGCGCGGGCCGCATCTCTAACATAAGTGGCTGCGGGGTAACCCATTGCGCGAAGAAAGTAGCCAGCCATGTGGAAGGGTCCGAAATGCCCGGAGACCAAGATGACGGGTTGTCCCGATCGCATTGCTTGCTGGAGCCAGTCGCCGTGGATCTGGAACCTGCGACGCCAATGCGGCTGGCCGAGGCGGTCGGGCCAGTTGCTCGGAAAGCGCGAGAGCTGTCCCCGGACTAACGCCCCAAACCTCCAACTTTTCTGATGTCCCAGCGGCGGTGGGCACTGACTGGCTTGTTTCCTTGATGCGCGGGCGGTTAGAAGGTCTGGAAGCGCAAGAACCGCTGCAACCGGATAGAGTGCCAAGCGCAACAACGGCGGCGGCAGCACTTTTTCCAGCAGCCTCGCCCCGTGCAGGACCACCATCCCGATCATGATAACGCACTTGCTGTGGAGGTTGCAAAACATCAGATGGAAGCGGACCCCGGGGGCCTCGGAAACTGCCAGGAAGCTAGGGGGAATCCTCCGTGCCGGCCAAGCCCAATCTCAAGCCAGCGCAACCCGGCCGGCGCTCCGTCCACCGCGTGGTGCCCGCCGCAAGCCCCTGAGTGCGCGATGATTGTTAGGTTCATTGCGGGCCCCGGGGGAATCCGATTGAAGCCCGCGGGCAGATCAGGTTGAATATCCGGGAATGGAACAGGCCGCCAAAGTGGGATCCGACGAAGCGCGTGAGCGGCTCAACCTTGCGCTGCGCGCGTCCAACAACGGGATCTGGGACTGGTGGGTCGGCAAGCAGGCGATTTACTACTCGCGGCGGGTGTTGGAGTTTCTTGAGTGCGGGGAGGGCAACGCGCCTAACTTGTTTGTCGATGCCCAGCGCTGTGTGCATGAGATGGACCGCGAAGGGTTCATGGTGAAGTTGCGCACAGCGCTAGAGCCGAACGGACCGGAACTTTTCGCTGCCGACTGCCGGTTGCTAACCGGGAGCGGTGACTGGCGCTGGCTGCGGCTGCGCGGTGCGGTGGTGCGCGATGAGCGTGGCGAGGCGTTGCGGATGGCCGGGTTGATGATCGACATCAGCAAGAGGAAGAAGACAGAGGCATCGCTGGAGGAGGAACGCCACCTGTTGTCGCTGTTGATCAACCACGTGCCACTGCACGTTTATTTCAAGGACACCGGTTCGCGGTTTGTGCGGGTCAACCAGTCGATGGCCGCATGGGTGGGCCATGATTCGGTTGAACAGATGTTAGGCAAGCATGACAAGGATTTCTTCGGAGCAGCGCACTGGAAGCAGGCGGAGGCGGACGAGAAGCAGATCATGGGGAGCGGCCAACCGATCATGGAAATGGTTGAGCGTGAGACATGGCGCGGGCGCGAGGACACCTGGGTGATGACCTCGAAATTTCCGTGGCGGAGTCGCTCGGGAGAGGTCAAGGGGATTTTCGGGGTGTCAAGCGATGTCAGTGAACTCGTGAGGGCGCAGCGTGCGTTAGAGGAGGTGGCCGAGGCGCTGCACGCGCGCAACGCCGAGTACGAGGAGGAACTGCACCTTGCGCGGGAGATCCAGAGCGCGCTGGCGTGCGTGGATTTCCCGGCGTTCCTAACAGAGCTGGGGCAGCCGCGGGTGGCGTTTGGCTCGCGCTACGTGCCGATTTCCGGGATGGCGGGGGATTTTTTCGAGGTATTTGCGATTTCGCCTAACCAGGTTGGGATGTTGATTTGTGATGTGATGGGGCACGGGGTGCGCTCGGCGCTGGTGGTGGCGATGCTGCGTGGTCTGATGGAAAAGGAACGCGGGGACGCGCAGGATCCTGGCCGATACCTGCACGGCTTGAACGGCGGACTGGCCTCCATTCTGCATCGTGCGGGAGTGACGATGTTTGCCACCGCGTTTTATGCGGTGATCGATTTTGCCGCTGGTGAGATTCGTTACGCGTCTGCAGGGCATCCCGCCGCGGTCATTGACGAGGGTGGGCGTGCGCGCGAACTGCCGCTGGAGAAAGGCAAGGGGGCGGGGTTGGGGCTTTTTGCGCAGAGCGCTTACACAAGCCAACGGGTTCCACTGGCAGGAGTGCGGCAGCTGCTGTTGTTCACCGACGGGCTGCTAGAGGCGGAGAACTCCAAAGGCGAGCTGTTACTTGAGAAGCGCCTGAGCAACATCGTGGCGAAGAGCAGTGGCACCTCGCTAGAGGACTCGCTTGACCAGATCATCGCGCGGGTGCTGGACTTTTCCGGCGGGCATCATTTTGACGATGACGTCTGCCTGGTGGCGGCGCGTTTCCCAGCTGAGTGAAACAATCAACTTCGGGTTTGAATGCTGGGTTAGGTCCGGCTTGGATCCGCCCCACCCATGGCCTCCGGTTTCTCTCTCTCAACGCTCAATGCGGCGCAGCGCGATGCGGTCAACGCCCTTGATGGCCCGGTGCTTATTCTTGCGGGGGCCGGCACGGGCAAGACCCGCACGGTGACTTGCCGGATAGCCAACATGGTCGACAAGGGCATCCCTCCCGAGGAGATCCTGGCGGTGACTTTCACTAACAAGGCTGCATCGGAGATGCGCGAGCGGGTTGGCGGCATGGTGCGCAAGAAGGCAGCGGCCGCGATCACTGTCTGCACCTTCCACTCGCTCTGCGTGCGACTGCTGCGAGTCGGAATCGACCGGCTTGGCTACAAAAAGAACTTTGCCATCTTCACTGGCCAGGATCAGGAGGGGCTCATGAAGCAGCTGATCGTCCGCAAGGGCGGGGCCAAGGAGAAGTTAGACGCACGGATGGTGCTCGGGCTTATTTCCAAGGCGAAAAACGCCGGGCGCGAGCCGGACGACCAAAGTGACGACTTCATCGGGGAATTGGCTCGGGCCTATCAGAACGAGCTGCGCGCGCAGAACTCGGTGGATTTTGACGATTTGTTGATTTTAGCGGAGAAGTTGCTGCGCGAGCATGCCGACGTGCGCCTGGAGTGCCAGCAGAAGTACACCCGCATCACGGTGGACGAGTTTCAGGACACGAACGGGCTGCAGATGCAGCTGCTGCAGTTGTTGGTTGGACCGGCCAGCCACGTGTGCGTGGTGGGAGATGACGACCAGAGCATCTACGGCTGGCGTGGGGCGGAGGTGGCCAACATTTTGCAGTTTGAGAGGTTTTTTGCCAACCCGAAGGTCATCAAGCTGCAGGAGAACTATCGCTCAACCCTGGCGGTGCTGCACACGGCTAACAGCCTGATCCGCCACAACACGGGGCGGCGTGAGAAAAGCCTGATTGCCACCAAGCCAGGTGGGGAGCCGGTGCGGATTGTGGCAATGCCGGGCGACGAGGAGGAGGCGGAGTTCATTGCGGACGAGATCAACAACGAGCAGGGGCTAACAAAGCGGCCGCTGGAGGACTTTGCGATCTTGTTCCGCACCAACGGCCAGAGCCGCAAGATCGAGGAGGCGCTGCGGCATTTCAAATTGCCCTACCGGATGGTGGGTGCGCAGAGCTTTTTTGACCGTCGGGAGATTCGCGACGTGCTGGCCTACCTACAGGTGTTAGCCACGCCTGAGGCGGATATTCCGCTGCTGCGGATTCTCAACACCCCGTCGCGGGGCATCAGCCAAGGGACGGCCATGCTGGCGTTGGACTGGAGCCGGGAAAACAGCCGCAGCGTGTGGGAAACCCTTGGTGACCCGCGCTTCAAGGAGCCGTTCTCGACGAAGGTGTGCAACGCGCTGGACGCATTTGTGACCCTCATACTAACCGCACGCGAGGCGGTTTACGAACGCGGTGTGAACCCGGGCGGGGTGTTGCGCGGGCTGTTGGAGGAGATCGACTATGTCGGGTGGCTCAAGCGCGGGTGCAAGACCGAGGCGGAGGTCAATCAGCGCTCCGAAGGGGTGCACGAGTTCACTGAAGACCTCGCAAAATACGCCGGCAAGGGGAAGTCGCTCCAACAGTTCTTGGATGACATGGCTCTCTCCGCGGACCGCGACGACGACGATCTGGAAAAGAAGCAAGGGGTGACGCTCATCACCCTGCACGCGGCCAAGGGGCTGGAATATCCGATTGTCTATCTTGTGGGTCTGGAGGAAGGCGTGCTGCCGCACCGGCGCAGCATTGAGGAGGGCACGCGCGACGAGGAGCGGCGCTTGCTGTATGTGGGCATCACCCGCGCCCAGGAACGCTTGACGATGACCTATTGTTCGACGCGCATGAAGTGGGGCGAAAAGACCTCGTGCCAGTCCAGCAGCTTTATCATCGAGCTCGATGAGGAGCATCTCATCCACACGACCTATGACGACGTGATGGGCGCGGAGGCCTCGCCGGAGGAAACGGAGAACTTTTTTGCCGGCTTGCGCAGCATGTTGGAGGGCTGAGCCCGTTCCGGTTAGACCGGAACGGCGACAGCGGATTGGGCAACCTGTGCGGGCTGCCAAGTGAGGCAGAACTCGGTGAAGCCAGGGACGATCTCCAGCCGTGGTGGGTTGCCCGGAATGTTGTGCAGGATGACGGACTCACCATTGACGGTAGCAGTTAGGTTGGTGATGCCGGCGGGCAGGGCGCGCAGGATCAGATGGATTTTGTCGTAACGCGGCATCCATGAGCCCTTCCAGCTGCGGCGGATCTCCAACTGGCCGGCGGTTCCCTCGACATGGAAGTGCGAGTGGCGGAATCCGTCATGGAGGAAGTCGGTGCCGTCGCCGTCATCCTCGTACCATTCGCTAGTGCGGGACTCGGGCGTCCACCAGACATGGAGTTCGGGTTCGGGGTCGGCGATTTGTCCGACAAATTGTTGGAGCGGCCAATGTGGCAGGACCGCGCCTGCGTGGACAAAGACCGGCAGGCGGTCCTCGGGGCACTCGACCCAGATGTCCTTGCCGGTGGCCTTTGGCGCAGAGTCATCCCAGTAGGAGAACCAGACGTCATCCGGGAGGAAGAGGAAGCGGCCGCCCTCGCCCGGCTTGGTCATTGGCACGACGTAGAGGTGGTCGCCAAAAAAGAATTCGGCACCGCGCCAGTAGGTGTCGGTTTCAAGATAGGAGACGAGCGCAAGCGAGCGGAGCATGGGCGTCCCTTCTAACGAGTATTGGCGGAAGGTGGTGTAGACGACGGGCAGAAGACGATAACGGTCCTCGATGGCCTTGCGCACGAGAGCGGTGGTTTCTTCGCCAAAGGACCAGGGTTCCTGTTCGTGGTGATCGCCTGAGGAGTGGGTGCGGAAGAAAGGATGGAAGACGGCCATCTGCACCCAGCGGGCGTAGAGCTCGGGTGTTGGGTCGTCAATGAAACCTCCAACATCCGAACCGATGAAGGACATGCCGGAAGTGGCCAGGCGCTGGCACTGGATGTTAGCGAGGCGCAAGTGCTCCCAGGTGGCGACATTGTCACCTGTCCAAGCGCAGGCGAAACGCTGGGTGCCGGCATAGGCTGAGCGGGTGATAGAGAACGGCCGGCGGCCGCCGCCAAAGCGGCGCAAGCCTTCCTGGGTCGCGCGCACCATCTGCATGCCGTAAATGTTGTGCGCCTTGCGATGCGAGCACGGGTGACCGTCAAAGTCGTGGCGGACGTCCGGGGGGAAGGTGCCGCCTTCGAACACGGCTGGCTCGTTCATGTCATTCCAAATGCCGCGCAGGCCAATGTCCTCAATGAGGCCCTTGAAGAGCCCCGCCCACCAATCGCGAACCTCCGGATGGGTGAAATCGGGAAAGTGGCAAAGGCCGGGCCAAACCGAGCCGCGGAACAAGGGGCCGTCGGTGCGGCGGCAGAAGTAGTCCTTCTCGACGCCCTCTAACCAGATTGGATAGAGAGGGTCGATCTTGAGGCCCGGATCGATGATGGCGACGGTTTTGAACCCGTCCGCCTCGAGGTCGGCGACCATCTTCTTCGGATCCGGGAAGCGTTCGGCATCCCATGTGAAGCAGCGGTAGCCGTCCATGTAGTCGATATCCAGATAGATCGCGTCGCACGGGATGTTGCGTGAGCGAAAGCCCTTGGCGATGTTGCGAACCTGCGTCTCGGGGTAATAGCTCCACTTGCACTGGTGGTAGCCAAGGGCCCAAAGCGGCGGCAACTCCGGCAGGCCAGTTAGTCTGGTGTAGGTGCGCACCACATCAAGCGGCGCGGGACCATGGATGTAGTAGTAATTCATCTCGCCGCCCTGGGCAAAGAAGCTGGTAACTGTTGGGCGTTCGTGGGCGAAATCGAAGGTGGAGCGGAAGGTGTTGTCAAAAAAGATGCCGTAGGCGCAGCCCTTGACCAGGCCGACGTAGAACGGGATGTTTTTGTACAACGGGTCGGTGTCCGGGCCGAAAGCGTAGGTGTCGCTGCCCCAGAGGTCAAAACGCTTGCCGCGCAGGTTCAAGTCGCAGGACTTGTCGCCGAGGCCGTAGAAGTGCTCGCCGGGCTGGGTGAGCTTGCTCATTTTGACCACCTCGCCGCCGTACTGGCGGTTGTCCTCCCAGTGGAAGCCCTTTTCGTCCGAGCACATGACCCGGCCGCTGGCCAGCTCGGTGATGGTGGTCTTTAGGGCGTGGCGGGCGATGCGGATGGAGATCAGGCGGGTCTTGATGGCCACGCCATCGCCGAACTCGACGACTTCCACCGTGGGTGTTAGCGGCTGATAGGTTGGGGCGATCGCGTATGAGAAGTCGTCCTCGAAGCGGCCTTCGGTGGTGAAGCGGAAGCGCACGACGCCATCCTCGATGACGTGGAGGCGCAGAATGACACCGTTGTCGCAAGTCAGCTCGATGAGGCCGTTGTTGCGGTTAGTCACGGAGGTGAGGGTGCCAGGGAAGAAATCGTCCACCTCGGAGGCGGAGCGATGTTTCTGCATGTAATCGCCGGTAAATTCGTTGGAGGCCATTTGGGTCAGGGAGCGGTCGGGCGGCGGGGGGGCGGGTATTAAGCAGGCAAGCCGCTCGCGTGCCAAGCCTGAGGTTAGCTCAGGCGGGGGTTCTGCGTGGAAACGCGCAGGGGTGAGAAGTCCGCCGACTTACGCAAAGGCTTGGGAATGCAGGGGAAGAGGAGCACTCGCCGCTGCCGCGCGAAGCGGAGGGGGCGAAAAAACTCGACTTTGGCGCGACCCTTGCTCTGGGTGCAGGAAGGGGCTGGGTTGATTATCGGCTTTTCTGGGTGATCTATATTGGCTGAATTTCTCATGAAACGATTACGCGTCTTAAAACTGGGGTGGGAATTTCCGCCGCTCATCAACGGCGGCCTGGGAATTGCCTGCCTGGGGTTGTCGCGGGCGCTGGCGAAGTACGTCGACCTGCGGGTGGTGGTGCCGAGGATTGATCCGGACGCGCAGTTTGACGGGTTTACGCTCACGGGGCTTAACTGCACCCGTGTCGAGGACCTGCAAAAGGTGGAGGGCACCTATCAGTATGATAGTTTTGCACAGGTGGAGCGGATCCCGATTCACCTGGATCCGTATGACAGCGATGAGACGCTCAGCACCCAGAGCGTGCGCAGCTCTGGAGGGCTGGCACGGTTTTCACGCACGACCCGTGACCAGCTTGCGCTCTTCAAGATGGGTGAGTTGTATGGCAGCGACTTGGGCGACAAGGTCGTGGAGTTCTCCAAGGTGTGCGCCAAGCTGGCCATGATGCAGGATTTTGACGTTGTCCACGCTCATGACTGGATGACCTTTCTAGCAGGCGTGGAGGTCAAGAAGGCCACCGGCAAGCCGCTGGTGGTCCACGTGCACGCCTCGCAGTACGACCGGGCGGGGGCCGACGCGCGCGGTTGGATCTTCGAGTTAGAGAAGTTCGGCATGGAGCAGGCGGACCGGGTCATCCCGGTTAGCCGCTACACGGGCAAGATTGTCGCCGGCCATTACGGGATTGATCCGGACAAGATCCGCCCGGTGCACAATGGCGCGGATCCCGTCGAGGTGTTCCAGACGCACAAGAAGTTTCCCGAGAAGCTGGTGCTGTTTTTGGGAAGGCTGACCGCGCAGAAGGGGCCGGAGTTTTTCCTCGAGATCGCCGCGCGGGTGTTGGAGGTGAACCCGGATGTGCGCTTTGTGATGGCGGGGACCGGGGAGAAGCTCAGACCGCTGATCGAGTCGGGAGCGTTCCGCGGGTTGGGTGGTCATTTCCACTTCACAGGGTTTCTCAACAAGGAGAAGGTCAACGAGTTGCTGTCAATGACCGACGTTTACTGCATGCCTTCCGTGTCGGAGCCGTTTGGGCTTTCGGCCTTGGAGGCCGCGCAGTTTGGAATTCCCGCGGTGATTTCCAAGCAATCCGGCGTGGCCGAGGTGCTCAAGGGGGCGCTGAAGGCGGACTTCTGGGATGTGCCGCTGATGGCCAAACACATCAACGACCTGCTCACCGATGATGAGCTGCGCGCGCGGGTCGTCAAACAGGCGCAGGCCGACATCGCGGCGTCCACTTGGGATGCGGCGGCGGCCAAGGTCGTCGAAATCTACCACGAGCTTGTCTAACCATGCCTGCGGTCTGCCTCTACTTTCAGGTCCACCAGCCGAACCGGCTGATTCCCTATGATTTTTTCCGCATCGGCGACCACGCGTTCTACGAGGATGACCGGCTCAACGCGGAGATCCTCACGAAGGTGGCGGACAAGTGTTATCTGCCGGCCAACGAGATGTTCACGCGGGCGATTGAGGCCAGCGGGGGAGAGTTCAAGTTTGCGCTTTCGCTCTCCGGCACGCTCATCGAACAGATGGAGCACCACCGGCCGGATGCGTTAGAGTCCTTCAAGCGGCTGGTGGCGACGGGGCGGGTTGAGATGTTGGGGGAGACCTATTACCACTCGCTGGCCTTTGTGCATTCGCGGCGCGAGTTTGAGCGGCAGGTGGCGCTGCACCAGGAGAAGCTCGGGGAGGTGTTTTCGGTGCGTTCGCGGGTGTTCCGCAACACCGAGTTGATTTACAGCAATGCGATTGCCTCGGCCGCCGAGATGCTTGGATTTCAGGGGATTTTGGGCGAGGGAGTGGATTGGCTGCTCAACGGCGATTCGCCCGACCACCTGTACCGGGCGCCGCAGGCGTCAAAGATCAAGACCCTGTTGCGCAACGCCAAGCTTTCTGACGATCTGGGATTTCGCTTCTCCGACCAGAACTGGCCCGACTGGCCGCTGACGCCGGAAAAGTTTGCCGACTGGGTGGCGCAGAGCCCGGGGGAGATTGTGAACCTGTTTCTCGACTACGAAACGATTGGCGAGCACCAGTGGCGCGACACCGGGATTTTTGATTTTTGGGAGAGGCTGCCGGCGGCGATGTTAGAGCGTGGCATCACCTTTGTAACGCCAGGCGAGGCGGTGGCAAAGATCCCCGTGTGGGGTCGCTATGACTGCCAGACGCCAACGTCCTGGGCGGACCGCGAGAGGGATTTGTCAGCCTGGATGGGCAACGTGATGCAGCGCGAGGCGATCGAGAAAATCCATGTCATCGAGGAGGCAGTGCTGAAGAAGAAGGATCCGGATCTAACCCATGCGTGGGCGAAGCTGCAGACTTCCGACCACTTTCACTACATGGCGACAAAGACTGGAACGGATGGAGAGGTGCACGACTATTTCAGCCCGTACGCGAGCCCGTACGACGCCTACATCTACTTTATGAATGCGCTGGCGGACTTGCACGTGCGGCTCAAGCGCCTTCCGGACGCGGCGGGAGTTAGTGTGCCGGGGAGGACTGCCGGCTAGATTCCGTGCAGTCTTCCGGTGGAGTCGCCGATGCGTTCGGCCGGGACGCCCATCTTGTCCAACAAGGAAAGGTAGAGGTTGGTCATCGGAGTGCCGACGGGTGCCTGGAAGTGGCGGCCATTTTGCAGGGCGGCGGCGCGGCCGCCGGCGAGGATGAGCGGGAGGTCCGCGTGGTCGTGGCGGTTGCCGTCGCGGATTCCGGCGGCGTAGACGATCATGGTGTTATCCAGAAGGCGGGAGCCGTCGGCCTCACGGGTGGCGGCGAGCTTGTCGAGGAAGTAGGCAAACTGTTCGCTGTAGAAAGTGTCGATTTTGGCGATTTGCTCAAGGTTGCCCTCGTTGCCTTTGTGGTGTGAAAGGTTGTGGTGGCCTTCGCGAACGCCGATTTCAGGGAAGGAGCGGACCGAGCCGTCATGGGCTAACAGGAAGGTGGAGATCCGGGTGATGTCGGTCTGGAAGGAAAGCGCCAGCAGGTCGTACATCGTGCGGATGTGCTGGGCGTAGCTTTCGGGAACCCCGTTAGGCGAGTCGACTTCCGGCACGGTGGCGCGGAATTGTTCGGCGCGTGCGATGCGTTGTTCGATTTCGCGCACGGAAGTGAAGTACTCGTCGAGTTTGGCCTTGTCCGAGCCGGTGGCCTTGCGCTGGAGGTTGGCGGCGTCCTCCATGACGAAATCCAGGACGCTTTTTTGATAGGCGCGGCGGCGGCCGTCCATCTTGTCGTTGCCTGAGCCAAACAATTGTTCGAAGACCAGGCGCGGGTCGCGTTCGGGAGGTGCCGGGGTAGTGGGGGTGCGCCAGGAGAGGTTGAACTGATAGGCGCATGAGTAGCCGGAGTCGCATCCGCCGGAGCGGCGTGCTTCATCGGTGCTGAGCTCCAGCGAGGGAAGGCGGGTGCGAGCGCCGATAGCCTGGGCTGCAATTTGATCGATCGAGACGCCGAGTTGGATGTCGGCACCGGCGGTCTTGCGCGGCTGGCAGCCGGTGAGGAAGGTGGCATTGGCGCGTGCGTGGTCGCCGCCGCCATCGCCGTTGGCGTTGGCCATGCTCTGGTCGAGGCCGCCGATGATTTGGAACTCATCGCGCAGGTGTTGGAGCGGGGCGAGGGATTGGCCGAGTTGATAGTCCTTGCCGGTGCCGGTGGGGAACCACTTGGCGACGTTGACCCCGTTAGGAGCGTAAACGAATGCCATGCGCAGCGGATTGGCGGCTGCGGCGGCGCCCGCCTTGGCGAGGGGCGCAATTTGACCAAATGCCTCGAGGGAGGGGAGCGCGAGGGTAGCGGCGAAACCCCTGAGGAAAGTGCGGCGTGAGTGGATCATGGCGTTGATTGTTTGGCTTGTTAGCGCGGGGCTTGCACCTCGGCGGATTCGGGGAGCGGGTCGGCAAAGCGGCGATATTGGAATGGGACTGAGGCAACCGTGGCGTGGACAAAGGCGGAGAAGCGCAGATCGTGCTTTTTTGCATGGGCAACCATGGCTTCTAACGCCGGAGCGTCATAGTAGTCGAGTCCGCGGCCGAGGGCAAATGTGAGAGTCTTCACTGCGACGCAGCGCAGGAAGTCCTCGCGGCGGTCCGTGGCGATGATCCTGGCCAAGGATTCGGGACTGTTGAAGACTTCTCCGGTGATCAGCTCGCCGTTAGGGTCAATGGGGCGGCCGTTGTCGCTGTCGCGCCACGATCCGACGCCATCGAAGTGCTCAAAGGAAAATCCGATGCCATCCATGAGCCGGTGGCACGAGGCGCAAGCGGGGTCGGCACGGTGGATTTCGAGTTCCTCGCGGAGGGTTGCGGCGGGCTTCTTGCCATTGCGCGCGGACTCGAGGGAGGCGACGTTAGGAGGCGGCGGTGGGGGCTCGATGTTGAGGAGATTTTCCAGCACCCACTTGCCGCGGAGCACCGGGGAGGTGCGGCTGCGGTTGGATGTGATCGTTAGGATCGACCCGTGGGTAAGGATGCCGCGGCGCGGAGTGCCGGCAAGCGAGACTTTGGCAAAGCCGTTTGCGGGGATTTCCTTGAGGCCATAGTGGCTGGCAAGGCGCGCATCGACAAACGAGTAGTCCGCGGTGATGAGGTCAAGAACCGGGCGGTCCTCGCGGATGAGGTTGGCGCAAAACCGTTGGGTTTCTTCGATCATCGAGCGGCGCAGCGCGACATCGGCTTTTGGATAGGCCTGGGTGCTGGGAGAAGCCAGCAAGACGTTAGAGAATTGGAGCCATTGGGAAAACATCCGGTCGACCAGGGCAGTGGAGCGCGGATCTTTGAGCATGCGCCGAACCTGGGCATCAAGCTGGGTGCGCAGTTGGCCATTTTCTGCGAGTGTTAGGAGCTCCTCGTCAGGCATTGAGCTCCAGAGGAAGTAGCTCAGGCGCGAGGCAAGGGCGATCTCTGGCACCTGTTGGGTTGTGCCGGGAGCGGCGGGGTTGCGGACCGCATCGAGCTCGCGGAAGAGGAAATCGGGCGAAACCAGGATCGCCTGCATGGCCAGGCGAATGCCCGACTCCAAAGGGTCGTTCTGCTGGCGGGCGAGGGCGACAAAGCGCAGGAATCGTCCGGCCTCCTCCCCGCTAACAGGTCTGCGGAACGCGCGGCGGGCGAATTGTTGGATAACAAGCTTGGCGTATTCCTCATCGCCCATCTGGGGCGGGCGGGTGGGGAACGCTTTGGCAAAGCCGGCAGGGCGCGCGCCGGAGGAGGGTTCGGCGGGACCGCTGAGGGTGACGCTATGGAGGAAAAGGTTTCGGTCGTGAGGGGCGTTGGTGGTGCTCTCGTCGTAGTAGTCGTTCGTGAACTCAACGGAGACTGTGGCCTTGCCGGCGGGCATCTGGATTTCGCGGGTGAATTTCCCAGGGTTCTCGCGAGCCTGCGAGACATTGAAGCTTAGGGCTGCTTGGCCGGAAATGGAGATTTTCATGCTGGCCGGATCGGGACCCGCCTGGTCGGCACCGGCGACGACATTAAGCGTGTAGGTGCCGGCGCGCAGCAGGTTGAACTGGGTGCGGGCGCGGGCATTGGTGACGAAGAGCAGGCTATCGCCTTGGGGCGTTCCGCCGCCGGTCATCGCGCCTCCCTTGACGGTTAGGTTGAGGGGGGTCTGGGTGGGATCGTCAAAGGCGGTGGCCAGGGCGTCTTCGGCGGCTTTGAGATAGCGCTCAAGATGGGCCGGGGCCAGGGTGAGGACATCACCGATGTTGTCGTAACCATAGCCCGAGTCGTCCTGAGGGAGTTGGCTGGCGAGGCTGATAGGGACGCCTAGCAGATCGCGCAGGGTGTTATCGTACTCGGCGCGGTTGAGTCTGCGCACGGTGACGCGGCCGGGGTCGGGGTTGTTCGGATCGACTGAGAACACCGCGTCGTCGATCCATCCGAGGAGGGTGTGACGCTCAGGCTGAGAGGGTTGATACTCATCGCCGGGGGGCATGATTTGATAGTGGAGGTGCTCGCGGACGCTGCGCCAGACGCGGCGGTCGGCGCGCATGGATGCGATCGAGTCGTACTTGTCGAAGGTGAAGCCGCCCTTGTGCATCCCGTCGCCGTGGCAGTCATAACAAAGGCGCTCGAACACCGGTTGGATGTTAGCCTGGAAGGCCTTCTGCAGAGCGGCGTCGTCGATGGCGGCGGCGGGAGCAGCAGCGGTGGATGCGTTTGTGGCGGGCTGGTGGGTGCCGACGAGCAATCCGGTGCCGAGCCAGCCGAGGCCGAGGCCTGCCGTTGCGGTTAGGAGCGATGCCGTTAGCCGTCTCATCTGCAGTTCGATCATACGGCGAAGGCGGGCAAAAGTTACAAAGAACTGCGCCGGGAGGCTGCCGCGGGTCAGGTCCGGGCAGTGGGGGTGTCACTCTGTACGCTGTTCGCGCCAGTGTTCGAGGCGCTCCTTGATGCGCTTTTCAAGGCCTTGGTCGCCCGGAGTGTAGTAGGTGCGGCCATCCGGCAGGTAGGCTTGTGGGATGTAATTGCCCGGGTAATCGTGGGAATAGAGATAGCGCATGGCGGCCTCGTCGGTGCCGCTGGCGGCGGCGAGTTTCTTGCGCGTCTGGGTGCGCAGGTGCTCGGGCACGGTGAGTGTGCGGCCGTGCTCGACGTCATCCATGGCCTTGCCCAGGGCGGCGTAGGCGGTGTTGGATTTTGGCGAGGTTGCCAGGTAGACGGTGGCGTGGGCGAGCGGGATGCGGCCTTCGGGCATGCCGAGGAATTCGAAAGCCTGTTGGGCGTTGAGGGCAACGCCAAGGGCGTTAGAATCGGCTAGGCCGATGTCCTCCGAGGCGGAGATGACCAGGCGGCGGGCAATGAAGCGCGGGTCCTCGCCGGCTTGGAGCATTTTGGCCAGCCAGTAGAGGGCGGCATCGGGGTCGGAGCCGCGGATGGATTTGATGAAGGCCGAGGCGGTGTCGTAATGGGCATCTCCGTGGGCGTCATAGACGATGGCCTTGCGCTGGATGGATTCCTCGGCAATCGCAAGTGTTAGATGCAACGGGTTGCCTTCTTCGGCGGGGGAGGTGACCACGGCAAGCTCAAGGGCGGTGAGGGCCTTGCGCACGTCGCCGTCGGATTTTTCCGCGAGGTGGGCCAAGGCATCCGGGTCGGCAACGATGGGGCGCAGGCCGAAGCCGCGCTCGGGATCTTTCAGCGCGCGGTGGAGGACGCGGATGATGTCCTCGTTGGCGACCGGCTCTAGCTGGAAAACCTGGGAGCGCGAGACGAGCGGGGAATTGATGTAGAAGTATGGATTGTGGGTCGTCGCGCCGATGAAGCGCACGGTGCCGCGCTCGATGTGGGGGAGCAGGACGTCCTGTTGGGCTTTGTTGAAGCGGTGGATTTCGTCGATGAAGAGGATGGTTGTCTCGCCGCGCAGGTCGCGCCAGGTGCGGGCTTGGTCGATTTTGGCGCGGATTTCCGCGACGTTGGATTCCACGCCATTGAGTGCTTCGAAGCGTGATCCGGTGGTGGTGGCGATGACGGTGGCCAGGGTGGTCTTGCCGGTGCCGGGCGGGCCGTAGAAGATCAGCGAGGAAAACCGGTCGGCCTCGATGGCACGGCGCAGCAGCTTGCCTTCGGCGAGGATCTGCTGCTGGCCGGCGATCTCGTCGAGGGTGCGCGGGCGCATGCGGGCGGCCAAGGGCGCGTCGCTGCTGACCTCGCGCGGGCGCGGCGCCGAGCCGGTAGCGTCAAACAGGTCTGGCATGCGGGAAGGGTCCGGCAGCAAGCGCAAGGGAGCAAGCCGCAAGTGAGAATCAGCCCGGCCCCGCTGCTGCCATGTCTGATGTTAGCGATCAACCGCCTTGTGCTGAAGGCGGCGGAGTGAGATGAGTTGGGCGGAAGGCGATTCGGCTAACCGATGATGGATTACCGCTGCATGATCCGAAGATGTTAATAGCACCCGTCATCATGGCGCTCATTGCGGCGCTGGTCTTCAAGGCTGAGGCAAAGAGGAAGGGCTACTCCTCGCCGCGGATCTGGCTCTCGCCGCTGGCCGTGGCAGGTGTGATCTCGCTGGTGGTCTTGGCGCTGGGGGGGGTGGTCGGCAAGTTGCTAGGGCAGAGCGGCTCTCCGCTGCTGGCGATCTATCCGGACATTCTGGGCTTTCTGGCCATCATGCTGCAGTTAGCGTGGATCACCAAGGCGTGGGGCCAGATCAAGGCGCTGCCACCGCGGAAAACCAGGGAAGGATCGCGGGAAAATGGCGAAGGCTAGGCGGCGGTCGCGCAAGACGTGGGGCATCAGAAAAGTGGTGGCCTGGGCGCTGGTTGTGTTAGGCGTTTGGCTAACAGCCTTGGGTGTGGACATCTGGCGCTTTGGGGCGGTGGACCACGCTAGGCGGGCCGATTGCGTCATTGTGCTGGGTGCTGCCATTGACGGAAAAGTCCCCTCGCCGGTGTTTGCCGAGCGGATTCGCCACGGCGTTGCATTGATCGAAGCCGGGAAGGCCGACACCCTCATCTTCACCGGCGGGGTGGGTGAGGGGGATGCCGAGTCGGAGAGCCGGGTGGCGGCCGGGTTTGCCGAACAGCTGGGGATGAGGGGCGGAAGGGTGCTCATCGAGGAGAGATCACGGACGACCAAGCAGAATTTAACAGAGGCGGCGCGTCTGATGGAGCAGAACCACCTGGGCAGCGCGATCATCGTGAGCGACCCGCTGCACATGAGGCGGGCAATGGCGATGGCGGGCGATGTTGGGCTCAGCGCGGTGTCTTCGCCGACGCCCACAAGCCGCTACCGCTCGGTGCGGGCCAAGGTTGGGTTTCTGGCGCGCGAGGTGTATTTTTTGCAGCACTATTGGGTTTTTGGCGAGTGAGGGTGTGCTGGTGGCTAGAGGAAGGGATTGGAGACGGTAACGCCGTCGTAGTTTTGCCCGTGAGTGAGATCCTCGGAGTAGAGGGTAGGGCAGAGGGATTCCTTGGCCGAGGCGACGATGAGCGAGTCCCAGTGGGGAATTCCGTAGCGGCTGTGGATAGAAAGCGCTGCTAGAAAGGTCCGGGTGGAAAGGCTGGTGACCGGGCGCAGCAGGCAGGCTTCCAGCCAGCGCTGCTCCCGGTCGGGAGGAAGGTTGAGTTTGGCGGAACGCGAGACGGCGACGAATTCATTCAGCACCTGAAGCGAAAAATGGATTCCCGGCAGGAGGAGGAGTTCGCGGGCAATCGCGGTTTTGCGTTGGATGGGGGTGAATTCCGCGGCGGCGTAAACCAGGATGTTGGTGTCAACGAAGACGTTCGGCATAAATTTCCGCGCGGGTCAGGGGGACGAATGGCTCGGTGCGCGGGATGGCGCGGGCCTCGGCCTCGGCGTAGATTTTCTTTAGTTCAGCCACCAAGTGGCGGTGATTGGCCTCGTCCGCATCCGTGGCCATGGAAGAAAGGTAGCTGCGAACCATGGCGCTGACGGAGGTCCCCATGGCCGCGGCCTTGAGACGCGCCTGCCGGTACGTATCGTCGTCGATCTTGAGGGTGATGTTCTTCATGGCTGTGCTGCACAGTAACTGTGCAAGCCGGGCGCGTCAAGAGAGGGCTGGAAATCAGTCCGGAGCAGAGTCTGGGGGGGCATGCGGAGGGATGCAATGGGTTGATGGATGAGCGCGTGGATGCCGTATAACATGATGGTCAGGGCAGGGTGAGGGAAGCGGGGGCGGCGGGGGTGCCGGGTTGGAAACGCGGGGAGGTTTGGCCGTTGGAAGTCAGGTGGTAGGTGCCCTTGAATCCGCGCCATGAGATGCGGCCGGCGGCATCGGTGGTGAGGGATACGCGGGTGTGCCAGCGTTTGCCGACCAAGTCCTCCCAGACGCGGCCGGCCGGGGTGAGGGTCCAATCGTGTTTCCACAGGTAGGATTCGGGCATTCCGGGGCTCGTTTCCCAGAATCCCCATAGGAGGAATCCGTCGTATGCGGGATGGCTGAAGCAGGCGATGAGGATGTCGCGCAGGTAGTCGGCGGCCAACTGTTCGTCGCCGTTAGTGAGGATATCGAACTCGGTGATGACCTGCTTGGGGACGACGGCGGTGAAGCGCTCGGTGACGCGCAGGATGTCCTCCGGGGAGGGTAAGAAGGAGCTGCTGATGTGTGCCTGGTTGCCGAGGCCGTCGACGCGCACGCCGGAGCGTTTGAGGTTGTCGAGGTATTCGAAGGTTAGATCCTGCTGGGGTCCTGGGCGGAAGATTTGGTCCTCGTTGATGCAAAGCGGGAGGGTGGTGGCGGAGCGGGCATCCTTGAAGACATCGAGGCTTAGCGAGGCCAGGCGCGGGTCCTGCTTGCCGAGCATGTCGGCGCCGCGCCAGGCGATGGGATGGTTGATGGCATCCCACTCGGTGACCCGTGCGCCGGCGGCGGCAATGCGCTCACGGACGTCTGCGAGCATTTCCGCGCGGAGCTTTTCCGGATCGCCCAGCCGCTTGCGGGTCCACTTGTCGAGGGCTTCCTGTACGAGGAAATGGCCGCGCACGCCGATGCCGCGGGCCTCTAACCAGACGAAGCTCTGGTCGAGTTTGGCGCGGCCCTGCTCGGTGCGGGAGAAGCTCCACGGCTTGAGATCGTTTTCAAAAACGACGCGGCTGAAGGTGCGCTCGATGGCTTCGCGGTAGCGGTCGTTGTTGGGTCCCTCCTTGGTTAGGAGATCGGCGGTCACGCAGGAGCCAAAGCCGAACTCATGGCGGTCAAGATCGATGGTCACGGTCCTGCCGGCGAGCGGTTTGCCTTGGGAATCGAGGAGCTGGAGCGAATAATCCGCCATGCGGTGGGCGTCGATGCGCTTGAGGGCGGCGGTGCGCCAGGCGGCGTTTTCCTCGCGTCCCGGGTAGGATGTTTTTTGGCGCGGCAGCTTGGTGAGGTCGAAGTCTGGGCCGTAGTTGAGCACCTGGATGGCGGCGATCTCAACGGTCTGGACCTGGGCGCCAAAGAACAGGGTCACTGCGGCGCTGCCCTGCTCGGCACCGAGGGTGGCAATGAGAGGCAGGTTTATTTGCTCCCACTCGGGGCCGAACTCCGCCTTGTCGGTCAGGCCAAGCAGGGAGTGCGGTGGCTTGGCTAACTGCAGCTTGGCCGTGGCGGCTCCGGGCCCGGCTGTGCTGCGGGCCATGTAGCGCACTAACAGCCGGTCGCCCGCCTTGATAGGGCCGGAGTCCAGGGTGGTCATGAGTTGGACACTCCATGGCCGCTCCGGGGTGGCCACCGCCACGGTAAGGCGTAGCGCCTCGGTGAAGGGCTGGCCGGAGACGGTGATTTTTTGTGAGGCGGCAACGGGTTTGGCAGGTGCAGTGGCACTAACCAGTTCGGTGCCGCCGGCGGGGAGTGGCTCAGCCGCGTGGCAAAGTGGGCTTAGCAGAACAAAGAGGCAGAAGGGCAGGAATCGCATGCCTTGAAGTCATGCCGGCGGGGGTTTCTGACAAGGTGGAAATGGCGGCGGGTGCGGCTTGCGTCGGTTCGTTGGGATGGTGCAAGCTGGCGGGACATGGAGAGCCTGAACCATCTGCTAGAGAACAACCGCGAGTGGGCGGAGCTGATGGTTGCTGAGGATTCGGGATATTTTGAGCGTCTAATCAACCAGCAGAGTCCGGATTATTTGTGGATTGGCTGCTCGGACAGCCGGGTGCCGGCCAACCAGATCACCGGGTTGCGCCCGGGGGAGGTGTTTGTGCACCGCAATGTGGCCAACGTGGTGGTGCAGACGGATTTCAACATGCTCTCGGTGGTTCAATATGCGGTGGAAGTGCTCAAGGTGCGGCACATCATAGTCTGCGGCCACTACGGCTGCGGCGGGGTCAAGGCGGCCATGGAAGATGGTCAGTTAGGTCTGATTGACAACTGGTTGCGGCACATCCAGAGCATTGCTAGGCGCAATGGCCCGGAGCTTGAGGCGCTCAGCGAGGCGCAGCGCGCGGACCGGATGTGCGAGCTCAACGTGATTGGGCAGGCGGAAAATTTGTCGCGCACCACGGTGGTCCAGGACGCATGGCGGTGCGGCCAACAGTTGCACCTGCACAGTTGGATTTACCGGCTGCATGATGGCCGGCTGCGGGTGCTGGCCGATCCGATGGTGGGTGAGCAAGCTTCAGACAATCCAATTTTCCGATGAGCAAAAAATTCATTCACCGCAAGTTCCTTCTGCACAACAAGGCCGGGCAGCGGCTCTACGAGGATTTCGCCAAGGGCGAGCCGATTCTCGACTATCACAGCCATCTATCAGCCGCGGACATCGCGACGAACAGGCAGTTCAACAACCTGTTTGAGATTTGGCTGGAAGGCGACCACTACAAGTGGCGTGCAATGCGCACCAACGGGACGCCTGAGCGGCTGTGCACGGGTGAGGCGGAGCCGTTGGAGAAGTTCCAGGCGTGGGCGGCGACGGTGCCGCAGACCCTGCGCAATCCGCTCTATCACTGGACGCATCTTGAGCTGAAGCGTTATTTTGGCATCGAGACATTGTTGGATGAGAGGAGTGCGCTGGGGATCTGGGCGGAGGCCAACGCGCAGCTGGCGACGCCGGAAATGAGCACGCGCGGGATTCTTGAACGCTTCAAGGTACGAGCGCTGTGCACGACGGACGATCCGACCGACGACCTGGGCCACCACCTGGCGATTGCCGAGTCGGGATGTGCGACGCGGGTGCTGCCGACGTTCCGACCGGACAAGGCAATGAACGTCCACCAGCCAAAGGCGTTCAGCGCCTGGGTAAATCTGCTGGGCGAGCGGGCGGACTTGGAGATCTTGGGCTATCAGGGGTTTCTAGATGCGCTGGGCAAGCGGCATGATTTTTTCCATTCGGTTGGCTGCCGCTTGAGCGACCACGGACTTGACCGGGCGTACGCGGATTTTTGTTCCGACGCCGAGGCGGGGCGGATTTTCAACGCGGCGCGGGCGGGCCGAGCGGCCTCGCCGAAGGATCACGCGAAGTTCATCTCCAACATGATGTTGTTCTTCGGCCGTTTGGATGCGGAGAAGGGCTGGACCAAGCAGCTGCATCTCGGCGGCCTGCGCAATAACAGCACACGGTTATTCAACAACATCGGCCCGGACATCGGCTGCGACTCCATCGATGACGTTCCGCAGGCGCGGTCGCTTTCGGCCTATCTGAACCGGCTGGATCTGGACGACCGACTGCCGCGGACGATTTTGTACAACCTGAACCCGGCGGCGAATTACGTGTTTGCGACCATGGTAGGGAACTTCCAGGATGGCTCAATTCCAGGCAAGGTGCAGTTTGGCAGCGGCTGGTGGTTTCTTGACCAGAAGGAGGGGATGGAGTGGCAGATCAACGCGCTCTCCTCGCTCGGGCTGCTGTCGCGTTTTGTCGGGATGCTCACCGACTCGCGCTCGTTCATGTCGTTTCCGCGCCATGAGTATTTCCGCCGGGTGCTGTGCAATCTGATTGGCCGAGATATTGAGAACGGCGAAATCCCCGATGAGCCAAGCATGGTCGGCCCGATGATAGAGAATATCTGTTATGGCAACGCCCGGGAGTTTCTCGGACTGGTCTGAATCCGTTGCCGGGGTCAAACCCGTAACACCAGGGGCTTCCTACCCAACAAAAAAGTGGCCGGAAAGGCTCCGGCCACTTTAATCGGAAATCCGAAGCTCGGTTAGACCAAGGCCCTAGGTTGGGTCCTCGCCGTAGTTATTAGGACCGAAGGTGCCGCGCAGGAAGCCGCACTCCACGAGGGTCCAGATGGCACCAACCAAGGGGATGAGGTTGATGAGCACCCAGGTGCCGGACTTGCCGCGGTCATGCCAGCGCTTGACCTGCAAGGCCAAGCCTACCCAGAGAGCGAAAATGTAGAGGAGGCCAATCCCGAGGATGAGGACAAGGCCGGGTCCTTCCGATCCCGGGGCGGCTGACGCCTCGCCGCTCGGTTGGACAAGTGGGCCGATAAGAGCGCCCAAGATCATGAACGCCGCAGTTAACGCGAGGTGCGTCAACCAATAAGTCCGGCGCGGAATCCGTCCGGTGAAGGAGAACAGGATTTGTTTGACGCTCAGCTTCGGGCTCAGGCCCGTCGACGACTGGCTCGTGGTCATTCGCATCAACCTAAGGCGTAAATCTCTCATAATAAGCGAGTTTTAGCAAAAAAATTGGTTTTCTTCTTGACCTGCCGGAGGTCGGCCAAAATCGGAATGCTAAACACATTCCACCCATCTGCCTCCGCGCGTCTTTGGTCTTCGCTTGCCGGTCGGCTCAACGAGTTCGCGAAATCCTCCGGTCTC
>Ga0136639_10000002_pt1 | contig 75119 bp, 70 predicted proteins | sample AntDrymUQ8592106_2_FD_113739 | JGI IMG/M metagenome (GOLD analysis project Ga0136639, IMG submission 113739) | Polar desert sand microbial communities from Dry Valleys, Antarctica - metaG UQ859 (21.06) | ecosystem: Environmental > Terrestrial > Soil > Desert | place: Antarctica: Dry Valley...
CGTTGAACAGAGCGCCTTTCCCTTGCGGCTCAGGAGAACCTGCACCGAGGAAACTCCATACCGGCAAGATCCGCCGGCAAGCACCTGACAGAGAAAGGACCAGAAAATTACCGGCAGCGGAAATGAGCGGTTCCTGAACCCGCGAACCTTGCTCAGAAGGTCGATTGCCAGCAGATCGCCAAACACATCCTTTGCCTGGCGCACGCAAAGCGAGCTGAGACCCGCGGCCTCCCGCCGCATCGCGGCGGCACCGGGTCTAACAGGCCTGCGTCCATGGAGCTTTCGATGCCAGCCGGGAAACATCTTTGTGATGGAAGTCATTGACCATCAACAAGAACGATTCGTGCCAACAGTCTGGGAATCCGGGCCTAAAATCACCCCAAACAACCCTTAAGTTAGTGCCATTCGGGTCAGTCCTCGCATTTCAACATTTTGTCCGGTCGCGGTGGTTCCTGATCCACGTTTAGTCAAGAATTCCTGATGGATACAAGGAATTTGCAAGCTGGCGTTGCTTTTGCCTCTTAGCTGAACCTGATCGCCTAGTAGATTCCGCCACTGGTTTTCGGCCCCTGTGCTGGCAATTCACGCGGCCAGCCAGGTCGACCTAGCAGTCCGGCTCAGGTCCGTCCCCAGGCATTCACGAGTGCGCTACGTCGCACGACGACGAAATAATATCCCAAACAGGATAACAAGGACACCAATGATGACGATTGCCCCAATGGCGAAGCGCCACATCAAAATTTTCCTTTCATCTACGCTCTCTCCGGATTTCTTTTCCTTCTCGGATTTCTCAGGGTTGATATCACCGCTATTTCTTGCCGTTTTCCCCGAAGAAGACTCGGTTCCATTCGGAACAGGCGGTGCCGAAAGATCCGGAGTCGCCAGCAATTTTGGCGGCGATTGCAAATCAGCTTTCGCCGGGAATTCACGGTCACCCAAACGGAAACGGAGATGCTTAAGATCCTCCCCTATGCTTACGATCTCCAGACCAGCGGTGTCACTAATTGACCGGTTGTCACTCCCTGGGCGGGAGAACGCTGGTGTCGGGAGCCAGGGTGTTGACTTGGACGGCGCGGAGGGGACGGAAGGACTCGCTGTGGCTATCGACGCGGAACTGGAGTTCCATGACATCGCGGTTGGTCTCGGCGACTTGGTCGCGGAGGTCGATGTTTTGACGGTCGAGCTGGGCGAAGCGCTCCATGATTTTTTCCTGGCCGGAGATGACGCGTTCGAGGCGGGCGACAAGCTCCGGATCCACAGCGGCGGGTTGGGCGACTGGAGCGGGAGCGGGAGTGATGGTTGGCGCAGGCTCGGAGAGGGCGGGCAATGCGGCAAGCGCTGCGGGTGGTGACTGGACTTGATCGCGAACCAGCAACCAATGTTGTACGCCGGCACCGGCCATGGTGGCCAGGGCGACGGCGCAGGTGAAGGGAATGAAAATGCCTTTCATTGCGAGTCCTTGGGAAATGAGAGCAGCAGTTGGTTGAGGCGGCCGATGGCCTCGGTCATGCGCGCATCGGTGTCTTCGAGATCCTGGGTGGACTTGGAAAGCAAGGCGCCGACGGTGTCAACCTGGCGATACTGGAGGGCTGGTTTGTGGCCTGGCTCGCGGATGCTGAAGACCTTGGCATCCGGCTGGGTGTCGTCGGGCGCGAGGACGAAGGGGGTGATGGAGACCGTGACAATGTTGCCGTTGCCAAGGTCAACGACTTGGCTAAAGGGCTTGGTGTCGTCCGGGCGGCGCAGGATCCAGCCGGCGGGAATGGCAGCCAAGGGCTTGGGTGGAAACGGCGAGGAGAGTTTCACCTCGGTGACGGTGCCGAGGTTTTGCGCGGCAGGGGATTTTTCCACGCGCACGGTCAGGCCCGGCTCGGAGCGCACCTCGGCAGGGGCGCCAAGAACCACGGTCGGCAAGGTGGAATCAGCTTTGGGTTCGGGTGCGGGCTCAGCGGGTTCAGGTGCGGGTTCAGCTGGCTCTGGGGCTTCGGTGGTTCCGCCGAGGATGGCGCCAAGGATTGCTTCCTCGCTGGGGTCGGGTGCGACGATGTCCATGTCGGCGGCTTCCTCCTCGGGGACAATCAGGGCGACGGGTGGTTTACCGTCCAGGCCGAAATCCAAATCCACATCCTGGGCGTGCAGGGGATTGCCGAGGGCGACGGCGGCGATGGCAAAAAGGAGGGTGGGTTTCATCTCACCGCGGGTTTTGGCTGCAGCATGAGCGCCTCGTCGGCCGGGCCGGTGCTTGACGAACTCGGAGTTTCCCCTTGGTTTTCAGGGATCGAGGGGCTATCGGCGCGGACCGCCTGGGTCGGGATAGTGCGGGCCATGATGTTGTTCCACGAATCGAGGAGAAAGGAGCCTTCCGCCTTGAGGTTGCGCAGCTTGTCCTGGTAGGCGGAGAGCCGGATGAGCACGGCGCGGGCCTCCTGGATATCATTGGGTGTCCAGCGCAGGCGGCGGGTTTCATAGAGCACCGGAACATCGAGGATGATTTTCCCCAGATCCACACCATTGGCCTGAGCCGTCATGACGTGCTGCACCTTCAGATTGGTTTCCTCATAGGCCAGACCAATCCCGGAGCCGCTGGATGGAGCGCCACGCGAATCCAGCGGGCTGGTCGTGGCGGGTGCACCCGACGGAGCGTCGCCGGGCAAGGAGTGGGCGTTTGGCAGCAGCGCAAGTGAGTCTGGCGCCACTGCGGGCGTGGTCCCGGCTGCTGGTTCGGGCGCAATTTCTTCGCCAAGGTCGGCGACAAGGGCCGGCTGCGTGGATTGGAACGGCTCCTGCTGGATGATGACCGGCTTGGTCAGGTACAGATAGCAGAAGACGGCCGCGAGCGAGGTGCTCAGAAGCAGCAGCAACGGGTAGAGGCCGTTGGCATTGGAGGGATCCACCGAGCGGGCAGGCCGGGAGTTCCGCGGCGCATTTCCGCCCCGTCCTGAGTCATCAGGCAGAGCTTGCAGAGGCGTGCTGGACATCGGGGCGTGTAGGGTTCAAGGGCGAGGCCCTTGGGACATTGGCGGAGATCCCGGAGAAATCCCGGTCGCCGCCCGCGCGGTGGAAATGATGGTCTGATTGGAAACGCCTGGGAACACCGTCAGTGTCAGGGTTTCGCGCGAAAGTCGAAGATGCCGGATGATCCCGGATTGCTCGGAGAGGGCCTGCACGCCGGGAATGATTTCCACCGCGGCGCTTTTCTCCGATTGTCGGCCAACCCCATCCGCGCGATAAATTTTGAATTTACTCTGTCCGGCGTCTTCCCCCTCGGTTTGAACCCGCACGCTGATGCCGTCGGTGAAGACCCGCAGGCGCAGTGGCTTGATTGGCATGATTTGAGGCACTCCGTCGGTCACCTTCACGCGCGAGTCTAGAATGTAATCGCCAAAAAGCCGGAACCCGTCAGGCACGATTTCGTCCCCCTCGGCCACCGGCACGGCGCGCGGGATCTCTCCCCCGGTCGGAAGCGGCATCGACGGGTCGGCCGCTACCCAAACGTTGGCCGCCATCCAAGCGGCAATCACCGCATATGCCCGCAAGAACTTCATTTCCCAACGTCCCAAAGCGAATCTTGAGAATCCCCCGACGGGTCGTAAACCGACCCTCCGCCAGCATCAACCACCGGCGGGGTGACCGTGACAATGATCGTTAACGTGGCGTCTTCCAAGGAAATCACCGTGGGAATGGCGCTGGCACGATTGGGCAGGTAGGGGATCAGCAAGTCGTTGGTCAAGCTGCTGACCGCGGCGGTGGGATTTTCCGCCAAATAGCTGCGTTGGGCGGCGTAGACCAGACGCAGTTGCTCGCCGGCTTCGCGCCCCTTGCGCCACTTGCCGATGTTGCCGGTGGCATACATGCTCACGCCGATAAGAGTCAGCAAAACCATGATGACGATTGTCAGTTCAAGGAGCGTCGTGCCGCGCTGCGGCCTGAGGCTGGAAACTCGTGGCATGGAGGTCATAGGTTTAGGTTGGTGAGGGATTCTTGAAAAGAAAGAAATGCTAACCAACCCGGCGGGCTAGCCCTTCAAGATATCGATGGTCTCAAGCACGCGGTTGCGGAAAGTCTCGTTTTCCCACGCCTTGGTGGCCCCGTAGGCAGCTGCCAAAAGCGCACCGATGAAGAAGCACGTCCAGACGATGCGCCATGAAAAGCTGCGCCCTTGGGGGGCGATGAAGGGGACAAACCATGAGCCGCGGTCAACCACCCGGGTGGTGAACATCTGCCCATCGTTCTTGAGGCGCTGGATGAGGATTTTGGCCTTCGCCTTGTTGCGCACGATGTAATGGATCGTGTATTGACGCCCCGGGGCTGGCGGCAGCTCGCGGGTCTTGACGCCTGAAGGCAGCTTGCCGGCCGGGCGCATCGAATAGATGTGAGTTTCATAGACGAAACGCTCGCGGATCCAGCGGTCGAGGGGCGTTTGTTGCATGAGGGTAAAATCGTGACGAGCCTACATGGCGCTGTTCATCATCTTCGGACCCATCAGGAAGATTGGCAGGAAAGTACCGGTGAAAACAGCCGCGATGAGGCTGACAGCAATCAGAAGAACGATGAAGCCGAGAACCGCGGTGAAAGTCGCCATGTGGGACTCGGAGTCTTCCGAATACATCTCGGAAAGCATCTCAAGCTGGGAATCGAGCGAGGCGGATTTCTCGCCGATGGCAAGCATGTGGACGACCTGGGCGTCAACCGAGGTGTATTTTGAGAACGCCGTCGAGAGCGGGACGCCGGAGTTCTCGTACTTGTCGGCCGCTTCACGCAGTTCGTCGTAGAACGGCGTCTGCTTGACGGAGTTAGCGGAGGTGCGGATCGACTTGGCCAGGTTGATGCCGTTGGAGTGGAGTAGCTTGATGGTGGAAAGGAAGGTCATCTGGCGGGTGCACATGATGAGCAGGCGCAGCAAGCGCCAGCGCGACATGGCAACGGCAAGGATCCCGTTGCGCACCTTGGGCGAATAGGCGATGGTCAGAACCGTACCAATGATGCCCAGAACCACGAATGGCCAGACCGCCTGGGTGAAATGGCTCAGTTGAAAGGCCAGCGCAGTGAGACCATCGGGCTTGGCACCGACGCCGCTGAGCATGTCCTCAACTTGGGGGACAATCTTGACTTGGGAGACGATGAATGCGCCGGAAAGCACCGCGATGATCACCGCGGGCATGACGGTTGCCTTGCGCACCGCCTTTTGAAATTGCAGCTCGCTGGCAAGCCGCTCGGCGAGGGCTTTGAAGGCGCTGTGGAGCTGGCCAGCATCCGAGCCAGCCTGGATGAGGCCGACGATCATGTCATTGAACCGGCGGGTGCGGCGGAACGCCTCGTGGATGCTCATCCCCGAGTTGATATCGGTGCGGATGGCGGCCAAGGCGGCGACCATGACTTTGTTTGGATTCCCTTGGGCGAAATACTTCAGCGCATCCGCCGTGGTGATCTGCGCGCGCAACATGGAGGCCATGGCGCGGAACATCGTGACGAGATCCTTTTTGGAAAACTCCTTCACCCGCGCAGGTTTGGCTGCAACGTTGGGGCGTCCCTGGACGGATCTTGCGCCCGCTTTGGCAAGCGGGCGAGCAGACGCGGAGTCCTTAACGGTGGCGTTAATCATCGGAGTAGGTCATGTCGATCACTTTGGCGACGGCGGCGAGATCGGTTTTGCCTTCTTTGAGCAGTCGCAGTCCACTGCGGCGCAGGTTGGGCAGGATGCCTTCCTCATGGATGCGCACTTCCAACTCATAGGGAGAAATTTCGCCTTTGGAAAGTTGATCGGAAACTTTCGGGGTGATGGGGATGATTTCCAGGATGGCGGTGCGGCCGCTGTAGCCGCTGTAGCGGCACTCGGCGCAGCCATCCGGCTTGGCGGCGAAAAGCGGGACGGCGGCCCAGGATTCATCCAGGCAGAACGTGCGCCGGTCCAGCTCGCTGATGCCCACATGGGCTTCCTTGCAGTACGGGCAGAGAATCTTGATGAGACGCTGGGCGCAGGCGGCCTTGAGCGTCTGGGCAATTTTCCAGCGCTCGATACCCAGCTGCTCGAAGCGTTCGATGATCTGCGAGGCGCGGGGCGTGTGGATGGTGGTAAGCACTTTGTGACCGGTCACGGCAGCCTCGATGGCCAGCTCGGCGGATTCAATATCGCGCACTTCGCCCATGAGGATGATATCCGGGTCGCTGCGCATGAAGGAGGCGATCATCGGTTTGAACTCCTTGGCGCTTTTCAAGTCGCAGTGGGTGACGCCGGGGATTTCATCTTCCACCGGGTTTTCCAGGGTGAGGATGTTGACTTCCGGGCGATTGAGCTCACGCAGGATGGCGTTGAGCGTCGTGGACTTCCCAGACCCGGTCGGGCCGGACATGACGATGATGCCCGAGGGCACCTTCATCACCTTGGCCAAGGCAAAGAGCGTTTCATCGTCAAATGCCAGGGTGCCCTTACCGAGGGTCACGTTGATGTGGCTCTTGTCGAGCAAGCGCATCGTGACGTGATAGCCGCGGTAGGTCCGGTGGCGCTCGAAGCGCACGTCGATGGGCCGGTTGAAATAGGAAATCGTGAAGCGGCCCGAGATGCCCGGTTGGACGTTGCGGATTTCCGTCGGCAGCTTCATCAAATTGAGCAGGAACGCGTCGAGCCGGTCCTTGAGCTTCATCGGGATTTCCACCTTGTCGCCAAGGTCGCCATCGACGCGGAAACAGTAGTAGAAGCTCTCTTTCTCAACCTTGAAATGGATGTCCGAGGCGCGTAGTTTGACCGCGTCGGCAATGATGGTGGACACCAACTGGGACATCGGCTCGGCGTGCTCGGTGGTCACATCGAAGTCGCGGATGGCGTCATCGTTGTCCTCAACGTCGATGGCTTCCAACTCGGACTGTGACGGGCCATTGTTGGTGCCGGTGTTTTCAATTGCGCGGCTAATCTCCGAGGCAAGCGTGACAATCTGGATGATCTCCAGATTCGGGAAGCGCGGCCCGAGGTATTCTTCGGGCAGGGGGCTCCACGGGTTGGCGATGGCCACGATGAGCTGAGTTTCGTTGCGGCACAGCGGGGTGAAAAACCCGCGGGTGAGCACTGCCGGATCGCAAGCGCTGAGCAGCGAGCCCTCGCAGAAATCCGCAATCTTCGGGAAAAACGGCCGGCCGTTGATGCGCGCCAAGGCCGCCATGAACGAATAGCGCGTCACCCGGTTTTTGACCTGGTCATGGGCAAGGCCGATGAAGGCGGCATCATGCTCGCCCAGGGCGGCCATGATTTGCCGACTGATGAGGTCGTTGAACGACATGCCGTCAAATTCAATCATAGCTTGTAATGTTTCCGCACAAGGAAGCTCCAGCCTTCGTAGTCGGTTCTTACGACGGTTACAAATGGGCGCACCGAAAAGCGCTTGTGGACGGTGCTGATGATCTCGCGGGAGAAGAACTCCGCGGCAAAGGGATTGATCGAAGCCACTCCGATCGCATCGGTGTCTTCGGCAAACACCACGGGGACAAGCAGCTGCTTGCCGAGCTCAACGAGCGTGGGAAACAGCTCGTAGAACGAATTCGGCGCGATGAGACGATGCGCGAATGGCAGCAAGGGCGGGGCCGGGCTCATGCCCGCTGCGAGCGTCTCGGAGAAGCGCTGGATGACCGGGCCCATGAACTCCTCGTCCGTGCCCCGCAAGCGCGCCAAGGCAATCAGCGGATCCTCAGGCTGGCCAAATTTGATTTTCTCCAGGCATTCAGCATAGATGAGCTCCAGCATTGCCTGGTCGGCCAAGCCGACACGGGCAAGTGCTGCTAGCGTCTGACCAAGGCAGCGCGTCGACAGGGTGGTCGAAACGCTGGCCTCTTCAGCCGGGCGAAATGGATTGGCTTGCATGGGGGGCTCAGCGGCGGCCGGCGCTGCCAAAGCGGCGTGGCGCAGGGACAATGACAGCCTTGGAATCTTCCTCGCAGTCGATGATGGCCTGGTTAGCCGGGTAGTACGGGGCTGGAGCGGCCCGGCGCATGCCCTGAATGGTGCGACGCATGTTAGGCTCATGGGCTGGTCCTGGATTGGTTTCGTCAACCCAGTCGTGGTCAGAGGCAATGGAGAGCTTTTTGTTAATCCGGCAGCTGGTGGCGTTATTGGCGGCACCGGAGGCGGGATCGTAGGAGGTCGGCGTGACGACGAAGACCAGGCTGGTTTGCTCCTTGGCGGTTTCGCGGCTCTTGAAGAAGAAGTTCAACACGGGAATGTCGCCGAGAAGAGGCACCTTGTTTTTGTTCTTTTTGACTGACTCACCATAGAAGCCGCCAACGACAAGCGAGTAACCATCCGGAACGCGGGCCAGGGCTTCAACCATGGACTCGGTGACGCGGGGGAAAACGTTTTTCGACTGACCGATGACCTCTCCGACGATTTGTGCAGAGCGTGGCCGCAGGGCCATGCGCACGGTGCCATCCGGCAGGAGGGTTGGGGTGACGACCATGGAGATACCAATCTCGCGGTGGTTCTGTGGGTCGCTGGTGATGGTCGGGTCGCCCGCGTCAATGGTGTAGCGGACCTCTTCGCTCACGTTGTTGATCCCGTTGGACTGGGTAACCGTGGTGGTGATGATTGGCACGCGGTCAATGATGGAGATGGTCGCCTGCTCGTTGTCTTCGGTGATGAGCGTCGGGTTGGAGATCTGGGTGGCGAAACCTCCCTGCGCCAGAGCGCGCAGCACCCCGCTGATCTGGAACGGGGAAAGCACCAGATTGGCCGCCGAGGCTTCCCCAGAGCCGAGTGCCGAGCCGCCCGTGGCGCCCTCACTTATTAAGGCCGAATTCAGGCCGAAGACGCTGTTGAGGGAGCGGACCGCTTCAATGGGCACACCTGCTTGGCCCAAGCTGGAGGACCAATCAACGCCGACGCGTTCGCCAGCGTTGCTGTTGATGCGCAGGATCTTGGTTTCCACCACGATTTGCCCCTTCGGCTTGTCGATGGATGCTAGCAGCGACTTGGCTTGATCGATCCGGTGGGGAGAGTCGATGATGATGATGGTGTTGGTCTTCGGCTCGTAGTTGACGATGCCAGTGCCAGCAGTGAGGACCGGCTGGATGAGGCTCTTGATTTGATCCATGTCAGCTGGGCGGAGGTACCTGAGCTGGTAGGTGAACTCGGTGCCTGGGAGCTGGTTGAGCTGGGCTTCGGTGAGAGCGTAGACGGTGTTGCCCTTGGTGTAGAGGCTGAGGTTGTAGCCGAAGGCGAGTTCCTCCATTTGCTCAAGCGGTTGGCCATCGTTGAGCCGGCCGGTGACTTTGTAGTCCGGGCCGGCGATCTTGTTGTTGTGGAAATATTGCTTGCCGCCCTGCTTGGCGAGGAACTGGAAGATATCGTTGAGGTTGGCGTCGCGGATGTCGTAGCCGCCGTCAGCGGCCTCCATCTCAGGCTTGGCCGCAGGGGCCGGATCCGGGAGCGCCGCGGGATCCTCGAGGGGTGGAAGGACCGGAGTGTCAACCGGGGGGATCGGCAAGGGTGCCGGATCAATCGCGGGGGCTTCCACAATGGTGGGAGCTTCAGCGACCGCTGGCTTCTCCGGAGGACGCACCACGTCGAAAGGGGTGGAGGCTTGGCCGAAGGCCAGGGAGCCAGAAAGAAGCGCTTGGGCGATAGCGAGGGAACGGAACGTTTTCATGAGGTTAGGTATGGATGACGCAGCGGGGGGCAAGTCGAAGCAGGGCGGGTGACGCAGCGGGGGCATGTGCGTCAGACCAGGGAATGGCTAGCGGGGCGGGGGGCTTATTTGGAAATCGAGTGGCAAAGGAGCGTTGGGCGAAGTGGGCTGCATGCCGGGGACGATGTCACCGCCGCCTGAGCGGCTCATCCCTGAAGGCATGAACCCTGCGCGCAGGGTGGCGGTCGTTTTGTCCCCGGTGTTCTCAAACAAGATTTCGTTGGACCTGACGGCAAGCACCCGAACGATGACGGTTTCGTTTTGAATAGCCAGCGGCAGCGTGTCGCCTTCGCGGATGACGCGGGATCCGACCAAGAAGCGTTTTTCAGCCGGCATGATGGCCGTCACGCGGATCGAGTTGATGATGTCGGCGAAGGGAAGTTTTGGAACGGTCTGAACAACTGGCTGGGAGGTGGCAGCCACGGGAGAAGCGACCTCAGCCGCCGGATCCAAGCTCATTCCGAAAGGGTCTTTGAGCCGATTGCGAATGGAGAGCCTCTGAGCCATCTTTGCGATGTAGGCATCCACATCGGCCAATGCATAGTGGGCCGAGGTGCTGGTTGGCTCCGGACTATCCGGCGGCTTAACCGCCGCGGGTGGAGAGCTGGCCACGGGAGCATGCGTATCTGCGGGCGGACGGATTTCTTCAAGCGATCCGATGCCGCCAAGGTCTTGGGCACCCACAGATCCGGCCAGAAGCACGATGGCCAAGAATGGAATTACTTTTCCCATGCGGTGTAGGTAACTTGGAAGGTGAGATTTTGTCCGTTGGGGGTCCGCTCGACCTTGAGCGTCTGGAGCTGGAGTTGCGGCATACGACTCTCGATCTCCAGAAATGCGAGCTGCATCGAGCGGTAGGTCGCGCGGAAGGAAAGCTGCAATTCAGTGGAGGGATAGGCCGGCGAGGTGCTGAACGCCCCGCGGCCTGCAGCCCGATTGGAGGTTGGCTGGAACTCGCCCTCCGGCAGTTGGTTTTGAAGCTTGTTGATGGCGTCAGTGAGGCTCTTGGCGGATTCTTCTTCCACCGAGGCTGCCCACAACGCGGCAAGGGGCCGCTGGCGGATCAGGCGCTTCTCGGTTTTTTCGATTTCAAGACGGCTCTTCTCGGAGGCGGAGAAAAGTTTGCGCTTTTCAGCCATGCTGCTCTGGAGCTCGCTCTTGGTGTAGAGGAGGCCGCCAATGATGGCTGCGGCGAAAAATCCAGGCAGGACAAACCCGAAGACCAGAATCGCCTTGCGGTAAACGGAAGTGCGCGCGCTCATGGCTTTTTCTTGGATGTTCGCGTCTTCTTTGGTGGGGCGGCCGGCAGGGCAAGCGGATCAGTCGCTTCGAACCGCTGCGAGAGATTCATCGTAAAGCTCAGTGGATAGGCCGTCTCGTCCGTGCCACTGGCTTCGCCTGGGGGTTCCTTGAAGCGGCGGTTTTCCACGGTGCTGATGCTCACCATCAAGGAGCGCGTAGCCAGCTCGGGCGAGAAGGCCGCGTTGCCTGTCGATTCGGCCACTTCGCGAAACAGCTTGGCGATCCCCTGGCGGGTGTTGAGCTCGGTCAAGTGCGCTTGGGCCTCGGCTTTGGCGAAGCCGATGATGGTCCAATTTTTGATGATGCCAACGTTGGCCTTGCCCGTGCCGGCCTCGAGTGCCGCGGAATGGTCAACGGTGCGCAAGAGGATGCCGGTGCCTTCCGGAAACATGCGGGCGACAAGCTCCATGTTGGCCCAACCCTTGGAGCGATCTTCGAGAAGGTTGTCCCAGCGGGACAACTGGTTGGCTTCCTGCAGCAAGGCTGCTTTTTTCTGGTCCCGCTTTTTGGAAATCGCAGCGTCGAATGACCATTCATCCCGGTTCATCGCGTTGAAAAAATCAATGCCGATCCAGGTGGCCAGACCAAGGATGCAAAGTGCGCAAAGGGCGTGGAACGGGCGGCTCGCACGCACCAGCAACATCGACTTGCGGCTTGGAAAAAGGTTGGCTTCTTCCGGCGCAGCAGGCAGGAAATCCTGCAGCGCCCAGCCCTCTCCGAACAGAATGGGGAAGGTCTCGTTGTTGGCCAGGGGCGAGTTCGCCTCTTCAAGCGCGACGCTCGCGGCAAGGCATTCGAGTGGCAGGTTGTTCCGCCCGGTGATGGCTGGATTCTCCCTCCATGGCAGCATGACCACCGAGCTGAGCGGAAACGCCTGCATAAGGTCGGAAACCACAGGGTCGGATGAAAAGCTGGCCATCGCCACCACGCAGATATCTGGGTCGGCCATTTCAAGCACCGCGGCGGCCGCAGTGGTGGCGTGGCGCAGGTTGCCCGACCGGCGCTGACCGTGGTGGGGCAGGCTGCGCAATGCGGAGAGCTCGCCATGGCGGCTGAAAAACGCTAAAATCGTGAAAACCGGAAAATGGAAGGCCGCGATAAACGGCTTTTGGATCAGCTCGCCGAGCAAAAATGGCAACCCACACAGCGCCAAAAGCGGACCGCTCACCCCGATGGTCCGCACCGGGAAATTCTGGTCCTCGCCAGCTTCGCGGAACGCCGCCAGAAGCCCCGAGTGACGGGTCGAGAGGGTCACCGAGGCGGCAAACGACCCGGTCGCCAAATTGGCTGGAAGCGGAAAAAGGCGGCAGGAAATTTCCTGAGCCGCAAGCGTGTTGTCATCCAGAACCGAAGCTGGGTCGTGGACGATTGTCTCGCGCAGTTCCGGAAGCTCGTCTGGATTGACTGATTCCGGATTGAGTTCGGTAATGGCAAATTCATCGGCAACGTGCAGGACCACTCCAAGGGAAGTCGCTCCTTCGTCGCGCAGATTCTCCAAGGTGGTCGCAATAAAGCGTGCTCGATCTTCCGAGCCGTTGAATAGAATCTGCGGGGATATCTCACCCAGTTGTACCCATTCGCTGGTCTTGCGCTGGAAGGTCCACCCGGTGAGCGATTCGCCATCAAGCCGCAAGTGCAACTGGTGCGCCATCTCGGTCGGCGCCATATACCAGCCTGGGTTGCTTGCCCGAGTCGTCGCAGACAAGGCCCGCCGCGCTTGGAAAAACCGCTGCAGCGAGTTGAGCGTCTCGGGTTGGACAAAGGTGGACAAATTCTTTTTCTAATGGAGCCGGTCCGCCCGCCATGCGTGCGGACCGGCTTTGTGATTTCTGGTTTCTAATCTAACCTAACAGGAGCGCCGAATTCACCAATCCGCCGTGACTGAATCCTCGGGGGTGTAGGCCGCCCCATCGCTGGTGTCAGTGACGGTGAGCCACATTTCACCAACTGCGGTGATCGTTTCACCTGGGGCGTAGCTCAAGAACTCGGTGTTAGGTGGTTCGGGCATCTTGACGTAGTCCTCGAGCATGGTCTGAGTAAAAGCTTCATCCACATCCTTGTTATACATGTTCGCATAGCCGCGCATCGCTTGCTGGCAGTTGCGGATGTTCATGATGTTGGCCGAACGGTCCGATCCTTTCTTCCAGGCGCGGGCGCCCACGAAGAGGATGGTGATGAGGGACAGCAAGACGAGAATGACGACGGTCAATTCTAGGAGGGTCATGCCCTTGCTGCGCTTGGTAATGTTTAGTTTCATGTCTTTGTGGTTCTATTTTTTTAGTTACTCTAGACGTGGTTTTTGGAGGGAGACACCCAGGAGCAGGATTCATCGGTCGAAGCGACAGATGGCCTGTTCTTGAGGGTCTCGAAATCGGTGGAAAAATTTCAGACGAGGAGTGGGCAATTGGTTTTCTATCAGATAACTTCGTCGTTGTCTCTATTCATTCTCGCGCTATCGAAAGTTTCTGGGGTGATGAGGCCGCGGCGCAGGAGGCGAGAGAGGTTGGCGTCCCAGGCGATGTTGCCGGAGCGCTGGATGACGTCCTCGAGTGAGCGAGCGCCGCCGTCATAGTTGGAGATGGCGGAGGCGACGGAGTCGTCGTTGTTTTGGAGGAACTCGTAGGTGAGGACGCGGCGGTTGACGCCGCTGAGGAGGCCTTGGGAGTGGATGAAGATGAGGATTTCCGAGAGTCGGGAGAGGACCGAGGTGTGGCTCTCCTTGGGGTAGAGCTCGAGGATACGGCCGATGGTTTTCACCGCGCCGGTGGTGTGGAGGGTGGAGAGGACGAGGTGACCGGTCTGAGCGGCCTCCATGCAGGTCTCCATGGCCTCGCGATCGCGGATTTCGCCAAGCAGAATGATGTGGGGAGCTTTGCGCAGGACGTCCTTGAGGCCTTGGCGATAGGAATGGACATCGCGGCCGACTTCCTGCTGGGTGACGATGGAGGGGGAGGGGATGAGGTGACCCGGGGACTGTGGGTCGATCATGTCATCCGGATACTGGTATTCGATGGGGTCCTCGACGGTGACGATGTGCTTGGGATGGTGGCGCCGGACCCAGTCAATGATGGACGCCAGGGTGGTGGATTTGCCTGAACCGGTCGGGCCGGTCACCAGGCACAGGCCGGCGCGCTTGAGCACGGCGTGGCGGAGGATGGCTGTGGTATCTGGATCGATGCCGAGGGCTTCGATCTCGGGGATGAAGTCGTTGAGGATACGGCAGGTGATGCCAAGGCCAGAAGCCGAGAGGTGGGCTTGGATACGCAGGCGCCCGGAGCGTTCGCCCTCGGTGCCCATGGGGACGCCGTCGCAGGAGAAATCCGAAACTTTGGTTTTGGCGAACTCCTGGATGGCGAGTTCGGTTTTTTGCTCGATGCGGCCCTCAACGGCGATGCCTTGGCCGAACCCGTGGGCACCACTTTCACGGTTGGCTATGAGTTCCTTGAGGATTTCGTCAAGGTGGGCGGCGCTAAGGATGCCGAGATGGTCGAGTTTCTCCACGCCGCGGTGGGTGTGGATGTAAACCGGCCGCTGTGAGCGCATTTGGATGTCGGAAACACCAAGTTCCTTGCACACCCGGAAGATGATTCCCAAGAGCTGCTTGCCACCCATCCCCGGGGCAAAGCCCGGTGCCGTTGGCGGCACGACGGCCACGAACGGGGAGGGTGTCTGGGGAACGGCGGTGAAAATTGACATGAGCTTGGCTGGGGGGGGATTTACTGGCTCGCTCCTTCCGGAGCGGTATGACCTTCAAGCCGCTCGATGGTCACTGCCGCGGCGGCGCGCAGACGCTCGGTCAAATGGTAGCGCTCTTCGGCTTCCGTCTGGCGCATGAGGGAAAGTTCCTGCCAGGTGCCATCATCCTCCCAGCCTGCGGCGATCTGCCGATAACGCGCCAAATTGTGGTCCATAATGGCGAGAAGCCTGCGCATCTGCGCCACTTGCTCGGGTGATTTTTCGTCCCGCTCAAACATGAGTTGGAGAATGTTCTCAGCCGCCGCTGCGGCCGTGAGGCTCGGCCGCGGATCATCCTCACGCGTCGCGCAATACGTGATGGTCTGCTCGGCGAGAAGGAGGGCGTCCTTGGTAAGCCGCGGGCGCAGGCCAAGCTGCGGCTGGGTGATGAAAAAGTGGTACGAGTTGTAGTTGCCGAAGTTGGACGGGTCGAAATCGTAGGCGAACCTCAGGCGCTTCTCTATGTTGCGGCGGATTTCACGCTTATGTGCCTCGCTCGCCGACTTCCGATTCGTGCGGATGTTCTCGATGGCCTGCAGCCTCTTGATGATCCGACGCATCCCTCCGTTAGCACCCGTGTCGGCTGCCTCGGCCGCCTGCTCCATGGCTGGATTCTGCTCCTCCTCCTTGTACACCCGCCGGCCGACAACTCCCGAGGTCCATTGCTCATCGATGGGACCTTGCAGCGCCATGGCAATCACCTCGCCATACGCGCTCTTCTTTAGCCCAAGCGGATTGGGCTCGCTGCTCAGCGCTCCCGCCTGTCGCAGCCCTGACACCTGACTTGCCCACAAGCCCACTCCCGTCGCGGCGACGGCCAGTGAGGTGAGGGATGTTAAGGCTGCGGACATGGTCTTAGGCGAGCGATTTGCTGCGGAAGCACAGCCGGGCGAGACCGGCATAGGCTAACAGGATTGCGCCGAAATAGACGACCAGCCCGACAAAGGACCCGGCTGGAATGGCTCCAAGCTTGTAGTAGAGGCGCGGGGTGAGCTCGGCGAGATGGTAGTGGGGGGAGGCAAGCCAAACGGCTTCCAGCAGCGGGTTGGTCTCCTGGCTGAGCATGTTCTCCAGGTAGCCAACGCCGTAGAGGCCATAAACACTCAGCACCAGCGTGACGGAAAAACCTGCCACCGCCCCAAACCGCGACGCCAGCGCGATGGCAAGGGCCAGCAGCGGCGCCAAGGCGAGCAGGAAAATGATCACGTACTGCCCGTTGGACAACCACCACATGCTGCGCTCGCTTGCGTCCGCAGGGCTTGCTCCTAACAGGCACACAGTCGCGGCTATCAGGGTGAAGGGTATCAGATAGATAAACACTCCCAGCCACATCTCGAAGAGCTGCCGCGTGCCGGACATTCCGGTTGTTAGGAAGTAGTCGCCCAGGCCGAAGCGCGCGTTGGTCTCGCCCTGGCGTGCGGCGGTGAAGAGGCCCCAGAAGAGGGCGCTGACCCAGAGGGTGCCCCAGGCTGCTAGAACCCGCGCGGGTTGGATGAGGACCGGTTTTTCCTGTGCGGAGGAGAGGGTCGGCAGGAGGAAGGGCATCGCCAGGAGTGCAAACACACAGATCACCCACGCCTTGCGGCGGAAGATCGTGGCAGCGGTTAGGCGGAAGAGGCGCACGTTGGTTAGTTGAGCTGGGTTTTCAGCCCACTCCAGGTTTGGGACGGGTCGTCGAGGAAGGAGATGGCCGAATTCTGGATGAGCACGGCGCTGGGCATGTTCATCGAGTCGTAGTCCGGATGGCAGCTGACGAGGCGCAGCACGTTGTCCTGGGAATTTTCCCAGAGCACCTCGAAGGCGGCGCGGGCATGGGCGTCAAGGCCGCTGAAGGGCTCGTCAAGCAGCAGGATGTTCCCTTGGTTCTCGCGCAGGGAGAATTCGACCAGGATCAGGTTGGTCTTGCGCCGGTTGCCCGTCGAGAGTTGGCCGTAGTTCTTGTGGACGTCCAACTCAATGGATTTGGCCAACTCCAGAGCCGGTCCCAGTCGCTGGCGCGGGAGCAGCGCGCGGAAAATCGTCGCGGGCGCCATCTCATCGTCAAACCGCACATCCTCAGGCAAATATTGCAGCGCCCCGCAGGTCTGGAAGCTCCCTGCGAGCGGTCGCAGAGTCCGGGCCAGGGTGCGCAGCAGCGTCGTTTTGCCCCGCCCATTGCGGGCCAGTAAAAAATGCGTCCCGCTGCCGAGTCGAATGTCCCCCGCCGTCACCGCCAAGGGGTGCTTGTAGCCAATCGCCAACTCGCGATTTAAAATAATCTCGGGACTCGGGGGCATCTGCGGACTGAAATCAGTTTAGGGGGAGATCGGGGGTGATGGCTTTCGGGGTGGTGCTGCTGTTTGTTTAGGATTCCCTAAGTAGAGCATCAGACCATCATTCATGGTTTTAGAAAAATCTGCAGATCAGGGCAAGGAAAATTGTGTTTGATTTTTGATAGATGTGGGGGGCGCCCGCGGGGCGGCAAGGGTCCGCTCAACCCCCTAACATATAACCATTTCCAACATCCTACGGCCCCCGCGCCGTTGCCGTGCCGTCCCCGCGCCGCTTGCGGCCCGGGGATGCTGGGCCGGGTGGGGGAAAGTTTTTCGGTCGTTCGGGTAATTATTTCCGGATTTTTTTTGGAAAACCCTAGGTGGTGGCGCGTGATTTTCGAAGAATCGGCGCGAGCGAGGGGCCGGGGTGGGGCGGTGTCCGGTGGCCCGGAGTGGCGGCGGCTAGGCGAGTTCGATGGCGACCGGGCAGTGGTCGGAGCCGGTGACGGAGTCGAGGATGGAAGCGGAGGTGAGGCGTGAGATGAGTTTGGGCGAGACGCCGACATAGTCGATGCGCCAGCCGACGTTGTTTGCGCGGGCGTTGGCGCGGTAGGACCACCAGGAGTAGGCATCGGGGCGGTCGGGATAGAGGTGGCGGAAGGAATCGATGAAGCCGCAGTCAAGCAGGGCGGAGAAGCTGGCGCGTTCCTCGTCGCTGAAGCCCGCGGTGAAGCGGTTTTGCTTGGGGCGGGCGATGTCGATGTCGTGGTGGGCGACGTTGAGGTCGCCGCAGAAGATGACCGGTTTGCCTGCGGCTTCGAGCTCGGTGAGGTAGTTGCGGAAGACCTGGTCCCAGATGAGGCGGTAGGGGAGGCGGCGCAGGCCGTCCTGGGCGTTGGGGGTGTAGACGTTGACGAGGTGGAAGTCGGGGAATTCGGCGCGGATGAGGCGCCCTTCGGTGTCGTGCTCGGGAATGGCGACGCCGGTGGAGGTGGCTAGGGCAGGGGTGCGCGAGAAGATCGCGGTGCCTGAATAGCCGGGCTTGTCCGCGGAGTTCCAGTAGGTGTGGTAACCGGCGAATTCGAGTGGGAGTTCGACCTGCTCCGGGCGTGCCTTGGTTTCCTGGAGGCAGAGGATGTCGGGCTTTTCCGTGGCGACAAACTCGGCGAGGCCCTTGTTGAGGGTGGCGCGGATGCCGTTGACGTTCCAGGAGATGATCTTCATGGGGAAAAAATTTGTGGGCTGGGCATGAAAAAGCCGCGTTCCCGGGGAGGAAACGCGGCTTTGGAGAAAAATCCCAGCGATTAACGCTTGGAGAACTGGAAGCGCTTGCGGGCGCCTGGCTGGCCGGCCTTCTTGCGCTCCTTCATCCGCGGGTCGCGAGTCATCAGGCCTTGCGGCTTGAGCATCGCGCGGATTTCAGGGTCAAATTTCGTTAATGCGCGGGAGATCGCGAGGCTGATCGCGCCGGCCTGGCCGTTGATGCCGCCGCCCTTGGCGACGACACGGACGTTGAACTTGTTGACCAGGTTGCTGGCTTGGAACGGCTTGAGGATGACGTTCTGGAGCTGCACGGTGCCGAGGTACTCTTCAAAGAGCCGGTCGTTGATGGTGATCTGGCCGGTGCCCTCGGTCAGCCAGATGTGGGCAATGGCGTTCTTGCGGCGGCCGGTGGCGCTGTTGATGGTAGCTTCGCTCATGTTACAGGAAAAGTGAAAATCTTAGGCCTAGGCGACAACGACGGCTTCCGGCTGTTGGGCTTCGTGCGGGTGGCTGGTGCCGGCGTACACCTTGAGCTTGCCCATCTGGGCGCGGCCGAGGCGGTTCTTGGGGACCATGCCGTGGACAGCGTGCTCAACGAGCAGCTCAGGATGCTTCTGGCGGATCTTGCGCGGGGTCTCGACCTTCTGGCCGCCGACATGGCCGCTGAAGCGGGTGTAGATCTTCTGGTTTTCCTTGTTGCCGGTCAGGCGAACCTTGTCGGCGTTGATCACGACAACAAAATCACCGGTGTCCACGTGGGCGGTGAAGATCGTTTTGCCCTTGCCGCGAAGCAGGGTGGCCGCAGCGACGGCGACCTTGCCGAGGATCTGGTCCTTGGCGTCGATAATGTACCACTTGCGCTCGATGTCCTGAGCTTTTGCTGAGAAGGTCTTCATGTGAAATTCCTGGGTCCGGCGGTGCGGGAGATTTTTTAGGTCCCCCGTGACGAGGGGCGCGCAATCTAGGAATGCGGCTTGTGGGTGTCAATTGAAATTCCGGCCAAATCCTGTGATTTGCCTCTGCCGTTGGGGGGGGCGGCAATTTTTTTTGGTTAGACGACGAGCTTAAGCAGGCGCGCAAGGAGTTCATTCAAGGGGACCGAGGTCAGGAGGAGTGGCGCAACGGGCAGCAGAACGATCGCCGCGACCTGCATCACCTCTCTTAGGGCGAAGGGAATCGGGCGCATCTCCGCGACCACCGCGAAGCTGTTGGATAAATCGGCAAGCGACTGGATGTCGGCGCTGCCCAGGAGGTCATTGATGGGTTCGCGTTGGCGCCATTTTTCCTCGAAGCGCTGGACGTAATCGTTGGCAAGGGTGCCATAATCGCGGAGTCCGGAGCGTTTCGCGGCCGCTAGCCGCGGGGAAAATACCAGCAAGGGGGCGAGGATGACCGTGAGGATGAGTGCCAGGAGTCCGCCGATATCGATCTTGAAGTCTGGCAGACTGGCTCCCGCATAGAAGATGCGGTTGGCCATCATCCCGGCAAGCAGGGCACCTTGGGCTAGGATGACGGGAAGAAAGGCGCTGCTCAACATGGCCAAAAACCCCAGGCCAGAACAGCGGTCCGGATGCAAGGGGATGAGCTTTAAATCAATCCGTGAAACCTGCCAGAGGAAGCGGGCATAGATGGACAGGCGGAAATACCAGCGCAACAGGAGAAATTGGACCAGCGGCAAGCTCACCTAGCGCATCCACCAGCCGGCGAGGGTGGGGCTGGCGCGCCCATCGGTGCCGCCACCATGATGCCAGCTACTAAGCTCAAGCGGATGAAGCTGCCAAAGGATGCAGGCCCCCACGACGAAGACCGCCCCAAGCATTATGAGTTCCGCGAGGCACGAGCATTCAAATCGATAGGCCGAACGTAGCGCCGTATCAAACTGCGCCTGTGCGTGGCGCGGAATCAGCCCGCGCTCACTGAACTGGCGCGTGATGGGCCGCAACCTGGCGGCAACGAATGCCTCGGCTAAAATAAGCAGCGGCAGCGTGACGAGCAGCCGCGCCTGCATCTCAATGTCGTAAAGGAGCGGCAGTTGCACCTGATGACCAACAGCGTTCCCACCCAGCGCGCTGAGAAATAGCAACGGCAGCCAGGCGATCAGCACCAATGCGAGAAGGCGGCGCGCCGGTGGATCGATGGATCTTCCAAAAATTCGTCTCCAGCAGCGCTTGTAGAGGGGGCCGCCGAGCAACTCCGGCGGGCTCGAAGGATCCAAGGACGGTTGGTTGGCTCGCTGACTCACGCTGGTCAGGAAATGTCGCCGAGTTTTCCCATCTCGGGGCGGAAAAATTCCGGCGCTGGCGGAGTTGGATGAAGCTGAAGCGGGAACCAGTGACTCGGCGAAGGGTACCTGCGTGGCGCGGGGGGCTAACGACAAGATGGCGCTGGACGGCTTGCGCTCGGCTTGGGCGGTCAGGAAGAATTTGGAGTTGCAGAGTGGGTGGGAATTTGAGATTGTGGGGCGGGATCACGTGCCTCCTAGGCAGGTTCCCGAATAGATTATGAGCGTAAGAAAACCAGGTGGAGGCGGTGGAAACCGCGGCGGTGGCGGCGGCAAGCGTGGTGGCGGTGGCCCGCGTCCTGGCGGCGTTGGCATGGGTGCTGCGGCAGCTGGAGCAGCGCGTGGCCCACGGGTGCGTCGCGGCGAGGCGGGTAAGGATGACAAGGCCGTTGAAGTTGAAGGAACCATTTCGGCCGTGCTGGCCGGGACGATGTTCCGGGTAAAGCTGCCAAGCGGCCACGAAGTGCTGGCGCATATTTCCGGCAAGATGCGCAAGCGGTTCATCCGCTTGGTCATCGGTGACCGCGTGAAAATGGAGATGTCTCCGTACGACACCGCCAAGGCACGCATCGTTTACCGCTTGGGCTAATTAGCTTAGGTGAAAACTCCAGGCGGATATTTCAGGCATTACTCCGATGGACGGGCCACAGCCGCGGATGTTTGGCTATGCGGGCTGTGGGACATGTCGCAAGGCGCGGGTCTGGCTACTGGAGCATGGGGTGGAATTTAAGGAGGTTCCGATTCGCGAGACGCCGCCGAGCGCGGCCGAACTGGGCCGGGTGTTGGCCGCCAACGCTGGCAATCGCCGGGCAATCCTCAATACCAGTGGCGGCGATTATCGCGCCGCGGGGATGAAAGAACAAATTGCGGCTCTCAGCGAGGCGCAGTTTCTCCATCTGCTGGCCCAGCGCGGAAACCTCATCAAGAGGCCTATTTTCCTAAGCGAGAATACTTTACTGGTGGGTTTCAACCTTCCGGAGTGGCAGCGGGCGCTGGGATCTAACACTTAATGCGGGTTGTGGCTTTGCATCGGTGAGCGCTTGGTCGACACTGCGCGGAGATGCTCGAAATATGGCAACAGCAGGTATTCATCGTCGGCTTGATCATCTTGATCTTTACGGCGTTTGTTCGGGAGTGGACCTCGCCGGAATTGGTGGCGATCGCAGGGATGTTTGCCTGTGTGGCGGTGGGGATCTTGAACGTGGATCCGGCCTCGGCGAACAGCGCGTTGAGGTTGTTCGGGCACCCGGCGCCGGTGACGGTTGCGGCGATGTTTGTCATCAGTGCAGGCCTGGAACGCACAGGGGTGATTGAGGCGCTGGGCGCGTGGTTTGAGAAGATTGCGGGGAAGGGCGAGGGGCGCGCGCTGCTGGTCATGATTTTGCTCGTCGTGGTGCTTTCCGGGCTGGTGAACAACACCCCGGTGGTGGTGGTTTTCATGCCGATCGTGCTGCGGCTGTGCCGACGCAACGACTTCAAGGCATCCCGGTTTTTGATTCCGCTTTCGTATGCGGCCATCGTTGGTGGCACGACCACGGTGATCGGCACCTCGACCAACTTGGTGGCCACCGGGATTGCCAGGGAGGCCGGCGCGGTGAATTTCGGCATTTTTGACATCACCGGCTTGGGGCTGATCGTCGCGGCGGTGACGGTGGTTTACTTGATGACGGTCGGGCGCAAGCTGCTGCCGGACCGGGTGACGCTTGCGGGCTTGCTGGATCCTGACACCAGCCGGGAATTTCTTACCCACGCATTTGTCAGCGACGGGCCCTTGGCCGGGAAGTATTTTGCAGACACCCCGTTGGCGAAGATCAAGCGCGTCAGGGTGATCGATGTGATCCGCGGCGGCAAGCGCCTGCGCCAGCCACTCAATGAGATCGTGTTTGCCGAGGGCGACGAACTGGTCCTCAAGGGGCCGCTCGACAGCTTGGCAGGGGCGTCCCAAACCGAAGGGGTGGCGGTCATGGGAGAGGAGGGACTGGGCCTGGTGAACCTGCGTACCGAGCAGGCGGTACTCATGGAAGGGATCATCGGGCCGGACTCGTCGATGGTCGGCAAGTCGCTGCGCCAACTCAACTTCCGCCAGCACTACGGAGTGCTCATCATGGCCGTTCACCGCCGCGGGCTGAACTTGAAGGAAAGTTTTGAGGACGTTCGGCTGATGTTCGGCGATACGGTGCTTGTCCAAGGGCCGGCGGAGAAGATGCGCGAGTTGTTCCAGCAAAAAGACTTCATCAACCTCAGCGAGCCCAAGGAACAGGCCTTCCGGCGCCCGCGCGCGCCCTTCGCGATTGCCGCGATCCTTGGCTTCATGGTCTTGGGGGCCACCACGGATATTTCCGTCACCACGCTTGCACTTGGTGCGGCGCTGCTGGTCCTTCTCAGCGGCTGCATTGAAACCAAAGAGGCATACGAGGCTGTCGACTGGAAGGTCATTTTCCTGATCATCGGCATGCTGGGGATCGGCCGGGCGATGCAGGCGACCCAGCTTGACGCGGTCATTGCCACCACGGTTTCTGGCTGGTTTGGCGGCGCGAGTCCGTGGGTGATGGTGGCTGCCATCTACCTTCTGGCGACGGTGATGACGGAGATTATTTCCAACAACGCGGTGGCTGCGTTGGTTACGCCAATCGCGATCACCCTCGCCTATCAGATGGGGGTGGACCCGCGCGGCTTCATCGTGGCGGTGATGTTTGGTGCCTCCGCAAGCTTCATGACGCCGATCGGCTACCAGACCAACACCTTTGTCTACGGCGCGGGCGGCTACAAGTTCACCGACTTCTTCCGCGTCGGAATGCCCCTACAGGTGCTCCTGTGGCTGCTGGTCAGCGCGTTGATTCCGCTGTTCTGGAAGTTCTAGGCCTCCTGGAAATCCTCCGGGATCTGGGCCGGCCCGGTGTTGGACCGGCGTTCAATGAAAATTTCGCCGAGAATCTGGTCCTGGCGCACCGAAAACTGGTTCATCTTCATCAGTTCGAGCATTGCCAGGAACGTCACGATGACTTCCGCCCGGCTTGTCGCCTCGGCAAAGAGCGAAAGAAACGGCTGCGACTCGCCTGGTTGGAAGCGCAGCAGCAGCAACTCGATCTTATCCGCCACGGTGAACCGGTCGTCGACGATGTCCCCCAGATCGTGGGCTTCCTCGAAGCGCTTGAGCACGTTCTGAAACGCCCGGATCAGGTCGAAAATCGAAACCTCCGGCAGCGGCAGCAGCCCGTCGTCGGGCAGGTCCGGGCGCTCGGGCGTGAGCGCAAATCGGTCCGCCTGCTCAATCTCACGCATGCTGAGAAATCCCGCCGCATCCTTGAACTTCTTGTACTCAATGAGCTGGCGGATGAGCTCCCAGCGCGGATCATCCTCCTCGGCGTCCTCCTCGGGCGGCTGCTCAACCCGCGGCAGCAGTGTACGGCTCTTGATATACATCAGGTTGGCGGCCATGACGATGAACTCGCTGGCCAGATCAATGTTCAACATCTTGAAGGTGTTGATGTACGCCAAGTACTGCTTGGTGATGTACTCGATGGAAATCGTGTGGATATCGATCTCATCGCGCTTGATGAGATAGAGAAGGAGATCCAGCGGCCCCTCGAAGATATCCAACTGAACTTTATATTCGCTGCTTTCCACGCTCAGCTGGCTAACGGATGGAAATGAGCCGGGCGAGGAAATAAGCGCAAGCGACCTAGCAGCCGGCGATTCCCAGGCGGTGGCAAATTTCGCGGGTGGCCTGGCTTTTGTTGAGCGTGTAGAGGTGGATGCCGGTCACGCCGTTCTGGATGAGGTCCTCGCACTGGTTGGCGGCGAAGTCGATGCCGGCGCGTTCAACCGCCGCGGAGTCACTCCCTGCGCCTTGGAGCGCGCGGATGAGGGTGGCGGGAAAGTGGGTGCCGCCAGCAAGCTCGGCCATCCGGTGCATGCTGGCAGTTGAAACCACCGGCATGATGCCCGCGATGATGGGTACCCGGATGCCGGCCAGGTCGCAGCGGTCGCGGAAGTCGAGGAAATCCCTATTGTCGAAAAACAGCTGGGTGCAGATGTAGTCAGCCCCCGCGTCCACCTTGGCCTTGAGGTGGTCGAGCTCGATGAGCCGGTTGGGCGTTGCGGGATGCCCCTCGGGGAAGCCGGCGACGCCGATGCCGAACCCGAGCGGGTCAGGGTGGTGGCCTTGGTCATTGAAGCGCTTGATGAACTTCACCAAGTCGCTGGCGTGGGCAAAAGCCCCAGACGTCCAATCGTAGTCGGGTTGGTTACGTGGCGGATCCCCGCGCAGCGCCAGCACGTTCCCGATGCCCTTGGCAGCGTAACGCATCAGAATGGCATGAATGTCCTCCTCGCTGTGGCCGACACACGTGAGGTGCGGCACCGGCGGAATGGCCGTCGTTTCCTTGATCCGCTCCACGAGCATGTGGGTCAGCTCACGGGTCGTTCCGCCCGCGCCGTAGGTCACCGAGACAAACGACGGCTTGAGCTCCTCCAAGTCGGTAATCGTTCTGTACAAGGCAGCCGCTGCCTCAGGGGTGCGCGCCGGGAAAAACTCGAACGAGAGCGACGGTTGGTTGATCTTGAGAAGGTCGCAAATATGCATGAGCCGGGGCGGGTTCCGCGCTCACGATGAGCGCCGCCAAGCCCCCAGGTCGACAAAATTCAGCTAGACCTAGAAGTTCACCTCAAACCAGACCCCGGCGAAAAGCGAGTCGCCAGCGCGCGGGTCGCTATCCAAGGCAATTGAGCTGCCGACAAAAGGCGTCACGGCCACTCTGGGATTGAACGTGTAGGTGTAGGCCACGCGGGTGTAGAGGTCACCAAGCCCATCGCGGTCGTAGTACTCTGACAGGGCACCAATGCCGCCGAGCACTCTGACAAATGAGTCGTCCGAGATCGTGTGAGACCATGCGGCCTCCACCTTGCCATAAAACCCTTCCGCGCCCGTATCGTAGTAGCCGCCGACAGTGAGGTCCAGATCCTTGGTCAACTCCCAGGTGATCGCGGCTCCCAAGTCCAGCCCGCTTTGAAAGAAGGCATGGGTGTAATCGTGATACGAGGCGGAGAACGTCAGCGAGTACCCCTCGGCAAGGTAGTCGAGGTCCAAGTAGCCGCTGGTTTCACGGAAATCGTCGTCACCTGTCCCGTACCAGCCGCCCAGACTCAGCACCCAGTCATCCGCCAGCGCGACTTCCGCTTCCACCTGAACGTCGAGCGCCTTGTCGGCCAGTTTGAAGCCGCGGTAGATATATTCGCTGCGATAGCCGGTCACCACCTCAAGACCCAGCGGCAGATCATCAGCGATTTGACCGTGCAGCGGTGGGGCGGCAACGACGGCCAAGACGGCGGCAGAAAGCGTGCGGGGAAGAACCATGCCGCAGCTTGGTCGAAATCCCCCTTCCGGTCAACGGGGGAGAATGCCCCGCTGACCTAAGATGAACCAATTACTGCACCGCCTTGTATTCCGAAGGGATGGCTTTCACATCCGGATTGTCGTGGATCAGGTTGGTGCCGCGCATCCTGGCCCACCAGAGCACGATCGGTGAAGCCACAAAGATCGACGAGTAGGTGCCGATCAACAAGCCAATGAGGATCATGAAGGAAAACTCCTTGAGTGCCGCTCCGCCAAAAATGTAGAGCATCCCCACAGTAAAGATCGTCGTGCTGGAGGTCAGTACCGTCCGGGACAGCGTCGCGCTGATCGCCTCATTCATTACTCCCTTGATGTCATTGCCGCGCCGCAATTGGAAGCTCTCACGCATGCGGTCAAACACGATGATCGTGTCGTTGATCGAGTAACCCGCAATGGTCAAAATCGCACCCACGTGGATGAGTGAGAGCTCGCCGCCAAACAGGACCACCAAGCCTATGGTGATGAAAATGTCGTGGACCAGAGCGGTGAATGCCCCAATGGCAAACGACAGCTCGTAGCGCAGCGTGATGTAAACGAGGATGCCAAGCAGACCGAGGCCCAGAGCGGTGAGCGAGACAAAGAGGAACTCTCTCCCCAGAGTCGCCTTCACCTCGTCTTGGTCGCTGACCACCACGTATTTCCCGTCAGCAGCCTTCTCCGCCAGAAGCGGCAGATTCTCGCGCAGCGCCGAGAACACCGCAGCCGCATCGTCAGAGGCCGTCTTGACCGTGAGCAAGCGGCCGGTGGCCGGGGAAACTTCCTGTTGCACCGACACGCTCGCGGTGAGCTTGACGTCTTTGATCGCCTTATGAGCCTCTGCCGTTGCCAGGTCTGCTTCATTAAGCTGGAAGCGGATCAGGGTGCCGCCGGTGAAATCGATGCCGAGCGCGCGCTCCCGCTTGATTCCCATGGTCGCCAGGGCTGTCACCGCGAGGGCGATCGAGATGACTGCCGCGACGCGTCGCTTGCCGAGGAAGTCAAAGTGCAGGTTGTTTGGCACCAAGTTCATGAAGGAGAGCTTGGTGAGGAGCTTCTTGTCATTCCCCCACCAGAATAGCACCCGCGTCACCATCAAAGCCGCCATCATCGAAGCCAGCAGACCGACAGTGAGCGTGACGGCAAATCCCTTCACCGTGCCACTCGCGCGCCAGAACAAGATGATCGCCGTGATCAGCGAGGTCAGGTTGGCGTCAAAAATCGCGGAAAATGCCTTCTCGTAGGCTGCCTGGATCGCGTTGCGCAGCGACTTTCCGGCCGCCAGTTCCTCCCGCAGACGTTCATAGATAAGGACGTTGGCGTCCACTGCCATGCCGACGGACAAGACGATGCCGGCAATCCCCGGAAGGGTGAAGGTGAAGCCGAACATCGCCATGATGCCGAAGAGCAGCATGATGTTGAACGCCAACCCAACCAGGGCGATCACCCCGGCCAAGCGGTAGTAAAGAGCGATGAAAATAAAGGTAAGAGCCAGCCCGGCCACCCCGGCGTAGATACCCTGCTTGACGACGCCGGCTCCAAGGCTTGGCGAAATCTTCCGCTGTTCATCCACCAGCAACGGATTCTTCAGCGGGTTCATCAGCGCTTCGGACAATTTTTTCGCCTCATCCTTGCCGTCGAGACCTGAGATCTCAAACCGGCTGCCCAGCGGCACGGACTGCACCGTTGGAGCACTCAAAACCACGTCATCCAGCAGGATGGCGATGCGGCCAACGCCTGGCTTCATGTTTTGGGTCAGGGCGACCATCTTTTTGCCACCCTCGCCGTTGAGGACCACGTTGATGTGGCCTGGGCGGGCATAATCCGGGTACGCCACGTCAACATCCGTGCCGTCCAGCGCCGAGAGGCGCCGCAGCAGCAGCGTGCTGGTCGTGCCGGACTCCTTGTCGAGGTAGCTATAGGCTTGGAAGCCAGGCTCGATCTGCTCACCCGCCTCGACCCGCTGGGCCAGGGTACGGCCGTTTGCAGCCATCCGGTTTGACTCGGGATGGACCTCCTTGAGTTCGAGTAGGGCGACTTGTTCAAGCTTCTCGCGCACCAGGTCGCCCTCTTCGGTTGAGATGCCGGGCATCTGGAGGAGAATCTTGTCGGTCCCTTGCTGCTGGATGGCGAGATCGAGCACGCCTTTTGGATCGAGCCGCTGACGGATGGTTGCGATCGCTTGGTTGATCGCATCCGTGCTGATGGCGATTGGATTTCCCGTGTCATCGATCTTCGGTTGCACCCGCAAGGTGAAGGACGATCCGCCAACGATGTCGACGCCGCCACGCAAGGGCTTGGTCAGCAAGGCCAGCGCGCACAGGCCCGCAACCAGCAGAATGATGCTGCTGCCGATGTTGCGCTTCCGCTTCTCGATGTCGGTGGCAAAATACCAGAAGAACAGGATCAGCATGGTCAGGCCGAAGAGAAACATCGCGAGCGGATCGCGCATGCCTTCAGCGAGGAAGTGCAGCGGGTTGAAGGCGAGGACTTGGAGAGATTGCAGGGCGTTCATGCCGGGTATGGGCGGGAAAAGTGGCTTGGGGAGGAGGGAGAATGGCGGGGTGCGTCTGGCTTAGCGTCCCCGCCGCGCGGAAAGGTTCACCAGACGGCGAGGAATCGATCAGCTGGCGGTGCCGCCGTCTTTCTTGATGTCGATTTTCTTGTTGGCGTCATCCTTCTTGATGACCGTGCTGATGGAGGATTTCTCAAATTCCATCATGACCCCTTCGGCGACCTTCACGATGACGGTGGAGTCCTTGACGTTGTGGACCAAGCCGTGGATGCCCCCGGCGCTGACCACCTTGGTTCCCGATGCCAGGCTGGCAATCCTTGCTGCCTGCTCCTTGCGCTGGCGCTGCCCGGGCCGGATCATCAGGAAATAGAACATCACGATGAGAATGCCAAACATCGCAATCGGATTGCCGAGGATGCCACCGCCACCGCCGTTGGTTGGTGCTGGGCTTGGAGTCGCTTGGGCAACGATGGAAAAGTGGGTCGGGAAGTTCATGGTAATTTGGACGGGTGATAGCGGGCGGTGAAGTCGCGCCGGAACTCGGCAAAGCGGTTGGCTTCGAGAGCTTCCCGCGCTTGCTGCATGAGGGAGAGGTAGAAATGCAAATTGTGAAAGGAAAGCAACCTCAAAGCGAGGATCTCCCCGGCGCGGAACAGGTGGCGGATGTAAGCCCGGCTAAAGCGTGCCACGTGCGGGTGGGACGTCTCGCAGAGCGGGCCGTGGTCGCGCTCGAAGGCCTTGTTCTTAATGTGAATCGGTCCGTCGAGGGTGAAGGCCATGCCGTGGCGGGCCACCCGGGTGGGCAAAACGCAATCAAACATGTCCACTCCGCGGGCAATCATCTCGAGCATCTGCGGCGGGGTGCCCAGGCCCATGGCGTAGCGCGGCTTGTTGGCCGGCAGGAATGGCCCGGCATTCTCGATGGCGCGGAACATCTCCTCCTCTGGCTCACCCACCGAAACCCCGCCAATCGCATAGCCATCAAGGTCCAGCTCCACCAGTTCGCGCGCCGAGCGCTCCCGCAGGTGGGCAAAGGTCGACCCTTGGACAATGCCGAAGTGCAGCTGCCGGCCGTCCCCCGAGCGCGGCTCGTTTTGGACGATCCAGTCCTTGCAGCGCCGGGCCCATCGGGTTGTGAGCGCCAACGACCGCTCCGCGTAAACCTCATCGCACGGGTAGGGCGGGCACTCGTCAAACAGCATCGCAATGTCCGATCCAAGCGCGCCCTGGATTTCCATGCTCAATTCCGGGGTGAGCAGCATTTTCGCCCCGTCGAGGTGGTTATTAAAGCGCACGCCCTCCTCGGTGATCTTGCGCAGCTTGGCCAACGACCAGACTTGGAAGCCCCCGGAGTCGGTCAACATCGGCCGCTCCCAAGTGGTAAACCCGTGGATCCCGCCAAACTCGCGGATCAGCTCGTGGCCCGGGCGCAGCCACAGGTGGTAGGTGTTGGCTAGGATGATCTGCGCGTTGAGCACCTCAAGGTCCTCAGGATGCAGGGTTTTCACCGCTCCCTGGGTGCCCACCGGCATGAACACCGGCGTCTGGATCACTCCATGAGCCGTCGTAAGCTCGCCCCGGCGCGCCAGACTGCCTGGATCAGTTGTGAGAACGGTAAATGACATCGCGAACGCGCAAAAACCACGAATCGCCCCTCAGGGACATCCGGAAATTCCAGATTTCCCAAATAATCCGCCTTGCCACTTGAAAATCACTGCAATTGGCTCATCGTTCAGCGTTCCCAATCCAGTTATCCCATGAAAAAGAAATTCACCCTGCTTCTCAGCGCTTTCGCCGCCCTTGCCCTCTCCTCCGTCGCCATGGCCGCCGAGGAAGTTGAAATCAAAGGCGTTGGCCAGTGCGCCAAGTGCTCGCTCAAGGAAACCGACTCCTGCCAGAATGCCATCGTCGTCGGCCCAACCACCGCCAGCAAGGAAGTCACCTACTACCTGGAGAAAAACGACGTCTCCGATGCCTTCCACAGCAAAGTTTGCAAAGCGCCTGCCGACGTCGTTGCAAAAGGCATCGTGAGCGAGAAGGAAGGGAAGCAAATCCTCACCGTCACCAGCATCGCCTTGGCCGAGAAAAAAGATTAAGCCCAGCCGCGGGCGCTCCCAAGGGACCTTAATTTACCGCCGCCTTCCTGAGTATCAGGGAGGCGGCTTTTTTTGGCGGTTTTTTCCACCGGTGGCAAACCTGTCACCTGCCGACAGTTTGCCCGCCGTGCCATCTCTGGTCTGGATCTTGCTAAATGATCGCGGGGAAATTGACAGGTGGCATGCGGCCATCCGGATGTTTCTCCACCTCAGCCCAATCCTGTTTAACATGATCTCTGACACCCTGATGACCTCCCCCGCTCATGGCCGGGTCCCCGCCTTCCTCCCAAGTGAGTTCGCCGGGCCTGAAAGCGAGCATGCTTACCCGCTTGATCTGCGTGCCGTCCCGGCCGACCAGTGGTTGCAGCACCTTGGTGATCCGGTGGCCATCCCGGCACCCTTGGAGCACTTCCTGCGCAGCGCCGACCTGCTCACTGACTGTGCTCTGGACATGGCTGAATTCGCCTTGGAACGTCATTACGGCCTGGCCCTGCCATGGCGCCTGATGACCGACCGCGGTGACTATGATGATGAGGGCAACTGCTCCTTCACCGGCTTCTACCTACACCGCTTCAGTCCCACCAAGGCCGGCTCCAACTAAGAATGGTTGGCAAGCCGCACTCCGCGGAGGTAAAACACCCTTATGAAGTTAATTCGTTTCGGGGAGCCCGGCCGGGAAGATCCAGGCGTCATGCTGGATGACGGCCGCTGCATGGATGCGAGTGGCGAATTCCTGGATTTTGACGAGGGCTTTTTTGCCATGGGCGGCATGGAGAGCCTCGCCGAGTGGGTTGACTCGGGTTGCCCGGGAGGATTGGTGGTCCCCAAGGATTCGCGACTTGGGCCGCCCGTGGAGCGCCCATCCAAGATTGTCTGCGTGGGCAAGAACTACCTCGACCATGCGCTTGAGTTTGGTGAGGGGGTTCCGGTCGAACCCGTCCTATTCATGAAGGCTTCCACCTCCTGGAGCGGACCATTTGACGATGTCATCATGCCCAAGGGCGGCCTGAAGTTGGATTACGAGGTGGAGCTCGCCGTGATCATCTCCCGCACAGCCTCCTATGTGGATGAAAGTGAGGCACTTGACTACGTCGCGGGATACTCGGTTTTTTGTGATTACAGTGAGCGCGCGTTCCAAAAGGAGCACGAAGGCCAGTGGATGAAGGGCAAAAGCGCGGATACCTTCGCGCCCATTGGGCCTTGGATGGTTCCCGCCTCGGACGTGGCCGATCCGCAGGGATTACGCCTCTGGACCAAGGTGAACGGCGAAATGCGCCAAAACGGCTGGACTGGCGACATGATGTTCAGCGTCCCCTTTCTTATCAGCTACATCAGCCGCTTCATGACCTTGCTGCCCGGCGACGTGATTGCCACCGGTACCCCCTCGGGCGTCGGCATGGGGATGAAGCCGCCCAGCTACCTTCAGCCGGGTGACTGCGTCGAGCTTGGCATCGAAGGGCTTGGCGAGATTCGCCAGCGCATCGTTGCCTTCCCCAGCTAGGCGCCCGGCGCATCATCCGGCGCCCGATTGGCGGCTGTTTCGCCGCTTGTCAGAAGCGTTCAAGCTGCTCAGGCTCGCGGCGTGGTTCTGGCCCGGATTCTGCCAAAGTGAATGAATAAATTTCTCCTCGTGGCGTCGAACCGGATGCATGGACAGCTTGCCTCTGAGTTTTCAGATGCCGGAGGAGGCGGTTCAGGCGAGGTGAGTGACGATTTATGGGTCAAACGGGCACAGCAAGGTGACCTGAAGGCCTATGATGAGTTGGTTACCCGCCATCGAGGAAAGGTTTTCGCCATGATTCGCAATATGGTTCACAATGAAGCTGACGCCTGGGACCTTTCCCAAGACGTTTTCATCAAGGCGTGGCATGCCTTAGGCGGCTTCGAGGGCAAGGCGAAATTCTCCACCTGGTTGTTCCGGATCAGTCACAACGTCGTCTATGACTGGCTGCGCAAGCGCAAGATCCAAGGGGAGGGGGAGCTCAATGACGAAATTTTCAACTCCTCGCGGATTGATCCAAGCTCGATGACCACCCCGTCGGTGGCCGATCGGCCCGACCACGCCCTGGCCCATGACGAGCTGCGCCGCAAGATCGAGCGCGCGCTCGCCCACCTGTCGCCCGACCACCGCGAGGTGGTTTTGCTGAAGGATGTCCAAGGATTTGCGTATAAAGAGATTGCCGATGCCACCGGGTGTTCGCTTGGGACGGTCATGAGCCGCCTCTACTACGCCCGCCAAAAACTCCAAACACTCTTGAAAGATGAATACGAAGCCCGCTGAACCAATGAAGCCTGGGGACGAAATCCTCGCCCTGTGGCTTGAGGGGGAACTCGACGGCCCGCAACAGGCTGAGGTTGACGCATGGGCGGCGGCCCACCCGGAGCTGCTCGCTGAGCGCGAAGCGATTTCGCTCTGGAAGGTGGATTTGCGCGGGGTGATCGCTGCGGATCAACAGCCGCCGTTCCCGGATTTTTTCAACAGCCGCATCGAACAGGCTTTGCGCCAGCCGGCTCAAACGCAGCCACGTCAAAACCCTGCCTCCCAGATCCGTTCCTGGTGGCGAAATCTGGCCGTCCCGGCGCTGGCCGCCGGAATGGCCCTTTGTTTTTGGCTCGGAACGGAGTTTCGCCCTGCCCCGGCCGCAGTGACCGTCGTGGCGCTCAAGGAACCGCCGGCGGTTTATACCCCGCTCAGTGGCGTCACGGTGGAAGTGGTCTCCACGGCCGGGAACGATGGCACGGTGATCGTTCTTGAAGGCTTGGCGGCCATGCCGGATTCGCTGGAAGTCCCTGAAACATCGGGAATTCCCGGCGAAAGCAGCTTCAAGCTGGTCACCAACCCGGACACGGTTACCTTCTAAGCCGATGGCGCGGATCTGCATGCGATGGATGAGCTTGGTGTTGCTGCTGATTGGCGGCAGCGCAACGCTTTGCCAGGCACAGGATGATCCAGGAATGGAGCCGGTCGGACGGGTGGGGGTGACCCTGATTTTTGGGACCAATGGGGATCCCGCCACGGCAGGGGAACGGGCCAAGCCGCTTGCCGCCGATGTGGTGGCCCGGCTCCAAAAGTCCAAGGAACTCAATTTCAAGAACTACCGCTCACTCGGCCGGGATGTCCAGCCGGCGCTGCGGGCGCATGACAATTGGGCCTTGCCGATGCGGCCATCCGAGGAAGTTCGCGTCCGCTTTGACGTCCAAGGACGCCTCGCCGGCGGCGGCTTGCGACTCGACCTGGAACTCTGGCTGCAGCAGAAGAAGGTGCTGAAAACCTCCCCAACATTGGAAGCCGGACGCCCGTTGTATATCCGCGGCCCCGCATGGCGCGGTGGCCAAATGATCCTGATTATTGAACTTATAAAATGAAATCCTCCCTCAATCACCTGTTAGCGGCCATCGCGCTAGCATTGGCCCCCGCGGCGCAGGCCGGGCTGGAATTTGTAAATCCCAAGATTGAGGCGCACGCCGCCGCGGATGCGGAGAAGGTCATGGCGCTCTTTTCCTTTGAGAACACCGGCAGCGAGACGCTCACCATCGACCGCTACGAGTCCGGGTGCTCATGCCTTGGCGTCGAGGTCAGTGGCGGGAAAATGAAGTATGCCCCGGGAGAAAAGGGCGAGCTGCGCGCCACCTTTGACGTCGGCAACTTCCGGGGGGAGGTCGACAAGCCAATTCAAGTCTGGCTCAAAGGTGACGCGCCCGAAAGCCCGTCGATCGGCCTGAATGTGAAGGTCTTTGTTCCGGTGCTCGTCGAAATCCAGCCCAAGACGCTCCATTGGAAGGTTGGCGAGCCCGCCGAGGCCAAGACTTTTCGCCTCACCGTGCTCAACAAGGAGCCAATCAAGGTGATTGGCGCAAGCGGCGGCGCTGGCCGTTATGAAGTAAAGCTCATCACCATCAAGGAGGGCGAGACCTACGACGTGCAAGTGACGCCACTCAACTTGAAAGAGGGGGGTCTGGGAATGTTTCAGATTGAGACCGACAGCAAAATCCCGCGGCATCGCATGATCCAAGGCTTTGCGGTGGTTAGCGCGCCTCCTGGTGCTCCCTAAGCATGAAGATGATGCTGCAAATTTCGGTGGTCGTGGCGCTTGCCATGGCCGGTGCCGGCGCCACTTGGCTCATCCTCGGACCCCCGGACCGGGGGGTGGTTTGTGACGCCGCCAAGCTTGAGCCCGGCGAAGTTTGTCTGGAGAGCTTGAAGGCGGATGCTGGGGAGATCCTTTGGATCGATGCCCGGCCACGCGCCGATTGGGTCCGCGATGGGGTCCCTGGATCCATTCTTGTCACCGACCACCGCGACGAGAATCTCGATGCCCTCATTGCTGAGGCCTTCCCACGCCTCGTCGGTGCCAAGCGCGTCGTCATCTACTGCTCGGATGTCGGATGTGGAACCAGCAAGGTGATCGCCAAAACCCTCCGCGAGCTAGAAGCGGGGCCGCAGATTGTCTACCTCCACGGCGGTTGGCGGGCTTTGGCCGCGGCCGACATGGTGAAGAAGCCCTAGTGGCCCATCGGGCTTTCGCCGGAGGCCTCGCCCATGGTCGCCAGCGCCGGCGGTAGGAACTTCTTGAAGCGCATTTTGTCGATGGACTTCATGTAGGCTTCCTGGGGCGTGACCATCCCCTGTTGCAACTTGCTCCAGATCGACTCGTCCATGAACTGCATGCCTTCGGCTTTGCCGCCGATGATGACGTCGTAAAGCTTCTGGGTCGCCCCCTCGCGGATGATCGCCGAAACCGCGGGGGTCGCAAACATGATCTCGTTGACCGCCACCCGGCCCGGCTTGTCGCAGCGCTTCATCAACAACTGGGCGACCACCCCGCGCAGGGACGCTGCCAACATGGTCCTCACCTGGGATTGCTGGTCGGCAGGGAACACATCGACAATTCGGTCCACGGTCTTGCGCGCGTTGTTGGTGTGCAACGTTCCGAATACCAGCAGACCGGTTTCCGCGGCCGTGAGGGCCAGCGAAATGGTTTCCAGGTCGCGCATTTCGCCGACCAGAACGATGTCAGCGTCCTCGCGGAGTGCCGCGCGCAGCCCATCGGCAAAGGATGGCGTCTGGATCGGTACCTCTCGTTGGGTAATGATCGACTGCTTGTTGGCGTGGACGAACTCGATGGGTTCCTCAACGGTAATGATGTGCCGGTTGAAGTTGGTGTTAATATAATCAATGAGCGCCGCGAGGGTCGTTGATTTGCCCGATCCGGTCGGGCCGGTCACCAGCACCAGCCCGGAGCGCATGTGCCCGAACTCCTTGATCACCTCAGGCACATTGAGCTCTTCAAGCGTCAAAATCTTCGTCGGGATCAGCCGAAATACAGCCCCAAGCCCGTCCTTCTGCTTCAGATAGTTGCATCGAAACCGCGAAGTTTCATCCATTTCGTAGGCGAAGTCCAGATCGCCTGTTTCCAGATATTTCTCAAATGCCCGGGGATCACAAATCTCGCTGAGCAGCTGCTCAAATTCGCTGTTGCTCAAGATTTCCTCGCCCGGAATCGGAGAGACCGCCCCGTGCACTCGCACTTTTGGCGGCTGGCTCTCGCTCAGGTGCAGGTCGGACCCACCACTTGCTATGAGGTACTCAAAATATCGGTCAATCTTGGCCATCGGAAATTTGGTGGAATGTTTTCCCCGCTTCTCAGGAGTTGAAGTTGCTCCGCATGACGACCTTGTCCTCCGCCCGGTAGAGCGCTTCTTCCTGACTGATAATCCCTTGGACGTAAAGCCGGCGCAGCGATTCATCCATCGTGATCATGCCAACGTTCTTGCCTGTCTGCATGATCCCCGGGAGCATGTAGGTTTTGCCCTCCCGGATGCTGTTGGAAACCGCCGGCGTGTTGACCAGCAGCTCCAGGGCCAGCACCCGTCCCTCGCCGTCGGCCCGCGGAACCAGTTGTTGGGACAGAACGCCCCGCAGGGATTCGGAAACCATGATGCGGATCTGGTCACGCTGATCAACGGGGAAAACGTCCAGAACCCGGTCCAGAGTCCGCGGAGCATTCCCCGTATGCAGGGTTGCCAGCACCAAGTGGCCGGTTTCCGCCGCAGTCAGAGCAAGCTGGATGGTTTCCAAATCGCGCATTTCCCCGACCATGATGACGTCTGGGTCCTCACGCAGTGCTCCACGCAGGGCGCGGGCGAAGGACTCCGTGTGGCTGTGGACCTCGCGCTGATTGACATGGCACCCCTTGGACTCAAAGACATACTCGATTGGATCCTCAAGCGTCAGAATGTGATCCTCACGGTCTTTGTTGATGAAATCCACCAGCGAGGCCATCGTCGTGGATTTCCCGGAACCCACCGATCCGGTGATGAGGATCAACCCGTTATGATAGCGGGTCAGCGGAAGGATATGCTCCATCGGCAGACCCAGCTCTTCCACGGAGCGGATGTGGGAGTTGATGACGCGGAAGACCATGTCGAGGCCCAGGCGCTGCTTGACGACCGAGGCGCGGAATCGCCCCTCGTCATTGGAATAGGCGAAGTCAACATCGCCCTTCTCCTCAAGGTGCTTCCACTGCTTCTCGCCAAGAAACGAGCGGGCCAGACGCTCGGTTTCCGCCGCTGTCAATGGCGGATGGTCATCCCAAATCGGGAAAAGCCGGCCAAAGCGGCGCCATGCGGGCGGAAAGGCGGTGGCTAAATGAACATCCGAACACGAGTATTCCTGGCCGAGGCGTAGGTATTGGTCAACGTGGTCAAGAACTTGGTGTTCGGACATGATCGGTCTCTTGAAGCGTAGAATCGAGACCTTGTGAAGGTGAAACGGCCCATGCCCGGTTTTCCCTTCGCGGATTAATCTCCGCGATGACCGTCGGCGTGACCATTTTGACGATTTTTTCCAGCACGTATGCCTTGGCGGCAGTCCTTGCCATCCCACCAAGCATGGAAAAAGCCCCGGCCATCATCGAGGCCTTGCGCACCGGTGCCATCGTGCGGGTTAGGGCGTCAACCAACCCATGGCTGCGCCGTTTGCGCCGCCGCCGCAGCCAAACGCTCGCCAGCAGCCCTAGCGCAATCGACCCGCCAAGCAGCGCCGTGGGATGCCGACCGAGGGCCGCCTTGGCCCGCGTCGGCACATCGAGCATCTGCCGCACCCGTGCCACCCGCTGGCCAACTTGTTGACCAACCTCGACCCGCGAGGCTGCCAATTGCCCACTTAGGGCTTCTTTACGCGTGTTTTCAGGGATTGAAGCCATGATGAGTCGAGTTGCAGTTCTTTGCGGGTGAAGGGGAAGGCTGGCGGCATTGGCCGCGTCACGAGGAAACCGATGATGATCGCCAAAATTAGTTGAATGCCGGCAAGGATCAAGGTGATCGCGTACCACGCCAGCCCGTTGGGTCCGCTCAATGCCGCGAGCCAGCCGATAAGCCCGGCCATCAGCAGCGCATAGGTGGAAACCACCAGCACCCCGATGGCCACCACCCCCGCCCCACGAATCCCCAAGCGCCCGGCAAGCTCCTTTGCCTCAATGGCAAAAAGCTCCCCCCGAGCGCTCAGGTAGGCACCAAACGAACTCTCCACCGGCTTGCCGGCTTTTGCCGCCCCAACGAGAGGGGCAGGGTTGATTTTCCGCTTGGCTAAAACAGGGTCGGACATGGCGCGCAGATTGGGCTGACACCGGATCGTGTTAGGATCGGGCGGCCAGCAGCAGGATTGGCGGAGCTGTTTTCTTAGCTTAGCGGCGAACCAGCAGGCCGATGATGAAGCCCACGCCGATGGCACCGAGGACGGTACGGGTAGGATGGGCGCGAATGTAGTCTTCGGCGGAGTCGTGGGCGGCGCCGGCCTTGTCACGGGCACCAACCCACTGCTCGTTAGCCATTTCTCGTGCCTGAGCCACCTTGACGTTGGCCGACTCGCGGAGGTGTTGGGCCTTTTCGGTGGCGATGTTGCGGAACTGCTGGGCCTTTTCAATGGCGCGCTCTTTCAGGAGATGAGCCTGTTCTTCGGCAGATTGGACAAACTGCTGGGCGCGCTCGCCGACGGCGGCGCGGAGGTCGGAGGCGGCCTGCTGCGGGGACGGCCCGGGAGCGTAGCCGGGGGTTGCGCCGCCTTCATTTTCTGCGGCTTGGAACTTGGGGGTGAAAGACTGGGCGTTCATGATCTGCGTTATTGGTGGGTTGGTTGGTTGGGGCGCCGTAGCCATTTGGTGGCCGGCAACCGAGAGAGCATCGCACCTTCCTAGCAGGACGCAAGGGATGAAGTGGTGAAACCGCAGGAGGTCGCTGTTATTCAGGGACTATGCGGGCCTTCGGGGGATCTCGGAAGATCGGGTTGGCGTCTCCATCGGCCGGCCGGGTGAAGTGGACATTGTCCCACTCTGGATCCGCCAGCGGGCCGGTGCCACGAAACTGGAACAGACCGTAAAAGGGCCGCAGCGGCAGGGTGATCAGGCCAAGGAGCCCCCGGGCGTTCATGCGCATGATGAAGTCGAGCTGGCGGTCGGCCAGGGTGAGGGTGCCATCGCCGGTTAGAACCAGGGAGGGGGTGGAGGTTTTGAAGTCGTTGGTGCGGAGGACGCCTTTCTGCACTTGGAAGGTTAAAAACGCATCCTTGGCCCGCTGGAAGCCGGCTTTGTCGCCCAGTATGTTCCCGATCAGCGGCGAGAGCGGGCCAAAGACCGGCACGGAGAAGAGCTCGCCGTCTTCCAGCGCGAGAAGGCCCCGACCGTTGAACGTGTTCGGTTCGCCGGCAATTCCGCCCAGCTCGGCGCGCCCAGTGAGGAAGCCCTGCAGCGGCGGCCGATCCTTTTTGATGACGCCCCATGCCTGGGTCACATCGTTGAGGGGGATTCTCTTGCAGCTAAACTCGCTGTTGAAGCGCGCGGTGTTCCCTTTCGGAAAGCTCAGCAAAGCATCCACCGAGCCGCCAAAAATGCCGAAGTTCAGCCCCGTGATGTCGACGCCACCATGGTGAACGCGGACCAGCCCGCGCGGCTGATTCAGGTTCAAATTGGCACCGACAAATTCGTAGTTCGCGTCGGCCTGAGTCTCAAAACGGGTGCTGAAATCCGTCGCCGCCGCGGCATCCTTGAAGCCAATGACTCCACTTGCCTGGATTTTTGGCGGTGCGTGGAATTCATAGGCCTCCAGTTTATCGGCCAACGGGACGTAAATCATCCGCAGCACCGGTGCCGGCCATGCGCGCCCCCGGATGTTCTCCAGATTCAAAAGGCGGCTGGACAGGTCATAAACGATGCGATCCGCCTTCAATGTGCCAGTTTCGGGGCCTTGGTGGGCGCGCCTCAGCGGATAGTCCGTGTAGTCAAAGTCCGCCTCAATCTCTTCGAACCGCAGTTCAAGCGTGTTAAGGGCAAAGGTCGTCTTGGCCCGCTTGGCCGGCACCCCTGCGAATGCCAAGTCGAACGCCTCCCCACGACCCCAGCAGGCCCACTGGTGCGGATCGGCACGCGAGACGGTGCCTTCCAGATCCAGCGCGACACGGCTTTTTTCCGTCATCGTGAACTTCGCCAGGATGTTCCCCAATGTTTTGCCCGTGAAGAATGGCTCAAAGATCTCCGCGGGCAGGCTGCTCTGGAAGCGGAAGCGCACATCCTCCGCCCTGATCATTAACTGGCCGTCAATCTTGCCGCGTGGGTGGCTCAGGTGCAGATCGCGCAGGAACAGGTCGCCATCTTGCCAGGAAAAGTCACTGGCCGCCTCGGTGAAGGTGAGGTCTTTGATTCTAATCGACCCACAGCTCGCGTGCCCGGCCATCCGCAGTTCCAGTCCACCGCCCTCATGGGGCAATTGGAAGCTGCCGCTCGCTTGAACCTGCGGCGGTTGGAGCACACTGAGCGGATCGGTTTTGATTTCTGGCGCGAATGCCTGCAGAGCCCGCGGCAGGTCCAGACTGCTCTCGAAGGTGAAGCGTCCCGACCGGGCTGCCAGCCCGTAGTCGGCACGCCCGTTGAGCTCGCCGCGCCCGTCGGAGGCGTGCACGTGATTGATTGCCAGCATCCCGTGCTCGTAGACGCTGTCCACGCGGAGGTTCTCCAAGGTATAATCACCGACGCTCAGGCGCTTGGATTCCAAGCTGGTGCGGCAGCGGATCGATCCTTCCTGCTCAAGATCTCCGTCAATGGAAAGGGTCACTCGCGGCGGCGATAACGGGTCAAATTGATATTCCCCTAATTTCCTAACAATCTGGCTGAAAAGCTTCCGCGCTTTGACCGCCATGGCTCCATCGGTGCTCTCCTTGTCGTTGGATAGGAGAACTTTGAGGCGGGCATTCAGCTCTAGGTCCAAGCCATTGATATTGCCGCGGGCACCGCGAATGTCCAAGGCCCGGCCCTTGCCTAGAAACACGCTGCCACTGAAATTGGAGACCTTAAGGATCTCAGACTGGGGGTCCTTCGGGTCCACGGGCATGGACACCTCACCGCTCGCAACCACGATCTTGGTCACCTTCACGCGTTTGCGCAGCAACTTGGTCTTGTCCACGTCGATGATGACGCTGCCAAGGTGGGCAAAGGGCAGCGACTTCTCGCGGTCGGCAAAAACCACCACGTCGCGCGCCACCAAGCCCTTCAGCGGCTCATAACGGAGACTCTGAAACTCAAGGATGATGCCCTTGCGCGCAATCTCGTCGGCCAGCTGCTGGCGGGTTTCCTCCGTGAGACCAACGTGGTTGAGCCAAAAAACCACCCCTCCAACCGCAAGCAGCGCAAGCACCATGACCCCCAGCAGGGTGGTGTGCAAATTGCGCAAAATTCGGAGCCGCTTCATCGGATGGCCCTGAACCCTAAGCGGCTATCTCAAAAACGGCAAACCTCATCAGCAATCCTGATTTTCCACCTTCTGGCTGGCAGGGATTGCCATCCAGTGGGCCCGTGGGGTACATTGCCGCGGGATGAAGTTTGCGGTACTGGGCAGTGGAAGCGGCGGAAATGCTGCCGTGGTGGATACCCCGGGCGGACGCTTGCTGGTAGACGCCGGCCTGAGCGCTAAGCAGTTGGTCGCACGCATGGCGGCCCTCGGAATTGCCCCGGAAAGCATCGATGCGATTTTGCTGACCCATGAGCATGGCGACCACATCCGCGGTCTGGATGTCCTTCTGCGCAAGTATCCCATCCCCGTCTACACCACACCGCACACCCGCGAGGCCCTGTTGCGGCATGTTCGGGGCGAGGTGAACTGGCGGCTGTTTGAATCCGGCCAGGATTTCACGCTGCCGTTTTGCCAGGTCCGGGCGTTTTCCATCCCGCATGATGCCGTTGATCCTGTAGGCTTTGTCATACGCACCGAGGATGCCTCCATGGGCGTGCTCAGCGACATCGGGCACGTCACCGCCGTCGTGCGTGAAAACCTCCGCGGCCTTGATGGCCTCTTCGTGGAAGCCAATTATGACGACGCGATGCTGGAGGCCGATTCCAAGCGCCCGTGGTCCACCAAGCAGCGGATCAGCTCGCGCCATGGACACCTTTCCAACCTCCAAGTCGCTGAGCTGCTAGGAGCCATCATCCACCAGCGCTTGCGCCGCGTGATGCTTGGCCACCTCAGCCAGGACTGCAATTGTCCGCTGCTGGCCCGCTCCTTCATCCTCGCCCACTTGGCTGCCGCAGGCCATCCGGAACCTGAAATCCTCTGCGCCACCCCGGACGAGCCAACCGCATGGATGCGCCTGCTGCCCGCCGCATGGATCCCCCTCGGCGGCGGCGTCATGCAGGGCCAGTTGTTCTGAAATTTGCCCAGGGCGACTTCGTTTGTCTGTTGCTTGGCTCAGCGAGGCGCACGTTGCTTTCGGCTGGGCCCGTGCGAGCTTCAATGAGACCGCGCCCGTGAAGGCGCGGAAGGCCGGCAGGCTCGGGGGAGATGCCGGGGGAGCCGAGCCCGCTTCAATGAGACCGCGCCCGTGAAGGCGCGGAAGGTCGGCCTCGCCCTTATTGCGGGCATCCACCTCAGCCATGCTTCAATGAGACCGCGCCCGTGAAGGCGCGGAAGGGCTGGCGGCGGCCCTGAATGGAGACCTGCACTACCAGGCTTCAATGAGACCGCGCCCGTGAAGGCGCGGAAGGAGAAATGCCGGTGAGCCGAGCTGGCGGGACATGCTGGCTTCAATGAGACCGCGCCCGTGAAGGCGCGGAAGGGTTCCGCGAGATGGCGCGAGCCTACCTCCTGACCATTGCTTCAATGAGACCGCGCCCGTGAAGGCGCGGAAGGTGGGAAGCTACCTCAAGCCATGGACGCTCAAGTAATGCTTCAATGAGACCGCGCCCGTGAAGGCGCGGAAGGCGAACTAATCAAAGACCTCGCGGACGTGCTAGAAAAGGCTTCAATGAGACCGCGCCCGTGAAGGCGCGGAAGGGGGGCGATCCGGTCGCATTGACGAGCATCGCGTTATCGCTTCAATGAGACCGCGCCCGTGAAGGCGCGGAAGGCCTGACGATTAGGAAGTCACTGGTGAGGAGATTAGTGCGCTTCAATGAGACCGCGCCCGTGAAGGCGCGGAAGGAATCTCTCCATCGAGACTGCGGCCTATGACCTAGTGGCTTCAATGAGACCGCGCCCGTGAAGGCGCGGAAGGTGGCCGCCATGGAGAGGATGGGCCAAGGCCAGAGCAATGCTTCAATGAGACCGCGCCCGTGAAGGCGCGGAAGGTCGTCATTGACCCACTTCCGCACCCCAAGGATCCGCTGCTTCAATGAGACCGCGCCCGTGAAGGCGCGGAAGGGCGGAAATACTGTCCAGCCGTGGTTCGACTTCGAGCAGCTTCAATGAGACCGCGCCCGTGAAGGCGCGGAAGGAGGGGGTGACGCCGTGAGCAGCGTGGACCCCGCAATGCTTCAATGAGACCGCGCCCGTGAAGGCGCGGAAGGTTCCAGCCTGTAAAACTGGCGACACTTGGCTAGGCCGGCTTCAATGAGACCGCGCCCGTGAAGGCGCGGAAGGCGTGTTCCGAGACCTGCAGGCCAGTGGCATTGCCAGGCTTCAATGAGACCGCGCCCGTGAAGGCGCGGAAGGTGCCGCTTTGGAAACGACAGTGGTTTCTAGCATTGCAAAGCAGAAGTGCGAGAGGTTCCTGCAGGAGACGGCAAGGAGGGTGTGGGCGGAGGTTCGCCTTTGATTGTAATTCGTTAAATGTCAAAGATCGCGAGCGCCTACCGAGGATTTCCGAGGACATCGCCGCTCGCAAGGAGCGATGGGTGGGGAAACTCGAGGGGCAATTAGACAATCCTGGAGCGTACGAGCGGGGTCCAGGTTTTCCCGATGCAGGAAAGTTGAGCGGTCCAATCAACATGGTCTGGGCCGACATCGACGAGGAGGAGTTGGTCCTGGGCTTCGTTGATGATGGACCGGGCAATCGAGGAAAGCCGAGTGACCTCGACGCGGGTGAGCGCACAGAGGAAGACGCTGTATTGCACGTGTTCGCCGTGGTCCTTGAGCAGTTCGAAGAGTTTGGTGCGGGCCTTGTCCTCCACCACGTCGTAGGTGCAAAGGTAAGCTCTGCGGCTATTGGTTAACGTACGACGGGCCATGGCAAGTGGGGGATGTCGCCGCGCAGCAGGCGGACGAGGAGGCGAGCCTGGATGCGCAGGATGGTGCGCCACGAACAGCGGTAGCCAAACTCCGGGTGGGTGTGGAGTTGGTCGAGGCGTTGCTCCCAAGCGCGGAGGAGTGCTTTCTTGGCCGCAGGCTGCATGGCGCAGCCATTGCGGTTGGTGAGGAAGTCGCGTGGCTTAACCATGCCAGTGTTGATGGCGGTGATGACCACGCTGTCAGCGATGATTGGTCGGAATGGCTCCATGAAATCCAAGGCCAGCGCGGGCCGACCGTGTCTCGGTCGATGATAGAGTCCCCACCACGGATCGAGGCCTTCGCTCCAGAGAGCTACCAGACATTCCTTCACAAGCAACGCGTAGGCAAAGGAAAGCATCGCGTTGATGGGATCCTTGGGCGGCCGGCGATTGCGTGCAAGGAAGTCAAAGTCGGCAAGTTCACCGGTTTTGAGCATTCCGGAGAAGGCAGAGAAATACAGGGCTGCGGCTTGGCCTTCCCAGCCGAGTAGGATCTCCGGCGGAATCGGTTTGATTGCTGCGGCCGTCGGATCAAGGGTTTTGAGGTGGGCGGCGAGGGCGCGGACACAATGATCCTTTGACTCGCCACTGCCGTTGCGCAGGATGAGAGCGCGCTGATTAGCCACCTTGGCATGGATCAATGGCACGGTGAAGCGCGTGCACAACTCCGGGTCAGCAGCCGCCGCGTATTGTGCAGCCCGCGAGTAGGCATTCTCAATTCCCATTCCATGGCTCATGCCGTGGAACCACGCGCCGGTGGAGAAATGGACCACCGGGATTCCCTTTTCCATCAACAGATGAAGCGCTTGGGCGGAAATCTGCACGTTGCCGAAAAGCACCACCTGACTGGTGTCGATCAAGCGGCTTTCGCCAATGATGGCATGTTCCTTGGTGACCGTGAGGCGCTCTCCTGTTTTTCCGATGCGTGCGCCTTGCTCCTGGATGTAGAAAGGGGTGGCGCGGTCTCGTGCAGGATAGAGGCGGCGCGGATCGCTGCCCAAATCCGATTCCTCGCCTGCGCTGCCATTAGCTTCCCTGCGGAGTTCATGGGTTTCATCCGGCAGGCAAATTCCACAGAGCGAGCAACCCCAGCATTTCGGGCTCTCTTCCAGAGGGGGGGGCATGACCGTCGCGCTGCGTCCGCCGCGGACCGCCGCAATGATGTCGAGAGTCTGGCGTTCCAACTCCTCATCAAAATCTACCCGCACCCGGGTCCGGCTGCCCGCGAAATAAATATAACCGTGATCGGATTGGTAACCATGACGACGGAGCAGCAAGCCTTGGGCCATCACCTGCACGCGTTCCGGCGGATAGGAGCGCAAGGCAACGGGCGGAACCCGACCGCGTTTGGTTTCCACCGGGATTGCCTCGCCGCCTTGCGGATCACAGGAAACCAAATCGAGCTTGCCCATCAAGCCGAGGTCATCCGCGGCGAGTGAAACGCTGCGGGCGACTTCCGGCGGGGCATCGCCTTCATCCGTTGCGCCCGGCGTCGACGACTCCTGGGACTCTGGCAATATCTGGTCAATCCGGTCGACCCGCCGGTGCACTGCCTTGCCCTCGATGGTGTATTCATTGTCAGCCCATCGACCCTCGACGTACATCAGATGAAAGCGCCGCGGGCAAAAGGTGAACTGGGCGACCATGTCCACGGTGGCCCAATCATCAGGAAGGTTGCTGGATACGGCGTTGCCCATGGGGATCAGGAATGGAGCCACGCCTCGTCGATCATTTGATGCAGGCTCTGCTCATCGAGGACGCCGGCAATGAAGTGGGCGGTCGCGGATGAAAGCTCGCGCAGCAACAGTGGGGAGATGTCAGCAAAAAGGACGGCGCTCAACTGGCGCCCCATTTCGGCAAAGGTGTTGCCGTTGAAAAATAGGAACGGCGCGGAACGATGCATGGCGCGGAGAAACTCGAAAGTCTCCGCCAAGGTCATTTCTCGCTGGAATCTGTCTTCCCAAGCTGCCCGGCACGCTTGGTGAGCTTCAGAATTAAATCCGTGTTGCGCTCGACCTCGCTCGCACGCTCGCTGGTTGAGGCGGATGACAAACTCCCAGTCCCAGTTTGCGAGAAAAGCGGCTCGGCCTTGTAGCGGTGATTGTTCGCCTCCACGCTCTCCATCACCTCTTCGGGGCGGAGGTTCGCCAGCAGGTCGGTGCGGAGTTTCATCACTCATCAGAATAGTCGGAAGTCGGATTGGGTCAACCCTGCGGAAGAGCGGGCGAACTGCAGTGCAACTAGCTCATTAACTCAGGGGGAGCGAAATAGAGGCTTTTGTCCGCAGAAAAGCGGCGGCTTTGCCAAACCCGTGCAACTCCGACCTCGCTTCTTAAGTAAGCCAGTGGCAGGCACACCAGCGTCTGCACTGAGTCCGCTTCCAGGGGTGTTTCCCAAACCGGCCAACGGAAACATTCCGGTCGGTATTTTCCTTCAAACCCAAGGGTTCGTGAACCGAGTGCAGTAGGTACCGACGGAAAGAAGGTAAGGCCAAAAAAGGCAAGGAGGTTAAACGAAGGGAAATCAAGCGTATCATCTCCTTTCAATTTAGTGCCTGGGTCATGAGGGCGATAGGCGGCAGGTCTGAATTCTCGTGGATTCCAGCGCATGGATTTAGCAGAGACGGCTTGCCCGCTTCCCTGAAGGCTTGCATGAAGATCCTCGGGCAGGATTGCTTGAATAAGCTCCCTGATGTCACGGAGAAGGTTCTTTCCGCCCTGTCCGTTGGCGAAGGAAAAGGCGGTGGGTTCTGTTCTCCCATCATTCTCATCTGCCAACTGGCAGGCATAACTCGCGTATAAAAGATGCGGGAGTCGTGACAGGGCATGGCCGGATTCGCCAAACTCCAGTGCTTTGGACACCGCTTGGCGATAGGGTCCAATTTCGGTTTTGATCACTCCGCCGTGAAACAAGGGGGAGTCGGCAGGTTCAGAAAGACCTTTCAGTTCAGAAGAAATGGAGTGGGACCAATCCTTTGAAAGTGCACTGCTTGTCTCCATGCGGGGAGACCCTTCGTCTAGATCCCAAGACAAACGAGGGTTTAGATCCGGCCATAGTAAGTCAACTAGCCGGAATAGTCCCAGTGCCGCCAGGAAATCGCGGGGGTTGTTTTCTCTGAGGCCGGAAAGCGGCAATTGGGTAGGTTGATTGGTCGAGTTCATGCGTGGTCCTTGGTGCTCGGATTGGCGCTTTCGTATTGGTCGGCGAGGCGGAGTAGGGTTTCCAAGTAGGGAAGGCCCCACCAGCCGAAGCGACGGTTGAGACTCCAGAAGCGGCGGGCGACGCCTTGGGACATGTGGGCAAGCGGACAGGTTTCTCCGGAGAAGCGGATGGCTTCGCCGGATACCTCTACATCGAAAGCCTCAGGACAGGCGTCAGGGATAACGGGAGCCATCGCCCGGCACCGGCCGTGATGGCTGGCGATGAGATGCAGCAGCAAATCGTGCTCGGGATGATCGCGCCCGGCGTCGGAGAGTTCCACAATGAGCGCGGATAGTAACTCGTGCCGGAAGCCATCCGGAAGCTCAGCGTGATCACTGAGGCGCTGTTGGAGGGCGAGGGTTCTTGGTCCGCTTTTTGCCAACGGGGGCTTGGCGGCCAAAGAATGCAAGCCGCATCCATAGAGCATCGCTTGAAAGCGTGGATCGAGTTTTCCCAGGTCATGCCAATCTCCCGCATCGCGGAGGGTGGCCGCCAAGATCTGCGGCAAACCTCGTGCATTCGCTTCCGCCCGGCCTTTAACAGCCCCGGAATGCCCAACTAAGGAAACGCGGTCCAATGCCTGGCTTCCTTGTTTACCCAGATCGGCTGGATCGAACGGCCACGGAGTGGATCCCACCCGGCTGCGGTTGATGAAAACCACTCCATCCAAGGTTTCGCCAGGATAGGATAGCACCTTCCAATCCGTTGCCGGACGAGGCTTGCCGTCCTGGAGGTGGGCGGCATGGTCCCATAGCTGCTTCCATCGATGGGTCAGAGGAAGATGGGCCGCAAGATGGGCGGCCAACTCTGGCATGGCCTTCTTCCAATCGGCCTCAATGAAGCGCCAGCGTTGTTCTTCCTCGTCACGTTCGAATAGCGGAGTCACCAGGTTGCGGAATACATCGCGGGCGTCCCCTTCTGGCAGCAGGGATGATAGCTCCTTGCGGATCGAGGAATGAAAGCGGATGACCAGTCGATCCCTCGAAAGAAGCTGAGCTGATTCGAACTGATCGAGTTTCCAAGCATTGACCGGAGGAATCGGGAAAAGCTTTGCAAGAAGTCCCGGATCGGTCTGTGCGGGTAGCACCAGGACGTCCCCGGAGCGAAGTTGTTCGACACGATGAAGGCGTTCGGCTTCCCCGTCATGAAAACGGAAGGCCATTTCAATACCGACATCGCCATAGCCATCGCCGAACTTGTGGGTTTCACTCGGCGCATCGCCTCCAGCCTCTGCCGATTTGTCAGGCTTTTCCAGCCAACTGCGTGCGAGATGAAGTGGCACGCTGGCCGCCTCGGTGCCGATGGGGGGCACGGCTTTCAGGATTTCTTCCGGCGCTAATGCATCTTGGAGGTCCGCTCGCAGAACGATGGAGACCTCAGGGAAGCTTCGTCCCGGGCCGTGGATGTACAGCGAGGGGTCCGGGAAGACGTGAGGTTCGGGAGACGTCTGGCAGAATAGATCGAGATGGGGTTCGAGGAGGATCGGCGCATCCGGTGCAGGAGCTAACATTCCGTCGAGCTCCGCGCCGGTGGGCATGACCCCGGACATAGCCTTCAGTCCGAAGTCAATTCGTCCTTCAGCCGAGCAATTGGCCCTCAACCATGGCCATACAACTGGCAGAGACGCTCCATAAAGCGGATCGTCTTTTGTGGAATCAAGCGCCTCTTCCGGCGCAAGAATAGCGGCAGGTGCCGGGATGTCGCGACCTTGGCGGTTCAAGCGTCCGAAGCGCTGACGCAGGCTGTCGAGGGGAGCGAGTTCGGTGAGCAACGCGTCGAAATCATAATCCGCTCCGACTTCAATGCATTGCGTGGCAATAAGAATGAGTGGAGGAACATCCGCCGCTGGCGCGGAAGATTTTAGCTGATAGAGCGAGGTGAGTTCGCCGATTAGTTCCTGCCGATCCAAGGGACGCATCCGCCCGGTGAGGAGTTTAACGGCGGCTCCGTGTTCTTTTTTGGTCTTGGGTAGATCCAACGACGCGAACAAGGCCTCGCCGGTGGCAACGCGATTGACAACGATAAGGATTCGTCGGTGTCCGCCTGCGAGAAAGTTGATGGCCTTTTCGGTGAATGCATCCGCCATCTTTTTGTGACGGCTCGCTCCCTTGGCACCGTCCACGTGCATCAGTTCAGTAGGCTTGCTTGCATTAAGACGAGCATGGATGAGCGGATGATCACGGTCATCATCGTCAAGCGCGAACGTCGTCCCCACGGCTGCCGGCGGAGTCGCGGTGAGTTGAATAGCTGCGAAAGGCAGACCAATTGGTTCTGCGGCTTTGTGTCTCAACTTGGCAATTGCTTCGAGCGTTTGTGAGAAGGCTTTTGCGGTATGGGCTTCATCGAGGATGAGAAGGGCGTCGTTCGCCAGAAGCGCGGCGTGGATGGGGCGGGAGTTGGTTGAAACGCCGTATCCTCGGAACAGAAGGCGCGAACCAAGTTGGTCGAGGGTGGTGGTGATCACCAATGGCTGGGTAGGGGTGCGCGCCCATGAATGATCGGTAAATGTCGCGCCCCGCAGTGGATAGGTTTCCAGCGGCATTCCTGCGGTGATCCCGGAGAGCTTGCTGAGCGCGAGCGCAACCGGGTGCAGGAGATTGTTCTCGTCCCCTAGGGCGTGTTTCAGTCGATCCGCAATGTGCCGGGCACGCTCGTACGCCTCGTCCACCACGATTCGGCGGTTTACTGCGAAGACGATGCGGACCGGTGCGGTTCGCTCACCCAAAGGCCGCTCTGCCTGCCGCGCAAGATCGTAGATGGCGACATCGATCGCGGCGGTCTTCCCAGTGCCAGTCGGCAAAGTGAGCCATTCCGGCCAAGCGCCGATTTCAACATCATTCGCCAGGCGCTGCTGCCATGGAAACGGATCGTGGCCCCAAAGTGATTGGAAAAAGGATTGGAAATTAGGAAGAGCGCTCATTTGGAATTCTTTGGAGCAATGGGTAGGCAAAGTCCGTACCCGCGGAAGCGTCCCGCGCCGAGGAGCAAGGGACCTTCAACGGGTTCGGCAAACTTCAGCGAAGCGTGGACGTGAAAGCGTGCCGGTCGGCCGGGACGCGAACCGGGAGCAACGAAGCCCGACGCGGAAGGCACGCCAGCTAGCGTGGAATGCATCGAAACATCAATGTCCAGGGGGCGCGGCAAACCGACCCGTTCGCATGCTGCGGCGATGATCGAGACACAACTCTCGCGCCAAGCCTCAGGATTCTTGTTAAAATGGGGCTTCGGATGTCGATCAAGAATGATCGGGGTCACGCTTGTCCAGATCGCTGAAGCTTGCGTCCATCGGAGCGGACGAAGGGCTTGGCGTGGATCAGGCGATTCCTCGGGTTTCAGGCGAATCGTCCACGCCTTGTCGGGTGGACTGAGTTCGAGTTGCCCGTCCTCATCCAAGAGCGCGGAGAGTGCTTGTCGCCATTGAATCCGAAATGTCGTGGCATCCACGCCGATTGATTCTGGCCGCGGGAGCGCGAGTCCGAGGCCCATCAAATGTCCGGTAGCATGTTCGAAACCAACGAACGGTAGCGGAAACACCGCGAGGTGGGAGGAGTTCGACGGGGCGGTTTGCGTTCCCGCATTGCCCGCCTGATGTCCGCTGAGCCACGATGGCAGAGGTCCCAGAGCGGCGTCGCGGCACCAACGATCGAGCAGTGTTTTGTGGAAGATCTCGGAAAGCTGCCAAGTGGAGGCAAGTCCCAGTCGGTCTCCACCGACGTGGGAAAGAACGAGAATGCGCTTGTCCCACGAGGTGCCTTTGGGAGCATCGGCGGAGTTTTCGACGTAGCCTTGCCAGCGGTGCCTCGGATCATGGCGACCACGAGGCGAAGCAGCGGGCTTCAATGACTTATCGGGTTTCGCGGCGCGCGTCGCATTGGCGATGAGTTTGGCCATCTCGTCGGCCCGCCCACTGGCATCGAAGGCCTCTTCAGCGGAATTTAGCAGACCATCCCAGCCAACCCTGAGTCGGAACTCGGGTGAGCCTTGATGATCTTCGTTCATCGGTCGGATCTCGCGCCAGCCTTCGCCGTGGGGAGGTGCACCATCGGAAAGCGACGCCATGACCAAGGAACTCGAATGGCCGAGGCGCGGCAGGTTAGAAACGAGTTTCGCTAAATTCACCCGTTGGTCATCGATTAGTTCTGCTGACGGCCAGTGGAAAAACACCGTCGGAATATCCGCATCAAGAAAGACGGTAGGGAATGAGCGTTGCTTCCGCGGGTGCTTCACGCTTTCCGCCTGAGATGGATTTTGAGGAACGAAAATTCCGTCCAGCACCCGCAGGTCGGCTAGATCCGCCGTTGGGATCACGATTTCCGGCGGCGCTTGTTGGCAGAGCCATTCAAGCGCTGCGCGGGGGCCGGATGGGTTGCCGGCTCTATGCAGGGCATCAGTCAGTGCGAGACAAAGACGGGCAGGATGGGGAGGCCATTCCACTTCGTCCCGGTCGCCCCAAGATGCCGCCACATAACGCCCCGCAGGAAATTGCAGCGATAATGTGAGGGGCATCTTACTCGGCGGTTGCGCTCTCGCGATGGGCTTTCTGTGAGGCAACGACAAGCTTCTGCAAAGCAGATGAAGGCTTGAGGCAGATTGGCTCGTCATTCCACGGCAGGCCAACTTCCTTGGCCTTGGCGATGGCTTCGATCAGAACGTCGCGAGTCGCATCTGCTGATAATGCTTCCTTGGTTGCGCCAGAGCCACCGAGGATCTCCCACTCCGGAGAAACCCCATCATCAAGAATCAAGTCGCAGCGTGAACGAAGATGCCAACCGCGCTCCGTGTTAAGAGCTGCCGCATGCAGTGCGATGGCCGCGAGCACGGCATGAGCGGATGGGGACTGATCTTTTCCACCCACAAGGAAATGGAGTTGACGCAACGCCGCGAAGGAAACCGTAGTGGATTGTTGGATGTAGTCGACGGAAACACCGCCGAGAATTCCCTTCTTTTCGTCGGGCCATGGAACACTGCCATGATTGATGTCCGACGAGTTTACTAACTGCTTTTTCTTTGCCGCAGCCTTTTTAGCGAGAGCGTCCCAAATATCATCCGTGGTTCCTTTAGACGCCTGTTGAAAAGATTCTTTGGCAATGTTGAGCGGGTCGATTCGGGTTCCTGCTCTGGTGGCCTGCTCCGCATTAATTCCCACCACCTCGCTGACAATACAGCGTGTGTACTTCTCGCCGAGACCTCCTGAGACTCCGGTGGAGTCCCAACTGCCGAACAGCAGGCTCGCAGGAGAAGCTTGAAAAATTGCACTGGCGTTCTTGGCATTTGCATTGATGACCTTCTGGCCAAGGTCCGTGAGAGGGAAGTGTTTGCCGTCCGCGTTCACGGAATCCCTCAAGATCGCGTCAAAGATCCGATGCGGAGCCTCGAAGCAGGTGATTTTCCCTATCTCTTTCACCAAGCCCTCAACCTGAGAAAAATCAGTCACCAAATGGGGCAGCTTGAGCTTCCCGGAGCCGATGTCCGCGAGTAACGCGTCCTCCATGCGATTCGCCTGACTCTGGACGCTATCAAGAATAGCGCAGGCAACCGATTGATCGTAGCCGGGGATGCGGCGGTTGGAGATTTGATACTTTCCGCCTGCGACGGTGCAGGGGAAAACAATCTCCCCCTGCCCATAGAGCGGCTGGAGGCGAATACGAAGCCGGAGACCGGCGGCGGATTGGACGGCGGTGTGGAGCAATTTGTAGTTCATAGGGTGAGAGTCTGCGTCGTAGGTGAATTGGTTGAAGCGGGAGCAGGAGGGGCAAAAAGTGAATTGGACAAAGGTCGCCTTGAGGGGGAGCCCTGTTGTTGCGGGCACGGTGGGCGGGAGTGCTAGAATTGCAGGATCATGAGGTGGATGAAGAAGAAGCGTCGAGGGGAAAGGTCGAAATTTTGTTAGAAAACCGGGCAGACCGGGTGGTGAGATGGTGCAACGATAGCCGGCGGGGTGGGACAGGGACGGGGTCAGGGGAGCGAGGATGAAGAAAAACAACGCGACCTTGGTTGTGACCCCGGTGGCTTTGGGAACGGGGTTAAAGCAGTTGGATCCCCGGGTAGCGTTGGATGAGCGGGTCGGAGGACATCAGGGGAAGACCGTGGGCCATCGCCTGGCAGATGAGCAGGCGGTCTAAGGGTCACGGTGAATCGCAGGAAGCGAGGCACGGAGCAGGGCAAGCGGATTTGACCAACGGAAGCACGGCGAAGTGGTGCTGTTGACGGAGTCCTGTGCTGAAGAGACCATTACGCCTCCTTCTTGCGCAAGCAGGGGCGAGGCGCGCCTCAGGAGCCGTAGAAATCGGCTTCGATTTCGGGGGAGGGATCGTTGAAGTTGTCGGGGACGACAAATTCTCCCTCGGCGAGGCCGCTCGGGCGCTTAGCGGTTGGCGGGTAGGCTGGAACGAGAAATGCGACCAGTCCATTCTTGTGGGTAACCGCAAATGTTTCTCCCTGCTCCAAGGAGGCCAAGAGAGCGGGGTCGAACTTGAGTTGTTCGTGGCTGATCGTTTTCATGATCCGAGGTCACTGTAGGGCAAACTTGCGTGGCGGGAAAGGCGGAAGCTGGGACGCATTGCATCAAACGAGGGATGGCGTGAAGCGGCGGAGGATTTGGAGCATGAATGGGCGGGATCGAGGTGAGATGACCCTATCCGTGCTCATTGTTTCGGGTGGGTATGGGCGTAGACGGGCACGGTGAGTGAGGATTGAGGATTTGACCATGAGGGGACTGGATTTGAACGGCAAAGGGTGGAAGATTGGGGTGATGGCAAAGTTGACGATACGGAATCTTCCGGATGAGGTGCACGAGCGGCTGAAAGAGCAGGCGAAGCGGAATGGTCGTAGTTTGAACCAAGAGGTGATTGCGGCGTTGGGGGCAAGAGAAGGCCATGAGGTAGGGGGAAAACAGCGGGAGATGATCGCCGTGGCGGCCGCGTTGCGGAAAGAGCTGAAAACGCCTCTGACGGGTGAGGAAATCCGGGTAGGAATTGAAGGCGGGAGGCGGTGATTTGCCCGAGGAAGCGCTTCCCGACTTCCGCGGCCGCCCTGGATAGTGTGCGCAAGGACCCAGGGAGGGTGACGATTGTTCGCCACTATTATCCGGTCGCCCCTAACGGAGTCGGCCCATCGAAGCAAGCAGATGATCGCCGCCGAGAGCGCGATGAATCCGGTGATGATCGCTGCCTTGCGCTGTGCCCTCGGCTAGACACGAGAGCGTTTCGACGGCCGGCAACTGGAGATCCGCTCTCCAAGCGCCATGGGTGACTTCAAAGGTGAGGGTGGAAGCCCTGGGCTGCGCATGGGTACACGCTGACCCTCGGCTAAGTTCTTAGGTCCCGCAGGGACGGAAGGGAAGAATCCTCAGACCGATCCCAATATGAGGGACTTCGCAGCCACGTGGTGGGGCGTGCGGTTCTCCTGCCCCTCCGGGCGCTGCCTGGCTACAATAGGGGGGCTTTCAGTTTTGGCGAAAGAGCGGTGTTTGGCGGCTTAGCCGTTGATGATTTCCCCGCCATTGGGGTGGAGCATTTGGCCGGTCATGTAGGAGGCAGCCGCGGAGGCGAGGAAGACGAAGGACTCGGCGCACTCCCACGGTTCGCCGACGCGGGCCATGGGTGTGCTGGTGCCAAATTTTTCCACCTTTTCGGTTGGGAAGGTGGCGGGGATGAGTGGCGTCCAGATGGGCCCTGGGGCTACGCCGTTGACGCGGATGTTGCTCTCGGCGAGTTGTCCGGACAGCGAGCGGGTGAAGGCGACGATGGCCCCCTTGGTGGCCGAGTAGTCGAGCAACTCCGGGCTGCCGCGGTAGGCAGTGACCGAGGAGGTGTTGATGATGGCGGCTTGGTCGGACTTCTTCAGATGCGGCAGGGCGGCGGCGCACAGGTAAAACATCGCGAAGATGTTGGTGCGGAATGTCCGCTCGAGTTGCTGCGGGGTGATGTCGGTGATGCACGCTTGCGGGTGCTGCTCGGCGGCATTGTTGACCACGATGTCGAGGCGACCGAACTCGTCGATAGCGCGGCGCACGGCCTCCTTGGCTACCTCCGGGTCGCCAACATCGGCGGCAAATAGCAGGCAATGGCGGCCGAGCGCCGCCACTCCCCGCGCGGTCTCCTTGGCGTCGTCGTGTTCTTCGAGGTAAACGATGAGCACATCGGCACCCTCGCGGGCAAAGGCCAGCGCCACAGCCCGGCCGATGCCGGAGTCCCCGCCAGTGATGATGGCGACGCGCCCCTTGAGTCGCTCCGCGCCCTTGAGCTGCGGGTTGACGGACTGCGGCTGCGGCCGCATCGGCGATTGCTCGCCGGGCTGCTTTTCCTGCTGCTGCGGCGGCTGCTTTGGCTGCTCGTTTTCGGTTTGCTTGCTTTGGTTCGCCATACGTCTGCGCGCTTGAGGGTGCCCACTCCGGCAATTCAGCAGGAGCCGTGCCAAATGCCGGATGGCGTGTTTGGTCTTCTTGCCTGAAGCCGCTGCGCGCGGGACCCGGCAGCCCGCCAGCGCGGTGCCGGCGCATCCTGCACCCGCGAGGCTGATTTTTGCATGATGACCGGCCGGATCGGCCGGGCCAGCCGATCTCGGTTGGCGTTTGTCATAGCATCCTTTGCGTCATCATAGATTTCCACTGACGATTGGGCTTCCCGCATGGGGGAGTTTATGGGAAGGCTGCCGTAGCCCTTGCCATTTTGGATCGGTCTGATCTGACGGATCGGATGGATCTATTCCATGCGCGCCATCTAGGTCGCCGGTGGCGATCTGGCCGCCCGTGGCGACGGGGTCAGTTGATGAAAAGGGCCGCGAGGAAACGAACGGAGACCAGCAAACAAACTGCATATGATGAAGAACATGATTGGCGGGATGATCATTGGGGGGCTGCTGGTCGTGGTGGGCGGGCTGGGAATGGCCGCGGAGAATGCTGGAGTTCAATTCGCGGGCAAGCCAGGAGCGGGCACGGGCAAGGAGGTGGTATTGATTGGCGCGGACGAAGAGTATGGATCGGAGCAGTCCATGGGGATGCTCGGCCAGCTGTTGGCCGAGCGGCACGGGTTTGATTGCACGGTGTTGTTCGGCATCGATCCGGAGACGGGCGCCATCAACAACCGGCAGGTCGACAACATTCCGGGGCTAGCGGCGCTCGACACGGCCGACCTCATGGTGGTTTTCACCCGCTTCCAAACACTGCCCGACGCGCAGATGAAGCACATCGCGGACTATCTGGAATCCGGACGCCCGGTCATCGGGGTGCGCACCGCCACCCACGCCTTTGGAAGTTTCTCAGCGGCGACGCGGCCAAAGGAGGCATCCGGGACCTATGCACGGCTGGAGTGGAACTATTCCGGGGAGGAATTTGCGGGCGGCTTCAGCAGGCAGGTGCTGGGCCAGTCCCACCTGAATCACTGGGGGTTTCACGGCAAGCAGAGCACGCGCGGAATTTTTGCCCCGCAGGCGGCGACGCACCCCATTTTGCGCGGCATTGCGGACGGCGAAATCTGGGGGCCGACGGATGTTTACGAGGTGTCGCTGCCGCAGCCTGCGGGATGCCAGCCACTGCTGCTCGGGCAGGTGTTGCAGGGGATGACGCCGGAGAGTGCGCCAGTGGTCGGCGAGCAGCTCAACCCGAAGTGGAAGCGGATGATTACGCCCAACGAGCCGATGCTCCCAATCGCTTGGACTTATGCACGTCCGGTCGGCCAGCGCGGGCGGGTGTTCACCACGACGATGGGCGGAGCGATGGCGGGAGGCAGCGATTTTGCCTGTGAGGGATTTCGCCGCCTGATGGTCAACGCTGTTTATTGGTGTGTCGGGCTTGATGGCAAAATTCCCGAAAAATCCGACGTGCGCCCGGTGCTCGTGCAAAGCCCTTTCAGGGTGGGCGTTACGCCCCTGGCGGCGATGCGGGCGGCAAGTCCAGCCATCGGGGTGCGCGCGGGCGACAGCGTGCTTTTCTACGGCAACGCAATGGTTGAGAGGCTGCTGGAATCCGGACACCTGGAAGCCCGCCTGCAGCTTGCCCATCCCGACGGAAATTTGCGGGTGCGCTCGCTGGCATGGACCGGGGATGAGATCGGCTACCGGCTGCGCCCCGAGGGCTATGCGGAGCACATGAAAACACTGCTGGCGGCATGGCCGGCCAATGTCGTGGTGCTTGGCTACGGGATGAACGAATCCTTCGCCGGGGCGGCGGGCCTTGCTGAGTTCCGCGCCCAGTATGAAGCGTATCTGCGGGAAATTCACCGTCTGCATCCGTCCGCCAAGCTGGTGATGCTTGCCCCGATCGCGGTGGAACCGGCCAGTAGCGCCAACGCCGCGGAGCGCAACCGGGATTTGGCCGCCTACACCGCGGTCATTGAGGAACTTGCCGGGCGGCATCAGGCAAATTTTGTCAACTTGTTCACCACCAGCCAGGCGGCCTATCAGAAGGCACCCGCGCCGTTGACCGACCGCGGCATGCATCTCAACGCCGATGGGTGTCGAGAGATGGGCGCCGTGGTTGCCGGGGCGCTGTTGGCGACCAGCGCGGTGCCCGTCGTAGATCCGCAACGCCTCAACGAAATGGCGCAGGCCGCCGCGCAAAAATCCGGCTTCGTCGCTCAGTTGGTCAGGCCGAAAAATGGGGCGCTCTATTACGGGGTGCGCAAGCGTCCCGAGGAGAATTTGGCGGAAATGCCCCGCTACCACCAGCTTGTGGAAATCGCCGACGGGATCATCCACGATCTGGCGCGCCATCCGGCCAAGCATTTTGCCGATTATCCGGTGCCCACGTTGCCGACCCTGGCCCCGGGGAAAATCACTCCCTACCGGTTTCCAGGCGGCGAAATGAAGGCACCCAAGGAGATGCTAAAGGACCTGGAAACCGCCAAGGGCTACGCGGTGAACTTGTTCGCCTCCGAAGAAGATTTCCCCGACCTGCGCAACCCCGTGCAAATCAACTTCGACGCCCGCGGTCGCCTGTGGGTGGTGACCATGCCGTCCTTTCCCCACACCATCCCCGGCGAGCAGCCAAACGACAAAATCCTCATCCTCGAGGACACCGATCACGACGGCAAAGCCGACAAATGCACCACCTTCGCCGGTGGCTTTGACGCCCTCGACGGAGTTGCCTTCCATGAACTTGGCGTGATCGTCTCGGCTCAGCCGCGCCTCATGCTGCTTAACGACACCGATGGCGATGACCGCGCCGACAGTTTTGTCGAACTGCTCCGCGGCGTGGACGTTACCGACTCGCACCACGGCGGCATGGTCTCCACCGACCCGCTCGGCGACGTGATTTTCTCCGACGGCGTCTTCCACCGCTCGCAGTTTGAAACCCCATTTGGCGTGGTCCGTGGCATCGACTCCACCACCTACCGGCTGCGACCCGCCACCGGCGCGCTGGAGACTGAGTATCAGACCATGACGCCCAACCCGTGGAAGGTCTCCTTCGATCGCTTCGGCGGGCTGTTCCAAGCGTATGGCGGGGGCCATGTCACTGATTCCCTTGCACTGCCGTGGACGCCGCTGGGCATCTATGAATCCTACGGCACCGGCACAGTCGTCAACTACGCCAAAGGCTCGGCGTTTAGCATCATCTCCAGCCCAAATTTCCCCGACGCGCTCCAGCAAGGCGTCGCCTCCGCCTCCCTGCTGGGCAGCTATATCGTCTCATTTTCAAAGGTATCTACCGATGGCGGCCCAGCGGTGGCCAGCGGCCGGCTCGATGTCCTATGGTCGAAAAATTCCACCTTCCGGCCGGCCGACCTGGAATTCGGCTTCGACGGCGCCTTGTATGTCTCGGATTTTTCCAACCCGATCATCGGTCACGCCCAGCACGCGATGCGCGATCCGCAATGGGATCACAGCCACGGACGCATCTGGCGCCTGGTGCACACCGAAAAGCCGCTGGTCCGCGAGTGGCCCAAGATCCAAGGCGCGAACGCCGCCGAATTGGTGGCGCTGCTGGCTCACCCTCAATCGATCGTGCGCCACCATGCGCGCATTGGGCTGCGCAAGCTCGGCAAGCAGGGCGTCCCGGTGGTGGTGGCCTGGATCGACGGGAAAACCGCGAAGGATCATGACCAAGCGCTCCTGGAGGCCTGCTGGGTCGTGGCCGCAGCCGGGGAGGTGCGTCCCGCTTGGGTCGCGCAACTTCTGCGCTCGGAAAATCCGCTGTTCCGCACCGCGGCAGTCCGGTTGATCCGCCACACCGCCAACAATCTACCCGATGCGACGGGGATGCTCACCGCGGCCGCCAAGGACCCTCATCCGCGGGTTCGGATGGCGGTGGTCAACACCGTCTCCCATTTGCGCCCAAGCAAGCCGGAGGTTTTTGCCGCCATGGCTGCCCTTGACCTCAACAACCTGGTCGTCAAACGCATGGCCGACGATCTGGACGCTGGAGTCGCTCCGTCGCGCGGTCGCTCGGTTCCCGTGCTCGACGTCGCACCCAGCACCCAGGTCAAGCACTGGATCGAACTGGCCACCACCGGCAGCGGCGAGCTGGGACCCTACGCCACCGCCGAGCAAAAGGCCGCCTCAGCCCAGCCGACCACCCGCAACTTCCACACCCTTATCGAGGTCACCACGCCGCAACTGGCCTTGCTCAGTGTCAAACACGGCTACCTTGACGTCTCGCTCAACGGCGTGCAAATGCTCAGCTCCGACAGCCCGTATTCCTCTGAGCACCAAGTGCAAATTGAGCTGAAAGCAGGGCTCAACGTAGTGGACATCGCCTTCCGCAAGCTAAAGGGCAATCCACCGCCGATTTTCATTTGCGACCCGCTCGGCCAACCGCTTGCGGGCGTGCGCTTTCCGGCGGATCAAAAAAATCTCAAGAAAATGGCGCTGGCTTGGGAAAAGCAGAATGCCGGCGATGCCAACGCGCTGGTGGTCCGCGCCGTCCCCAACGCGCTGCAGTTCGCCCCGCGCGAACTGCGCGTCAAGGCTGGCCAGCCGGTCCGATTGATTTTCGAGAACCCCGACCTCATGCCGCACAACTTGCTGGTGCTCGCCCCCGGCTCTGCCGAGGAAATCGGCACCCTCGCCGACCAGATGGCCACCGCCGCCGACAGCCTGGCAAAGAACTACCTCCCTGACTCGCCGAAGATTCTCCACGCCACCCCTCTGGTTCAACCCAATCAACGACATGAGCTGACCTTCACCGCCCCGGAGAAACCCGGAGCCTATCCGTTTATCTGCACCTTCCCCGGACATTGGCGCATCATGCAGGGCCTGCTGCTGGTGGAGTGACGCCAGCATCATCCGTCTGATCGGTCCGATCAGACGGATCTATTATCCGCGACGGCGTTTCACCGGCCCGAGGAAATGCTCTTGCTGATCAGCATCTGGGTGACAGCCAGATCCACGGGCTTGACCAGGTGGTGATCAAATCCGGCGTCAGCGGACCTTGTCCGATCATTTTCCTGTTAGAAGGTCGGTGTTTTGGTTTCGGGCTGGAGGTAGATCAAGCATGGGTGCAACGGAATGGCTTGATTTTTTCGACTTACAAGCCGTGTATTTGATGATATAGAATTAGGCAAAAGTAACACACCTGATGCTCTATCTAGGCGGGATCAGCTTATAAGATCCGCGCAGGAGGCGGGGTGCTTGATAAGTTGCAATCTTATGCTTTCAGTATTAAGTATATTAACGATAAGAATGAAAAGCACATCAAATATGAGTCCACCTCTTCCTTTGCGTCTCTGCGCCTTTGCGCGAGACATTCTTCGAACCGGCTCGCTCCATGAATCGGCCTGATTCTCTGGAAGAGGGTCTCGCGCAAAGGCGCAAAGGAAGAGGGGACGGGAGTCGCGGATTGGGAGTAGAAAGCGGGAGTGCCAAGTTCCAGAATCGCCAATGGATCCGCCGCCCCGGCCGGTAGGGCGATGCGCCTCGCAGCGCCCAGCGCAGCCTGGCGATTGAGTGCCCGCGCAGCTCCCCCCCAATCCCTCGGCTGTGTTCGGTTCCCAGGTGGGATGGGGAAGCGGAAGGGGAGGATGGAATCCATGCCGTGAATTGGGAACGGGGAGGCGGGTGGCTGGACCGGCTAGTTTTTATTCCCGGCGCCTTCGCGCCCGCCGAATCTCATTGCCCGCAGAATCTAACGCTCTAGCCTCCACACTAACCCGGCCCCCCGCCTGACTGCCCGCCCGCCCCCACGGCGATCCTCTTCAGTGCCCGGATGGAATAGCCCATCCAAACCCGCCCCGATCGCCTCCCCGATGTCCGCCCCTGACGCCCAACTTTTCCTGCGCGAGCTCGATAAGAAGCTCTGGTCCGCCGCCGACCGGCTGCGGTCCAACCTCGATGCCGCCGTCTACAAGCACGCCGTGCTTGAAATGACGCGCCTAACCGCCCATCTGAAATCTCAGTTCACCGAATCCGCGAAACTGGAAGCCGCCATCAAGGAGAACCTGAAAGGACTCGGCTATGGCATCTAAGAAAAAATCGGTTCAGCCCACTCCATCCGGCGATTTTGACTCACTGGTGTCCTCCATCGTCCACCTTCATCGGCAGACCCAGGATTTCGCTACCAAAGCCGTCAATGTCGCCCTGACGTTGCGGAACTGGCTGATCGGACGTCAGATTGAAGTCTATGAACGCAATGGAGAAGACCGTGCCAGCTACGGAGACAAACTCATGGACACTCTCTCTAAGCGTTTGGTGAAGCAGGGGTGGGAACGCTGCGAACGCCGTGAACTCTATCGGTTTAGGCAATTTTATCTCACCTATCCAAAGATTGTGGAGTCACTGACTCCACAATCTGCACTTCCGTCAGAGTTGCTCCCCCTCTTGAGCCTGCTTTCTCCGTCGCCCAGTCCAATTCGGGCGTCGCTGACTCCCGAATCTCAGACTGTGGAGTCAGCGACTCCTCAATTGATAGACCGGCTCTCCTTCACCCACCTCAACGAGCTGATTCAACTCCCCGACGAAACACAGCGCCGGTTCTACGAGATCGAGTGCATTCGGGGAAATTGGTCCGTCCGTGAACTGAAGCGCCAGATCGCGAGCCTTTACTATGAGCGCAGCGGCCTCTCCAACGACAAAGCCGCCCTCTCCAGCCTGGCTAACGAGGCAGCAGAAGTCGCACTGCCAGCACACATCATCCGCGATCCCTATGTCTTCGAGTTTCTCGGACTGCGTTCACGGGATGTCATGGCCGAATCGGATCTTGAAGACGCCCTGCTGGATCGTCTTCAGGATTTCCTCCTCGAGCTGGGACATGGCTTCTGCTTCGAGGCCCGGCAAAAACGCATCCTCATAGGCCACGAATACTTTTTCGTCGATCTCGTCTTCTACCACCGCGTGCTCAAGTGCCACATCCTCGTGGAACTCAAGACCGACGCCTTCCGCCACGAGCACCTCGGTCAACTAAACACCTACGTCGCTTACTTCAAAAAACACCAGATGACCCCGGGTGATCAACCGCCGATCGGCATCCTGCTTTGCAGCCGCAAGAACGATGCTCTCGTCGAGTTCGCCCTCGGCGACCTTCGAAACGGTGCGCCGTTCAAAGCCTCTGATTTTTGCCAAGCAGGTGAGGGACTGCCAGTCGTCAAAATCGCCGAGTTGAAAAGTGGCCTCACGGATGGGACCAAATGGTCACCGAAAGAGCTGGAGCCAGACCAAGTGATCGACACCGGTGACTTGCTCTATTCGTGGTCAGGCAGCCCGGACACATCGCTCGACGCATTTCTCTGGAGCAAGGGACCCGGACTTGTGAACCAGCATATTTTTAAAGTTATCACTTCGAGTGATGCCGAGAAGCGGTTCGTCTATTACCTCCTCAAGCACCTCCGCCCGGTCCTCGTCGAAACGGCAAGGGACAAGCAAACAACCGGCCTAGAAGTCCTCGCCGCCTTTGATCGCTTGATCGCTCCAATTTTCGACCAGGCATTTGCTAACAACGTTGAAAGCCAGACGCTGGCAAATCTCCGCGAAACGCTTCTTCCGAGACTCCTTGACGGGTCTGTTGCCGCCAAACCTCAATAAACAGACAATGATCATTGCCAATATTCAGATTGAAAAAGCCATTGCGCACGAGGTGATCCGGGCGGCGGATTTGGTTGAGCGTCCTCCAATCTTCAGTGAGGGTTTGATGGAGCTGGGAGACAATGGAAAAAGCCTCATTTCAAAGAGACTGATTTCAGCTGTGGGCTCGGGAAGTCATTGCGTTGATGTAACCGTCACAGACGCAAGCGAAGGTAGTCCATTTGACCGCGCGACGATGATGCTGGACTGTGAAGACGAAGGATTTGTCCGTGAATCACAGCTTCTTGCCGTAGCGTTGTCTGAGGCTCAAACAACCGGTTCAATCAAGGCTGGAACGGTGGTCTTTATTGTTGGCTCGTGCGCAGTCGATGGGGAGCAATCGAGGTTTCATGCGATCATCAAAGCCGACTCGGACCAAGGTTTCTATCGGCAGATACGAGATCACGCCATTACTTTTGAATACGTAAAGGATATGCTTCTTGGTGAGTCGCAGCGTCTTCTCAAAATCGCATTCATTATCGAAGATGTATTCTGCTCACCCGCTGAGCCAAGTGAGCCTCGGGAGCCTGAAGATTTTTCAATTAAGGTTTTTGACAGCATGATGCAGAACTCCGGCGATGGTAATGCGGCCGCTTACTTTTACCGAACTTTCCTGAAATGCAGGCAGGCCGATAATTCAGCACGAAAGACAAAGCAGTTTTACGAGATCGCCCGTGATTTTATTAACGCACTCGATTTACCGCAAGGCGACAAGGTCGATTTGCGCGGTGATCTCGTAGCCTATTTTCGCGGGAATCAGATGACGCTTGAGCCACGGACGTTTGCGCGGTCGGTCCTTCCTCAAGGAACCCAAGATTCTTTTATTAGGGCGTGTCGCGACAAGGGCATGACCCAGGCGATCACAAAAGACCTCGGCCTTTTGAAAGGTAAGATGCGAAAGCAATCCGTGAAGTTTTCTTCAAATGTCACGATCTACGCGCCTCCTGATGTCTTTCGGGATGCGATTGAGGTGGGGGAGGTCGGCGAGGACGGTTGGACTGTCGTTCGGATTAGGGGAACCGCTCAAGTGATGGCATGACCGAAAACGAGCTAACCGCTGCTTTTGAAGCGAGAAAGCCAGCTCTAAAGGCGTTGGGCGGTTGGATCGTTGATGTCGTCAAAGCGGATCTCATTAAAGAATTTGGCAATCCAAAGAAGGCGGAATTGTTTTTTCAGATCCCTCCGAAGGCCCGTGTGAAGGAAACTGATTCGTTTTTGGAAAAAGCGCTGATACGAAAGCGGAAGGACGATCCACTTAGGGAAATCACGGATCAGGTTGGCGTTCGATTCGTTGTCCTACTCTTGGAGAATATCGACCGTGTCGGATCGATCATAAAGGCAGGCCGATGGACATGTAGTCATGATCGAGATCACGAAGCCGAGCGACTCGCAAAGCCACACTACTTTGCATACCAGTCGGATCATTACGTCATAACGACGACCGAGGATAGCGAATGGGAGGGCGTCATAATCCCTGCTGGTTTATCGTGTGAGGTGCAGATTCGAACAATCCTCCAGCACGCTTATGCGGAGATGGCCCACGCAAGCGATTACAAGCCATCGATTCAACTTCGTGAACAAGATCGGAAAAAAGTGAAGCGGTCCTTGGCCAAAGGATGCGCACTCATCGAAACAACTGACGACGTTTTTAAGGAGATCAACACAAGACTGCGAGAGTATAGCGAGAGCATCGATGCCTTGCTGGCCAAATCGGCTGAAATTTATAACCGACTGACCGGTCTTTCCGTTTCATATGAAACCCGTCTTGGCAGCTTGATTGGTGACACCTACCGGGAACTTCTTAAGGAATACACGCCGCAGAAACTGGAAGAATGGGTCATCAATTACCCTTGGCCGGAGAAAATGATCGCGGCAAAACGAGGTGAATCGGTCTTTTACCGTGATCCAGTGATTATCCTATTGGGAATGCTTGTTACAGCTCACGAGACGGAAATTCCAAAAAGTTGGCCTGTCGATTCTCGATACTTGGAGGCTTTCTATTCGTTTCTAGGGATTTCACCCGATGGGATATTTTGAACTCGAATTTTATTAAAAATGTCACTCCTGAATAATTCAGCTAACTCAATTCGTTTGGGACTTGAAGACTATGCTCAAGATTATGATGATCGGTTGGTCTCGGCGGTTCGTAATATTCACGCTGGTATACTTCTTATGTATAAGGAGAAACTTCGTAGGCTGTCTCCTGCTGGATCAGATGAAGTTCTTATCAAACAGAAGATTTTACCCCAGATTGATGAATCTGGCCAGATCGTGTTCGTCGGACAAGGGCGAAAAACAGTTGATGTCCAAGGGATAAAAGAGCGATTGTCGAGCCTTGGCATAAGTGTCACATGGGCGCGTTTTGACGCAATTGGACGAATTAGGAATGAGATTGAACACTACTACAGTGCAACCGGGCGAGATGCAGTCAAAGGTGCGATTACTGAGAGTTTCATTCTCGTCCAGAGCTTTTTGAGAGAGCATTTGGATGTGGATCCGATCAATTTTTTGGGTGCGGAGGCATGGCAGCAAATGACCGACATTGCTGAAGTATTTGAAGCCGAACGATATGAATGTTTGGCTTCGCTTCGAGGGCACAATTGGTCTACAACTTCTCTTGGAGATGCTGCTGAGGATTATACCTGCAGCGACTGTGGTTCTGCATTGGTTGAACCTGTTGACGGTGACCGCCAATCCGATATAAGATGCCGATCGTGTGGACACGTTGAGCAATTTGAGACATTTGCTATTGAAGTCATTAGGGGTGCGCTTGTTGATCATCGTGATTTGAAACACGGCGGCAATCTCAAACTGGTAAACTGCCCAAATTGTGGTGAGGAGGCATACGACATCGAAGAGCAAGTGTGCGTAATATGTGAGGAGTCAGTGTCTCATGAATGCTCATTTTGTGGATCTGAAATTGTGCCGGAAGAGCTGGATGACGACGGACTCTGTGGATGGTGTCGCAATCGAAGCATGAAAGATGACTAAGTGTAAATTGGCATGATTACCGAAGATCAATTCGAACAGCTCGCGATTCAGTGGTTCTATTACACGGGTATGGAGAACATTGAATATCGAACGCCCAACATCGAACGTCGAAGTGAAGATGAGAGGAATTTGACCCGCTTCAGTTATCCGAAATGTTTGGATAACTGCCGTCGATGGGAAAGGAGAAATGCATGAGTGAAGATTCGGAATCACCGCCCGGCGGACAGTTCCTCGTGTATCAGGCGGCAGACGGGAAGCTGAAGATCGATGTGCGCTTGGAAGGCGAAACGGTTTGGCTGACGCAGCAGCACATGGCGGAGCTGTTTCAGACGACCAAGCAGAACGTCGGACAGCACCTGAAAAAGATCTTCGCGGAAGGCGAACTTGGCGAGATTTCAGTGGTAAAGAATTTCTTTACTACTGCCGCCGACGGGAAGCGCTACGCCACCAATTTTTACAATCTGGATGCCATTATCTCCGTGGGCTACCGGGTAAAAAGCGCTGTGGCCACACGTTTTCGTATCTGGGCCACCCAGCGGTTGCAGGAATTCATCGTGAAAGGTTTCACGATGGATGACGAGCGGCTGAAGAACCCGGATCAGCCCTTCGATTATTTTGATGAACTGATGCGCCGGATTCAGGACATCCGCACTTCCGAGCGACGGTTCTACCAGAAAATCACGGACATTTACGCGACGAGCATCGACTACGACCCAACGCAGGAGGTAAGCCTAGAAGAAGCTACCGAAGCCGTCCAGTCCCGGCTTCTTGAGGAAATCGAGCGCTCCCGCGAGCCGTTCATGAATCACTTCCGCAGGACTTACGGAACCGACCATCCCGCACCTCCCGTCTGGTGCGCCATCGAAGTGATTTCCTTCGGTAGTCTCGTCACCCTCTACCGCAACACCACCCGCAAGGTGAAAAAGGCTGTGTCTGATGTGTTTGGAGTGCCATCGGAAGTCCTCGAATCCTGGATCCTCGCGCTGAACACCGTCCGCAACCTCTGCGCCCACCACGCCCGCCTTTTGAACAAGGAGCTCGGGGTCAAACCCCGCATTCCCCTCCAAGATCACTACCCGCAATGGCATGAACCCGTCGCGATTGGCCCGGAACGGGTCTTTGGAATTCTCTCGATCTGCAAACATTGCTTGGATCGCATCGCCCCTCAAAGCCACTGGCCCGAGCGGATGCGAAACCTGCTTGCCGACTACCCGGAAATCCCCATCGCAGAGATGGGCTTCCCGAAAAATTGGGAGGAAAGCCCCATCTGGCTTAGGAAGGCGGTGGGGGATGAGTGAGTGGAAAGAAACCTGTCTCTCGGAGATCGCCGCGCTTCCGCCTGGCCAAGATTCAACCGAACCAAAACGACGCAACGGAACCCTGATAGCCCGCGACGGTCGCGGGCTGCGTCCGGATTCGACAGGGGAGCGGTCCTCGATTTTCGCCTCGCTTCGATTACCGCTACCTGCCCAACTTGACGCATCTAACTTCAACAAGATGACCGACCACATCCCCGGCATCCCGTCCCACCACGCGGATCGGAACTCGTCCCGGCAACGCACAACGGCGACGGACGCGAAGGACATCCTCGGGCAGGTTTACGGCTGGAGCGGAGCGATAAAGAGTCTACCGAAGGAGAGCCCGAAGGGTTGGCGCGGGGGCGCCAATCAATACTTCACGCCCAAGTCCATCGTCAGCCTCATCGTCGAGTATACGGAAGCCTGAAGCTATGAGCAGTAGGAAGTCAAAAATATCTACGGGCAATGCCAGAGATCCGGTATTGGATCTCTATTTCTCCAGGAAGAATCGACGCGGGGCCATTGCTTTGATGAAAGGCGAGCGATCATATGCTCAGGCGCGAACTCTCCTTCCAAAACTCGGGATGATGACGATGAACCCGGACCTGCGGTTAGCGGTATTAGGCACCGTGTCGCCGTCAACTTGGGATGAGGTGATAAATCCGCCAATTCTTCCTCCTTCAAAAGATTGGCTGCAAGAGTTTGGTTGGCTGGCACATGGTTTTCTCGCCGGAGCTGATCAGCTGAACTCATTCCTCGAATCTAGAAAGCTGTTTGGACGCACCTATCTGCTTGGTGACTACCCATCCGCAAAGGCAAATTTAGATAATATTGTTGAAAAACATGGTGTGAGCCTATGGTTGGGAGAAAGGGAATTCATGCTGTTACAGGCCTCGGCGGGCTTTGAAGGACATAAGCAAAAGTTGTCAGAGATTCAGGCTGGCCTTACAAATTCTCTAGCTGGTTATCTTATCACAACTTCAAGTAACCGCCTTGAGCCACACGTTACCTCGGAAGCATTCCAGAGTTCTTCTGAACAAATTCTGGATGAGATTCGTGCGGGTGGCCACGACGTGTTTGCCTCGTGGGTTGAGTTGCATATTGCGCCATGGAGCTTCGGATGGCTCAATCACAGGCACGAGATGCTCCATCATTGCGGGGGGAAGACACTCATAGATCGGTATGATCGCGCTATCAAAATACTCTCTTGCACTCCATTAAACACACTCGACCAGAACGCGCGGCGGCAGTTAGGCATCGTTTTACATGATTTAGCCAATGTGATTAACGATCGCCAATTGAATCACTTAATCGGGATATTGGAGCCAGGAGTAAATCCCAGAGACGCAAGAACCGATCAATACTTTGATGGTTTAGATGCGTTAGTTGCAGGTGACTATATTCGGTGTGCAAAGTTGGCCGAGGAGCTCATACTTGAAGAGCCAACTTGTTTTGAGTTCTTTTGGCTCCTTGCCAAGGCCACAGCGAGCAGCGCACAACCCATTGGGTTGAATATTCCTGAACACTGCATAGCAAGGTCAATATTCAATAATCTTCTTCAAATTGCGCAGAATCGAGTTGCGATAAATTTGTCATTAGTGGCACTAAACACGCTAGCTCTAAAGTTGGGCGATAATCACTTGGGGCTTAGCACACGACAATTTGCCCAATATGAAGAATCAGGTATTTACGACGCCAATGCAGCCAATCAAATGGCCGTTCAGAGCAAGATTGACGCATGCTTACTCACAGGAAGCCATGAATCGGCGGTATCATTAGGCGCAATTGGCACGGCTGTTGCCAAATATTCGAACCACGTCAGCGTCCAATTGGAGCTCTATGGGAATGGCGCGTCTGTGAATGAACCGCCTGTTTCTCAGGTCGCTCCTCTGTTCGCTTCGATTGCTCGTGCGAAACGATTAGCACTGGAAGATAAACATATCGAGGTTCTCGCTGAACTGAAGCCGCTCAGTGGTGGGGGGGCAGTCAACTCGTGCGAGACCCAGATTCACGGCGTGGCAATTGGGCGATTGCAATTCGAGGCGTTGATTGGTTTGAATCAGGCCGAGAATGCAGCGCATGCGATTACAAAGCATTACTTGCAGAATCCGAATAATCTGCGCCATGTCCCATTTGAACGACTTATTGACGGATGTAAGTCCGGTCGTTGGCCTGCACTTCGGCGGCAACCATGTTGGCCCATCTTAGTCACCCTTAATAATGGGTCGGAGCAAGATGTCTATGAAGCAGTTGACGACCTTCTCATTGAACACGGATGCTCTACGCCTCTAAGCATCGCAGACGGGACCATCGACTGTTCGGTTGAAGAGCTGCGGATTATCCTCCGTGACATCCTCATCCCGATAGTCATTTCACGCGGCGCGCTTTGGAATCGCACTGCTGAGGAGCGCCGTCAAATGCGGAAGCAATTTCTACAAAAATTGTTTGCCATTTCTTTGGAAGATCAAGCGCTTGTTGTCGAGGAACTCTCTCAACTTGAGCAGGCTCAGCTATTGGAAGTTGCTTACCGTGACATTGAGGGGCCGAAGTTTGAAATCAATTATAATGTCGTTAATCGAGAGCTAGCAAAACTATATGAAGGAACATTCGCTCGGTATAGCGAGTATCGAGGTTACGAAGCGAAAGGTGGAATGCTGGCTAACGAGGGAGAACTTCTGACATCCGCCCGTGAAGGTACAGAGATTAAAGTTTCTGGTGAGCGAAAGACTGAAACTAGCGGTCTCTTGCTTCGGCAAGTTGTTTTTGGAGCGTTTATTCAATTTCTTCTGGATGCAAACGCCGGAATTAATGCCTTTTTGGGGACTCGAATCCGACACGGATCGCTGGAAAATCAAGTCACCCGTGTTCTTGGGGCTCACTCATTACTGGCATTGAAAAATGCTACCGGCATCTATGTTTGTGATGCGACCGTGCTTGAGCAGCTGAAAACTATTGAAACAACAGCACAGGATGCTGCGATCAAGGCATATGTCGATTTCACACATACGATCAATTCCCTGGTTGCAGATCTCGTCACATCGGTCCTCAGGATTCGCATTCCCGAAAATATTTTAACTATCGTCGAACGGCAAGGGTTGAAAGCCAACGAGCTTCGTAGTGATATTGGACTCCTTGACTTTTCCAGACTATTTCTTGAGGAGGCTGTGGAAAAATTAGATGAAATCGAATTCTCGTCTATATCTTCTCTTTTGACAGAAGCCGAGGGCTTGTTTGTTTCGGAAGCTAATGCCGCCTTCATATCGGTCAGAGAATACATTGAACGTAATATAGCTGAAGATATTAGAGTGGCGTTGCAGCGCTTGGAAAATTCCATCCACGTTGCATTACCGGAGGGAGCCGAGCGTGCAGCACTTCGGGCTCAGATTCTCGCGGCAAAAGGAGAGTATGCCGAAGATTTGAAGATAATCTCGACGTGGTTCTCGGCTGCTAAACCTACAGAAGCCGGGCTGGGGTCGCTGCATGACATTATTTGCATGGCTGGAAGGGTGGTTAACTTCGCAAGCAATGGAAAACTTGGCCATCTTACTTTTGGAGCGTTTCAAAATGAGAGGCCTGCTACTGATGTCGGAAGACTGATGTATGAAGTGATCTCTATTTTACTCAGAAATGTGGTTCAGCATTCGCGTATTGAGAATGGCCAAGAAGTTCATTGTGAGCATCTGATGAATGAAGATCGTCGTAGTTTGATCCTATATAACAGAGTTTGCGAGGAGCAAGAATGCGAAGCATTGCTCAAGCGAGCCGAGGAGGCAATTGCAAGACCGTTTGATGAGTGGGCTCTTGGAACTGCTCCTGGTGGCACAGGATTTGTGAGGATCCGGAAACTCTTAAAACAAGCGGGATTCACTAAGGTTGAATTTATTGTTCGTGCTCTCAGCGGTCCATGTCGGTTCGAGACTCAAATACACTACTCCAAATGAAAGTGCTGGTAATCGAAGATGATGATTTAAAATTTGAACTCTTGGCGGGGTTTTTCAAGGAAGATGCGCGGGGCGATGTGCTCGTCAGAGCGGCTTCTTATCAATCCGGAATCATGAAACTCGTCGAAGAGACCTTCGATCTGGTGTTGCTTGACATGACTCTCCCGGTTTCCGATTTGGAACTAAGTCCCGTTGGTATGGAATGGTTGACTTTCGGCGGTCAATTGGTTCTTCGCGAATGCAAGCGGCGCAAGTTGTCAGCAAGAATCGTTGTGGTTTCTCAATACAAAGCGTTTGTGCGGGACAATGAGGAAGTATCCTTCGAACAACTGAGAGACGAAATACTGCTGCAAAACCAGGAGTTGGTGATTGGATGTGTCCACCTCGATAGAGCTGCTGACAACTGGAGGCAGGAGATTCTAAATCTGATATGCAAATGAAGATACTAATCGTTGATGACCAAGAGGCAAAAGCTAAGAATTTGGCAAGAATAGTAAGCGAGACTTTACCTCGCGCGGAAATTCTGCACGCTACAAATGCGTCCGATGGGTTTAGGAGCCTCATGTCGCATAGGCCGCATCTTGTTCTTCTGGATATTTTGTTGCCGATGAATCTTAATGACGACGACGTGAGCGAATCCAGTTCGCTGTGGTTTGTTAATGAGGTGAAAAGAAAGATTTCGGGTAATCCGATGCCATTTATCGTTGGCACCACTCAATACTCTGAATCTCTAGCAAAAGTTCAGGAAACATTTCGCAATGATTTATGGAGTGTGGTTTATGTTCATGATAGTGATTCGCGCTGGCCTTCACAGATCCAACAAGCTGTCCGCTTCGCTGAGTCGAATGCTGAACGGTTGTCATTGAAAAGCGCGACGGTAGCAAACGAAGTTGATGTCGCAGTGATTGCCGCGCTTCGAAATCCTGAATTCAGCGAATTGGTGAATGTCCTTGGTGGAGGAGAGCAGGTGTCTCTTGTGGAAACTCATGAAACATGGCTTAGATGTCGTCTGAAGCGAGCGGACGGTGTCGAAGTTGGTGTTTTGGCCGCCTCTGCTGATGAAATGGGTATGACCGCGATGGCTTCGCTAGTAACAAGGATTTGTATCACATGTCGTCCCAAACGAGTGATTCTTGTTGGCATAATGGCCGGAAACCCGGCGAGGGTAGGACTGTCCGACCTGATTGTCGCCGAGTCGACATGGAATTTTCAAGTGGGAAAACTCACCGAGAATGGATTCCAGCCTGATGTAAAATCACTTTCATGCTCCTTTAGTCTGGCTAATGGCATGATGACCGCAATTAACGAAAAATTTATATTAGGCTTTTGGTCATCTTGGAGCGGTCGCGACCGCCCTCAACAAATTGCAAAAATACATAAAGGCGATGTCGCATGTAGTCCATTTGTTGTGGCGGACGGGAAAACCTTTTCGCATCTCGAAGGTGATCAAAAGCGCAAAGTGATTGGTCTTGAAATGGAAGCTTTTGGTCTTTACGACGCTGCAAGACGGCTTGGCGCACTGGCCCCCGAGGTCATTTGTGTCAAATCCGTGTGCGATTTTGGGGATGGCGCAAAGAATGACAAATATCAGACATACTGCGCCGCCTTATCTGCGGCCGCGGCAGTTGAATTCATTAGGAGTTCCGCCTATCATAGACATACTGGCTAAGGCCGTAGCGCCGGAGACAGTCTCAAATAACAAACATGCGCCGGATTCAGAATCCGGAGCGGGAGGACCTCCAATAATGAAAACCATCCAAGGCAATCTCTTTCATTTGGCGCAGAACGGTGAGTTCGATCTCATCGTCCATGGCTGCAATTGGTTTTGCACGATGGGAGCCGGGAGAATGAAGAGGGAACATTGAACATCCGTCTTCGCGTTGCTACGCCGGGACGAGTCGAACGCCAAACATCGAACATTGAAATGGAAGAGAATTCAGAGCTGCCGAAGATCGGTGCCGGGATTGCCAAGGGGATCAAAGCGGCATTCCGCGGATGGTGCCGCCCCTTCAGGGCAAGGAATTCTGTGGGCGATGGGACCCAGGGCGCTGCCCTGGGCTATCGTGTGATGCCCAAGCACGGCGGAACTCTAACGAATGAGTTCTTCGAGCGGCAACTCGAAAAGATCCGGGAAATCCGGCTGAGCGAGCTTCTTGTGTTAGGGCTTCCTGTGAAGGCGGTCACATTCTCAAATCAACACATATTAAAATGGGAGCCTTATGGCGATCTGCGATCCATATCGATATTCCCAGGGCATGAAGGAATTGACTACATCTACGTCATGACCACCACCAAATAGCTGAATTGGAAGGAACGTTTCCACAACCAAAGCGCAGAATAACACATGGCTACACCAACTTGGGATCAATTGATCCGCCCCGTCCTGGAGCTCGGCGTTCGCCAGGACTTCACCCGTCATGCGGCAAGGGACCATGTCATCAAGGTTATCCCCATGACAAAGGAGGAGGCTGATGCACGGTTGAAATCCGGCTCGCTGCGTATCGGCAACCGGACCGGATGGGCGATGAGCCACCTGAAGAAGGCTGGTCTGATCGACAAGGTGGCGAAGGCAACCTACCGCACGACACAAGCGGGGCAAAAGTTCCTTGACGATCACAAGAGTGAAGAGATCTCCTACCACACCCTCAAGGAGGTCGATGGTTTTTTGGAAGCTTGGAAGACTGCCAAGGAGGCAAAATCAAAAGGCAACGGGACGGGAGGGACTTCCGGCGGCACTTTAAGCCTGACTCCGGAAGATCTCATTGATCAGGCAGTTGGGGAAGTCGAGTCGAGTTTGCGCTCTGACCTGGAAGAGCAGCTGCGCACCGTAGATCCCTACCGCTTCGAGCAGGTGGTTCTCGACCTGCTTTTCGCCATGGGCTACGGGGGATCGCGGGAAGAAGCCGGTCAGGTGACCAAGAAGTCAAATGACGAAGGCATCGACGGAGTCATCAACGAGGACAGGCTGGGGCTGGATGTGATCTATGTGCAGGCCAAGCGTTGGCAGGGATCGGTAGGCAGAAAAGAGATCCAGAGTTTTGTGGGTGCCTTGGCAGGGAAGAAGGCGAACAAGGGGATCTTCATCACCACCAGCAATTTTGTCTCGACCGCCACTGAGTATGCCACCGGCCTAAACCAAAAGGTGATCCTGATCGACGGCGCAAGACTCGCGGACCTGATGATTGAGAACAACATCGGGGTGTCAATCAAGCGCACCATTCAGATCAAGACGATCAATACGGATTACTTTGATGAAAGCTGATGTCGTCCCCGGCCGAGGACGGGCCCCGTAATTACGGAGGGGCTTTGGTTGGAAGGATTCAACATTCGTGGGACGTCCGGGGTTTGAATGCGGCCTGTGGCAAAGCGCGCCTAATCTTCAAACTCCCCAAGTATCGCCGGGGGCCTGAAGTGTGAGCGTTGTTCATCCGACATCAATTCAAGGGCATGCCGCCTGGGGTCGGTCCTGAATGGCACTAACTTAAGGGTTGTTTGGGGTGATTTTAGGCCTGGATTTCCAACCTGTTGGCACGAATCGTTCTTGTTGATGGTCAATGACTTCCATCACCAAGATGTTTCCCGGCTGGCATCGAAAGCTCCATGGTCGCAGGCCTGTTAGACCCGGTGCCGCCGCGATGCGGCGGGAGGCCGCGGGTCTCAGCTCGCTTTGCGTGCGCCAGGCAAAGGAC
>Ga0136639_10000003_pt1 | contig 73570 bp, 67 predicted proteins | sample AntDrymUQ8592106_2_FD_113739 | JGI IMG/M metagenome (GOLD analysis project Ga0136639, IMG submission 113739) | Polar desert sand microbial communities from Dry Valleys, Antarctica - metaG UQ859 (21.06) | ecosystem: Environmental > Terrestrial > Soil > Desert | place: Antarctica: Dry Valley...
CCGCAGATCAGGCGGAAGAAGAAGTGGGGTCTGGTGATCGATGTTGACGAACCGGGCGGCCATGCGCGGAGCGTGGCAGATTTCCGGCGAGTTGTCGCGGGTCTAAGTCCGACAGGCTGCTAGCAGCTAACGCACCACGGGCGCGGCGCCAGCCGCGCCCCCTCTGTTAGCGTTTCCGCGCAACGTACACGGTGCTTGCCGAATCCTTGTCCTGGAGTGGATTGGCGAACTTAACCACGTGCGCCACCGCGTCGCCGAACACCTCGCTGAGCACGCCAAGGAAATCCTCGTCGGGCGCGTCATCCGACCACAGCGCAAAGACCCCCTGCGGATGCAGGTGCTCGGACAGGCGGCGCAGGCCATCCGCCTGATAAAACCCGCCATGCCGGTCGTGCAGCAGGTTGCGCGGCGAGTGGTCAATGTCCAGCAGCACGGCGTGGAACCGGCGTCCTGGCTGCTCCGGGTCAAAACCCGCCTCAGGCCTCGCCGCCAGGGCGAAGAAATCGCCGTGCACAAAACGGCAGCGCCCATCCCCTGTTAGCCGGGGTCCGAGCGGGACCATCCCCCTCTTGTGCCACCCGATGACCGGTTCAAGATATTCGACAACCGCCAGTGAGGCGACCGTCGAGTGCTCAAGCGCCGCCGCGGCGGTGTAGCCAAGCCCCAAGCCGCCGACCACCACGTCCAGTGCGCTGCCCTCCACCGCCGCGAGCCCAAGGTTTGACAAGGCCACCTCCACCTCATGGAAGAGGCTCGACATCAAAAATTCCTCCCCAAGCTTGATCTCAAAAACATCCACATTCCCCAGCGACAAAATCCGCCGCCTCCGCAGCGAGATGTCACCCAACGGGGTGGGCTGGAAATCTAACTCCTCAAAGCGCGCGCTCATGCCGGCAGTCGAGCGCCCAGCCCGCCTAACGGCAAGCAGCATCGTCCAACACTTCCGCCGCCGTCAAGGCGACGATGGACACCCGGTGGGCGTCGCAGAGGCGGACGACCTCGTCCTTGCCTAACAACAAGGTGCAGCCCGCCTCGATGGCAATGGCACCGACCCCCGCCTGCGCGCAGGTCTCGATGGTTTGCGGGCCGATGACGGGGACATCGAAGCGGAAGTCCTGGTTGGGCTTGGAGACCTTCACGAGGGTGACGCTTTTTCCCCGGCCAAGTTCGCCGCCGCGCTTGATGCACGCATTGGTCCCCTCAAAAGCCTCCACGGCGAGCACCGTGCCATGGCGCACGACGATGCTTTGGCCGATATCGAGCCGGCTGCTCTCCTTGGCGATGCAGAAGCCAAACTGTGCGTCATCCAGAGCGCGCTTCCCAAGCGCAGGCCCGCAGACATGTCCAACAGGCGGTAACAGATCCTCAAGGAACGTTGTGGCCGGCAGCAGCAGGATCCCCTCCTTGGCCAACTCTCCGGCGATGCCGCCAAACAGCGACTCCGCATTGCGCTCGCGGATCCGCGCCAGGAGCATCAGCGTCCGCAAGTCCGGACGCAGGCTGAAGAGCTTCTTCGGCGTCACCTGGCCGACCATCACCGCCTCGGTCACCCCCTCGGAGCGGAAAAACTTCAGCATCTTGCCCAACTGGCCGACCCGCAACCACGCCACCACGTCCGCCATCTGTGCCGCCTGCGCCTCGGTCTCCTCCTCGATGGCGGCCATCACCAGCCTCACTGACTGGCCGGAGTTGCGCGCAGCCCTAACAAACGTCTCCGGGTATATCCCGTTCCCCGCGATGATGCCGATGGTTCGTGTACCCTCCACGGCGCGGATTGAAGCTTAGCGCGGGGGCTGCTGAAAACAGAAATCGATCAGCTGTTTCCATCAACCCTTGCGCAAGGAGCAATTCCCATTAGCTTGGCACCCTAGCCTAACACCATGCCCGACAACACACTACCCGTCATCATCCTCCTCGTCGTTGCCGTCATCGTACTGGTCTTCGTGATGGTGCTCATCAAGTATTTCAGCATCTGGCTGCGGGCCAAGGTGGCGGGAGCGCCGGTGAGCATGCTCAATCTGATCGCTATGAGCCTGCGCAACGTGCCGCTGGCGCTGATTGTCGACAGCCGCATTACGGCCTCCAAGGCGGGACTGATCCAGACCGCGGACGCGCTTGAGGCCCATTACCTTGCCGGGGGCGACGTGCCTGACGTGGTGCTGGCCCTGATTGCCGCTGACAAGGCGGGCATCACCTTGTCGTTTGACCGCGCCTGCGCGATTGACCTCGCCGTCAAAGGAACCTCCAAGACGGTTCTGGAAGCGGTGCGCACCTCGATCAACCCGAAGGTCATCGACTGCCCGAACCCCGCGCAGGGCGCCTCAAAAATCTCCGCAGTGGCCCGCGACGGGATTGCCGTCAACGTCCGCGCGCGGGTGACGGTCCGCACCAACCTCGACAGCTTCGTCGGCGGTGCGACTGAAGAGACCATCATTGCTCGTGTGGGAGAAGGCATCGTCACCTCGGTCGGCTCGGCGGAGTCCTACAAGCACGTCCTGGAAAACCCTGACTCAATCTCCAAGCTCGTGCTGCTCAAGGGGGTTGACGCATCAACCGCGTTTGAAATCCTCTCCATTGACATCGCCGACATCGATGTGTCGGAAAACGTCGGTGCCCGGCTCCAGACCGAGCAGGCCGAAGCTGACAAAAAAATTGCCCAAGCCATGGCGGAAGTGCGCCGCGCCGCCGCGGTCGCCCAAGAGCAGGAAATGTCCGCCCGCACTCAGGAAATGCGTGCCCGCGTGGTGGAAGCCGAGGCGGAAATCCCCCTGGCCATCGCCGAGGCGTTCCGCTCCGGCCACATGGGCATCATGGACTACACCCGCTATCAGAATATCGTTTCCGATACCGACATGCGCAACTCCATCGCCGGCGTGAAACCGGCCCAGGAACAGGGACGCTAACTCTAACGACACCCGGCGGGCCACAGCGCCATGGATTTTTCCAACATTATCATCGTCATCGCGGTTATCCTCGCGATGCGCGCGCTGTTGGCCAAAATCAAGGCTTCTAGCAGCGACCCAACCGCGGGGCCGAGCAGCCCGCAAAGCCCGCCGCCCCAAGAGGGTGGGTTTGAGGAAATTTACAACCAGCTGCGGCGCGAGATTCTGGCCAAGCAGCGTCACCTCGTCGTGCCGCCGCCAATTTCCCAGCAAGCAGTGGTTCCTACCACGCGCCCTGCGGCCAAGGCACCCAAAGCGGCCAAAGCCCCCAAGGAGCAGTTCACCGAGATGCTCAGCGTGGCCCAACAGGCCGTCCTGCACCGTGAAGAGACCAACAGCCTGTCCACCTGGCTGCCGATGGCAGCCACCTCGGTGCAGAAAACCGCCCACGCCAGCAAGTTTTTCCATGATCGTGCCGAACTCCGGCGCGCGCTGATCATGAAAGAGGTCTTGGACGCCCCGCTGGCCCTGCGGCCACAGCAGGAGTCCGGCCGAGCCTCCTAGCTGCTAGCCACTGAAGTTGCGCAGCGCGCCGGCCAGCTCACCCCTTCAGCGTCTCTCCGCGGCCTCTTTGCCACTGCGGCTATCTCCCCGCTCCAGCAGCCCCTCGCCTCGCGGTTGACGGCAGCGCCTCCAAAACCAGCAGGGCAAGACCTTCGTCGCCACCCCGGAAACGAGAAAAATCTTCGCCGAACGCTACGACGCATTCCGCAAGCGCAACGCCAAGACAGCGAAGTAGCGGCAGGGAAATGCGTTTCGCAGCGCTCGCGCAGGATCGCCATGGTGTGTGACAGCCTAGCTCCCCCGAAGGCAGCTCGCCAGGCGGTTGAAAAACTCCCTTTCCTTCGCCTTGCCAACCTTCTAACCTGCCGGCTCTATGCATCGCCACGGGTTCAGACTCCCCATTGCCCTTGTTTGCGCGGTTTTCGGCGTTTTGCCGGTTAGCCCGTTGCGCGCCCAGGCGCCAATTGAAGCCTTTGACCCCTCCGATGTCTGGTTTCAAGCGTGGATGAGCAGCCGGGATGCGGAGAAACTTGCCACGGCGGGCAAGTTCTCCGAGGCGTTAAACAAGTACGAGCATTCCCGGCAGATGTTTGAGAACGTCGCCAAGCTCTATCCGGAATGGAAAAAGGACATGGTCCAAGGACGCCTTGCAGCGACCCGTGAGAGTATTCAGACCATCAAGCCGCAGGCCGAGGGTGAGCAACTCGCCAAACAACGCAAGGTCGATGACTTCGAGGGTGGCGCGCGGCCGCTTGCGGACGCTGAAAAGAAGACCCCTGGCCAACTCCGTGCGGCCGAGGTGCGGGCCGGCAACATGGACAACCCTGCAGAACGCCAGCGGATTGCCGAGCTTGAACGCCAAATAGCCAGCCTCAAGGAAGCCACCCGCAAGGGCGACCAGAAGCTCGCCAACCAACTCAAGACCGCCAACAGCGAGCTTCAGGCCGCGCGCTCGAAGCCGCAGGCCAGCCCGGCCGAACGCCAGCGCATCACCGAGTTGGAGCGCCAGATCCGCGAGGTCGAGGACAAGACCCGCAAAGAAAACCTCCAGCTCGCCGAGCAGTTGAATCAAACCAACGCCAATTTGGAGGCCGCCCGCATCCAGATGGCCAAGGCACCGGCCCAGAGCGAACTCGACCGCCTCAACAAGAAAGTCGGGGATCTTGAGGGCCAGCGCGAAGCGATGGCCATGGCCCTGCGCCAGAGCCGCGGCGAGCAGACCCAGGCACAGGCGCGCATCGCCACTCTTGAGGCCGACATCGCCAACGCCCGACAAGCCGCCGCGGAAATTGAAGCCAACCTAACCAAGGAGCGCGAGGTCTCCAACCAAGTCAGCCGTGGACTGCAAAAGCAACTCACCGACCTCAACGCCGCCCTCACCAAGAAGTCCGATGAGCTCGCCTCCGCACAGCGAACCATTGTCGGACTCAACCGCGACTTGGACGAGACCCGCGCCGCCTTTCTTGAGATCCAGGACGAGCGCGACACCCTGCTGCGCGACAAGGAGCAAATGACCGAACTGCTCAAGCTCAACGACGGGGGGCGTACCAAGGATCTCATTGAACAAAACATGTCCCTTGCCAAGGAGCTGCGCGAAGCCGACGAGCGCTTCAACGTTGTCAAAAACGACAACGACAAAAACAAGGAGGCCTACCTTCTTGCGGTGCGCGACCTCGGCATCGCCAAGGCCAGAATCCTCAGCATGCGCAAGGACAACCACGACCAGCAGCTGCGCCTCGAGGACTTGGAAAAAAGCCTGCGCGAGGCGCGCAGCGATCTGGCTAACAACCCGGGCAACCCCGAGGAGAACGAAATTCTCAAGAACGTCATCCGCACCCAGCTGCTCCAACAGGCGCGGCGGCGCGAGGCGCGCTTGGTGTTGCTGGCCCAGGCCAAGCGCATAGGAGCCGACCAACCGGCGCTCAAGGAGGCCATTCAAGTCCTTGAAGACGATGAACTCAAACTTACACCCGAGGAGCAGAAAGCCATCGCCATGGAGCATGCCGACGGCGAGTTCGTCTCTCCCGTGGCACGGCCGCAACGCCAGGAGTCCACCGCTGAGCTGCACCAGACGATCAACAATTTTCGCAAGGCCGCTGAGAAGGCCTTCACCGCCGGACGATACAAGGCCTCCGAGGAGGTCTTGCGGCTCATTCTCGAGGAGCATCCCATGCATAGCTCCACCCTCAACAGCCTTGGCGTGGTCATGTTGCGCCAGAACCAAAACGAGGAAGCCGTTGGCGTTTTCAACGACGCCATTACGATGAACCAGACCAATCCCTTCGCCCACCGCATGCTGGGCTTTGCCCTCTATCGCCTGGAGCGCTTTCCCGAGGCGGAAACAGCCTTGCGCAAGGCCGTGGACCTCAACCCGGCCGACGCCAAGGGCCACGTCTTGTTAGGCAACCTGGCTGCCAGCATGGGGCGCAACAGCGAGGCGGAGAACCATTTCAAAGCGGCCATCGCCGCGGATCCGGCCCTTAGCGAGCCCTACTTCAACCTCGCCATCCTGGCCGAGAGTAGCGGGAACAAGGAAGAAGGCCTCAAACTCTACAGGATGGCGTTAGAGAACGGCGCCCTCCCCGACCCGGAGCTAGAGGAGCGCTTGGCAAAGTAGCCGGGCCCGCAGCGGCTAACCAACCCGCGGCCGTCCTAACAATTAATAGGCATTCCGCCACTTTTGGGTTTTGTGCGCGGGATTTCCCGCTAAAGCGTGCGCATGCATCGCATCGCAGTTCTCGCCGGTGACGGCATTGGTCCGGAAGTCATGTCCGCCGCCCTTGAGGTGTTGGACGCCGTTAGTAACAAGTTTGGCATTGCCATGGAGCGCAGCGAGCACCTCGTGGGCGGCGCGGCGCTGGATGCGACGGGCGAGCCGCTGCCGGCGGCCACGCTGAGCGCCTGCGAGGCGGCTGACGCGATTCTGTTCGGCTCGGTGGGCGGCCCCAAATGGGAGTCCCTGCCACCTGAGAAGCAACCTGAGCGTGGTGCCCTGCTGCCCTTGCGCAAGCACTTCGGGCTGTTTGCCAACCTGCGCCCGGGCATCTGCCTGCCCGCCCTGACGCATGCCTCGCCCGTGAAAAACGAGCTCATCCCCAACGGATTTGACGTTCTTTGCGTGCGCGAGCTCACCGGCGGCCTGTACTTCGGCCAGCCCAAGAAGCGCTTTATCGATGAAAACGGCGAGGAAACCGCCATCGACACCATGGTCTATCGCAAGAGTGAGATACAACGCATCGCCCGCGTCGCCTTCACCGCCGCCATGGGCCGCGACAAGCGCCTGGTCTCCGTCGACAAAGCCAACGTGCTGGTCAACTCCGTCCTCTGGCGTGAAACCGTCGTGGAAATCTCCAAGGAATTCCCCGAGGTCAGCCTTTCCCACCTCTATGTCGACAACGCCGCCATGCAACTCGTCAAGCGCCCGGCAGAGTTCGACGTCCTGGTAACAGAAAACCTGTTTGGCGACATCCTCTCCGACGAGATGGCCATGATCTCCGGCTCGCTGGGCATGCTGCCCAGCGCCAGCCTGGGGGAAAAGAAGTCCAACGGCCTCTACTTCGGCCTGTACGAGCCCTCCGGCGGCTCAGCCCCTGACATCGCCGGCATGGGCATCGCCAACCCGATTGCTCAGGTGCTCTCCCTGGCCATGATGCTGCGCTTTTCCTTCGGTGCCACCGAGGCCGCCGCCGCCATCGAATCCGCAGTCCAGGGCGCCATCGCCGCAGGCCTGCGCACCGGCGACATCTTCACCGGCAATCCAGCTGAAACCCGCGTCGACACCATGGGCATGACCGCCGGCATCCTGACCCGCATCTAACGCGTCTTGTTAGCTCGCGGCGGGCCGGTTGCGGAAGGCGGTTTGCAATCGGCGCATATTCGGTTAGATTGTACTCTAACCAAAAAAATACATGAAAACCGCCATCCTTCCCCTTCTTGTACTGATCAGTTTGCTGACCGCGGCGTGCAACCGCAGCGGCCAAGCGGATGTGAGTTTCGCCCAAAAAACTTTTGAATCGCTAGCCCGGGGCGAGGAGACGGTGGCTGCGGACATCGACTGGAAGACGCTCCAGTCCATGGGTATTGATGTGGGAGTGGCCTACGTGGTGCTGCTCAGCGATGAGGAGCGAGCGCGCTTCCTCGAGGGCTTCATCACCCAGTTTGCCTCTTCATTCCAAAGTTCCGGAGGCAAGGTGGAGAACTTCACTAACTGGCGTGCCACAAGCCACGACGACACCGCCACGGTGGTCAAGGCGGACAGTCCAAGCGGCACGCTCACCCTCACGGTGACTCACCGCAATGAGAAGCCCCAGATCTCCTCGATCCAACAAACCCGGCCCTGAGCCAGGTGACTAACAACCGCTTGTGACTGCCCAGCCCGAACGCATTGGCCTTTTTGGCGGGACGTTTGATCCGGTTCACGCCGGCCACGTGGCGCTTGCCGAGGAGGCGGTTGGGCGGCTGGCGCTCGACGAGGTGAGGTTTTTGCCATGCCAGCAATCGCCGCACAAAGCGAGCAGCACGGCGGCATCGGGACCGGACCGCTGCGAGATGCTGCGCTTGGCAACCGCATCCTTGCCGTGGGCAATCGTGGATGATTTCGAACTCACCGCGACCGGCCCGTCATTTTCGGTGCACACAGCCGAGGAGATGGCCCGGCGGTTTCCGGGCGCGCGCTTGTTCTGGTTGATGGGCAGCGATCAATGGGAAGCCCTGCCGCGCTGGCAAGCCCCCCAACGGCTTGCCCAACTCGTTGAATTCGCGGTGTTTCCTCGCGGCCAGCCGGTGCGGCCCCGCGCAGGCTTCCGGCTTCATCTGCTGGATGGCCGCCATCCGGCCGCGGCCAGCGCCATCCGCGCAAACCCCGCGGGTGCCTCAGAGACGGCATGGCTCGCCCCGCAAGTGGCCAACTATATTGAGCGCCACGGACTTTACGCTCCCTGAAAGCGACGTTTGGCGGTGCCTCCGGAACGGCCCTTGCGTCGCCAGCGGCTTTCCGCTTTAGTCTCGACCTGAAATCGCTCTTCGCTCCATTTTGATCGCTATGAAACGGCTGCTTATTCTCTTTGCACTTACTTGTCTACCCATCCAAGCCGCGGACACCGCAGCCCCTGCTGCCGCTCCAATCAAGGATTTCACCAACCTTCCTCCTGACAAGCGCACTGAGTTCGCTAAAACCTTCGAGGAGGCCTCACGCCTCTTCCAGCAAAAGCGCATCTTCGAGGCCCTCGAAAAAATCGACTCCGCCGAACGAATCTTCCCTGACAGCGCCGCGCTGCTCAACCTCAAGGGAATCGCCCTGATCGAATTCCGCTCCTTCGACAAGGCCTCCGCCGCGTTGACCCGGGCTCTTGAAATCACACCCGAGGCTCCCGGTGTGCTCTTCAACCTAGCAGAAATTTCCTTCGTCACCCATGACTGGAAAACCGCCGCTGAGCGATTCGAAGCCTTGCTGCCAAAGCTCGCCAAAGGCGACCTCGGCCTAGTGCGCCTGATGCACTACAAGATCCTGCTCTCCTACCTCAAGCTCGAACGCATTGAGGAAGCCCGCCAGATGGCCAACAAGTACACCTACCTCGACGACTCGCCGTATTTCTATTACGCGCAGGCCTCGCTGGCCTACCACGACGGCAAGCCCGAGGAGGCCCAACAATGGTTAGCGCGGGCGACGCGGATTTTCCGCACCCCGGCGCTGCTCTCGCCATGGCAGGATACCCTAATGGAGTATAACCGCAGCAAGGAAGGCACGGAAAGCGAGGAGGCCAAGGTGCTTGGAATTCCCGTGCCGGCCGCCGACCCCGAGTAAACCTCAGCGGCAGGCCACCGCCGGGGCCGCGTCGTTGAGCGGGTAGTCGACTATCTGTTCGAGGGTGATGCCGTAGGTGCGCGCAATCTCGGGCGCATCCGACTCATGGTAAACCTCTCGATAGTAGATTTCCTTGATGCCATAGGCACATAGCGTCTGCATGCAGGCGGTGCACGGCATGGTGGTGGTGGCCACCAACTTCGCCTCGCCGCGCTTGAAGAGGCTGCAGAGGTTGATTTCCGCGTGCAGCATGAATTTTTGCCGCGCCACCCGGTCGTCCCAGAATCCCGCCGGAGCGTCAAACCCCGGAGCCAGCCCATTGTAAGCGGTCCCGATGACGCGGTTGTCGAAGTCCAGCGCCGCGGCCCCTACCCGCCGGAACGGGTCCTCCGAGCGCAGGCTTGCCACGTGCGCAAGAGCCATCGCGTAAGCCGGAATACTGAGTCGGTCACCTTTCGGCATGCCCAAACCAATACCGGCCCGTCGGCTTTGTCCAGATTGCGCCCCGGCTATTTGCCCTTGGCCGCTGGCTTGGCTGACTCTTTTCCGGCCGCCTCGAACGAGTCGCTGTACTGGCGCATGATGTCCGGGCTTGAGGCCTCCAAATGGACAATCTTGCCTGCCACCTTGACGCGGGCAACGCAGCCTAGCAGCACGTCGCGGCGCTTCTGCGCCTTGGTCACCTTCAAGGTGGTGTTGCGGTTGCCTTGGGCGTCGAAAGTCCCGTCGCGCCGTTCCTCGGCGGTGCCTTCCTTGAAAAAGTTCTCCATCTCAATGCCATCAGCCAGAACCTCATTCTTCGAGTTCGGCAGCAGGCTCTCGAAATGCTTCGATCCGCCGTGGAGCATGCGCTTGCCGTTGCCATCGGTCTGGTCCTTGTAGTAGATGACAACGTATTCGACCTCCACGTCCTCGAGCCACTCGGCCGAACGGTTGACCATCTCCACCTTGTAGCCACCGTTATAGGTCTTGGTACGCGTGGTATCGGAGCGCTCGTTGTTAGTTGGCTCCAACAGCTTGTCGAAACGCAATTCCACCGCCGCGTTGGCGGCCAAGTTGGCGGCCTCGGCCTTGACGTAGGCGCGGTCGTCCTCGCTCAAGCGGTCTAACTTGAAGGTCGCCGGTTTCATGCTTGCCTTCAGGCGCACGGTGACAGACTCGTCTGCCTTCTTGTAGCTGAGAAGCTGGCCGACAAACTTCTGGGTGCCGTCGGCGCTCTTGAACTCGCGCCACGGGATTTCGGCGCCCGCAAAGCTGGCAAGCAGCGCTAACAGGATGACTGGCAGCAGGTTTTTTTTCATCCGAGGTGTTGTCTTGAGGTTCATCCGCTAGTTTTCAGGAGTCCAATTGATGCCGGGCCGCCTGGCGAAGCAAGCAAATGAACTCGGCTCGCTGAGCCACTAGCCAAACGCTCCGCTTGCCACCGATCTTGGGCAAGAATTCCCAGTGGCCCAACAAACCCTTACAGAAGAGTAGGTTAGCTTTGTTGCGGCTTTTCCCTTTCCGAGTCCCTCCGCGTCCCGATGCTAGACGGATGATAGCGGGAAAGGCCTTGGCATGTTTTCTGGCAGCGGCGCTGAGCAGCCAGGCGGGTGAGGTTGTGGGTTGGAAAGCGCCGTTAGCCTGGGTGGCGAGGGACTTGCCGGCCCAGGGTGCGGGACTGGAGGGCAAACTAACCCCACCGGAGCCCTCGGTATTTTTCCTCCCCAGTGACGAATTGATGGAATTGCGTTTTGCTGAACTCTTCGGCCAAGCACTGGCGCTGGACTGGGTTGTTTGGAATGCCCGCTCCGGCATGCTGGTAGCCAAGGGGGAGATCGACAACCTCTCGCGGCTTGAAGAGCTCCTGAAGCTCAATCAGATGCCAAGCCAGTGCCGAATTGTCGTTGAGCTCTTTGATGTGCCGCCGGGCGGTGGCCCGCCGGGTGGGAAGCTGGCGCTCGGCCTCAGTGCCTTTGGCCGCTCGGGAACAGTTCTCACAGCCAGCACCCAGGGTGCCACGGGAGAGCTCAAGTTCGAGGCCGGGCCAATCAGCGGCCCAAGCGGAACGAGCATCTCGCTGCCCCTGCAGGTGAGCGGTCGGCGGGCCGGAGGAACCACCCTCGAGGCAACCACTCTCCTCCATCTCAGTGCCGGGCAGCCATGGTGGGTGGCGCATGACTTCGAGGGCACCAAAGGGCTCGATGTGGTGGTCACTGGATTTGTCGAACTCATTGACGGCACGGCGCTGCAACAAACCCGCTGGATCCAGAGCGGCAAGGAAATGCTGCCGCTCGCCGCGCAACTGCGGCCTGAGCTCCGAGCGCTGGGAGAGGCGGGATTCTTGGTGGTTAGGCCTTTTAGCCCAAGCGATTTGGGTCCCGATCCGGCACAGCCAGCCGATCCCTTCGCCAAGGTGCCGGAGGAAACAAATGGCCCACTGGAAAGCTTGAAGGTTGTTTCCACCCCCGAGCCGCTGCGATCAATGCTGCCGCACCGCATGATGGACATGCATGATTGGGCCGGCGCACTCATGGTCGACTTAAAGCTCGATGAGAGCCCACGATTCGCCGCCTTTGACCCGCTGCGCCAGCAACTGGTTGTCTGGTTTGCCACGCTCGCAGACGCGGATATTTTTTCCCAGCTTTTCCGCGACGGCTGTCAGACCAACGAGATGATCGCCGCGACCATCGATGGCCGCGGACAGTCGCGGATTGTTGGAAAAAATGGCTGCAAGCTCTACCTGGCGCGCCTGGACGAGCATGCCAAGCCGCTGCGCGCCCTCACGGTTGAGCCAACCCTCGCCTCCACCGTGGGTATCATCGACCTCCGCCTGCATTACAGCAACGAGAAGGACGCCTCGTTAAGCACCCTGGTCACGGCTGCTGCGGGCGAGCCACTGGAGCTTGCCCTTGGCAATCAAGCTGGCGAGAGATCCTCGCTGCGGATCTGCCTGGAGGTGTTAGGCAAGCCCTAACCGCGCTTGGGAATACCAGTGGCGTATACCCGCCCATGCAGGTATGGATGGGCTGCTCTCTTATGCAGCTCTTCCCCACCACCAAGATCGGCCGGCGGCGCTTTTGCGCGATGTTAGGCGCGGCGGCGGCCAGCGGCGGGTATGCATGGGGGATTGAGCCGCGGCGCTTGGAGGTTACCCGCCGGACGATGGTGACGCCCCGGCTGCCCGGCTCCCTTGATGGCCTGCGCGTGGCGGTGCTCACTGACATCCATTACAACCCTGAGTGGCAGGAGCAGTCGATGCGCAACGCCATTGAGGCGGCCAACGCGGAGAAGCCCGATCTGATTTTTTTGCCCGGTGATTTCGTCGACGTGGATCCCTCCGTGTTAGAGCCCCTGGCTCCGATGCTCGGCGGATTGCGCGCCAAGCATGGCGTGTTTGCCAGCATCGGCAACCACGACGGCTGGGCTCTTGCCCCGTCGCGCGTGGGCCAGTTGTTGGAAAAGCACGGCGTCGGCTTTCTGTGCAACCAGTCGAGCCGCCTCAACATTGGGGGCCAACGCTTGGATGTGGTCGGCACCGACAGCATCTGGAGCGGCTTCCTTGATCCCGCGCGGGCTTTCTCCGGCACCCGCCCGGAAACTACCCTTGCCCTGGTCCATGAGCCGGATCCGTTCGAGGCCCTTGGTGAGCGCTCAATCCTTCAGGTTTCCGGCCACACCCACGGCGGCCAATGCCGCGTTCCGTTTCTCGGCTACGCGCCGGTGGGAGTCCGCTACGGCCGGAAATTCATCTACGGTGAGTTCCAACAAAGCAGCGGAGGCCGCCTGTTTGTTAGCCGCGGCCTCGGCACCACCGGGACGCGCGTCCGCTTTGCCTGCATTCCGGAAGTGGCCATCCTTGAACTGCGGGCCGAGCCGAATTGAGTCCGGCCTAACCGCCACCGGATGGACCCTCGCTCACAGCACCGGGCGCAGGAGAACTTCCATATACCACTGCCAGAGCCGCCAGCCGCCAAACGCCCAGGCCACCCCGCCCAAGCCAAGAAATGGACCAAACGGCAGGTGCACGCCCAGCCCGATGCGTCCGACAAGCGCCGCGATGATGGCAAAGATGCAGCCGGCAAACAACGCAAAGGCCGCAGCTGGCCAGCCGAACAACGCGCCAAGCATGCCTAGCAGGTAGATGTCGCCCATCCCCATCGCCTCGCGCGGAATGACCACTCGCGAGGCAGTGCCGGAGAGGTTCTTGAGCTCCTCGATGGTTAGAGTCTTCCCGTCGAGTTCAATGGTGGTGGCACGGATGACGAGGCTGCCAGGCTGTGCGGTGCCATCGTCCACGCAGGTTTGGCCCCCTTCCAGGATGAGCTGGTCGGATTTCCGGAAGAACAGGTCCCCCCACAGGTGCTCCTCGCCATCGATGACAAATTTCAACTCCTCGTCGCCCTCGCCCTCGCGCAGCTCCCAGGCTACCGGGGCTGGGAAGCGGGTGATCTTTTTGCCAAACAGGGCCTTGCCGCCTAACACCACCGCCCACAGGCCGAAAAACCCGGCCGCCCAGCCAACTCCGCTGCGTGCCAGGCCCGCCTGCCATGTTTCCGGTGCCAATGGTTCGGCCAGTGCGCTGAGGCGCGGCCAGACGACTGCGCCCAACACCCCGGCGGCGGTCCCTATCCAAGTGAGCACGGTGGGGATGATGAGGTGCTCGGCGTCGATGAAGCTGATCGCCACTAACAGCGCCATGCACACAAACAGCAGCGGCGTGGCAATCGGCGGGAAAACCACCCAGACCGCGGCAAACAACAGGGCAGTTAGCAATTCGACGCCGAAGTAGCGCAGGGCAATCGGGCCGCCGCAGTTGGCGCACCTGCCGCGCAGGAGCAGCCAGCTAACAAGCGGGATGTTTTCCCACATGGGGATGGCATAGCGGCACTGCGGGCAGAACGAGCGCTTCGGGTTGTTGACCGAGAGGCCCAGCGGGACGCGGTAGATGACCACGTTGAGGAACGACCCGACGCAGGCGCCGAAAATAAAGGCCACCGCGGTCCAGAACGGGTGAGAGAGGTCCAACAGCATGGGGACAAATTCAACGCCCGCCAGCGGCCCGCGGCGAGCACGAAGATAACAGGTGCCTTGAGCAACTCCCCTCCCCCGCGGCGCGGATTTTTCTCCCATCCCTGCAAGAATCGCTCCGCATTCTTCGCGGATCGTGGTTTGTTGCAGCGTGTCCATTCGCCACCACGCCATCGAAATTGCCCGCCGCCTCAGCGACGCGGGCCACACCGCGTGGTTCGCCGGCGGCTGCGTGCGCGACCGGTTGTTAGGCGCGGCGCCCAAGGACTATGACATCGCCACCTCGGCCACCCCGGCCCAGATCCTTGCGCTCTTTCCCGGCGGCAATGAGATCGGGGCCCACTTTGGCGTCATCCTCGTCAAGGCCCACGGCCACCCGTTTGAGATTGCCACCTTCCGCACCGACGGGTCCTATCGCGACGGGCGCCGGCCGGAATCCGTCACCTTCGCCACGGCCGAGGAGGACGCCCAGCGGCGCGATTTCTCTATCAACGGCCTGTTTGAGAACCCGGTCTCGGGGGAGATCATCGACTTTGTTGGAGGCCGCGCCGATCTGCAGGCCCGCATCCTGCGCGCCATCGGCACTCCAACCGAGCGCTTCCAGGAGGACGCCCTACGCCTCATGCGCGGCGTGCGTTTTGCCTCCACTCTGGACTTCGACATTGACCCGGCGACCCGCTCCGCCCTCAGGGACAACGCCGACCGGCTCAGAAAAATCAGCCCCGAGCGCATCCGCGATGAGTTCTCACGCCTCATCGTCCATCCCCACCGCGCTCGCGGACTCGACCTGCTCGTTGAGACTGGCCTCATCCGCCATGTCGTCCCGGAGGTCCTTGACCTCATGGGCTGCGAGCAGCCGCCGCAGTGGCATCCGGAGGGTGACGTGTTCGTGCACACCCGCCTGATGTTAGAAATGCTGCGCCCCGAGCCTTCGCTGGAGCTGTGCCTGGCGGTGCTGCTCCACGACATCGGCAAGCCGGCCACCTTCGCCGTGGATCCCGACGGCCGCATCCGCTTCAACGGCCATGACGCGGTGGGCGCGCAAATGGCCGAGGAGATCCTGCGCCGCCTGCGCTATCCGAATGATACCATCGCTGCCGTGCGCGAGATCGTCGCGACCCACATGCAGTTCATGCATGTCCAACAGATGCGCACGGCCAAGCTCAAGCGTTTCATGGCGCGGCCCACCTTTGACGACGACCTTGAGCTGCACCGCGTCGACTGCGCCAGCAGCAACGGATTTACCGACAACTACGAGTTCCTGTTGGAAAAGTCCGACGCCTTCGCTAGCGAGCCGCTCATCCCGCCGCCGCTGGTCACCGGCCGCGACCTCATCGCCTACGGGCTGGCCCCAGGGCCGCATTTCAAGCCGATCTTGGATGCGATCGAGACCGAGCAGCTTGAAGGGCGCCTTGCAACCCGCGAGGAGGCCCTCGGCAAGCTCGACGTGCTGGTTAGGCTCACGCCTGCTAGCGGGGACTAACATCCGGTAACAATCCCCAGCGGACTCCGCCGATCTTTGCAATTTCCGGCCGCGGCTTTGCGCGGGCTTCCCATTGGCCGCAAGCTGTCCCAGGATCCCCCCACAAGTCATGAACACCGTCCCCGTCGAGCACAACGATCCGCTGAACTCCCGCATCCTTGCGGTTTCCGAAGACCTGGTCTCGGGTTTCCAGCGCGAGCCATTCAAGGTCATTGCCGAACAATCCGGCGTCCCCCTCGCCGATGTGCTTGAACGCATCCGCGCCATGCAGGCTGCCGGGGTGATCCGCCGGGTGCGCCAAACCTTGTTAGCCACCAAGCTGGCCCACGGTGCTTTGGTCGCCTGGCGCCTGCCCGAGGAAAAGCTCAATGACGCCTTTGAATTCATGGCCAAGGACGACCCGTTTTCCGGCCACGTGGTCATCCGCTCCACCGACAGCGAGGTTTCCGGCTCCGGCTACCGCCTCTGGACGACCTTAAAAGTCCCCCAGGGCGAGTCGCTTGAGGCCCATGCCAACGTGCTCAAGCGCCTAACAGGCGCGGACGAGTTCCTGCTCATGCCCGCCGCGGGACTCTTTGCCCTCGGCGTTGGCCACATGCGCCGGCGTACACTCGAACCGGGCGACCGTGCCGACGAGCCGGCAGAGATGATGACCACCACGGTCGTCGATCTAACCGATGAGGAGTGGCGCGTGCTGCTCGCCATGAAGGAGGAGCTTTCGCTGGATGAGATCCGCGCCAACCCGTGGGACGGGCGCGCGGAGCAGGCGGGTGTTAGCCTTGAGCGGTTTTTCGAGGTTGCCGAGACGCTCAACGACAAGAAGGTCATCGGGCGTTTTTCAACCTTCCTTGAGCACGTCAAGCCATCGGCCACCGGCCAGCGCGTCACCCGCTTTAACGGGCTGTTTCACTGGGCCGTGCCAAAGGGGCGCGAGCAGGAAGCCGGTGGCGAAGTCGGGCGGCACTTCTGCATGACCCACGCCTATTGGCGCGAAGGAGGGCCCAGGTTCGGCAATGTCAACGTCATGGGCGTGGTCCACGGAACCGAGAAAGACCGCGTGCTGGCCCACAAGGCCGCCATTGACCAGCACCTCGCCGAGGCCGGCATTCCCGTCTCCTACACCAACGTCTTCTGGGGCGGACGCTCGGAAATCAAGCCTTCCGAAATCTCCCCCATCGTCTTCCGCGCTTGGCATCAGAAGCACGCTCTGGGGAGTTAGGACCGCCTCCGGCACCCCGCCGCACAACCGCCGCCAGCCCTAGCAGGACCCCGCATAGCCACCCGAAAAAGTGGCCCGCCACATCCGTGCGCTCACCACCGGTTCCCCAAAGCCCAAGAATCATCAACCCAACAGCCACCGGCACTAACAACGGCTGCAGTTCCCGGTACGAGCGCGATAGCCACGCGTGATAGGTGCCGATGGCCACCAGGATCCCCAAGGCCCCGAAGGTCGCCGTCGAGGCACCAATTGAGCTATGCGGCTCGGGGAAATACAGCCAGCCGGTTAGGACGTTGCCCAGCGTTCCAGCCGCCAAGATCAACAACCAGCCGCGCCAGCCGCCCAAGGCGTCAACGACCAACAAGCATAGCAGTCCGCCCATGATCGCGTTGCCTAGCAGGTGCGCCGCGTCCGCGTGCAGGAACAGCGCGGTGAAAGGCCGCCACCACTCGCCTTGTTCTAAAATCGCATAGTTGGAATTGCTGAAGCGCCGGGTGAAGTCCGGATCAGCATCCTGATGGAGGAAGGCTCCGACCAGCGCGGCAAGCCACAGCAGCGTGAGGCCAACGCCGCCGGTGACCACCGGCAAGTCAACCGGTTGGCGCCGCTCGGCTTGCTCGGCCGCATAGAGAGCATGCTCGGCATGGATGGCCGCAAGGTGCTCGGGCGCGGCAAACACGCCAAAGCCGCCGTCGACCTCCTCGATCCAACATTCCAAATGCATCGCCAGCACCACCAGGGCATGCTCATGGGCCGCGCCAAGATCATCCCAGACGCCGACGAGTCCGGCGTCGGGCTCGAGAGGCTGCGCCGCAGGATCTAACGGCCCCAAGTTCAGCGCGGCTCTTTGGTTGGCGGCTCGGCGCCGCAGTTCCAACAGGTCTCGAAATTCCCCGGCACCGTTTCGCCGCACTGGGCGCAAGTCCAATCAGCCAAGTCAACCGGCGCGGCAAGCGCGTCACTCTGGGCGGCGAGAAGCTCAAGGGCACGCGCCTCGTCGGCATCCTCGGTAACCCACAACTCGGGGTAAACCTCGGTGAAGGGAATCTCGCCCGCCAGCCCGGCCCCGCCCTCGTTGCGGATCAAGCACTCGATGCCCGCTTCCTGGAGGATCGACTGGCGAAACCCCACTTTGTGGAAGTTCATGCTTTCGTAGACTTTTTTCATCCGCAAGCGCCCGGAGGGCCACTTACCTTCGCCCCTGCTTGAGCATTGTTCAAACCCCAATGTCCGCGTGTTGGCTTGGCGGTGGTTGACACGGCGCGGCCTTCCGGGTTGGCATGACGGCCGTGTCCACGCCCTCCGCCAGCATCTCTGCGCACTCCGCCACCCCGGCCGACGTCCCCCAACATCTGGCCATCATCATGGACGGCAACGGCCGCTGGGCGCGCGAACGCGGCATGCCACGCGCCGAAGGCCACCGCGCCGGCGCCGAATCGGTCCGCGAGGCCACCGAGGCATGCAAGGAACTCGGCATCCGCTTCCTCACCCTCTACGCCTTCTCGTCGGAAAACTGGAAACGCCCACAGGCGGAAATCAGCATGCTCATGACCCTGCTCGAGCGCTTCCTGCGCGAAAAGAGCAAGGAAATGCAGCACCAAAACATGCGCCTGCAGGCCATCGGACAGTTAGACCAGCTGCCCCCGCAGACCCGCTCCCGGCTGGAGGAGGCCATCAACCTAACCCGCGCTAACACCGGCGTCACCCTCATCCTGGCCCTCTCCTATGGCGGCCGCGAGGAAATCGTCGAGGCCGCACGCTCGCTGGCCCGCGACGCCCGCGCAGGCACCCTCGACCCGGAGGCCATCGACGCGGACATGTTTGCCTCGCGCCTCTACACCGCCGGCATCCCCGACCCTGACCTCCTCATCCGCACCTCGGGGGAAATGCGACTCTCTAACTTCCTTCTCTGGCAGGTCAGCTACGCGGAAATCATCGTCGTGCGCAAGTTCTGGCCCGACTTCACCAAGGCCGACGTCCACGAGGCGGTCGCCGAGTTCTCGCGCCGCCACCGCCGGTTCGGCGCGCTCTAACAGAAAGGGCGGCCCGGCGGTTGGAAATTCCCGCGCGTTTTGGACTGCACGGGGCGCCTTTTTCTGCTAGACCGGGCGCAGTCCTATGGCAAAGTACCCGACCCGATTCCAACAGCGCACGGTATGGAATGCAGCGGCGGGCCTTTCGATGCTCGTCATCGGGGGCCTGATAGTGGGGTTGATTTTGTTGATGGGGCGGGTGTTGGGGTTTCTCCAACCGGTGCTGCTGCCCTTGGCGGTGGCGGGGATCATGGCCTACTTGCTAGATCCGCTGGTCAGCTGGTGCCAGCGCCGCGGGATGTCGCGGGTGCGCGCGGTGCTGACGGTCTTTGCCAGCGCGCTGGTGGCCACCTCGCTGGCCTTGATGGTGGTCATTCCCATGGTCAGCGCGCAGGTTGACGAGTTCCAGACGCGGGCGAAGGCCGCCGCGCCGACAGCCGCGCCCAACGTAAAGCCCTTTGACGAGCGGGTCGTCGAGAGCCTGTTAGCCATTGGAACCAACCACCAGTGGATGCGTCCGGTGATCAATCACCTGCTCAGTCCAGCGGTGCCCGCGCAGGGGCCCTCGGCGCTGCCTGTGGTGCCGCAGTCGAGCGGCGCGGCCCAGCAGGACCTGCCGGGCCCGCCCGTGGATTTGCCGCGGGTTGACAACCTGCAGGAAACCGTGTTGTGGGCCTACGCGGTCCAATATGCCGAGGAGTTGCAGGTCTTCCTGTTTTCCTGGCTCAAGGGCGGAGCCAGCATGATCATCAGCCTTCTGGGCATCATCCTGGGCGTGGTCATGGTGCCGATCTATCTGTACTACTTCCTGCGCGAAAGCGCCGCCATCAAGGATTCCTGGCACATCTACGTGCCCCTGCGGGCGTCGCGCTTCAAAGACGAGGTCGTCGGCACCGTGGCGGAAATCAACGGCTACTTGCTTTCGTTTTTCCGCGGCCAGATGCTAGTCGCGTTCATTGACGGCATCCTCATCGGCATTGCCTTGACCATCTTCCGTCTTCCGCTGGGCCTGCCGATCGGCATCCTGGTGTGCTTCCTGGGCATCATCCCCTACGTTGGCAGCATCATCTGCCTGATTCCCGCCTGCGTGCTGGCCTACTTCCACTTCAGCGTGGGCGAGCACCAGCATGTGCTAGGGGCAAATCCATGGTCCTATGTGGGCGGCGTCGTGGTCATCTTCATCGTCGTCAACCAAGTCAACTCGCTGTTCACCTCGCCGCGGATCGTCGGCAGCTCGGTGGGCCTGCACCCGATGACGGTGATCTTCTCGATGCTGTTCTGGACCCTGCTGTTAGGCGGGTTCCTCGGCGCGCTGTTAGCCGTGCCACTCACCGCGGCGGTCAAGGTGCTCATCCGGCGCTACATTTGGGAGCGCAAACTCAACAGCCCCGACCAGCCCGACGGCCCCGAGCGTCCGCGCGGCAACGGCAAGTCAGGCCTGATTTTTGAATCCTAGCGATTCGATCAACCGTTGAGCAAGGCCTCGGCCGCGAGGTCGACAAAGGTGCCCGGCGCGCCGATGAACTGGATCTTCCCTTCGGCATCCAGCACGTAGGCGACCGGCCAGTCGCGCACGCGATAGATGGCGGCAATTTCGCCATTCGCGTCCGAGAAGTTGCGCCATGTTACCGATTTGGCTGCGTGCATCTCGCGCAGGATTGCGGCCTCGTCACCGTTGACGCCAATGACCTCAAACTTCTTGCCGGCCATCCGCGCCGCCAGGCTGCGTGTTAGGTCCAGGGTCTTCTCCGCCTCGTTGTTCCAGGTTCCCCAGAACAAGAGGACCACGACCTTGCCGCGCGCATCGGAAAGCTTCATCGGCTTGCCGGCCACGTCAGTTCCGGTGATTTCCGGCGCCACCCGTCCCTTGGTTAGGTTGGCGATGACAAACAGTTCGTCCTGCGCGATCTGCGAGACGCTACGGTCACCGAGATTGACCGCGGAGCTCTCGATGATTGCCTGGCGCAGCAGGGTCAGGCGCCGCTTCATGATGTCGCCGTCATCGCCCAAGCCTTTGAGCACCAGAGCACTCCCAAGCGCGGCGGTGCCCCGCACCGAGGCGTGCGGGCTGCTGGCGCTGAGCAGTTCCAACAAGGCAAGCGTGCGCGGGTCGGGCACCGCGTGGAGGGCGTAGACGAGCGGGGCGATCTTGGCGCTCGCGAGATGGTGTTTCTCCAAGGCGGTGCGGATTGCCTCAATCGGCTCGCGCATTTGAGGATTGCTGCTAACCAGCCATGCGGCCGGCTCCAGGGTCCACTCCTCCTTAAGCGATCCCTTAATGAGGGTCCAGAGACGTTCGCCATGGGCGCTCGCCGATGGCTGAGAATCCCAGACCGCGCGCCGCTCCTCCGGACTGTGCGCCGCACGCACCTTGAGCGTCCACAGCTCGGTGGCCTGCAGGTAGGACTTGCGCTCAAGCTGTGCCTTCTCCGGGGATGCCTCCAAGCCAGCCAGTGACAGGCTAACAGCGGCGGCGACCCCTACCCATTTGGAAATTCTCATCACTGCGCCAAGCTAGGCAGCCTGCCGGAACCTGACAAGGCCTCAGTAGGCACTGCGCTTGGCGCGCTTCATCAGGGTGTCGATCCGCTTCTCTAACAACGCAGCCCGGTCCTCGTCGCCCGCCGTGCGGTAGTAGCCGCAGATGGACCTGTAGATTGCCGATTCGGTCTCGGCGCGGAACCAATCCTTGGTGCCGGTTTCCACCACGCGCTTGAAGGCCAGTTCGATATCGCAGGCCGCCTTGCGCGCGAGTTCAGTGTGCTTCTGCATGCGCGCGAAGTAGTCCGAGGACATCATTTTGAAGCCGGTGATGCTGCCGCCGTAGTCGCGCATGGCGCGGTCATAGAGTTGGCTAACTTCAGTTAGCGCGTTGGCTTCGCCGCGCTGTTCGATAAGGTCGGTTTGGCGCATGAGAGATTCGGCGATGAGATCCTTCTGTTCGGGCGACATGCGCTCGATGCGCCGCCGCTCCACGATCAGGCTGCGCTCGGCGGCTCCCGCGTCGGTGTAGGGGAAAATATATTCCATTTCCGCATCCGCGGCCAACTGGGCCATCCGCGGGTTGTCTTTGAACTCGCGCCGCATCCCCTTGGCAAAATCCTGCCATTCCCCAAGGTTGACAGGCTTGGGTGGCTCGCCGGCAAGGGTGGTCTGCGCTTCTAGCAACCCATAGAGCGCCCGCCAGCTTTCCGGGAACGATGCCCCGATCTGGTTGACGAGGTGGATGAGCTGGGCGCTTTCCGCTTCGCCGTTAGAGTGAGCAAAGAAGTCCGCCAGCCAGTGGTGGCGCCAGACGCCGGCGATGGCGGCGGGGCTGCGCTGGTGGCGCTGGTTCCAGTGGAGGATTTCCTGTTCGGTGATGGAGCCGCCGGTCTGGGGGTGTTCCGGCTGGCCTTTGGAAACCCCGCCGATGCGACCGGTGGTGGTGGACCACTCATCCGGATCGAGTTTCAGCCCCGCCCATGCATGGCCGCCAAGATCGGTCTCGCCGCCAAGGATCATTCCAGGGATGCCCATGGCGCGCGCGGAATTGACGCAAAAATATGACTGGTCAGCGCACACTCCGCCTTCCTTGAGGATTTCCGCGAAGCTGTACTCCTTGTATGGGTTGAGGCCATCCACCGCTCGCTCCATCAGATATTGCACCATGCCGTAGGCACCGCCCCAGTTGCGGCGCGAAAGCTTCATTTTGTCCACCGCCCACTCAAGCTCGCTGTTAGCCACCGGGGCGCAGACCACCCAGACGAGGTCCCTGGCCTCGGACCGGTCAACGGGGGCGGCAAGTTTGCCCTTCTCATTTTTTTCAATGTACCAGCGATAGCGCTGCAGCGGATCAACCTGCCCGGCGCTGCCGTAGCCGCCTAACGGGTTGGGGATGTTCATCGGTCGGTCAAAGACCACCGCGCAGGCAATGGCCAGCGCGCGGTATTTCTCAAACTTCTCAGTGTCGGCCGACCACGCGTCGATTAGAAACCCCAAGACCTTCGCGCCATCATCCTGCGGCTCCATGGTGACAAGGAGTTGCTCCATGACGTCGGCGCGGCCCAACAACCAGACCAGGAATTCGGCCCGTGCGCCATCGGGCACCTGGTCGGCGATGGCCGCCGGAGAGATGCGGGCAATCAAGGTCCAGCGCAGGAATGCGCGGTGGAGGATCGGGGCACGCCACAGCGCGTCAAAGCGCCGTGCCGAGTCACCGCTGGCGATCTCCTTCAAAGAGGCGTTGATGGAGGTCTCCAACAGTCCCTGATAGGCCTGCCACGACTTCTGACTGATCACCCGCACGAGCAGGTCGCGGTCACGATCGACGGCCCCCTGGCGTTGGCAGTCCGGTCCGGTTAGGAGCAGCGGCGGCTCCGCGGCAAGTCCGGCGGCCGTGGGTGGAGTAGCCGCAGTCTGACCGGGCACCTCGGCGCGCCGGCGCTTTTTGCGCGGCTCGGAGAGTGTCAGGAGGCCGACCTCCGGTGCCTCAGGCTCAATGGCTGCGACCTCCGGTAGCGGTGCCTCGACCGGGGCGGCCGGGGCGGGAGTGGGAGCAGCCTGGGCCGGCATCTCGGCGACCGGAGGTTTTGGCTTGGCCGGGCCGGACTGCTGGAAGGCAAAGGCTCCCAGCGCGCCAAAGCAAAGAAGCGCCAAAATCCACCAACCACCGCCGCTCCTCTGCGGCTTGTGCTGCAGCTTCAACTGCAGGCTGCGGGCCGCGATGCTGCGCGCGTCCCCGCTAAGCGCTGGTGGTGACAACTGGCTCGTGTCAGGCCTGATGAGCTTTGCCATCGGAAAGAAATGTTAAATGATCTGCAGGCAGCGCCGTAGATGGCCTGCTAGAAAACATGTCTAGCGCCAAACATGTTGCCTTACCCGCTTGCTGGCAAATTCATTTCACCCCCCAAGTAGCTGGGGCTTAGGCCCCTTCCTCCCTGCCCGGCGTGCGCAGACCAAGTCGCCGGTGCCGAAGCGCTTGAGCGGTGGGAGCGCCGCGCGGATTGTCGCATCCGAGAACGGCGTGGCGGGTTTGAGATCATCGGGCAGTTCGTCGGCCCAGGGCAGCGGGTCGACCACCCCTTCGGTTAGCATGCGCACCTGGGCCAGCGAGGTCATTGGGGTGGTCATCACCTTTTCCGCAAACCACGCCAAGCCATAGTGGAAGGCCACCGGCAGGCGTAGCATCGGGGGAACTTTGCCAACGACCTCCGCAACCCGCCTGACGGCTTGGGGCAGCGTCATCTCATCCGGCCCAAGGACCGCCACGCTTTTGCCCGCCAGCTTGCCCTCTACCAGCGCCGCGAGCAGGATTCCCGTCACATCCGCCACCGCCGCCGGCCGCACCCGCGGCGCACCATAGCCAACTAGTCCGAACACCGGAAATGTTAGGAACGCCCGGGTCAGGTGGTCGACCATGTGGTCGCCCTTGCCGTAGATCACCCCGGCCTTGAGAATGGTGAAGGTGAGGCCGGAATGGCGCACCAGTTCTTCGGCCGCCCACTTCGACTCGTGATACGGGCTGGCGCAATCGGGCCGCGCGCGCAGGAAGCTTGTTAGGGCGATGCGCTTGACGCCAGCGGCCTTGGCGGCGGCCACGACATGGCGGGTGCCCTCGACATGCACGCGTTGATAGGTTTGGCTGCCCGTCTCGCGGTTGATTCCGGCGCAGTGGGCAACCGCCTCACAACCCGCAAACGCCGAGGCCAAAAGGGCGGGATCGTCCAAGCCAATGGCATGGGTGAGAAAACCTAAGCTTGAGCGGGCATGGCGCGCGATGAGAACCGGCTCATGCCCGGCGCGGGCCAGAGCGGCGGCCAAGTTGCTGCCCACAAAACCCGTTCCGCCGGTGATCGCAATGCGCATGGCGCAAGGCTGACCTCCGGCTGGGGGTTGCAAAGGAATTTGTTGGCTAACTTTCGCGCAGCGCGCTCGCCGCGCTGACTTGGAAGCGGGCCAGGCAGCTGAGTCCCTGCGTTTCAGTTAGCCAGTCCAGGTGGGTGGTGGTGATCCACTTCTGGGCGTCGGCCGGGAGGAAGTCCATCAAGGCATTGCGCCGTGCGGGATCGAGTTCGCCGAAGATGTCATCGAGCAGATAGATGGGTGTCTGTTGGCGAGCCTGTTGGAGGAGGCTCCCTTGGGCGAGCTTAAGTGCGAGGGCCAGGGTGCGCTGCTGGCCCTCGCTGGCGAACTCGGCGGCGGGGAGGCCGTTGAGGCAGAGGCGCAGGTCGTCGCGGTGCGGGCCGGTGACGGTTTGGCGCAGGCGCCGCTCCTTGTCGCGGGCCATCGCGAAGGCCTGGCGCAGGTCGAGGCCGCCGCCGGGCTCGTAGGTAAGGGTGACGGATTCGGCGGCACCGCTGACGGCGGCCTGGGCGGCGGCCACCAGCGGGTTGAGATCGGCTGCCATCTGCTGGCGTGCTTCCGTTAGCTCGGTGCCGTGGATGATGAGAAGCTCGGTGTAGGCGGCGAGTTCGGCATCCGGCCGGTGCTCCTTGAGCAGGAGGTTGCGGGAACGCAGCGCTTTTTGATAACGGCCAAGGGCGCGGCGGTAGCCGGCGTCGAGCTGGGCACCGAGGAAGTCAAGGTAGCGGCGGCGGGTTTCGCCGGGGCCGCGCACCAGTTCCAGGTCCTCATTGCCCATCCACACGAGGAGGCCGCCGTCGGCCAGGTAACTGTTATTGCTAGGCCGCTCCTCGCCATCGGCGCGGCGCTCGGTGGCTGTTGAGGAATAACGGACACGCCGCTCCATCCCCCACGCCTCTCCGGCGATGCCGAAGCCGGGGGTGCCGAAGCGAACCAGGCTGGCAAAGCGGTGGGTGCGCGGCGAGTGGAGACGCACCAGCACGCAGACGGCCTCCAAGATGGAGGTTTTCCCCTGGGCATTGGCTCCCACCAACAGGCCGCCGCCTGGGGGCACCTCCAGTGCGAGCTGCTCAAAGCAGCGGAAATCGAGTAATCGCAGCGAGGCCAGCACAAGCGACTTCTTAAGCCGCTGCGGGCGAAAGCCAAACGCCAAAGTGGCCGCGAAGGAACCAATCTGCCCGGCAATTGGCCGGAATTCTTTGGTTTGGGCGAGCATTAACCCCGTTTGGGGTTGAAATTCAGGCAACGGGGTGCATCCTCGCCGCCCGCATGGCCGAGCAGACTTTCCAAGCCCTTCCTGGGTTCCGCGACTTCACCCCGCGGGAGTGCGCCGTGCGCAATTATCTCTTCGAGACCTGGCGCGCGGTTGCCCGCCGCTACGGGTTCAGCGAGTACGAAACCCCGCTGCTGGAGGACACCGGGCTCTATCTGAAAAAGTCCGGCGGCGAGCTGAGCCAACAACTTTTCCGTTTCACCGACCAGGGCGGGCGCGACGTGACGCTGCGGCCGGAAGTCACCGCCTCGCTTGCGCGGCTGGCCGCCACCCACCAGCGGGGGTTTCCCAAGCCGCTGAAGTGGTTTGAGATCGGCCAGTGCTTCCGCTACGAGAAGCCGCAGAAGGGCCGCGGCCGCGAGTTCTATCAGTTCAACGCCGACATCCTCGGCGAGTCCAGCGAGGCCGCCGATGCGGAGCTCATTTCCCTGGCCATCGACACGATGCGCGCGCTGGGCTTTGGGCCGGGCGAATTCGTGGTGCGCATCTCGGACCGCGACGCGTGGCTAACATTCTGTTCGGACCGCGGGATCGACGCCGAGCGGGTGCCGGAGTTCCTGCAGATCATTGACAAGCTTGAGCGTGAGAAGCCCGAAGTGCTAGCCGAGAAGCTGGCGGGCTTCGGGCTAACGGCCGAGGGCTTGCGCGGCTTTATTGCCGACCCGTCCAACGCTTCGCCGGCATTTCTAGCAATCGCGGCGGACCTGGGCGCGCGCGGGTTTGGCGATTTCTTTGAGCTTGATCTGGGGATTGTCCGCGGGCTGGCGTACTACACCGGCACGGTGTTTGAGATCTTTGACTCAAGCAAGGCGATGCGCGCGGTGGCCGGCGGCGGGCGCTACGACACGTTGGTGAAGACGATCGGCGGCGTGGATCTGGCGGCAACCGGCTTCGCCATGGGCGACTACGTCATCCGCAACCTCATCGAGGAGACTCCCGCGGCGATGCTGCAGATGGAGGCCTGGCTGCAGCGCCAGAACGCGACCGACATCTATCTAGTACTGGCAGACGAGGGCAAGCGCGCCGAGGCGCTGCGGGCGGTCACCCTGCTGCGGGCCGCGGGGCTTTCCTGCGATTTGCCGCTGGCTCCGGCGAAGGTCAACAAACAGTTCCAGCGCGCCGACCAGGCGGGCGCGCGCTTTGCCCTGGTCATCGGCAGCGAGTATCCGGCGGTGACCCTGAAGGTTCTCGCGTCGCGCACCGAGGAGGCCGGCCATGCCGAGAACCTCGTCCTCTGGCTAACCGACCGGATCCAACAACCAGACGGCCCGCTGCTTGCCTGAGCGGCCAACATTCACTAACTCATTTCCACTCCCATGCGCTCCCACCATTGCAACGAACTCCGCACGTCCCATGTGGGCGAGACTGTCACCCTCATCGGCTGGGTGCAGTCGGCGCGCGACCACGGTGGGGTGATCTTCATCGACCTGCGTGACCGCCAAGGCATCACCCAGTGCGTCTTCCGCCCCGAGGAAAACGCTGCCATCGCGGAGCTCTCCCACAGCTTGCGCGAGGAGGACGTCGTCCAGGTCAGCGGCCGGGTTGCGGCGCGGCTTGAGGGGACGGTCAACGACAAGATTGAATCAGGCGCCATCGAGATTGTCGCCACCACACTGGTGATCGTCAACAAGGCCGACGTGCTGCCGTTCCAACTGGACAAGGAGCTCTCCAATGAAGACCTGCGGATGAAGTACCGCTACCTGGACATCCGCCGGCCGCGGATGACACGCAACCTGCGCACCCGCCACCGGGTGACCAAGGCGGCGCGCGACTTCCTCGACGAACAAGGATACTGTGAGATCGAGACCCCGATCCTGTCAAAATCCACGCCGGAGGGTGCGCGCGACTTCCTGGTCCCTTCCCGGCTCCAGCCAGGCTCGTTCTACGCCCTGCCCCAGGCTCCCCAACAGTACAAGCAGCTGCTCATGGTTGGCGGCATTGAAAAGTATTTCCAGGTCGCCAAGTGCTTCCGCGACGAGGACCTGCGCGCCGACCGCCAACCTGAGTTCACCCAGATCGACATTGAAGCGTCATTCGTCGAACAGGACGACATCCTCGGGCTGGTCGAGGGCTTGTTAGGCCGGATCTTCCTTGAGGCGCGCGCGGTGCATATTCCCAACAGTTTTGACCGGATGACGTGGCGTGACGCGATGAACCGCTATGGCTCGGACAAGCCGGACCGGCGTTTCAGCATGGAGCTAACTGATCTGGCGGAGGTGTTTGCCAGCTCAAGCTTCAAGGTATTTTCCGGCGCGCTGGCCAGCGGCGGCACGGTCAAGGCGATCAACGCGAAGGGGTTTTCCAACATCACCACCGGCCAGGTCGAGGCGCTCACCCAGGTGGCCATGCAGGCCGGGGCGAAGGGGCTGGCCTACATCCAGGTGCGCGGCGAGACGCTCGACACATGGCGCTCGCCGATCACGAAGTTCCTCAGCCCCGAGGAGATCGCCGCGATGAGCACGACGCTTAACATTGAGACGGGCGACCTGATTCTTTTCGCCGCCGGACCATGGCAGCAAGCTTGTGAGATCCTTGGCCGGGTGCGCCTGGCGTGCGCGGACTACCAGAACCTGCTAGAGGGCAACGAGGAGCTCAATTTCCTGTGGGTGACGGAGTTTCCGCTGCTTGCCTATGACGAGGAGGAGGGGCGCTATGCCGCGGTGCACCACCCGTTCACCCGTCCGGTGAAGGAGGACGAGGAGAAACTCATGCGGGGCGAGCTGTCTAACGACCTGCGCGCGCTGGCCTACGACGTGGTCCTCAACGGCCATGAACTGGGCGGCGGCTCGATCCGGATTCACGAGGCTCCGCTGCAGTCGGCAACCTTCAAGGCCCTGGGGATTTCCGAGGAACAGGCCGCCGAGGAGTTCGGCCACATCCTTGACGCCTTCCGCTTTGGCGCCCCGCCCCACGGCGGGCTGGCCATCGGGCTGGACCGCCTGGTGATGCTCATCTGCGGCGAGCAGAGCATCCGGGAGGTCATGGCATTCCCGAAGAACAACAAAGGCAACGACTTGATGAGCCAGTCGCCGGCCGAGGTCGATCCAAAGCAGCTGCGAGACCTGCGCCTGCAGACGACCGCCAAAAAGGCCGCCGTGGAGGCGTGAAACGCAAAACACTTGCGTTAAGACGCGGTTGGCCTAGGTTTCCGCCATGCGTGCGCTTGCCTACTCCCTGCTGCTGTGGCTGCTGATGGCCGCCGCGCTGCGGGCGGAACTGAAGGTGGCGGCGCTGCACCCGCTTCTAGCAGACCTGGCCCAACAGGTAGGGCGCGAGCGCGTGGCGGTTGTCGACCTGCTAGGGCCGAGCGGCAATCCGCACTCGTTTGAGCCATCGCCTAGTGACCTGCGGCGCGCGGCGGACGCCAAGATCTTTCTGGCCTGTGGGATGGGCCTTGAATCCTACCTTCCGGGGCTGCGTGACGCCACGGCTGGCAAGGCGGCATTCGTTGTGATAGGTGACGGGCTGCCCTCGCTTGCCGGAGCGTGTGACCATGGCCCAGCGGGTGATGCGGGTGGCAGCCACCAGCACGGGGCAGATCCGCACTGGTGGCACTCGCCGGATGCCTTCCGCCGCGCCGCGAGCATTGTTGCTGAGGCATTTGCCGCGGCCGATCCGGAGCATGCCGCCAGCTACCGGGCGAATGCCGAGGACTACCGCGAGCGGCTAGGCGAACTGGAGCGCTGGGCGCGGCGCGAGTTGGCCAAGGTGCCCGCCGAGCAGCGGTATCTAGCGACCACGCACGATGCGTTTGGCTACTTTTGCAGAGACTTTGGCTTCACCGCGGTGGCGCTGCAGGGGCTCAACCGGGAACAATCGGCCTCCCCCGCCAAGTTGGCCAAGACCATTGAGATCATCCGGGCGAGGAAGCTGCGGGCGATTTTCCCGGAACAGGAAGCCAACCCGAAGGTGCTGGAATCGGTCGTCGCGGACACCGGCGTGCGGCTGGGCGAGCCACTGAGCGCTGATGGAGTTAAGGCTGGAAGTTATGAGGCGATGCTGCGCGGCAACGTCGAGCGGATCGTCAACGCGCTGGCGCGCTAGCGTGCGGCGCTGGCGTGCGGCGCTGGCGTCACTTCCTCCGCAACTTCCTTGTCCTACCGGGGTTTTTCTGCCATTAGCATGAACCTCGACCCCATCTCATCGTCGTTTGTGCCGCCACCCCGCATGCCTGCTGCCGTCTCCGAGCCCATCGACGAAGATGCCATCGACGTCGCGCTCATGGCGCGCGCGGCGACGGGCGAGCACGCCGCCTTCGAGCAGCTCATCGAGCGCCACCAGAACGCGGTTGTTGGGACGGTGGCAAAGATGTTGGGCAACCCGTCGGACGCCCAGGACATCGCCCAACAGGTCTTCCTGCGGCTGTGGAAGAGCGCCAAGCGCTATCAGCCGACGGCAAAGTTCACGACCTATCTGTTTACGATCACCCGCAACCTGGTGTTCAACGAAAGCCGGCGGCGCAGCCGGCGCAAGGAGGTCTCCTCCGACGAGCGCGCCGAGGACTCGCACAACGAGTTGGAGGATATCGGCAATTCCCGGCCCGACAGCAACCTGCTGCAAAGCGAGCTGCAGGCCGCCGTGGACAGGGCGATTGGCGAGCTGCCGGAAAACCAGCGCCTGGCCGTGGTTCTGCGCCGGTATGAGAACATGCCGTACGAGGAGATTGCTGAGGTTCTTGGGCTTAGCGTTTCCGCCGTGAAGAGCCAGCTATTCCGCGCCCGCGGCACGCTGCGCGACTCGCTGATGAAATATCTCGACGCCTGAGGGTGCCCGGGAGGCAGATTGGAGTGAATTTCCGCCACGCCGCCAAGTTTGATCCCGCCGCGCATGCTTCGCGTGAAGATCCTCATCGTTCTGTTTATTCTCGGCTGGAGCGCCCTTGGCACCGGAGTGATCTGGAACTTCCAGAAGCTCTTCGGCCCCAGCCCGGATGATCCGTCCGAGACGCCCGGCGCGCGCTCGTTCAACCTGCCCACCCTGTTAGGCGTGTGGGTCGGTGGCTACGGCCTGGCGCTTTACTTCCTACTGCGCTGAGGTATTTTCGCCAGCAGAGTCATGCAGCCGACTTGATCGCATGCACAGGTGACCATCAGGCGTGTGGAGGCAGCATGGCTGACGAAGGCGCGCGAGGAGGCGGCGCGGCGGGAGGTGTCGCTCAACCAAGTACTGTTGGAAGCGCGGCGGCGTGGACTCGGGACTGACGTTGAACCGGTGCGCAAGAGCAACCTCGATAGGTACGCGGGGGACTCTGACTTCGGGCCGGAGTGGGAGGAGTTTCTTGAGAACGATCTCAAGCAGGTAGCGCCAGGCGTTACTTCTTGGCTTTGTTCATCGCCTGGCTGAACCAGTCGTTGCCGCCGCCTTGGTTGTTGCGCGGATCGCGCTGCGGCGGACGGGGCTGCTGTTGGGGTCGCGGGTTAGAGTCATTGCCGGGGGCTTTGCGTCCTCCGTCAAAGTCCGGGTTGGACTTCATCGACAGCCCAATGCGCTGGCGTGGCAGGTCCACTTCCATGACCGTGACGCTGACGACTTGGCCGACCTTGACGACCTCGCTCGCGTCTTTGACGAAATGGTCGGCCAACTGGCTCACATGAACCAGTCCATCCTGATGGACGCCGACGTCAACGAAGGCGCCAAAGGCGGTCACGTTGGTCACCCGGCCGGGGAGTTTCATGCCCACGGCAAGGTCGGCGGGCTTGGCCACGCCGGCGGCGAACTCGAAGAGCTCAAAGCCCTTGCGCGGGTCGCGGCCGGGCCGTGCCAGCTCCTCGAGGATGTCGCGCAGGGTCGGCAAGCCGACCTCGGCGTCGACGTAGCGGGCAAGGTCGATTTTCGCGCGCAGGGCAGAATCAGCAATCAGGTTGGCAACCTTGAAGCCAAGATCCGCGGCCATGCGCTCAACCAGCGCGTAGCGTTCCGGGTGAACGGCGCTGGCATCCAACACGTGGGCACCGTCCCGCACGCGGAGGAATCCGGCTGCCTGTTCGAAAGCCTTGTCGCCGAGGCGGGGGACGTCGCGCAGCTGGCGGCGGGAGGTGAAGGCACCGTTGGCGTTGCGCCAGGCGACGATGTTTTCCGCCAGGGTGCGGTTGAGGCCGGAAACATAACTTAACAGCTCCTTGCTGGCGGTATTGACCTCGACGCCCACGGCGTTCACGCAGCTAACAACCACGTCATCCAGCCCGGCCTTGAGCAGCCGCTGGTCGACGTCGTGCTGGTATTGGCCGACGCCGATGGACTTCGGGTCGATTTTGACCAACTCGGCAAGCGGGTCCATCAAGCGGCGGCCGATGCTGATGGCCCCGCGGACGGTCACATCCTGGTCGGGGAACTCCTCGCGGGCAACGGCTGAGGCCGAGTAGATCGAGGCACCACTCTCGTTGACCATGACCAGCGGAATCGATTTCGGCAGGCCAAGCTTGGCGATGAAGGCCTCGGTCTCGCGGCTGGCGGTGCCGTTGCCGATGGCAATGACCTCGACGCCAAACTTACCTACCAGCGAGATGACCTCGCGCGCGGAGTCCAACAGTTGTTGGGCCGAGCCTATCACGAAGACCACGGTGTGATGGAGCAGCTTGCCCTGGGCATCCAACACGACTGTCTTGCAGCCGGTGCGGAATCCCGGGTCGAGGGTGAGGACGCGCTTCTGGCCTAACGGCGAGGCCAACAACAGCTCGCGCAGGTTGTCGGCGAAGACGCGGATGGCGGTCTCGTCGGCGGCCTTCTTGGTGGCCAAGCGCATTTCGGTCTCCATTGATGGCAGCAGCAGGCGCTTGCAGCCGTCCTCGGCGGCCAGGCGGACCTGCTCGGCGGCGGCGGAGCTGCCGGTGACCCAGCGCGGGACGGCCACGGCGGTGGCGCGCTCCAAGGGCACGTTGACCCGCATGAAAAGGACGCCCTCCTTTTCGCCGCGGCGGATGGCCAGCAGGCGGTGGGACGGGATGCTCTTGAGCGGCTCGCTCCACTCGAAATAGTCGCGGAACTTGGCCGCCTCGGCACTCTCCTCCTTGCCGTACATCACCTTGGAGGAAACCACCGCCTCGTTCAGATAGATGTCGCGCACCTTGGCGCGCAGCTCGGCGTCCTCGGCGACCAGTTCGGCAATGATGTCGCGCGCGCCGGCCAGGGCGGCAGCCACGTCGGCAACCTCCTTCTCCGGGTCGACAAAGCTAGCAGCTTCTAGCAGCGGGTCGGCACCAGGCGCCCGCTGCCGGTCTAGCAGCCAGAGGGCCAGCGGCTCAAGCCCGCGCTCGCGCGCCTGGGTGGCGCGCGTCAGGCGCTTGGGCCGGTAGGGTGCGAAGAGGTCCTCCAAGGCCGTCAGAGTTGCCGCCGCCGCGATTTTGCCGCGCAGTTCGGCGCTGAGCAGGCTTCGTTCCTCAAGGGATTTGAGAATGGCGCTGCGGCGAGAGTCGAGCTCGGCGAGCTGGAGCATGCGGTCGCGGATGGTGGCCACCTGGACCTCGTCAAGCGACCCGGTGGCCTCCTTGCGGTAGCGGGAAATGAAGGGAACGGTAGCGCCCTCGCCTAACAACTTGGCGGTGGCCGCCACGGAGCGGGCGTTGATGCCGGTCTCCCGGGCGATGAGGTCAAGGTGGTTGGCAAGGAGGGAATCCGCAGGGGCGCTCATGAGCGGGAAGGTGTAGTCCGGGAGCGCGCGCTTGGCAACCGCCCGCGGAAGGATGGGGTGAAAATCCAGTTGAAACAGGAGCCGCCCGGTGGAATGGTTCAAACGAGCGCAAAACCTCACCCCCCCATGGAAACCAAAACCGCATCGAAAGTTGAAGCCTGTGGCAAGTGCCGCTACTGGGAACTTAAGGAATCCGCCACCGGTGAGTGCCACCGCTACTCGCCCCAGACCGTGGCCTTCAGCGTGGATGATGAGACCCACTTCACCACCGTTTTCCCCGAGACCACCGCCGAGGAGTGGTGCGGCGAATTCTTCCCTCGCGCCATCGATTGAGCGCTTGGTTCAAGCCGCTTTACCGCCAATGAGGCGCTGAGAAACGTGCGCTGATCCTTTAGACGCCGCGCCTGGAAGGTCCGGAACCCGCTCGCGCACTGCTCGCAGGCTTGTACAAAGCGGATTGCATCGACCCAGCGAATCCTGGTTTTTGTTGGACGATGCGGCTTGCTATTGCGACTGAATCGCAATAGTTTGCCGGACGTGAACCCACTGCCCGGTCAACCGTCTACTGAGCTGTCCCCTTCCCGCGCGGCGGAGCTTGATGTCTGCCTTAAGCCGTTGTTTGCGGGGTTTCCCGCGGCGGCTGACAGTTTGCTGGATTTGCGCGCGGCATGGCTTGAGGGACGGCAGCCGGGGGCGTGCGTGCGGATGTATTTTTTGCTGCGGGCGCGGGTGCCGGCATGGCGCGGCGAGGAGCTGCGGCCGTTGTTGGAATTGTTGGAGCAGCGCATCCGCCTGTGGATTGTCATCCGCGAGAGCGAGCAGCGGCGCAGTGACTGCCTCGGGCTGGCGCGAGCGGAGTCGTTAGAGGACTACTGCCAGATGGTGATGCGCGAGGCCGCCAGGAGAGCGTCCGGGGCATCGCGGCTGGACTTGTCGTTTGCCTGGGCGGCGTAGCGGCGGAGCGGCGCGGCCGGTGCCCTCGAGCCCAGCGCCCGGCCCGCCCCTAGCGGAGCCACCTAACTGATCCCAGCCGCTAGCGCTAACGCTAACGCTAACGCGGCATTTCAATTACCGCGTACGCGTTGTGGTTGTGGATCGACTCGTAGTTTTCCGCCTCGACTCGGTACCAAGTGATATTCTCCTGGGCTTCCGAGCGAGCGGCGATGTTGCGCACGAGGTCCTCGACGAAGACGGGATTGTCGTAGGCACGCTCGGTGACGGCCTTTTCGTCCGGGCGTTTGAGCAGGCTGTAGAGTTCGCAGCTCGCCGAGCGTTCCACTAGGCGGATGAGGTCCTCGATCCAGATCGGTTCTTTGGAGCGCACCGAATAGGTCACTGTGCCGCGCTGGTTGTGCGCGCCGTAGCTGCTGATTGCCTTCGAGCACGGGCAGAGGGTGGCGACGGGCACCATAACGGTTAGCACGAAGTCCACCGGGCCGTCCTTTTCGGCCTCGACCTCGAAGCGGACCTCATAGTCTAGCAGTCCGTGCTTGCCGGTGACCGGGGCTGCCTTGCTCATGAAGAAGGTGAACTGGAACTCGACATGGGCGCGGCGGGCATCGAGGCGCTCCAAGAGTTCGGAGGGCAGGGCAGCCATGGAGCGGACATCCAGGACTTGGCCGTGGGAGTTGAGCACCTCGACAAAGCGGCTCATGTGGGTGCCCTTGTAGTGGTGGGGCAGGTCGACGGCCAGGGCGGCGGTGGCCACCGTGCCTTGGATGCGGCCGTCCTTGTCCCTAACTTCCACGGGGAAGCGCAGACTTTTGACCCCGACGCGGTTGATGGCGATGTTGCGCTGGTCGGGTTCGTTCTGGGTGTCTTTGAGTTCCTGAATGGCCATGGGCGTGGACAGATTAGCCAGAGTGGCTAGGGGCGGTTAGCCGGAGTGGCTTGGGGCGGGGAAAGAAAAAGAGCCTGTCCGCGAGACGGACAAGCTCCTTGGAAAACGTTGTTCGAAAGCAGGCCTGGCCTACTTCATCAAGTTCACGGCGCGGGCGCAGCGAATTGAACGGGTCAACTTGCGGTGCAGCTTGGCCGAAACACCGGTCACCCGGCGTGGCAAAATCTTGCCGGTTTCGGAGGTGAACTTGCTGAGCAGGTCGGTGTTCTTGAAATTCACTTCGCCCATCGGGATGTCGTGCCGGCGACGCGTCATCTGACGGTTCGCCTTGCGGAAGTTGATGCGGCGTTGTTCGGTCTTCGGTTCAGTCATGGTGATGGAAGTGGGCAGCTGTTAGCGAAGCTCGCGATGCAGGGTGCGGCGGTTGAGGAAGGGATTGAATTTCACCTTCTCCAAGCGACCCGGCGTGCGCAGGCTCTTCTTGTTGCGGGTCGAGACGTAGCGGGACGTCGGTTTGCCTTCAGCTTTCGCTTCAGTGCACTCGAGAATAATAATGTCGCGTGGCATGGTCCAAGTGGGTCCGAATCGGGGGCGCGAAACTAAGTTAATCCTCGTCGTCGTCAAGCGAAACTGACTCATTTTCGTCAGTTTCGTAGAATCCGCCGCCAAAGCCGACTTCATTGGCCGGGCGGAAGCGTCGGTTGCCGTGCTCTTTTTCCCAATCCGCCTGGCATTCGACGGTCAGGCGGGCAAAGGGAATAGCTTCCAGGCGGGCTTGGGGGATTTTCTTGCCGGAGATCTCGCAGACGCCGTAGAGGCCCTTGTCGACGCGGCGCAGCGCCTGGGCGATCTCGTAAAGCGCATCCTGCTCCTTGGCCAGCACGCTCAAGGCGAAATCACGGTCGTAGGCGTCGCTGCCCGCGTCGCCCTGGTGCATGCCGCTGCCGGAGGCCTCGCTGCCCGATGGGGCGTTGCGCAGGGTGTCGCGGGTGACGCCCACCAGAGCGTCGGTTAGCTCGTCGCGCAGGTCCAGCAGGCGCTGCTTTTGTTTGATAACAAAGGTTGTTAGCTTGAGGGTCGGCTTGCCGGCGCTGCCGTCGAGGTGCGGCACGGGCGCGGCGGCGAGGACATCCTGCTTGGCGGCGGCGGGCTTGGCGGGCTTGCTTGAAGCGCTGGTGCTGAGCGGCTTGTCCTTGTCGGCAGGCATCGGTGCAGCAGCCTTTTTGGCGGGCGACTTGGAGGCGGGGGCGTTGGCGGATTTGTTCGCAGGAGACTTTTTGCTGGCCATGATGGTGGGGAAAACTCGATTTCTTGGGACAAGTTAGGTTTCGCGCCGGAGTGGCGGGATTTGCCTCACAGCCGAAGAAATTGGCGCGCACGCATACCGCCGGGATGGATTGGCTGCAAGGTCTAAATTAAAGGTGGATGGGATTCGGTGGGAATGAGTGGTGGGTGTTTGCGGGGCTTGAAATCCCTATCCGGTTCCCTAACGTGGCCACCGCCCATGCAGTTCAATGCCATTATTGAAGCGCTTTTGATCGCCTCCGAGGAGCCGCTTCCACTTGAGGAGCTCGCGCGGCTGGTGCGTGCGCGGGTGGCGGAGGCGGATGACGCGGTGCTCAAGGCGCGTGAAGACGGGAATTTGACCGCCACGCTTGGCGAGGATCTCGCGGCGATGGCCGCGGTGGATGCGGCGGCGGTGGCCGTGGCGATTGGCGAGCTCAACGCGAACTATACGGAGAGCGGGCGGGCGTTTGCGGTGCTGGAGCGTGCCAAGGGGTGGAAGATTTTCACGCGGCTGGAGTTCGGGGAGTTTGTGCGGCAGCTCTTTCCCGGGCGCAAGCCGGAGCGGCTCAGCGGCCCGGCGATGGAGACGCTGGCGATTATTGCTTACCGTCAGCCGATAACCAAGGCGGCGATGGAGGCCGTGCGGGGCGTTTCCTGCGATGGGATGGTCCAGAAGCTACTGGACCGGGAGCTCATCCGGATCGGCGGGCGGGCGGATCTGCCCGGGCGGCCGCTCTTATATGAGACGACGGATGTGTTTTTTGAACACTTCGGCATCCGCAGCGTCGATGATCTTCCCAACGCTGCGGAACTGCGCAAGGTCAAGCTGCCCGAGCCACCCGCCGAAAAGCCTGCCGCCGGAGCTCCGGCGCCAGCAGCCACTCCGGAATTTCCCGACTTCGCCGCCGCCACCCCGGCGGATGATTCCTCTAACTCCTGACCGTCCCCAACTTTCAAACTGTGAACCTCGACGACATCCGCCAGCAAATCGACACGATCGACCACGACCTGCTAGAGCTGCTTTCGCGCCGGGCGGACCTGGTGCACGAGGTGGGAGCGGTGAAGAAGCGAGACGGGCTGCAGATTTATGCGCCTGAGCGTGAGGAGGCGTTGTTGCGGCGGCTGGTATCGATGAATGCCGGGCGGCTGCCGGAGAAGTCCATCAGGGCGATCTATCGGGAGATCATGTCCGCGGCGCTGGCGCTGGAGGACGACCTGCAGATTGCCTATCTGGGGCCTGAGGGGACGTGGACCCACCAGGCGGCGATCAAGAAGTTTGGCCACAGTGTGGCGTACTCGTCGCAGGCGAATTTTGCCGAGGTGTTTGACCAGGTAGCGCGGCGCAAGGCGGACTACGGGGTGGTGCCGATAGAGAACTCGACGGAAGGGGCGGTGTCGCACACGCTGGATTTGTTTGTTGAATCGCCGTTGCGGATCTGCGCGCAGATCCTCATGCGGATTGAGAACGGGCTGATGGCGGCCATTCCGCGCGAGAAGATCCGCACGCTCTACTCCCACCCGCAGGTCTTTGGTCAGTGCCGGAACTGGATCTTGCGCAACTTTCCCGAGGCCGACCAGGTGGAGGTGTCCTCCACGACGAAAGCCGCCGCACTGGCCCGCGAATATGCCTCGCAGGGGGCCGCTGCGCTTGGCGGTGCGCTGGCCGCGGAGCTCAACGGGCTGACAATGTTAGAGGCCTCGATCCAGGACCGGGCAACCAACACGACGCGGTTTTTGGTTATTGGCGAGAAGACCTGTCCGCCCACCGGCAACGACCGGACCTCGATTCTGTTCTCCGTCCACGACCGGCCGGGCTCGCTGGTCAATGCGCTGCGGGCGTTTGACGCGTTCAACATCAACATGTCGAAGATCGAATCCCGGCCGTCCAAGCAGAAGGACTGGGAGTATATTTTCTACGTCGACCTGGCCGGCCACTGCGAGGACATGGCCGTGGCCGACGCCTTGGGCGAGTTGGAAAAACACTGCTCGCTGGTCAAGCTGCTGGGGTCCTATCCGGACGCGTCTGAGCATCCTAGCAGCTAGGTGCGGCATCGCGTCGCATGGGCGGGGAGTTGGGTGCCTGGAAATTTCGTGCCCGTTCTTGCCATTTCCCGGATCACTGTCACTTTTCCCAAGCTTTACGGAACCCATGGAAACCCCATCGCGCTTAACCCTCATGCCCGCTTCGCCACACGTGTGTGGCAGGCCAATTGGTGACCTTTGGTGATGACCGTTCGGCGGCCGCCTCTCCCCTCCGTAAGAGAGCACGGCCTCTGCAAGCACTGCGACCGCCGCACCGTCATTACCCCCCCAGAAAAAACGGCGACCCTGTTAGCAGGGCCGCCGTTTTTTAGTTTTCACTTCAGAGCCTTGAGCGCCTTGAGCGCCTTGGAGGTTGCTCTTGGCGCTTTCAGGTTAGGATCCCGCGTGCGCTCAGGCGGCGGGCGTAAAGGATGATGCCGATTAAGAGCGCCCAGCCGAAGAGGGTGCCAATTGCCCGCGGCGGGTCCAAGGCGGCAATGACGTGGGTGGTCAGCGTCTGATAGACGGTCATCGCAACGTTGCCGTACAACGCGAGAGTGAGCCAAAAAACTGCCCGCCGGCGCAAACGCCATAGCAACACCACTCCGAAGACATTCGCAACGCCGACTGCCAGGGATGCCAAGCGCTCCAGCAAGCTCAGCGAGGAAAGATACTCCCGCATCTCAGGCGTCAGCTGCGCCTTGCCGGTGTAAATCAGAAAGTACCCGAGCAGCGACCAAGCCACCGACAAGGCCGTCCATCCGACAATCACCCACACCCCCACCGGCCGCAACCTCCCCGAGCTCTCTAACACCGCCATGCCCGGTTCTAACCAACCGGTGTCAGCCCAACAACTTGAAAGCTGAGGTCGGCTGGCCCGGGTAGGGCTGGGGCTCCGGCCGCACTGCGCTGGATGGGCATTGTTAGGCGCGAAGCTCTTTCCAATGTCCCCCCGGCACGGATCCCGCGCGGCGATTGACCGGGGTGACCGGGGTGACCGGGGTGACCGGGTGACGCGAAGGCTGGACCAAACCACCACCGCCGACAAGTGCCGACCAAGCGCCGGCGATCCGTGCCGAACTCACAGAGCCGCAAGCGCCACCGGCTGGACCTGGGGGCGGTGGCTGGCGGTGATTGACCTTTAAGGCACGCAAAATGCTGTTGCGCTGGGGAAGCGGGTTTCCTAGGTTGTCGGCCATCCTTCTCAGAACCTCGAATCGTATGAAATTCCGCCATTTGCTTCCCATCGTTGCCAGCCTCTTGAGCGTCTTGACCATGTCGGGCTGCAAGTCGGGCAGTTCGGACACGATCAAGGTGGGTGAGTTTGCTTCGCTGACGGGCAAGGAGGCGACTTTTGGGACGTCCTCGCATGAAGGAACGCTCTTGGCCATCGAGGAGGCCAATGCGGCCGGCGGGGTGCTCGGCAAGCAGCTTGAACTGCTCACCGAAGACGACCAGACCAAGGCGGGCGAGCCGGCCAACGCAGTCAACAAGCTCATTTCCAAGGACGGCGTGGTGGCGATTTTGGGGGAGGTGGCGTCGAGCCGTTCGCTGGAAGCCGCACCGATCTGCCAGCAGAACAAGATTCCGATGATTTCCCCGGCGTCGACCAACCCATCAGTGACCAAGGAGGGCGACTACATTTTTCGCGTTTGCTTTACCGATACGTTCCAGGGCGGCGCGCTGGCCAACTTTGCCAGCGGGACATTGAAGGCCAAGAAGGTGGCTATTCTCACCGACGTGAAAAGCGACTACAGCAAGGGCCTGGCGAAAAATTTCAAGGAGAAGTTTGTCGCCAGCGGCGGGGTGATCGGCGCGGAACTCGACTTCAACGGTGGAGACAAGGACTTCAAGGGCCAGCTGACCGCCATCAAGGGTGACGCGCCGGACGCGATTTTCCTCCCTGGTTATTATAATGATGTGGCCCTCATCTGCATCCAGGCCAAGCAACTGGGCATGAACACCCCGATCTTTGGCGGCGACGGCTGGGAAAGCGAGAGCCTGCTGACCATCGGCAAGGACGCCATGGAAGGCCATTATTTCTCAACCCATTGCTCGCCTGACCAAGGGACTCCGGAAATGAACAGCTTTGTGGCGGCCTACAAGAAGCGCTTCAACGGCAAAAGCCCGGACGCGATGGCCGTACTGGGCTACGATTCCGCCAAGGTGCTCGTCGATGCAATCAAGCGTGCCGGCACCACCGAGTCCGCCGCGCTGCGCGACGCGATCGCCGCCACCAAGGACTTCGCCGGAGCCAGCGGCGTGATCACCCTGAACGCCGACCGCGACGCTGTGAAGGCCTTGGTCTTCATCCAGATCAAGGACGGCAAGTTCACCTACAACGCCACGGTCAACCCGTAAGGCGCTCGCGCGGGCAAGCACCCCGCGCAGTTTCCCAGAACGCAGGGGCATGGATTGGCTTCAACAAATCATTAACGGCCTTGGGCTCGGGGCGATCTATGCGCTCATTGCCCTTGGTTACACGATGGTTTACGGGGTTTTGCGCTTCATCAACTTCGCCCACAGCGATGTGTTGATGCTCGGGGCCTTCACCGCGTTTTGGCTAGCGCCGCAGGTGGAGAGGCTGTTCGGGGCTCAGTCGGTGGTGGGCTGCATCATGATTTTTGTGGTAGCGGCGATGGTTTGCGCGTGCATCGGGATGTTCATTGAGCGCTTTGCCTACCGGCCGTTGCGCAACCGGCCGCGGCTCACAGTGCTGATCACGGCCATCGGGGTTTCCCTGTTCATCGAATATACCGCGCAAAACGAAAAAGTCATCGGTGCCGCGCCGCAGCCGTTCCCACAATTGCTGCCGCAAAAAGCCGTCCACATGGGCGAGTTGGTCGTTTCCAGCAATGACATCCTCACCGTGGCGGTCACCGCGGTGCTGCTGGTGGCGATGTGGTTGATTGTCCAAAAAACCCGGATCGGCACGGCAATGCGTGCGGTTTCCTTCAACCAGCAGGCGGCCCTGCTGATGGGCGTGCCGGTGAACCGGGTGATCTCGTTCACCTTTGGCCTTGGCTCGGCGCTCGCGGCGATCGCGGGGATTCTCTATTCGATGAAGGCTCCGGGGATTGATCCGCTGATGGGTGTCCAACCGGGCTTGCGGGCGTTTGTGGCCGCGGTCCTTGGGGGCATCGGCAACCTGCAGGGGGCGGTGCTTGGCGGCATCCTCATTGGCCTGCTTGAGGTGATCGCCGGCGGGATTCCCGGGCTGTCAAACTACCGGGACGCCATTGCGTTTGGCATCCTGATCCTGATTTTGATTCTGAAACCTGCCGGCCTGCTTGGCCGCTCCACCGTGGAGAAAGTCTGATGCATCAATTTTCCGGAGCAAAACGCTGGCTGCTGCTGGGCATCGCGCTGGCGATCCTCGCGTCGTATTTGTCGCCGCAGTTCAACCGCTATTATCTAGGGGTGGTCATTGATGTGGGGATTGCCATCATTTTGGCGACGAGCCTGAACCTGATCAATGGCCATACCGGCCAATTCAGCCTTGGCCACGCGGGGTTCATGGCGGTGGGCGGGTATTTCGCGGCGTGGATCTCGCTGAGCGTCGGGGCCACCGCCGATGCGTTCTGGTTTTTCCCGCTCGCCTTGCTGGCTGGCGGATTGCTGGCGGCGCTGGTTGGTTTGTTAGTTGGGATCCCCTCGCTGCGCCTGCGCGGCGACTATCTGGCGATCGTCACCCTTGGATTTGGGGAAATCATCCGCGTCATTGCCCAGAATACCGAGGCGATCGGCGCCGCCAGCGGGCTCAAGGGGATCCCGAAACTCACCAACCTCGGGTGGACCTTCGGCTTTGCCGCCATCACGATTTACGCGATTTCCACCCTGGTGAACTCAACCTACGGCCGCGCCTTCATTGCGGTGCGCGATGACGAAATCGCCGCGGAATCCAACGGCGTGAACACCACCCGCACCAAGGTGACCGCCTTTGTTACCGGCGCGTTTTTTGCCGGCATCGCAGGCGGCCTCTACGCCCACCACAAGCAGTTCCTCTCCCCGACCGGGTTTGACTGGATAAAATCCATCGACATTGTCGTCATGGTCATCCTCGGCGGCATGGGCCGCACGGTCGGGGTCATCGCCGCGGCCATCTTGCTCACGCTCATGCCCGAGTTCCTGCGCGACTTCGCCGAGTACCGCATGATCATCTACGCTGCATTAATTATTCTATTGATGCTCCTGCGTCCGGCCGGGCTGTTCTCCATCAACCTGAAACGCCGCAAAACGGCATGAGCGCGCCATTGTTGGAATTGGACAACGTCACCATCAAGTTCGGTGGCCTCACTGCGGTTTCGGAACTCACCCTGGCGGTTGGCGAGAATGAACTCGTCGGCCTGATCGGCCCGAACGGCGCGGGGAAAACCACCGCGTTCAACATGATCACCGGCGTCTATCGCCCGACCAGCGGCCGTATCCTCCTCTGCGGCAAGGACACGCTTGGAATCAAACCCAACCGCCTGGCCGCCCGCGGGATTGCCCGGACGTTCCAAAACATCCGCTTGTTTGGCTCGCTCAGCGTGTTGGACAACATCCGCGTGGCCGCCCGCCTGCACAACCCGCAGGGGTATTTCGGGGCCCTCTGGCGCGGCAAGGGGTGGAAAGCCGCCGAGGCCGAGACGGAAAAAAATGCCCTCGAACTCCTCGATATTTTCAACCTCGCCGACCAGCGCGACACCTTGGTCCTCTCGCTCCCCTACGGCGACCAGCGTCGGCTTGAGATTGTCCGCGCCCTGGCCACCCGCCCGAAACTCCTCCTCCTCGACGAGCCCGCCGCCGGCATGAACCCGGCGGAAAAGGACGCGCTGATGCGCCTCATCCGCTTTGTCAAAGAGCGTTACGAGCTCTCCGTCCTCCTCGTCGAACACGACATGAAGGTCGTCATGGGCATCTGCGAACGCATCGCCGTGCTCGAGCACGGCATCAAAATCGCCGAAGGCACGCCGAAGGAAATTCAAGGCAACCCGAAGGTCATCGAAGCCTATCTCGGCGCCGCCGCCATCTGAACCATGCTCACGGTTGAAAATCTCCACGTCAGCTACGGTGCCATCAAGGCCCTCCACGGCGTGAGCTTGAAGGTTCCGCGAGGATCCATCGTCACCCTCATCGGCGCCAATGGCGCGGGTAAATCGACCACCTTGCGCGCCCTCTCAGGATTGATCAAATCCACCGGCTCAATCCAATACGACGGCCAGGACATTTCCCGCCTGCCGGCCAACAAGATCGTCGCCCGCGGCCTGTGCCACGTTCCGGAAGGCCGCATGGTTTTTGCCAACCTCACCGTCCAGGAAAACCTCCGCATGGGCGCCTACCTCCAGCGCGACCGAAAATGGATCGCCGCCCAAACTGAATACGTCTTTTCCCTCTTCCCCCGCCTCAAGGAGCGCGCCAACCAGGCCGCCGGCACCCTCTCCGGCGGCGAGCAGCAAATGCTCGCCATCGCCCGCGCCCTCCTCAGCCGTCCTAAGTTCCTCATGCTTGACGAGCCGTCCCTCGGCATCGCCCCCCTGCTTGTGAAAGCCATCTTCGAGCGCATCGTGGAAATCAACCGCGAGCAAGGGCTCTCGATCCTCCTCGTCGAACAAAACGCCAACCTTGCCCTTGACGTTTCCTCCTACGCCTACGTCCTGGAAACCGGCAAAATCCTCCTCGAGGGCCCCTCCGCACAGCTCAAACTCGACCCCCAGGTCCAGGCCAGCTATTTGGGGGCTTAGGATGCTGTCCAATGGGTATTGGGTCGGTCTCGTGCCCCGAAAGAGCCCTGATCGTGAGTTTCAGGGGCGGACTCCCGGGCGGCTCAGCCCAAGGCGTCCTGATTTGACAGGCTCATGGTATGCGCATAACGCCGCACGACGGTTGCCTTTGATCCCGGGACGGTTGCGCGTTGGGAACGGTTGGCGCGGAAATGGGGGGGGGCCAAGTCTGAGGCTCTCCGGCGAGCGTTGGAGCGGGCGGAAAGCGAGCTGACGGTGGCAGAGCGGACAGCGGGTATGCCGAGCATGGAGGAGATTGCGGGGATGTCGCCGCGCGAGGCGCTTGGGCTGCGGGCCAATCCCACCGTCACTTCGGAACAAGGCGAGCGGTAGCGCAATGAACTGAGGGAAACCCGTGAGGACTTTGGCCGCAGATGATGATGATCCACCTTGATACGAATCTCTTGATTGCGCTCACCGATGCGGCAGATCCACATCGGGAAACTGCTCTTGGGCTCATGCAGCGTGGTGTCATTGCCGGGATCTCGGCGCTCGCATGGGGGAGTTTGAATGCGGGCCGGTCTCGCCCGAGGGAATCTCTCTGGTGCGGCGGCTTCTAGTGGGCGGGATTGTCCCCTTTGACCAATCCCATGCTCATGAGGCGGCCAGACTTTTCAGTGCGACCGGCCGTGCCCGCCGACTGAAGTTTGATTCGCTCATCGCAGCCACCGCGATCCTTTCCGGTGCCGAGCTTGCCACGGCCAATCCAGAGGATTTCCGCCCCTTCCTTGCCCATGGCTTGCGCTTGGCTTCCCTGTGTGCCTCGTGGGCTAGAAATGGGGACAATCCCGAATGGCGCTTAGTTAAGCGCTCCTTCGTTGTCCCTGTGGCCGCCACCCCGCGGGCCGGATGCCTCCCGGGACGTAGGAAGTTACTCCGCCTTCCACACCCGCGCGGGTTCGGGGGCTGAAAACTAAATGCTGCAGAGGATCAATCTTCCCCAGCCATCTGAAAATCCACAAAATCAAACCCCGGTGCCACCGTGCAACCCACCAGCGCATACTCGCCAAGCGGTCGCGCCGCCTGCCAATAGCCTGCCGGCACCACGCAAACCGGCCGTGCCCCGGCGATCCCGCTTGATAGAATCGCGGTTTCCGCCGCCCCCTCATCGACCTTCCAAGTCACTTCCAGCGGGTCGCCCTCATAGAAATGCCAGACCTCATCGGACCGCACCCGGTGCCACTGGCTCCGCTGCCCTGCTACCAGCAGGAAGTAGATGCTCGTCAATGCCGCCCGCATCCCGGCCCTGATCATCGCGCCGCTCTTCATGGCGGGCCAAATGACGGAGTTCGGCGTCATCACCCAGTCGACCATGGCATTTGCCACCTTGGTCGGCGCTTTCTCCCTGATCATCACCCAGTTCCAATCCATCTCCGCATTCACCGCCGTCGTCGCCCGGCTCCACACCCTCAACGAAGCCATCGACAAGGCCCAGGAAATCACCCCCTGCATGATGTCCGTTGAAGGCAAGCCGGACAAGGTGGTCTTTGCAGCGGTCACCCTGCATTCCGCAGACAAGTCACGCTTGCTCATTGCTAACCTCAACCTCGAGATCACCCGCGGATCGCGCTGGGTCGTTGTCGGCAAGGAGGATGCCCCAAAAGTGGCCCTCTTCCGCGCCACCGCCGGCGTCTGGGAGTGCGGCGGCGGCACCATCACCCGCCCAAGCCTCGACGACATCCTCTTCCTTCCCGAGCGACCCTATTTCCCACCCGGCACCCTGCGCGATGCCCTCCTGCGCATCGGCAGTGAGTCCGCCACCACCGATGAGCAGATCATGGCCGCACTCACCCGCCTCGGCATCGAGTCCGTCGTCGCCCACGCCCACGCCCACGGCCTGGACCGCGACCACGACTGGGATGACCTCCTCTCCATCGGCGAGCAACACCTCCTCTCCTTCACCCGCATTTACCTCGCCAAGCCCACCTTCGTCGTCCTCGACCGCCCCGGCAGCGCCCTGGGCGAAAAGGAAATCTCAATCATCCTCGAAATGCTTGCCGAACAGGGTACCGGCGTCCTCGTCCTCGCCAAAAATGGCGAAGCACACCTCCGCTACGACGGCGTCCTCCAGCTCAAACTAGGCGGTGCCTGGGAAGTCACCTCCACTGCCTTCGTCGAGAGCATCAGCGAGTCCTACGACCTGACTTGTTAGCAGAGAGGGGGCACGCACAGTCCCAAAGGCAATAGCCGCCCCAGATTGCCACCTTGCTGCGGCATCGCCGCAGCCGTGGACTGCTGTAGCTTGCTACCGCTGTGATGCTCGCAGCTTGCTGCGGCATGCAGGGGGGGAACTCCGCCCACTATCCTGCGCCCGTCCCCCCGCTCACCCGCGCAGCTGCGGAGGGAGCGTCCAGCGAGCGGGCGGAGCCTTTTCCCGCCAGCAAGCTGGACTGCCTACAGCGGTAGCTTTGCTACAGCAGTCCACGGACTCGGCCTGCGGCCGCGCCAAGCCGTCGGCTCGCGTGCATTTTTTGCGCTCACATCTTTCCACTTCGCACGACTCTAACCACACACCACCCGCACCGCGTGCTCGGCCCCGTCGTCCAACATCGCCCAGCGCGCGATTCCCTCCCGCACCTCCACGGCGTTCCCGTCAACAGTTAGACTGCTAACACCCTCAGCCTTGCCGGCGATGGCCACCTCGATTTGATAGCACGTGCGCCCCGAGGGCGTGCGCAAATCAATCGCAAAGCCCGGCCACTCATCCGGCACGCGCGGGTCGAGCACCAGCGTGTCGCCATTCTCCACCCGCAGCCCAAGAACCGACTCAACCGCCACGCGGAAAAGCCATCCCGCCGAGCCGGTGTACCACGTCCAACCGCCGCGACCAACATGCGGTGCCGCCCCGTAAATATCCGCCGCCACCACGTACGGCTCTACCTGATAGCGCGCGACCGCAGCCGCGTCCCGGGAGTGCCAAACCGGGCTGAGCCGCTGCAGCATCCGGGCCGCCTCGTCCCGGCGGCCAGCCTCCGCCATCGCGCGGACCACCCAACAGGCGGCGTGGGTGTACTGCCCGCCGTTCTCGCGCACGCCCGCCACGTAGCCCTTGATGTAGCCCGGGTCGTTTGGCGTATCGATGAACGGCGGATGCAGCAAGCGGATGATGTCATGCTCCGGGTCCACCAGCTCACGCTGCAGCGCATCAAGCGACTGTTCCGCACGCTCGGCACTCGCCGACTTGGAAATCACCGCCCACGCCTGCGCCAGCGCATCAATCCGGCACTCGCTGTCACTCCGCGTCCCCAGCGGCGTGCCATCATCATAGTAGGCACGGCGATACCACTGGCCGTCCCAGCCCGCCGCGTTCACCGCTTCTAACATGTCCGCCCGGTACTGCGCGTACCTCTCTGCCCGCTCCGCCTGTCCGCGCTGCGCGCACAGCGGAATCCACTTCTCAAGAATCGTGATGAGGAAAAAACCCATCCACACGCTCTCGCCGCGGCCTTGCCGGCCAATCCGGCTCATCCCGTCGTTCCAGTCGCCAATCCCCATCAGCGGCAGGCCATGCGCCCCTTTGGTTAGCGACTTGTCCAACGCCAGGCAGCAGTGCTCGTAAACGCTCGCCTCGCGCTTGGAGATCTTCGGCTGCATGTACTCCTCGTCCTCATCCCCGCCTAACAACGGCCCCTCGATGAACGGCAGCATCTCGTCGAGCACCCCGCCATCACCCGTCACCTCGACATAATGGTCAGTCAGGTACGGCAGCCATAACAGGTCGTCGGAAAACTTCGTCCGCATCCCGCGCCCCATCGGCGCCGGGTGCCACCAATGGGTCACGTCGCCTTCCGGGAATTGTTGGGCCGCGTGGAGCAAAATCTGCGCACGCATCAACTCCGGGTGCAGCGCCGCAAGCGCCCCGGAGTCCTGCAACTGGTCGCGGAACCCGAAGGCCCCGCCGGACTGGTAGAACGCGCTGCGGCCCCAGATCCGGCATGCTAGATTTTGGTAGAGCAACCAGCCGTTGACCATCACGTCAATCTCGGGAAGCGGCGTGCGGATCTGAACCCCGCCTAACATCCGCGCCCAGTGCTCGTCGGTTCCCGTTGCAGCCATCGCCCCGGGGGCACTGAACCGGGCGACAAGTGCCTCGGCCTTCTCCGCCTCCATTACCTCGCCAAGCCCAACAACGATCTCCACCTCCGCGCCAGCCGCCAGTTCGAAGCTGATCTTCCGCGAAAAACAAGCATCCCGGCCAAAACCGCCGCCATTTGACCACGCACCCGCCGAGGCCAATGCCGAGGGTGCTGCCATCCCGCCAGCTCCAACAAAGGCCGCTATCGAATGGTTGGAAACCGCGCCGCTGAGCTGCGCTCCATGCACCGCCACAAACGAGAAAACTTCTCCGCCGGCAAAATCACCCGCCCGCGGATTCACCGCATGTTGGACTCCATCGGCATCCGTCCACGCCAAAGTGGCATGGTGGCGGTCGGGCGTTGAACACAACATCAAGCGGTGGAAGGCCGCAAAACTCAACTGCCGCGCCGCACCGTGGTTCTTCAGCCGAATGGACACCAACTTGACTGGCTCGTCAGGCGGCACCAGAAACTCGACCACCTGCTCAATGTCAGAAACATTTGAAGAAAACCGGGTGCGCCCAAACCCATGCCGCACCACAAACGCACTCTCCGCCGGACACGGGCCCGGCAGCGGCGACCAAACCTTCCCGGACTCCTCGTCTCGCAAATAGAACGCCTCGCCGAACGGGTCGCTGACCGGATCGTTGGACCATGGTGTTAGCCGGTTTGCCTGGCTGTTGCGCGACCACGTGTACCCCGCCCCGCGCTCACTAACAATGCAGCCGAACTCCGGGTTGGCCAACACATTGACCCACGGCATCGGCGGCAAGGCCAGCCGCCCGTTCTCCAATGCCAATGGAATGACGTACCCACGCCCGTCCGCCGAAAACCCGCCGTGACCATTGAAGTGCTGCAGCACCTCGCCGGGATCCGCTGCCGCGCTTCCTGTTGGCCTGACAACTGACTCAGCCACTTCGCCGCGCGCCGCCGCCGCCGCCACCTCCTCACCCGCGATCAACTGTGCCGAGGCCAGCCACCACGTGTGCTCGTCCGCATCGAAACCCTCCGGATCCAGCAGCGTCACCCCCTCGGGCAGAAACTCCCTAACTGAGGGGTCCATCACATACAGCCGGACCCGCAGCCCAAGAGCACGCCAGAACGGCAGCGCTTTGATCAAATCCTGGGTTCCCTCCGCCGACCAGCCCGCCTGGGCAATCACCCGCAGCTCATCTCCTGCCAGCGGATAGCGATGCACCACCTCCGCTCCCGCCAGCGAGCCGGGAACCACCCGGTCATGCCGGCCCAACAGCATCTGCGCACCCAGCGCCTCGTAGCGCCGCGCCGTGGTCTCGTCCAACCCGTGCTCCTCGCGCCGGGCCCGCTCCGCCGACTCCGCCGCCTCCAACATCTTGGCGGCCGCGCCCTCCACCCGGCAGGCCGTCATCAAATCCAACACCGCAGCCTCATCCGTTGCCGCAGCAGTCAACAGCCAAAGTGTCACAGAGCTGTTAGCCGCGATGGTTAGCGGGGTCCGCCACGCCATGACCGGATCAAGCACATTGCCCGTCTCCCCGGAAAGCGCGCCGGCGCAATCCATCGCCGCCGGGTCCGCTGGCGTGCGCCCGCGGCCAAGGAAGCTTGCCCGGTTGGTCTCCCACGTGCAGCCAACCCCCTCGCCAACCAAAGCCTGCGCCATCCACGGCCAATTCTCGTTGCGCCCCCGCGGCCGCCGCCGCGCCAGCAACACCGGACAATCCCCGCCCGCAATTGATGTCTGCACAAACAGCTTTGAAAATGCCGGATGCCCCGCATCTCCCATCGGATGGTTCAGCGCCACTTCCGCGTACGTTGTTAGCTCAATCTGCCGCGCCCGCCCCGCGCTGTTAGTCACCGTGATCCGCCGGATCTCCACATCCACTCCCGGCGCGATCTCCGCCACCACCTCCACCGCCAGCCCCTCAGGCCTCCCGTTTCCCTCCTCGCTCACATAAACCACCGGCCCGCACCCCTCCGGTGCCCCCTCCAAAAACCGCGTCACCGCTACCCAGTCGTAAAACAACCCGCCCCGCCCATCCGCCGCCACACAGGCGCGCATCTTCCCGTTTGTTAGTATCCGCATGCTCCCCGTGCCTAACCACATTCCCACCCCACGGAAAGCCGCAAGGAGAGGCGACATCCTGTCGCCCAAGGAAAGGCGACATGTCGCCAGCCAAAGCAAGCCCGCTCAGAAAACCGCCTCAGCCAACGGTCCCTGCCACAGCGAAAACGTGTCAGCCAAAAGCATGCTCGGGTTCCTGCGGATGTAGCGCACCGACGCCGCGAAGTGTACCACATCGCGAATTAACCTATCGCGGTAGTTTTTTTGCCAGATGCTGCCATGGGCGATGTGCCGGGCGGAAACGCATTTCCAAGCTTGAACGAGTTTGTCGATCGGTTGGCGTGGGCTGAAGAGCAGATGGACGTGGTTAGGCATGATGACCCAAGCATGATGAACAACCTTCTCACCGTGAAAGCGCATCAAAGCATCCTCAAGGATTTGCCGGTTTCCAGAATCCTGCAGCAAACAGGAGCCTGCTCCCTGATCAAGCCAGTTTTCAAGTTTGGCGGTGAAGCGGCGGTGATAGGTGCGCAGGGTTTCTGGCGTCCATGGCTTCGGGTTGAGTGCAAGCCAGGCCCGACGTTGCTCCTGCCAGACATTAAGCTTGTTAGCCGACATTGAATCCCTCAGCCGGAAGGTGACAAACTGCATCGCCTCGCCTTGTTGCCAGTGGGGCAGGTCCCTGCCGTGCTTCTGTATCTCACCCTTCCGGATCAAGGAATTCCTCCATGGGAAAAAATAGACGCCTCTTCTCACTTTAAAAGAGGCCCCCCCCAAAAAAACATCCTGTCATCCGCGCTGCCCCGGCAGGGATTCTCGCCATAATCAATCCCTTCACCGCCTCAGGCGACAGGATGTCGACTCTCCTTGGGCGACAGGATGTCACCTCTCCACAAGATCTGCCCGCGCACCGGCAGTTCCGTGACCCTGACACGGCCGCCATCAATCTCAAGCGCGCGCCCTGATCCATCCATAGCCGCGAAGATCCGCGTGCCCGGCGGCAGCGGCGGGTCGATCAGAATGCCGCCTGCGGGCATGGCGATGCCTGCGCCAATGGAAAAATCCAACCGGTCCTCGCCAACCACCCGCAGGGCAAAGTCAAGCAGCCCAAAGCGGGTGATCAACCCGCTCACGCCAAACCCATCGTCCTCGGCAATCCACTTCCACGGCAAGCCCGCCGCCAGCACCAACGACGCGCTGGCCTCCCGCTCGCTTGCCACCATGGAGGCCAGCGCCAGCATGAACTCCGCGGCGATCCACGTGTGCGGCACATCCCCCAGATGCCCGGGCGCGCGAGGGTCTTGCCAGCTGATTTCCGGCCACTGGTTCCACTCGTGCGGCCGGCGGTCGCTCAGGAAAAACTCCAGCAGTTCGTTGGCATCCTCGCGCCGCCCCACCCGCACCATCGCTCCTATGATTCGGATCTCGTAGGCGGTGTAGTTCACCCACGGAACCTCGTGGCGATGCTTGGCGCGAAATCCTGTTAGATACGTGTCTAACATCCTCTGCAGCGGCCCGGCCGGCAGGTCGTCGGCAAAGTCCAACTGGGCAATCGCATTGGCGGTTGCGGTCGGATCGAAATCCGCCCACTCGACCGATCCGGGGATGTAATCGAGTCCTCGCTCGGTGATGACCTGGTCAAGGGACCGGCGCACGTCGCCAAGGAATGCGGCCGCTTCATTGCGCCAGCGGGTGGCTTCATCCACCAACCCAAGCGCCGCGGCCAGTTCCGCGGCGGCCTCCATCCCGCGCGCGCCCCAGAAATCATCCCAGTAGGAATGCACCGGGTGGGCCAGATAGCCTTCGTGGCTGGCGGACTCCGGCAGCAGGCCGAAGCGCGCCGAGAGCGCCGGTTCGGCATACTCGGGCGTTAGCCGCTGGGACCGCAGTTCCAACAGATAGTCCGCAGCCTTCCTAGCAGACGGCCACATCCCCTGCAGAAATCCCCGATCCCCACCGACGCGGAAAACCTCACAGATCCCCCAGATCCATTGGCCGTGGCTATCATGTTCTACCAGCCAGTCGATCCCGTCGCGGTCAACGACACAGGGGACAAACCCGTCGGCGCGCTGGAACTGGGCATACCAGTCGACAAACTCGCGCAGCACCTGCGGGCTGCCGGCCTTGGCCATGGCAGCGCCCATGATGACGCAGTCGCGCACCCAGGACCGGGTGTAGCGCCGCGGCCCCGGCTGGATGGCCGGCCCGTCGCGGTTGATGAGGATGTGGCTGGCCGCGGTGCGGAAACATTCAATGGCGCTCTTGGCGGCTGCCGGCACCCGCCACTCGACCGGCGCCAAAACATCCGCCCAGGCGGCCGCCGCCGGCGCCCACCCGTCTCCCGCGCCAAGCTCGCCGCCGGCGAAATAGCCCATCGCCAGCGTCACCTCGAAAACCTCGCCCGCCGCCACGTTCCAAACCAGCGCCGCGGAGGCCAGCCCGCAGGCATCATTCACCTCCGTGCGCGGCGGCACCTCGCCGTGCGCCAGAAATCCGACCACGCCACCCTCCTCGTAGCCGGCCGCACCGTGGGCATCGGCAGGTTTGTTGGAAACCACCCTGCGGCCATCCACGCCGAACCCGCCCGCGGAGCTAACAATCTGTTGGATCGGGCTGCGGCCGCCAAGGTTGCGGAACGCCTGCCACGGCGGCACCACCTGGAACGGCCGCACCGCCACCGCCAGCCGCGCGGCGGCGGTGCCCTTGTTTTCTATCCGATAGCTCGTGCGCAGCACCAGGTTCTCACCGCTGCCATCGACCCATGGCCGAATGGTTAGCTTCAGCTCGCCCGCCTCCCAAATGACGAATGGGAACGGCCTCCCCCCCGCGCCAAGGCCAAGCGAGAGCTGCGCATCGGCCCAAGTCACCAGATGCTTGCCATCAAGCAGGAAGGGCTCCAATGAAAACCCCGCCTCGTCGACCTCCACGAGCCCCTCCTCATTGACGAGCGCACGCCGGCCGCCTTGCGGGCTGCCGACAGGTGTCCAATACGATTGCTCGCGCTGCCAGTAGCGCGGAAACCACCCGCGCGGAAAATCCGCCGCCACGGCATGGATGAACTCGTTAGGAGTGTTAGAAAAAGCGTCCGACCGCAGCCGAAGGCCCGCGAGTCCGGCGGCCTCCGCGTTAGCAAAGCGCAGCCTGACATGGCGCGCATCCGCCCGCGGGGCGGCGATGTGGCAACGCTTCCCCAAGGCATACGACGCGCGGAAGATCTCCTCCCAGGTCTCCCCATCCTTGGAGATTTCCGCCAAGAATCCGCGGGGGAGCAGCGCATCGGGCCACTCGATGACCAGTCCGCCAAAGCGTACCACCCGGCCGAAATCCACCGCCCAATAAGGTGCCAGATCGCCGGCCTCCGCCTGCCAGCCCGCCGGACGGCTCGAATTGAAAACCGCCGCTGCCGAATGCTTCGGACTCGCACTTGAAGCGCTCACCCCGTGGGCCACGTGCACCGTCTCGTCGACCAGGGAAAAGTCGGCAAATGACACGTGGCCCGCGCCTCCCGGTCCCGCCGCAATCACCAGCTCAATGGCTCCCACCAAGGTCGGCTCACCGCCGCCCGCAGGCCCCCAGGCAAATGGCAGGTCGCGTTCGCAGATCCGCCACTCCGTCCACCCGACCGGCAACCCGCAGCACTGCCGCAGGTGGCGCCACGCGTTGGCCCCGCTTGGGTCGACAATTTTCAATTCAAAGTGGTTCTCCAACCCCGCCCCGCGCAGCCAAAACCGCATCGCAAAGGCCTCCGGCAGCAGCAGCGAAACCTCCCGGCGCATCACCACAAATCCACCGCCCCCATGGAAATCATAATCCAACCGCACCCCCAAACGCCCGTCTTCACCCTCAATCCCACTCAGCCGACCCTCCGCCTGACCCGGCGCCACCACCTGCCACGCCCCAAGGTCGTCAAAAATCTCCGCAAATGGTTCCTTCATCCTAATCATCAACCCCGCCTTCCCGGCCCCCTGATTCAGCAAGCCCACGCCACAAATGCAAACTCATTCCTGATAGATTCCGGCACTCCGACTGGAGCGGCGCTGCCGCCTAACGGCAAAAAAGGCGGTGCTGTGGTTAGAAACCCTTTGTCACCTCATCCACCACCTCCGACTTCTGTTGCTCGTCGAGGAATAGGCTGGTGTGGATGGCGGTGTCGAGGGATGCGCGGAGAATTTCGCCTAGAACCGAGACCAGCACGCTGAAGAACATGAACACGACCACCTGCACGGCCGCGGCAATGAAGGCGTAAAGGAGGAAAAGAACGGCCTCGCCTTGGGCCACCTGTGATGAGCCAAGGCAGCCGGCGAGGGCGGTCACCACGCCAAGACCCCATCCGATTCCAGCGAGCACTTTTGAAAACCCAAGGGCCGAGGCCCCAACCCGGTATGCCCGGCGGTAGCGCCTCAGCAAGCGCGCGGCGGGCGATGGATCCAGGGCCGCAGATTCCGGGCGATCAACCTTGCCCTCAACGAGTTCAAGTCCGCTCGGCCCTGCCATAAGCGTCCACCTGCGCCCCGCGCACTCAAGAAAGTCATAGGCCTCAAGGCATTCGATCCGGCGGAATTTCTCGAGACCCGCGTCGAGAGCATCGAGACTCTCCACCTCGAAGCTGCCGACCGGCGCGTTGCTGGGTTGAAACACAAATACTTTCATCGCTTGCTCAGTTCAAACCACTTGTCGAAGGAGCCGCGACTTCAGGCTCCCCACTCACACCGGCGCGAGGACCAGAACGGTGCGGGCGGGGGTGTAGATGGAGAACTCGTGGTGGCCTTCGGCGGCTTTCTGCGGCTGGTGAACGACGGCATGGTCAATCCGCCCAAAGCCGCCAAACTCGGTCGCCTCCGAATCGAGCACGACTTGGAACTTCCCGGTTTTTGGCGCGTAGAAGCGATAGTCGGCGATTGAGCGGTCGATGGAGAAATTGAACACAAAGATCAGCCCGCCGCGCTCGGCGCAGATGATCTTGTTGCCGGAATCCATGTTCAAAAGTTGGGCCGGCGGCGTGGCTTGCAGGTCATATCTAGCTGCCAGATGAATCATCGCCGCGTCAAAGTCGCCGAGAAAGCGGTACTTGAGGTCCGGATTGTCGACCAGCGACCACTGACGGCGGCAATACTTGTAGGACCAGCCGTTGCCCTCGCGCGGGAAGTCGAGCCACTCGGGGTGGCCAAACTCGTTGCCCATGAAGTTCAGGTAGCCTTCGCCGCCGACAACCAGAGTGATCAGCCGGATCATCTTGTGCAGGGCCACCCCGCGCTCAATCACCGGGTGCTTGTCGTCGCGCTGCATGTGCCAATACATCTCCTTGTCCATCAACCAGAAGGCGACAGTCTTGTCGCCCACCAGCGCTTGGTCATGGCTTTCGGCGTAGGCGATGGTCGGCTCGCCGTAGCGGCGGTTGGCCAGCACGCCCCAGAGTTCATCGAGGTTCCAGTCCTCGTCGGCCGTGTGTTTGAGCAGCTTGATCCAGAAGTCAGGAATCCCCATCGCCAGGCGGTGGGTGAAGCCCACGCCGCCATCGTCAACCGGCCGGCACAGCCCCGGCATGCCGGACATGTCCTCGGCAATGATCAGGCACTTCGGCTTGAGGTCTTTTGCCAGCGTGGTCGCCAGTTGCAGGTAGAGAATCGCATCCTCGTCGATGTCGTGGCGGAAATACTTGTCGTAATGGTCAAACGCCGTCGTCCCGTGGTGATGATAGAGCATCGAGGTCACCCCGTCGAAACGGAACCCGTCGAAATGGAACTCCTCTAACCAGTAACGCACGTTGGACAACAAAAACCGGCGGACCTCGGGGCGGTGGTAGTCGAAGCACTTCGAGTCCCACTGCGGGTGCTCGCCGCGGCCGCCGCGGTGGAAATACTGCGCATCCGACCCGTCAAAGTTGTTGAGCCCCTCGGCCATGTTCTTCACCGCGTGGGATTGGACAATATCCAACAACACCGCGATCCCCAGCCCGTGCGCCGTGTCGATGAGGTACTTCAATTCCTCCGGCGTTCCCGACCGCGACGCCGGCGCGAAAAATGACGACACATGGTAGCCAAACGACCCATAGTACGGGTGCTCCTGGACCGCCATCAGCTGGATGACCTGATAACCTAACTTCGCAATCCGCGGCAAAACCTCGTCGGCAAACTCGCGGTACGTGTGCACCCGCTCCTCCTCGCCGGACATCCCGACATGCGCCTCGTAGATGAGCGGCGCGCCGATGTTAGACAGGTCAAGCTTGTTGCGCCAAACATAGGGCGTCTGCGGATCCCAGATTTGGCCGGAAAAGTCGTGGGTCTGCGGATCCTGGATGACCCGGCGGATGCAGGCCGGGATCCGGTCGCGCCGCGCGTCATCCGCGCCGTGGACGTGCAGCTTCACCCGCTGCTCGTGGGCCAACGCCTTGCCCGGCAAGACCAGCTCCCACACCCCCTCGTCACCGCGCACCAGCGGATGACTGGTCCGGTCCCAACCGTTGAAGTCCCCAATCAGCCAAATCCCCCGCGCATCAGGCGCCCACTCACGCACCGTCCACACGTCCCGCTCACGGTCATGCAGCACCCCCAGGCGCAAATGCGCGTCCGCATGCTGCACCAGCGTGCCACTCAACTGCTCAATCTCCGAATGCGCCGCCGCATACCGGTTGAGCCGGTTGCGGATCGCATCTTCATACGGCTCTAACCAGGGGTCTTGCTCAATTAGGGGGATTTGTTTGACCATCGGCGCTACTAGATGCCGATTTGCCGGAGTTGGCCAGCAACGAAATGGGGTCTAGCTGTTCGCAGGGCCAGCTCAGCGCGCCTCGAAGCGGATCCAGTCCAGGTTGAGCAGGGCGCTTTTGCCCTCGTTGAGGAAGAGAACCACCAAGTCGCCGCGGGTCTGGGTTGGCTGCAGGGCTACGGGGATCTCGACCCACTTGTCCCATGCGCCGGTGGGCGTGACCTCGGCGCTGGCTAACAACCGGCCGGTGGCCGAGCCCTCGCGCAGCTCGATGGTTCCGCCCGGACCTTTGCTGGCGACGCGGAAGGTGGCGGCGCCAGATTTTGTTAGGTTAACTTCAGCAATCCGCAGTGAGTGGCCGTGGGCGATGGAGCCGACGCCGCGGCCGCCGCTGGCGCCGCCAAGGTTGGCGACCTTGGCGCCATGCACGTCCTCGGCTGCCTCGGCCTCGATGGTGCGGCTGCGGAGTGTGACCCGCGCGTGGCCGGCGAGGCTGGCTGCTGGAGCACGCCCTGCGTCGGTGAAGCTCGCCTCGATGGACGCGCCGCGCAGGTTGGCGTCGCCAGGGACGCTGACCTCGCCGGTTAGGCCACGAGCCAGCGCCGGACCGGTCTTGCCCTTCTCCAACGAATAGATCCAGGCGACCATCATGTGCAATTCATCGCGGGTTTGCTGCGGATGGGGGAGCATCGGGACCTGTCCCCAGACGCCGGTTGAGCCCTTGACGACTCGTTCAACGGAGGCATCCAGCGCGCCGCCCTGGCCGCGATACTTGTCGGCAATGGCAAGCAGTGACGGCCCCACCAACGGCTGCTCAACGGCGTGGCAATTGAAGCAGTCCGATTGCTTCATCAAGGTCATCCCGATGGCCGCCTCGGCCTGCTTGCCGTCCGCGCCCTGCCACGCGGAGGAGACGAGTGTAGCGGCGGCCATAGCCGCGGCATTCGGACCGTTGTTAGAGCTGCCGTCCTCGGCGTCCTGGATTTCCACCGCATAGGTGATTTTTTCACCCGGGGTGAAAAAGTCACCGTTCTGCGGGCTAACAAACCGCAGCTGCGGCGGGGTGTTTCCAACCGTGAGTGGCACGCTAGCCGTGCTGGTGGCGCCCTGCGGGTCGGTCACCTGCAGTTCGGCAGTGAAGTTGCCACGCTCGGTGAAGGTCACGCTGGCATCCGCAGTGCTTGCCAGAACCTTGCCGCCGGGCTGAAGAACCCAATGGAATTTCAGCTTGCCACCTTCCGGATCGGTTGACTCGCTGCCCTTCAGGACCACCACCAGCGGCTCGCGCCCCTGAGCGTTGGCCACCGTGGCGCGCGCCTTCGGTGCCAGATTGCCGCTTTGATAGCTTATCTTCACGATCTTGGAGTCTTTGTTAGCGCCCCAGGTCTCGCCGTAGTCTGCCAGATAGAGGCAGCCATCCGGGCCGAAGAACATGTCGACGGGCCGCTTGATCTGGAATCGCTCCGAGCCGTCCGCGGCGCCCTGGGCGACGCGGACCACGCCGGTGAAGTCCACGAGGCCGACGAGCTTCTGCTGGGCGTCAAGCCGCGCCCATTTGATGAAGGGCCGCTGCCAGTCGTAGAACAACAGACAGCCGTCGAAGAACTCGGGAAATCCGTTGGTCTCGGCAAACTTCGCCTCGTAGTGGAACACCGGGCCGCCGCAGGCGGTGCGCCCGCCACTGCCAAGGCTGGGGAACTGCTCGGACTTCTTTGATGCATACCAGATCAGCGGCTCCTGCACCGGCGGCAACTCGGTCAACCCTGTGTTGTTGGCACTCTGGTTGCGCGGATTTTTCGGATCAAAGGCCTCGACGACCTTCTGCGCGGCAAAGTCAAACTTCTGATAGGCGCGGCCGCCGCGCGACATCGGCCAGCCCATGTTGGCTGCGGTGCGCAGCTGGTTGATGGTGTCATAGCCGGCCGGCCCGCGGTCCGGCTTGTCGCCGCCGGCATCCGGACCGACGTCGCCCACATAGACAATGCCCGTCTTGCTATCGATGCCGAAGCGCCACGGGTTGCGAAACCCCATCGCAAAGATTTCCGCGCGGGTGTTAGGCGTGCCGGGCTTGAACAAGTTGCCCGCAGGGATCGTGTAGCCGCCGTCCGCGCTTGGGCGGATGCGCAGGACCTTGCCGCGCAGGTCATTGGTGTTAGCCGAGGATTTCTGCGCATCCCACGGGCTGCGCTCGGCCCGCTCGTCGATGGGCGCATAGCCATCGGAGTTGAACGGATTGGTGTTGTCCCCGGTGGTTAGGTAGAGGTTTCCGTCGGGACCGAAGCGCAGGGCGCCGGCGTGGTGGCAGCATTCCTTGCGCTGCTCGTCCCACTTGAGAAGGTCCTTGCGGCTGGCCATGTCGAGCTTGTCATCCTTAACGGTGAACCGGCTGACGATCTGGCCGGCAAAATCCGCGGGCGAATGCATGAAGTAGATCCAGCCGTTGTTGGCAAACTGCGGATCCAGGGCCATGCCGATGAGGCCGTTTTCCTGCTCGGTGGTCACCGCGATCTTGCCCACCTCGACGATGGCGCGGGTCTTCGGATCTAGCAGCCGCACCCGGCCGGCAATCTCATGGAAGAAAATCCGCCCGTCAGGGGCCATCTGCATGGTCATCGGCTGCGGCAGATCCTCGGCAAGCACCTCCACCTTGAAGCGGAAATCCTCCGGCGGTTGCGCCGCGGGGGCCGCGCCCGCCAGCAGCAAAATCAATCCAACAAGCCGTTTGGTCATGTGTAGCTGCCTAGTTAGTCTATTGAAGCCTCCGGGGCAATGCATCATCGCCGCTGGAAACGCAGCAGGCGGTCGCTGGCAGTTAGAAATACCGACTTCCCGTCGCTGCCGCCAAACGCGATGTTGGCCGTGGCGCGTCCGGTGAGCACGCGGCCCAACAACTTGCCGGTGGGTGAGATGATTAGCAGGCCGCCCGGTCCGGTGGACCAGACGTTGCCCATTGCGTCGACCTTGAGGCCGTCGGGGCTCCCCTTGCCACTGAGGCCCGTGGCGTCAAAAAACACCCGGGCCTCGCCCGCGCTGCCGTCGGGCTTGAGCGGAAACGCCAGAATCACCGGCCGCTTGCCCGAGGAATTGCCCACGTAGAGGGTTTTTTCGTCTGGTGCCAGGGCAATCCCGTTGGGCGCGTCCATCTCCTTGCTGATCAGCGAAACCACCCCGTCGGGCGCCACCCGGAAGACGCCGGAGAAGTCCATCTCCCGCGCCGGATCCTTCGCCCCCTCGGGCAGCCCGTAGACCGGATCGGTGAAATAGATCGCCCCGCTTGAATGCACCACCAGATCATTCGGGCTGTTGAAGCGTTTGCCCTCCCAGCGGTCCGCCACCGTCAGCTTGCCGCTGCGCTCCGGCAGCCGCGCAATCCGCCGGTCGCCATGCTCGGCTAACAAAAGCGCGCCCTTGGCATCAAAGGTCAGGCCGTTAGACCCTGCCTCGCGCCCGTAGGTGCCAATCCCGGTGTAGCCCGCCGGCTTGAGAATTTCCCGGATCCCGCTCTGTGGGTTCCACGCCATGATGACGTTGTTGGGAATGTCGGAGAACAACAACTCCCCCGCCGCCTGATTCCATACTGGCCCCTCGACCCAGCGGAATCCCGTCGCCAGGACTTCAACCGCGACATCCCCGGCAACCAGTTCATCAAACCCAGCGTCAAGACGCTCAATCGACGGCTCGGCGGCCAGCGGCAGGGAAAGTGTCAGCGCGATTGTTAAATTCTTAAGCATCCAAAGGTTTCTGCCGTCAAGGGTGGAGCTGTTGGGCGCCCTTGGAGAACAGGTCCAACAGAAGACCCGGGGACAAGAGCTCCGGAGTGATGACCGGCGCCCCGCTCCCCGGCTCGTAGAGGACATTCACCGGGAGGCCCGAGCGCCCCAGGGCGCTGATTGCGTTGTCGATTGTCTCATTGGGCTTGGTCTTGTCAGCGCGCAGCATGAGGACATTGCGGCTCTCGACGAGCTGCAGGACATCCTCGGTGTAGGCGTTTTTCTTGTTGTACTGGCAGATCAGGCACCAGCCAGCGGTGAAGTCGATGTAGACCGGGCGGCCTTCGGCAAGCGCCTTGTCGACCTTCACCTGGGACCACTCCTCCCAAATGCTGGCCTTCTCCTGCCATGGCCAAGCGAGCAGGATACTACCAGTCAAGAGCAACAGAGCAGTGACCCGGGCTAACATCCGCGTCCGGCTAGGCCGCACCGGATGAGTCCAGCGGCCGTACACCCATGCGGCGGTGGCGACGCCCGCCAAGCCCAACATCACCCACAGGCCCTTCTGGCCGTCGCTGCGTCCAAACACCTGGTTAGAGTAGACCCAGAGGAAAACCCCAGCAGCCGCGAACAACAGGAAGGACATTCCCTGTTTGAAGGATTCCATCCAGGCACCGGGCCGCGGCAGCTTGTCGACGAGCTTGGGGAAGAATGAGAGAATCAGGTAGGGTAGCGCGAGGCCGAGGCCCATGAGGGTGAATGCCAGGAAAAACAGCGGACCGCTCTTGGTGGCGGCGGCGGCACCGATGGCCACGCCGAGGAACGGGCCAGTGCAAGGGGTTGCGATGATGGTGGCGAGCACGCCGGAAAAGAACGTCCCTGCCATGCCCTGCTTGTGCGTGAGGCTGCCACCAAAGCCGGTGGCCGAGGTGCCAATCTCGAAGACCCCGAACAGGTTCATGCCAAACAGCAGCATGATGAGAATGGTCACAAAAATAACCCGCGGGTCCTGCATCTGGTTGCCCCAGTTAGTGATTCCCCCGGCAAACAAAAGCCCGGCTAACACCCAGAAGGAAATCAGCACGCCCGCGGCAAAGACCATCCCGTGGAGAGCCACCTTGCGCCGGTCGTGGCCGGCCTGGTGGACAAAGCCCATGATCTTGATGCCGATGACCGGAAACACGCAGGGCATGAGGTTTAGAATCAGCCCGCCGAGGAACATGCCGCCTAACACCGCAAGCATGGTGGGTGCCTTGGCCGCGTCGCCGTCGCCGGCGCTTTGGCCGTTAGCCGCGCCGGTCTCCGGGAACGGCACGTTTGATAGGGTCAGTCCGGTTGCCGGTTCGTCAGTGGCCCAGCCGTTGGCTGCGGTGACGATGCCCGAGATGTTAGGCAGCTGCGGGATAGGGTCGCCGTTGCCGTCGGTGCGCGCGCGGGCGGCGGTGATTTTGATGCTGCCCGGGGAGTACACGACGCTTTGTGGCACTTGGGCGTTGGTCTGCATGTCGGAGCTGAAGAAATAGACTTCGCCGAGATCCTCAGTGGCACCGGGCTTGGCGGTGAGAGTGAGGACGATTTTTCCGCCCTCGTTGGCGGCCGTGGCGGTCCAAAGTGGGGAGACGCGTGGCATGGCGGCGCGTGCGGCTGTGATTTCCGCGGCGGCGGCGGCATTGGCGATGGACTCCGGGGCGGTTGGCAGATCGAGCCGCAGTTCGGCGTTTCCTGGGTGGCAGGAGGTTTCATCGCATGCAAGCCAGTCGGCATTGGCCAGCAAGCTGACCGAGGTGCGCGCAGCCAAGGTGGCCGGCGGGGTGATGAGGACGGGCAAATAGGTAACCCCCTCGTAGACATAGTTGATTGTCGATTTGAGCTCCAAGCGCTGCGGCACCGGAAACTGGATTGGCCCTGCGGTAAAGCCGGGTGGCAGGGTCCATGTGACGCTTGGAGGAAACCCGACAGCGCCGGGATTGGGGAAATAGGTGTGGGAATGGAGCTGGTGGTCAAGGCGCAGCCAGACCGTGAACGGCTGGCCCGGGGCGATGACCTCCTGCTCGGAGACCAAGGAGGCCGCCACGAGGCTGGTCTTAGGCAATCCGAGCTGGGCGCCGGCGGGCGCGGCTAAGGCCAGCAGAGCGAGGAAGATGGGGAAAATGGCAGGAAATCTCATGAGCACAAACGGTCGATACTCCATAAGAGGCACAAAAACCGGCTTTCATCCCGAAAAAAAGGGCCGGCACCTTTCGGCACCGTCCCTTTGGGAACCATCACGAGGGCTTTAGATCGCCCGCGAAGGATCAATATGGGCGATAATAGCGCGGCTGTGGCTGATAGTAGCGCTGGTCTTGGGAAGAACCGTAAGCACTGCCGACCGCACCACCACCGACCGCACCGATGGCGGCACCTTCAAGTCCGCGACCGGACTGGTGACCAATGACGCCGCCAGCGGCAGCACCGAGCAATGCGCCCGTGGCCATGCCACGATTGGCGTTCGGGCCTTGGTTGGCACAGCTGGAGAACGAAACAGCCGCCGCGATCACGGCAAGCAAGGTAATGGATTTTTTCATGTTAGGTTGGGTTTTCAGTTGGGTTGGAAAGCAGCGGTTTACTCCGCCGCGGAATTCAACTGAAGTTAGGACAATATCTTGGCGCATTTATTCGACATTTCTAACCCAAAATAAGGATTTCGGTAATTTCTCTGGAATTCTTGCGGAATTCCGGTGCGAGCCGCCGGGGAAGGAGGCCGGATGTTAAACGCTTGCGTGCGGGGGCCCGACGGGCTTTTGATTGAATCAATGACAAGGATTTCTGGTTGGTTAGGGGTGGCAGCGATCGCCGGGATGTTGGGAAGTTGTCAGGCGCCGTTGCCAGTGACTCCGCCGGCGGAGGTGACCGTGCTGGGCCGGGCGAAAGTGGCAAAGAAGCCGAAGGTGGCTGTGGATTCCGCTGCCGATCTGCGCAGTGTGACGCTGCCGGACTTGTTTGACTTGATGCAAAAGCCCAACCCACCGCTGCTGTGCGACGCGCGGATGGGCCTGCTGTATCAGCTGGGCCACATCCCGGGAGCGATCAGCCTGCCGGCCGGGAATCGGGAGAAAGCCTTTGCCAATCAGCGCGCAACGCTTGAGGCGGCGCGTGCGGCGGGGCGCCGCTTGGTCTTCTATTGTGTTGATCCTCAGTGTCCGGATGCCCGGAAAACCGCTGTATGGGTTGCCAGCCAGGGGTTTTCCGGCGTTTGGGTGTATGAAGGCGGAATGCAGGAGTGGAAGGACGCGGGGATGAAGGTTGAATAACGACAAACCTTGCCAGTAGGGCCGCACGGGGTTTCGCTACGTCCCTCAGTGAAACTTCATCGCCACCTCATCGAAGCCGCCCTCGACGCCCTGCGGCAAATTTTTGCCGAAAAACTCCACGCCGATCAGGTGGTGGCGGATTTTTTCGAGCGCCACCCGAAGTGGGGATCGCGCGACCGGCGGCTGTTTGCCGAGACCGTCTACGACATTGTCCGCTGGTGGCGCTGGTATGATTTCCTCTCCGGCGGCGACGGAACATCCACCAAGCCAAACGAGGAACGGATCCGCCAGGTGTGGGGCGCGTATTGGCTGGAGCGGGGTGGCGAGTTGCCGGACTTCATAGAAAGCGAGGGGCTTGCCGAAACTGTTGCGTTCCGCAAAGCCGCCGAGGTGCCGCGCGCGATCCGCGCCTCGGTGCCGGACTGGTTCGATGCCCGCGGTGAGCAAGAGCTTGGCGCTCAATGGCCCGTGGTCCTCGATTCGCTCAACGAAGCCGCACCCGTCTTCCTGCGCACCAACCGCCTCAAGGCAACGGCCGAGAAATTGGCGGCCGCCCTTGCCCGTGAGGACATTGAGGCGGTTCCCGTCGTCGGCCTGCCCGACGCGTTCCGGCTGGAAACCCGCCGCAACCTGCGCAAAACCCGCGCCTACACCGACGGATTGTTTGAAATCCAGGATGCCAATTCGCAGAAAATCGTCCCGCTGTTGGAAGTCGCCCCCGGGATGACCGTGGTGGACGCCTGCGCCGGTGCCGGTGGCAAAACGCTGCAGATCGCGGCGACCATGTTTGGCCAGGGCCGACTGATCGCCATGGACATCCACCTGCCCAAGCTCGACGAGCTGCGCCGCCGCGCAAAACGCGCCAGCGCTGTGAACATCGAGACCCGCCATCTCAAGCCGGATGCCTCCATGAATGACCTCGCCGGCCAGGCCGACCGCCTGCTCCTCGATGTCCCCTGCTCAGGCTCAGGGGTCTTGCGCCGCATGCCGGACGCCAAGTGGAAACTCCGCCCGGGCGACCTCGACCGCCTCTGCCAAGTCCAGGGGCAAATCCTCCGTCGCCACGCCCCGCTGGTCTGCCCCGGCGGCGCCATGGTCTACGCGACGTGCAGCATTTTCCCGTCGGAAAACGCCAACCAGGTGCAGTCGTTTCTCGCCGAGTCCCCAGGCTGGACGCTTGAGGATGAACAACAACTCTTCCCAGAAACCGGTGCCGGCGATGGTTTCTACGCCGCCCGCTTGCGACGCTCCTCCTAGGGGCTATCTTCCCTCATGATGAGGAAGAACATGTTGTTTGTGTGCGATAAGAACGGCCCCCGCAGCAAGACGGCCGAGGTTCTTTTTTTTGAAAACATGGACATCAACACGAAGTCCGCCGGCCTCTCCCCGGACTCCGAACAACGCCTCTCCCACCCGCGCATCCGCTGGGCCGACATCGTCTTCGTCATGGACCAACCCGAGGCCGATGCGGTCCGCGGAAAATTCTCCAAGTCGCTCGCAGACAAGCCGCTCGTGATCCTCGATATCCCCGATGACTTCATTTACCTGCAGCAGCCACTCGTTGCCCTGCTGCAGAAGCGCGTCGCGCCTTACCTGCCGTGATTCACCACGGCAGCTCGATGGGATCATAGGAATACGGCTCCATCGCGGAAACGTCGGGGTGTTTCAGCGTTCGGGAGAGCGGATCAAACTCAAAAGGCAAACCGCGGAGCGGGTCGACCGTCACCAAAGCGCTTGAACTGACATCCAGCGTTGCGCCGCTGCGCTCTAATTGAAGCAACTCCAGCGCCGCTTGGTGCTGCGCCTGGACGCTGGCTTTCAGCAAATATCCTTTTGCCCACGGAAACCACGATTCTCCGGCGGCTAACAATTTCCCATGTTTAGACAACCCGCTGCTGCTCGACGGCAAGGTCCACTTGGCGGCGTCGGCGATGTCGGTAAGCGGACGCCCCGGCACCTCGGTGACGAAATAATGATGATCCGCACTGAAGGCGCGCGCAAAATCCTCGGGGTCATCCAGGAAATGCTCGTCCTCACGGAGGGACTGCAACACTAAATATTCCACAGCGACGTGCCATTCGCCCCGGAGCAATTCGGCGAAGGAAGCGGTGGAAAAGGCGCGCTTAGGCACGCAAGCTTGCCACCGCCCAAGGTCCGCGCCACGGCCGATCAATGGCAGAACCTCCTGAATCACCTGGTTCTGGATGGTTTGATAGCAGAGGATTAGGACCGGCTCATCAAGTAGGCAGACCGGGCCCGCCTTGCTGACATGCTCGAGGAAGTGTTTCGCCAGGCCGACCACCCGCAGTGCCTCGTCTTCATCACCGCGTTTGGCCGCCACCCGCCCTTTGACCAGCAAGACCTCAACGGAAGCCATTACCAAACGGGTTGGAGCATAACCACCGAAACCCGCGGGCATGTTCAGCGACGAACTCCCCGGCAACACCGCCACCCGCTCTACCCACGCGACAAATTCAGCATGTTCCGCAAGGGCCGCCTCGGCCAATTCAGCGTCAAACTTGTCCTTTGTGTGGGAAAGCATCTCCCCCCAAGGCTGCTTGGCGAGTTCCTTCCCCTCCCCCAATGGATACAGATAGATTTCCAGATACCCGTTCTCCTCGTCTGCCAAGCGCCCCGGCGCCACCGTCGCCAAGGAGGGAAACTCAACGAGCATCTTTGCCCGCAGCACCCGACCATCCGTCCGCGCCTGCTCGAGCTGCGCCGGCGTCAACGGCGGCAGCGGCTCGGGATTGCCCCTCCTCCAATGCCACATCCCCAGTCCGCTCAGACACGCCAGCATCAACCCAAGGCTAACCCAACGAAACCACTGCGATGAAACGCCTGTAACCATGCAACGCCCTGAATAACAGCCCTCGCGCCCCCCCGCCAGCACCGTTCCTGTCGAGTAGCTCCTGTGGGTGGAGTGCGGTGGGAAGGCTTACGGCCCGCCACACCGCTATAGCTCCTTTCGCGCTCACTTCTTCGAACATTGGCTTGCCGGCCCCGAACCCGACTCGCCACCCGACTCCCTTGCGGAGCCTAACAACCGCCCCAATCTCCTGCTATCAATCGCCTGCCTCAAGTACTCTGATAAGAAAGCATCTTCCCCCAAGGCGGCCTGGAGATATTCCTCCCATGACCACAACCTTCATCAAGGGTCGATGATGTGCGCGGTCGTCAACAGGCCACCTTGACGCTTTGGCGAGAGCCCCCCCTAAGCATCAAGACAGCACACCGCCGAGCGGGTTATTGCGGGATCAGCGTGATGGAATCAATGGCTTGGGTGAATCCTCGGCTGCCGGCATTCTTGCCCACGATCTTGAATCGAAACTGCTTGTCGCTGGTGCTCGCGGACGTCCATGTCCCAATGGTAAATTCCTGATACTTGGAGGTACTTGAATAGAGATCAATGGGAGAACCCACATTGGCCACGGTCGAACCGACTTTGCCCACGAGCAGTTGAACGATCCCGCGGGTATTGAGCATTTTGTAGCGCACTTTTACCTGATAGGTTCCGATCGCCACGTTGGGGATGCGGAGTGTTAGGTAGTCGTTCACCGCGTTGCTATCCTGCTTAACCGCTTCGCCTGCGCTGGCCAGAGGCTCAGCAAAGACATAGTCAAAATCGCCCGAGCTATTTTCCACCGCCAAGTCCTCGGCCTCGAACGTGAAGCCTGATCCTGGGATGGCCGGCTTTACGTTGGTCACCACAAAGACGTAGTCCTGATAGTCGCCATTGGATGCCGGCTCGAAGGCAGCCAGATAACTATTGGGTATCGGGACCCCTGATGAGTTTTTCAAGGGATACATCCGCGCCGCGTGCCGCAGCGGAGCAGGCGGCGCATTGAGCGCATCCTCGCTGTAGGTGTAGCGATTGGCGTAGCTCGTCGGCCCGGTGAAGAGTCCGAAGGTGGCTGTTCCAGGATCGAAAGAGTCCCTACCGCCTGCGACAATGGCCGGGTTCAAGCATTGCTCATAGTTGAGGTCGATAGTGGCTACTTTCGTTATCACGGGAAGGCCGCCAGATCGGGTGTAATAACCAAAATCCAGCAGAGCATCCGGCGAATAGCGCGCCACCGGCCGAATGGTAACCGGTCCCGTGCCGGCCCTGCGGAAAAGTGGCGTAAGCACTTCGTCGCCGATCGGGCCAGGGCCGGTGCCTAGCAGCAATCCGGTGCCGCCCACATTGATTCCGTAGCCGAGGGTTTTGACAATGTTGTTCATTGTCGGCTCGTTGCTGCCCTGCTCGCCATTGGCGCTCAGTCCGTAAAGTCCCACATCCAGCGTCCCCTCGTCGGCGTCATTGGTCGTCAGGCGCAGCGCGGCACTGAGCGAGCCCACAGCGAGACCCGGCTGAAACAAAGCGTTGAAAGTGACGCTGCCCCCAGCCGGAATACTCAGCGGGGCGACTGGGGAATCGACCAGACGAAAGGCCGAAGTATGAGTGCCGACCAATGAAGTGCTGGTGATTTGCAACGGCAGTGTCCCTTGGTTAACAATAACCATCGCCTGGGCAGCGCTGACCGTTGACTTAACGCCGCTGAAAATGAGCTCTGCGGGAGCGTCAATCTCCTGACCTATGAGCTGGCTTCCTGAGAGCGCGGTCAAGGTGATGAAGGATGCCAGAGTGCGGCATGAGCTGCGGGGAGATAATGAATTCATGATGGTGGGGGGAATATGGAAGCGAAAGGTCAGTTGTGGGGGTAATAGCGGCGCATCAAGTGAAGACCAGCAGAGTTGATGGCCATCATGACCCACGCGCACTTAGAGTTACACCCCACGGCTTAACCGTGAAGAAAATTATGACAGGTATGCAAATTAGCCGAAGAATGGATTGATTTAACCGCACAATCGAGATTTTAGTGGGTAGCTGGGCTTTGGGGGGCGACCCTTCAAGTCGCGAGGACGCCGACAAAGACTCCTTGCGGATTCTAACAACAGCGACATCGTGCTTGGATGAAAGCCCCACTATTCGCATTTCGACCCACGCTTCTGTTCGCCGCATTGATGATGGCCGATTGCTCGCTGGCAGAGGAGCCGCCAATTGCCGCCGACGCGGGGCAAACCGTGCCGCCGGTTGAGGATCAGGGGAAGCTGCTTGCCAGCCTGGTCGCAACGCGGTGGAAACTTGAGGACCTTTGCGGCAGTCCGGTGGTAGAGGGAAGCCAAGCGACCCTTGAGTTTTCAGCGGTCGACAAGGTCGCCGGTCGCGGCTCGGTCAACCACTTCTCCGGCGGAATCGGCATCGAGAAGGACATGCTCAAAGTTGGCCCGCTGATGGTCACCGAGATGGCGGGCCCGCCCGCGCTGATGACCCAGGAGCAAGCCTTTCTCGACGCCCTCGGCAAGGCCTCAAGCCTTAGCCTCAAGGGCGAGGTCCTATCCATCACGGTTGAGGGCAAGGATAAGCCGCTGCGCTTCACAACGATAACCAAGGAGTGACCCGACTCAAAACTCCCCTTGCGCGGTTTGTTCAGGGCTAGCATCTTAGTCCTATGAAATCGCTGTTGTCGCCGGTGCGGATCATCATCACCCTTCTCATTTCCGCCATGGTCAGCACGGCCTGCGCGGTGGCGGAGGAACCTCCAGCGGTCGTCGACCCGGCAGCGCCGGCCGTTGAGGATCAGGCAAAAGTTCTTGCCAGCTTGGTTGGAACCGAGTGGCTCCTTGAGGATCTTGGTGGTCAACCGGTGGTTGCGGAGAGCCAAGCCACCCTGCAATTCACGGCGGCTGACAAAGTGTCCGGCCGCGGGTCGGTCAATCGTTTTGGCGGCGGCATTTCGATTGAAAACGGCAAGCCAAAGATGGGCCCGTTCATGCTCACCCGCATGGCCGGCCCCGAGCCGCTGATGGCGCAGGAACAGGCGTATTTGGACGCTCTGGCGAAGGCTACGAGCCTGAGCGTCAAGGGCGACACCCTTACAATCAACGTTGAAGTCCACGACAAGCCGCTCCGGTTTGCAAAGATAGCCAAGGAATAGGCCCCGCGGGCGCACCTCCGTCTGCACCGGGGGAAGGGGGCGAATGAGATTGACCGGGCGCAGCATTTGGGTCCCCCCTGTTCGTGTGACTCCACCCGCCACCTCAGCCGAGATCTTCGCATTGCAGCGGCCGGACAGGGCGCTGTGGAAACACTATCTGATCCGCTCACTCCTCAGCGGTCCGTTTATTTTCTTCACTCTGCCGTACCATTACTTCCGCTTCAAAAGCCTGCGGTATCGCTTTGACGATGAGGGGGTTCACACAACTGTGGGGATTCTTTTCCGGAGCGAGGTGAATCTAACGTACGGCCGCATTCAGGATATTCACCTGCGATCGGGCGTTATCCAGCGCTGGCTCGGTATTGCCGATGTGCAAATCCAGACCGCGTCAGGCAACGCGGGTGCTGAGTTGGTCGTTGAAGGGTTCAAGGAATTTGAGGCCATCCGGGACTTCCTTTACGCGCGGATGCGTGGTGCCCGTGGCGACCAGCGAGCCGACCTCCCCAGCCACACTCCAGACGCTCCGCCCCATGCCGGGGACCCGTCCGTGAGGCTGCTCATGGAGATTCGCGACGAACTCCGCAGCACCCGCGTGCTGCTTGAACAAACCCGCAACCACCCGGGGGATGAGTGATTTCCTCAGCAGACTCTGCGAAAAATGGCTGCGAGTGCCCCCGCCGCCGCAAGCCCCTCCCGGTGCCGGAGCCAGCGCCAGGATCTTCCTCGCCGCCCCGGGGTTCCTTAAATATCTGAGGCTGAGGTGGGCAATCCACACCGTCCTCAGCGTGATTGTTGGCGGCGTGGTCCTCTCGGCTTTGGGCGGTGCGATTCTAACCCTCACAGGTGCTGAAACCGGCGGCTATCTTCTCGTTGGCTTGCTTGTGCTGGTAGTTGCCCTCGCTCTCCTTGCCAAGGCGACGCTGAACTTTGTCCTGATCCAACTTGGCTATGCCAACTGCTATTACGTGGTGACCGACAGCAGCCTGCGGATCCGCCATGGGGTGCTCACCGTTCACGAGGTGACTTTCACTTTTGCCAACATTCAAAACCTCTCGGTCGTCCAAGGACCGATTCAGCGCATGTTTGGCATCTCCGACCTCAAGGTGGAAACTGCCGGCGGCGGCAGCGCTGAGCATCCGGGACACAACCTCCACGTTGCCCACTTCCGCGGAATCGCCAATCCCGAGGAGCTTAAGGAACTCATCGCCACCTGCATGCAGGCCCATCGCGACAGCGGACTCGGCGATCCGGTGAGCGCCCAATCCACCGCCCCCCAACGCCCCGCCGAACTTCCCCTCACCGATGCCCTGCAAGCGGTGCTTGCCGAGGCCGTGGCGCTTCGTCACGCAGCCACTCCACGCACCTCCGGAGATGGCCGCTAACAAAAGATGCTGCCCGCTGCGCGCCCTCGCGTGCTTCAGTTGGAGAAAAAAATCGCCGGCTTTCGGAAGGCAGGTTTTGGTGCCGGATAGTTCCACCGCCAAAATCCTCACGTTGTTTGCCACCCGGATGGCCCCCGCCTCCCGCCCAACGCCATGATGACGGAGAAGAAAAAAATGCTCGCGGGCGAGCTCTACGATGCGCTCGACCCTGAGCTGCGGCTTGAGCGCCAACGCTGCCGTGACCTTTGTCAGCGGCTCAACTGCTCGCGCGAGGAAGCGCAGACCGAGCGCCGGAGCATTTTCGACGAGCTTTTCGGCAAAGCCACCGACGTTTCTATCCAGCCGCCGTTCTTCTGCGACTACGGCACCAACATCTCGCTCGGCAGCAACGTGTTCTTCAACTTCAACTGTGTCGTCCTCGATGTGATGCAGGTGACCATTGGCGACAACGTCCTGTTCGGCCCCGCGGTCCAAATTTATACCGCCACCCATCCAATCGATGCGGACCAACGGCGAAGCGGGCTGGAGTTCGCCAAGCCGGTGACCATCGGCGCGGATGTATGGGTCGGTGGCGGCGCGATCATTTGCCCGGGCGTAAGCATCGGCGCGCGCTCAGTCATCGGCGCCGGCAGCGTCGTCACCCGCGACATTCCCACCAATGTCTTCGCCGCAGGCAATCCCTGCGGGGTCCTGCGCTCTCTGGATGATTCGCCCATCGGTTTGGCTGAACCTTCAGCGCGGGGCCAGGCGCAACAGGAAGCGGGTTTTTGATTTGCGTCTGTTAAAGATGGAAAGGCCTTTCATTCCGCCGGCCCCGGGGGGCGGGCGTCGGCGCTCAGCCGCAGGGAGTGTTCATGCCGGATGATGACTTCAGTACTCTCCCCTTTCCCTCCGCCCCCTAACTAACCATCTCTCACTCCTTGGTCCAGATGCGGGTATTGAGGTCGAGGGCGTCAGGGACGTGGAGGATGGCGACGAGTTGGGTGAGGAAGGTGGCAAAGACCCCGCGGTGGTTGGCCGGTTGGTTGATGTTGGGTTCGAACCAGTTGTTGGAAAGCGGGATGGCCAGGTGGAGTTGGGAGTTGAGCAGGGCGATGCTGATGTCGGCGTTCCAGAAAGCGCGCTTGGCCAGAAGGCGCTCCTGCATGTCCGGGGTGAGAAGGTAGCGCGCCTGGACTTGGTCGCTGGCACAGACTTTGAACGCGCGCTCAAAATCCGGGTTTTCGAGGCGGACCAAACCGCTGGAGAGCGCCTGGATTTTCCGACCAAGCCAGCCGAAGTTTGCCTCCGCGATATCCCGGAAGTCTAATTGTCGCCCTGGTTGTTAGAACCCGGCGATGCCGGACCCAGCCCGCTTAGCGCTCGCGAGGGAGATCGCAAGTGCCGGCGCATTTCCTGCCAAGCATCTTGCTCAGGGGAACTCGCCAGGATGCATAGAGTCCATAGACGGGGTTCAACAATCGGCGAACAATTGCAAACCGAAGCGGCATGACTAGGAATTCCAATCCGAGCTCCCTGAACGCGTAATAAACAGTCGTGGGACCCTCTGTTACGGCGCCGTCGCCGGAGAGCCCTGTAAAATATCGGTTCACCCGGTCTGGGTTCAGAACCATTGGCGTCAGGCTAAGGCATAAATGACTGGTTTACAGCGATTTATACGAAAATAAATCAATTAAAAGATTGACAGGGCGAGCGAGCCGGCAAGCTCGGCATGTCAAAAACCATACCCGCCGGCC
>Ga0136639_10000004_pt1 | contig 72606 bp, 61 predicted proteins | sample AntDrymUQ8592106_2_FD_113739 | JGI IMG/M metagenome (GOLD analysis project Ga0136639, IMG submission 113739) | Polar desert sand microbial communities from Dry Valleys, Antarctica - metaG UQ859 (21.06) | ecosystem: Environmental > Terrestrial > Soil > Desert | place: Antarctica: Dry Valley...
AACGCGGTGGGCTTGAGAACCAGCTGGCGGCGCCCGCCCTCAATGTCCTGCGGCCAGCTGAAGCGGCCCTTTTCGAGCCGCTTTGCCACCACCCAGTAGCCGGGATCTAGCGCCACTTGCCTGGCCGAGTCATCCGTGTACATTTGACCGGTTATGGAAGACATCTAGCCGGTCCATCTCCGCTCTGCTCCGACGGTGTAATCCGTGGTTAGAATTCTTGTTGCAGCCTGGTAATCGGAGGCTCGATGGGCAGCCGAATGGGCTTTTCATCGCCGGATCTGCTGAGCTTTCGCTAAGAATTTTGACAACGGACGCGCGCCTACTGGCCGAGCGGTGTCGAGGACGCTGGGAGCTCAAGCAGTTCCTCGCTTGATCGGAATCCCGCGGGCTTTCCGCGCGGTCCGGAGGGCAACGGTGGAGTTCGCGACGTAGGAGGCCAGGGACGGCGTTGCCGCGGCAGGGATAAGTTTCGTCGTCAGGGGGTTTGGCTGGTCCGCGGGATCATCTGCACGGAGGCGATGGCCTCCTTGAGGCGCTGGGCGGACCATTGGCCCGGGGCGGTGGCGACGGTTCCAAGGAAGCCGTAGTTGAGGACCGATCCGAGTTGGGCAAGGAGGATGCGTGAGGCGACCGCCATCGGGCCCATGCCCATAAGGGACAAGGGGACGCCATGGTCTTCGGCGAGCAGGGCGGCAAGGCGGGCCAAGTCCTGCGGGGTTTGCAGGGAGGTGGCGATTTTCACGACGCTGGCGCCGAGATCGCGGCCGCGTCGGATGGTTTCGCGGAGGTGGGCGTCATCCGGAGTTTTTTGAAAGTCGTGGGCGGAAAGAATCACTGGAATGCCGCGCAGTTGCGCTATGGTGATGAGTTCTGCCATCTCATCGGCGGAGGCGATCTCGACATCAATGAAGCCCGCATCGTCCAGCACCGCCTGCAGCATAGCTTGGCGCGTGGATGCGTCATATGGGCCTTGGCCGCCTTCATCTAAGCGGCGGGCGGTGAACAGGAGGGGGAGCATGCACTGTTGCCAAGCGGCGCGCAGTTCGGCGACTGGTGCGCGCAGGGCATCGAGGCGGATTTCGACCACGTGGCACTCTGCTTTCAGGTCGGTGCCGACGAGGTGGTCGAGGTGGGCGGCATCGCCGACGCATCCAACCGTGAGCGGGGTTGCGGGGTCGAGGTGGGCGGTGAGGCGGTTCATGGCAGGGGAATCACGTGGGCGTGCGAGCGGTCGCTCCATAGGCATCGAGAAGGGATTAGGGCCATCCCAAAACGGCGGCCTACGCAAAAAAATCCCAATTCTGTCGTGAATTTCTCTCGTCAAGGTCGGCGCTGGTCTCCTAGCGTTCATAAAACCACCCAAGCCATGAAAAACCGCAATCAATCCGTCATTTCCCTCGCTGCGGCCATGCTTGGCCTTGCGGTGTTTGCGCCGTTGCAAGGGTTCGCCCAAGGAGCGGCCAAGGCGGAAGTGGACAAGATCACCTTTGATGCCCTGCCGTCGCCGGACATCAGCACGGCCAAGGCGAAGAACTTCAAGGCAAAGGATTGGTTGGAAGTGGAAGCCAGGGTGCGCATGCAGGCGGTGCCGGTGCCGGCGAGCGGGTTCTTGGATAAGATTACGGTCAAGTGGTACATCGCGGCGGAAAACGTGGGAGGCAAGGCCACCGCGTTGCTGACCAAGGAGGTTTCCTACGTGAACGTGCCGGTGAATGAGTACTTTTTTGTCTCGGTGTACCTTTCGCCTTCGTCGGTGAAGCGGATCACGGGGGATGAGCGTGCGAGCGAGCGTTCGGTGAAGGCAGTTGCCTTGCAGATCCTCTACAACGGCAAGGAGATAGGCACTCAGAGCAGCTCCGGCCCGGACAACTGGTGGAACAATCCGGTTCTGGGCCAGATGAGCGGCGTGCAGGTCCTCAACAAGAACGAGACCCCGTTCAAGGCCTTCTGGTGGGATCGCTACGGCGAAATCGAGGAGCAGCGTTAAGTAACAAAATTCCCCCTGGGCCCGCAACATGGCCCGTCCAATCTAACTATCTGACCATGGCTGAAACCCAAGCTACCGTAGCCCTTAACATCGGCTCCCAGCGAATCTCAATGGCTGTTTTCGAGGCAGGCAAGAACGGAGGACTCCTCCTTCGGGCCTACGATTCGTCCTCCATCCTTGCCGATCCGGCTACTGAGTCGTCGCGCATCGCGCAGATCCGCGTCGCGGTGAGCGAGTTGGCCCAGAAGCTCGATGTCGTGAAGGCGAAAGTGACCTACGCGGTCTCCGGGCAGGCGGTCTTCACGCGCTTTGTGAAGTTGCCCCCCTTGGAGGATGACAACATCGAGCAGTTGGTGACGTTTGAGGCCCAGCAGCACGTGCCATTCCCGATCAACGAGGTGGTTTGGGACTATCAACTGCTTGAGGGAGAGGGGGAGAAGGAGGTTGTTCTGGTAGCGATCAAGGGTGACTCGCTTGACGAGATCAATGAGGCGGTCAACAACGCTGGAGTGCTCACCGCGGAGGTGGATGTGGCACCGATGGCCTTGTACAACGGATTCCGCTACAATTACCCTGACCTCGCGGAGCCGATCCTCATCATCGATATCGGAGCGAAGACCACCAACTTGCTCTATATTGAGGGGAAGCGGTTTTTCACTCGCAGCGTCGCCGTTGGCGGGGTGTCGTTGAGCACTTCGATTGCCAAGGAATACGGTGTGGGCTTTTCGGAAGCGGAAGCGCAAAAGGTCTCCAACGGGCTTGTGACTCTCGGTGGCGGTCATTCCGAGCAGCTTGACGAGAGCGTGGCGGCGCTCGGCATGGTCCTGCGCAATGCGCTGATGCGGATTCCAGCGGAAATTGCCCGGACGACGAACTATTTCCGCAGCCAGCACGGCGGCAGTGCGCCGACGCGGGTATTTCTTGCCGGTGGTGGTAGCAACTTGCCTTACATCAAGGAATTTTTTGAAGAGAAGCTCAACCTTCCGGTGGAGTTTTTCAACCCGTTGCAGCGGATCACGGTTGGCAAGAAAGTCGACGTTGAGCGCTTGTCGCGCGAGGCGCATTTGATGGGTGAGCTCATCGGGCTCGGGGTGCGAGGAATCGGCAAGTCGGTGGTGAACATCGATCTGGTTCCTGCCTCAGTGGTTCAGGAGCGGGCCGAGGAGCGGCGCAAACCGTATTTGATTGCAAGCGCCGCGGTGCTGCTCATTGGATTTGCTGCTTGGGGGACGTTGAATAGCATGGCCAGCGCCAAAGCGACCCAGTTGGCCAGCGAGTTGCGGCAAAAAGTTGATTCCATCGGCCAGTACGATGGGCCGATCCGCCAGTTGTTGAGCCATGAGGATCAAGTGCGCGCGGTGGTTGAAAGCTACGTGGCCTCCGAGCAGCAGCGGATCTACTGGATGGATGTGCTTGTTGAGCTCAAGACCCGGATGGCTCATGACTCGGTTTGGGTGGTGAATTTCGAGTCACTGGCAAATTACGATCCGCTCGCCGCCGGAGGCGCGGTGCCACCACCGGCGCCTGGTGCTGGGCCATCCGCCGCCCCGGCAAGGGTCTCGGGCACACCCGTGGTCGCCCCGAATTTTGTCACCACCGGGTACGGGCTATCCTCCTTCGTCCTGCCGGCGGACTCCGCAGCGCCAGGTGAGGAAGTCAAGCGGGGGCCAGCAAGCAAAAGGCCAGCGACGGCCGCGAAGCCGGCAGTGCCGATGGTCAATGCCGTGCGTATCCGCGGCTTGTGGCGGGACAATCCAGATGGCTCAAGCGCGGTTTACAAACTGCTGCAGAGCCTGCGCGAGGGAGAGAACTCGATGTTCAACTTCAATGCGCCCGGGAAAACCACGCCGACGGCCCTGACCGATGATCAGATCATTCGGCAACTTCAGACATCGCGCAAAGACGGCGAGCTGGCGTGGACGTTTGAGATGATCCTGCCGCTTGCCGAGCCAATGCCGCTTCAATAAATCATTTATTTGCACCCTCATGAGTTGGATTAAGGAAAATCAATTTACCGCCGGATTGGCTGCGGTGACCCTGCTTGGGGTCGGCGGCCTGTATTCCTGGGGCAGTGGCAACCAGAACAAGACCGAGCTGGCACGTGATGACTATCAAGCCGCCGCGGCGGAGATGATGCGTTACGAGGGCGGCTCGCTCTATCCGAGCGATACGAATCGGGATCTGAAGCGCCAAGCCGTCGCCGATTACTCCGAGCAAGCGAGCCAACTGCGCGACCGGATGGTCCAGTATGGTCCCAAGCCGGGGCCGGCGATTGCATCGAATGCATTTGGGACTGACCTTCAGGCGTCCAACACGCGTATCCGGGCTGCCTTTGAGACCTCTCAGGCGACATTGCCGGGCGGGTTTTTGGTTGGGTTCGAGTCCTATGCCAGCGGTGTTGCCCTGGGTGATGCGACCAGCCTGATGGCCTATCAGATGGGCGCGATGGAGTGGTTGTTCGTGAAGCTGGCGGAGGCGCGCCCGGAGGCCCTGATCAACGTGTACCGCCAGCCGCTGCCTGAGGAGAAAGGCCAGCCGTACGTCTATGCCGAGAACCAGATTTCGCGTGATCTACCCATCGAGATCACTTTCTCCGGGTCGGCCCGCGCGATGCGCGAGTTCTTGAGCTCTCTGGTCGACTCCAAGGACTACTATTTCATCCCCCGCATCATCCGGGTGGAAAATGAAAAGCAGGCCGGTCCGACCCGCAGCGATGCCCAGTTCAAAACCGTAATCACCCCAACCGTGCCGGATGGTTTTGATGTGGCTGCTCTGGGTTCCGTCACCGACCTTTCCGCCGTGGGCGACCCCGCCGTGGCGCTTCCTGCCGGCGAGGAAGCGGTGGTCCCTGAGAGCGAGGAAATCCTCAAGCAGGTCCTTGGCGATGAGGCGCTCAGAGTTTTCCTGCGGATTGACCTACGGCTGTTCCGTGACGCCGCCAGCGTGCCCCTCCCAGAGCTGCCAAAAAGCCTCTAACTTTCCAAATTTTTATGTCTTGGATTTCTTCAAATTACGAGAAGCTGGCGATTGCCGGAGCCGTGGTGGTAGGCCTCGGTTGCGGGTATTTTGGTTACCAGAATTATTCCTCGGTCGCCACCACCTTGAGCCACAGTCTGACGGGGCCGCGCAACAACAACGACCCGTCGGTTGTCGGTGCGGAGAATGTCCCCGGCGCACTCAATTCACGCTCCGCCAATCACGTTTGGGAACAACAAATATACAAGGATCGCCCGGTGAATCTGTTCACCGGAGTGCCCCTCTTTGTTAGGCGTGGCTCGCCTGAGCCGGTTGATTTGCCCGCCACCGGGCCGGTCCATCCGCCGATTACCAATTCCTGGTGGCTGGAGTATGACCTGGATCCGAGCTTTGCGGACTCACCGATGCGCGATGCCGACGGCGATGGCTTCAATGCCCTTGAGGAGTTTATCGGCAAGACCAATCCAACCGATCAGCGTGATCACCCGCCGCTCATCACCAAGCTGAGCTTTGTCGGCGAGGAATCCCGTACGTGGCGCCTTGAGTTTAGCAGCGACATCGGGGTCGACCAGTATCAGTTCAGATACGTCGAGCGCGACGCGTCTGGGCGTGCTGCGAAGAACAACACCGACTTCATCGCCCCGGGGACAAAGTTCTTTGCCAACGGTGCCGCGGCCAACCGTTTTGTTTTGGTCAGCGTTAAGGATGTTGAGCAGAAAAACGCGAGCAGCGGCATGGTTGAGACGGTGAAAATCGCCACCATTCAGGACCTCAAGCCCACCAAGAATAACGAGACCTTCGAGGTCCCGCGCAAGATGCGCAATCCTGCCGCCTTCGAACGCCACGACCGTAATGCGGTCATGGTCCTCAAGGCGATCAAGGAAGGGGCCAACCAGTTCAAGGTCGAGGAGAACACCAGCTTTTCGCTTCCCTCCGGCCAGGAGGAAAAGCCCTTCAAGCTGCTCAAGGTGACGGCCGACTCCATCGAGGTGGAATATCCCGCCGCCGATGGCTCACGTGCAAAGGTGGTCATTCCCAAAGGCGGAATGGCTCCCCCAGAGCCCTGAGGTTCACGCTCGGAAATCCAGCGTCCCCTCCAAGCCCGCGAGTGATCCTCGCGGGTTTTTTTGGCTCTCCCGAATCACGCAATGGCACAGCCGCGATGGACGGGGCCAGACGCCCAGCCCTAACGACGTTGAACGTTGAACGCCCAACGCCGAACAGGTAGGATTGCTCCGGCAAAAGCCGGTTATGGACGCTCATCGGGAAGTAGTCCAACGCGGGACCACCATGCCCCCAACGGGGCGGAGATTCCAGCCCGGGGCTGAGGTACTCCGATGCCCCCGAGTGAGGTGCCAAAAACATCGCGGCCTGAATGGCCGCAATAGAGCGCCCGCAGATCACACGGGGGGATTCGGTGCCCTCTGGCGGCCCTTCAGGCCGCGATGGCAACCTCGACGTTCGACGTTTCTTCCCCCTCCGCGGGTGGGGTGCAGGAACTTCTCGTCCCGGAGGGACGCCAGAACTTAGCCGGGGGGTCAGCGTGTACCCACGCGAAGCCCCCGGAACAGGTTCCCAAAAAGTATGCGCCCCGGAGGGCCGAGAGAGGTTGAGGGGGCTCCGCGGATGGGTTGCAGGAATACCGCAGGACGGATCACTGCCGCTGCGGGGCGATGAGGGCGAAGGACTTCGCGGCCACGAGGCGGTGCGGGCGGTCCTCCTGCCCCTCCAGCGTCCATAACCGGCCTTTGCCGGAGCAATCCTTCCGGGAAAGGTGGGATGACGCATGCCCCCAGCGCGGGCGGAGATTCCAGCCCGGGGCTGGACGCATGTCGATATCGTCGTTTTCATGCCCCCAAGGGTCGAGGGTCGAACGCGGCGCTGTTTGGAGTGCGGTGGGAAGGGGGGACTCCCCGCCACACCGCTTTGGCTCGTCCATTCAAGAGGGGAGTCTCCGCGGCGCTTGCCGGGGTGGCGTGGGATTGAATTGGCGAGTGGGTGGGTTTTCCGGCAAGGCGGCGAGCGGCCTGCGCAGCATTGGGATTGAGCTAAAGCGGTGTGGCGGGGAGTACCCCTTCCCACCGCTCTCCAAACATTGGCGGCTTCTGCGCTTGGCGGTGGCGAAAAAATCCCCGCCTGCGCAGGCCCATAAAAATAAGAATTTTCCACCCGCCAAGGGAGCCTGGAATGCAAAGTTAACAGGGTGGTCTAGCAGCCACTAACATTTGTGAAAGCGGGCCATAATTGGATGTGGAACATGCTTGATTGCAGGAAAGTACACCTTTCCTACGGGGGCCTCGCGGGCGCTCCCCGGGAGGCCGCCCGGGGCAGGGGATGCACGGTTTTCATGATAGCGCCAATACTAACAACAGCCTGACCGGAAAAAAGGCTTCCCAAACCCAACAAAACGGGACAGAAGCTACGTCCAACCATGGAAAAAACATCCAAGAATCGCGTCACCAACACAGCAGCGATGCTGATGGCTGCCGCCTCCGTCATGCCAGTAGTGGTTACGGTGGCCAACGCTGGTGAGTCAGGGGGAGCAGGTTACAGTGGCGGACAGTATGTCGGTCAAAGTGCCCTCGCGCAACGTGAGATCATTCGTCGCCAGCAGCTGGCGCATGAGGCCGATGAGGCGTTCATTGCGGGGCGCAAGGCATATGCGGAGGCAGATTACGAGCAAGCGGTAGCGGAATACCGGAATGCGATTCGCCTGTTGCCGGATGCGCCAGCGCTGGCTGATCGGCGCAGCGCCTATGTGCAGCACCTAGTTAACGCAAGCGTAGCACTTTCTGGGCAGTACAGCACGCAGGGGAAATACGCGGAATCCCGTGAACTCTTGGAGACGGTCCTGAGTCCGGGAATGGATCCGGACAGCGTGGTTGCCAGGGAAGAACTGGCCAAGCTGGATGACCCGATCCGGCACAATCCTGCGCTGACCTTTGAACACACCCAAAACATCGATCTGGTGCGCCGGACGATGTACATGGGCGAGGGGTTTTACAACCTCGGGAAGTTTGACGAAGCCAAGCGGGAGTTTGAAAAAGTCTTGCGCATTGACCAGCACAACACCGCCGCCCGCCGGTGGATGGAACGAATCGCTTCAACGAAGTCTGATTACTATCGCGCTGCCTACGATCACACGCGTGCTGAACTTCTGATGGAAGTTGACCGCGCGTGGGAGTTGGCTGTGCCGTTGGACATGCCAATCGGCATTCCGACCCAGCAGGGGGCCATCGACACCGGTGGGACGAGCTACATTCTCAACAAGTTGCGCACGATCATCATCCCGCGCATCGATTTTGAGAACACGACCTTGGACGAGGCGGTTGATTTCCTGCGTCAGCGTGCGCGTGAACTGGATTCCACCGAGCAAGATCCTGAGAAGAAGGGAGTGAACTTTGCGATTCGGTTGGGCCGCGCGGCCGCCGGATCCGTGCCGCTTGAGGAGTCAGGCCTGCCAGGTGCAACGTTGGGCGAGGCCGGCCCCGGTGGAGTGGTGATCCCACAGCTGAAGCTCAACAACGTGCCATTGGCCACGGCGTTGAAGTACATCACCGACGCCACCAAGATGCGCTACCGGGTAGATGACTACGCGGTGACCTTGGTGCCAGCGACCGAGCCGGATGAAGATCTCTACAACCGCAGCTTCCGCGTGCCGCCGGATTTCCCGAGTGCGATGGAAGCTGGCAGCGAAGGAGCCGTCACTGGGCCGGTTGACCCGTTTGCCACCGCTCCTGCAGGGGGCAGCACGCTGCGGCCGCGTCCTCCGATTCAGGACCTTCTTGCCCAGCGTGGGGTGACATTCCCGCCTGGAGCGAGCGCGACCTTTGTGGCGGCTACCTCCACCCTGGTGGTGCGCAATACGCCTACAAACATCGATGTTATCGAGCAGATTGTTGATTCGTTGACCAACCTGGTGCCCAAGCAGATCCGCATCCTTACGAAGTTCATCGAGATCTCCCAGGAGAACAACGACGAGCTGGGTTTTGACTGGGTGATCACGCCGTTTGGCTTTGCCGGTGCAACCGTTGTTGGCGGTGGGTCGACTGGAAACGGGACGCCGCGCACCAACGCCGACTTCGGCAACGTGCCAGGCTATTTCCCACTGGTGACCCAGAACAGCCGACCGGTGACCTTTGGCAACCGGTCCGGCGATGCGGCCATTAACCGTAACAACATCGACTCGCTGCTCGGTAATCCGAACCGCAGCGCCCAGCAAAGCCAGGTCGCTCCGGGGATCATGTCGCTCACCGGGCTCTTCAATGAAGGGCAAGTGCAAGTGATCATGCGCGGATTGGCCCAGAAGAAGGGTGCTGATGTGATGAACGCCCCTAGCGTGCTGGCAAAGTCCGGGCAGAAGGCCACCATCGAGATCATCCGCGAGTTTATCTACCCAACCGAGTACGATCCACCGGAGCTTCCGGCCACCGTCGGCGGCTTCAACGGTGGTGGTGGTGGTGGTGGCGTCCTTCCCGGTGTTGGCCTCGGGCAGGCGCCTCAGGGCTTCCCGGTCACCCCGGCTACTCCAACCGCGTGGGAAACCCGCAACGTTGGCGTGCTGTTGGAAATCGAGCCGACCCTTGGCCAGAGCGACTACGTCATTGACCTGCGCTTCGCCCCGGAAATCGTCGAGTTTGAAGGGTTCATCAACTACGGCAGCCCGATTTTGGCTCCCGGTGCTGACGCCTTGGGCAACCCGGTTTCGGTGGTCATCACGGAGAACCGGATTGAAATGCCCGTCTTCTCGACGCGCAAGGTCAACACTGCTCTATCCATCTATGACGGCCACACCGTCTCGGTGGGCGGCTTGATGCGCGAAGATGTCCAGAAGGTTGAAGACAAGGTACCTATCCTTGGTGACATCCCGCTCATCGGACGGCTGTTCCAGACCAACGCTGAAAACCGCATCAAGAGCAACCTGATCATTTTTGTGACGGCTCAGATCATCGATGCCACCGGGCGCCCATTGCGTGCCAGCGGCAGCCCTGACTTGCTCAGCACGGTCGCCGGCGGCGGGGTCTCCCCGGTCCAGCAGCCGATGCCCGTCCTGGATGGGGGCGTGCTCCCGGTCCGCTAGTAGATCCTCGGAAAACATTCACACGGAGGGGGTCGTAAGGGCCCTCTCCGTTTTTTTATGCCAGCTAGCCCCCATCGCCCGGAAGTCTGGGTCATCACCGGTGGCATCGCCACGGGGAAGTCCACGGCGGGTGCCATCCTGCGGGCGCGGCTTCCTGAGGCCGCGTGGTTTGATGCGGATTGTTCGGTCGCTGAGCTCTTGGCCACTGTGGAGATCGCAGAGATCTTGCGCGCCGCCTTTGGGACCCCGATAATCAACCGCTCTGACGGAACCGTGGACCGGGCTGCGTTGCGGGATTTGATTGTGGCCGACTCCCAGGCTCGCGGGGAGCTGGAGGGGATTCTGCATCCACGTGTACGTCAGGAGTTTGCGAAGCTACTGGCGGGCTGCCAGGGCTCTGGTGTTAGGCGCCTGATCGCCGATGTGCCGCTTTTTTACGAGACGGGCTTGAGTTATCCGGCTCATCGGGTGGTGGTTGTTGCGGTGTCTGCGGCCACCCAGCGGTTGCGCTTGGCTGCGCGCAGCCAATCGCCGGCGGCGGTCATCGAGGGAATGCTCGCCGCCCAGTGGCCGATCTTGGACAAGGTCGCCAAAGCCGACGCGGTGTGGTGGAACGAGGGGCCCCTTGAGGTGCTGCGCCGACAGATAGAGCGCAGTTGTGAGAGTTGGGCAGCGCCCCGGCCACCTCTCTAGCGCTTCCACGCCTGCTCGTCCCAGACCCAGAGTTGGAGGTCGAGATTGCGCCGCTGCGCGCGGGCGGATTCCATCAGCTGGCGGGTTTGCTGAACGTCTCGCCAGTGGCGTAAAACGGCCTCCGCACCAAGACGCGGCGGATTCTCCTGGAGGCGGCCCAGGCGCTTCTCGGCGAGTTGCTCCTGAAGCAGGCTTTGCTGGTAAAGATTGATCGCGCGCAAAATGGTGGACTGTTCCATCTCGAAGCGTTGGGCCAGGGTTTCGCGGCTGTTCTGGGCACGCTCTTCGGCACTGCGAAGCCGTTGGGCTTCAGCTCCCGTGAATTGGTAGCCGCGGCTGACACTGCCAAAAAGATCCAGATCCTCGACCGCGAAGGCGGAATTGTTTTGCACATCCCAGAGCGTCGGGCTGCTGATGTTCATGGAGAAGGAAGGCAGGCGCTGGAGCTTCACCTGCCAGATCATCAGAATCGTGCCCTCCATCTCCGCGGCGGCCATGCGCATGGCCAATTGGCCAAATCCAGAAGCGGCGGTGAGGGTGTGCAAGCGCTTGGCGTAGGAAATGTCCGGGAGCGTAGCCGGCAGCGCGCGATAGTAGGCGCCGGGCGTGTTGAGCAAGCGGTTCATGGCCAAGCGTTGTTGCTGGTCCTGCAATTCAAGGGTGCGCTTTCTCCGATCAAGCTCCAGAATGCGCTTCATTTGGTCGGAGGCTGGAAGCCGTGAGAGCTCCTTTTCTTCCACCCCAAGGCGCTGGCGCTGGAGATCGATGCTCTCTTGTTGCAGGAACTGGGCGTAAAGGCTGCTCATCACTCGCCGGTGGGCAAGCTCACGCGTTTGCACCAGCTGGTAATGCTGGACGGCCAAGCCATAGCTGCGGGCGTACACAAAGAACGGATTGGGAATGCGCATGCCGCCAATGACGCGGGCATTCAGATTGTCACTGGAGATGTCCGCCAGACTGTCCAAACCACTGCCAAGCCCCGCAAAGGTGGAAATTGAAGGGCCTATTTCGGAAAGCAGCAGCGTTCGGCGCGTCCGCACGTGGTTCTGGAGGGCTGACTCTGCGGAACGAACATCGAGATTGCGCTCCAGCATCAGGGTGCTGGCCTGTCGCCATGAAATTGCCGTCTGCCTGCCATTCTCCAGTGCCTGCCGCGTTTGTTCGCGCAGCAGGTTGGCCTCCTGCAGGCGCTCTCCAAGTTGTTCGCCGGCGCGCTGGTTGACGCAGCCACTGAGGACCAGCGCGAGCCAGGGAACCATCCACGGAAGCTTGAGAGTATGGAGCGGGCGGCTCATGGGGCAGGAAAAAAAAACACCGGCCACCCCTTAGCAGGGTGGCCGGTGAAGGGCAAATCTTACTAATTCAAACCTTACGGCTTATCGAAGTTTACAAACGTTCCGACCATCCCGTCATAGGTAAGACCGCCACCACTCAGGATGAACGTCCCATGCCGCGAGGAGAGGTAGTCAAGGCTGATCGTCATTGGCGCGGGCAACATTACCCGGTTGACGCCTGTTGGCGTTAGCGTGACCCTTGAACTATCCGAGCCCGCAAGTTGGAGATAACTGTAGCTCACCTCCTCGGCAGTCGGTAACGGTGGCACTCCTGCCGTACGCGTAAAGAGCGCGTTGCCAATCTCCGTCGCTCCAGCCGGCGTCGGGGCCGTGAGGGTCGTGCTGCCATGGTTCAGGTAAATGCTCGTCGCGTCAGGAAGGTCGAGAATGTAGACATCCCCGTCGATGCCGCCCGGGGCGATCTTGCTGTCACGGTCCTCTGGATCCTGGTCCTGACGCTCGCTGCGATAGCCATTCGGCACCGGGCCGCCTGAGGTCACGGTGAGGGTTCCATTGAAGAAGACCGTCGCCTGCGGGTCGTCCAGAATTAGCGCGTTTGGCACCACCTCAAGGAACCCCGACGGCGTCGTACGCAGCAGCATTGTGAACTTCGTCGGGGCCGGGCCGCCAAACAGCGTGCTCCCCTGCGGGGTTCCCGTTAAAGTCAACACAACGCTCGACGGGCCGTTGATGGTCATCGTGTAATTGTTGAACGTCATCATCGAGGGCCATCTCAACGTGCTTACAAATCCTCCAGGACTCACCACCGTGAATTCTCCTTCGTCGTCGTTGCTGGCGGGCAAGTAGTTGAACGTCCCGGTCTCGCCGTCACCAATTTTCCCGGTGAAGGCGATGAATTGAAATCGCGGCCCACCTCCGTTGCCCACTGCCAGGGTCAACCCATCCATGGTCGCTGGACGCATTGCCTCCGCATCGTCCCCTCCCGCACCACCACATGAGGCCAGCACCAACGACACAAGGGCTAGGGGCATTAAGAGCAATCGGTTCATAAAATATTCTTGTCGAAGTAGGGGTTGGTTGTCGCTGAATTCTCGCCTCAGTTATCCGGCAGTCCGGCAATGAGTTTCCGCATCTCTAATTTTCTATCTGATAGCTGTCAAGCGCCCGCTTGTGCAGAACGCAGGGGGATGGGTTATTGGAGGAGGCCGCCGATGGGACGGCGCAGACCGAGGGTGATGGGGAGCATGGCGAGCAGGACGCCGGCGAGAGCGGCGGCGAGGAGGATTTGGAAGTCGAGGATGTTAACCTCGGGAGCGGTGAGTTTTTGCAGGCCGAGGTGGGCGAGGCGGGCGGATCCGGCGAGGTAGATGGGCTGCCAGGCGACAATGGCCAGGGCCATGCCTGAGCCGACGAGGAGGAGGTTCTCCATCAAGGTGTGGGCGAGAAGTTGATATCGCGAAACGCCAAAGCTTCTGAGCAGGGCGAGAAGGTATGCGTCTTGCCGGTACTCGAGCATGGCGACGTTGCCGAGGATGAGGGCAAGGATGGTGGCGATGGCGGCAAAGATGATGGTGCGGATAAGCGCTTGAGTGGCGGCGAGTCGTTGCAGGCTGGCGAGGATCTCGACGGCTGAAAAGATCCGCGGATTGCGAGATTCGCTCTTAAAATAGGCCCGCAGCAGGTCCTCGGCCGGGCGAACGGCGCTTGCCTCGGGCAGCTCGATAATCGTGGTGGAAATGAATCCCTGGCGCAGCAGGGGCATGACGATGGGGAGGGGCATGGCCACCGCCCGGGTCGTGTTTGCTTGCTTGGCGAGCCATGGAGGCATCAATGCCGGGGTGGCGTAGAAGTGGGTTTTAGCGATATTGAGCAGCTCGGGAGCTTTGGCCTTGCGGTTTTTTTGCAGGAGAATGGCACCTGGCTGGAGCGGATCTTCGGCTGGGAGGCCTTCAAGGGGATGGGAATAGGCAAGGATGGGGATCCCCAGCGATTGCTGTGAAGTAGCCCCCACGAGCGGCTGGCGCAGGACGGTGACCTTCTCGCGCCCGTAGAGGTTGACCCACATGGTCTCCTCATCGAGGCTGCGGAGGATCATCGCCGGTGCATCGATGGGATTGGAAACCTCATTGACCACGATGGTGCGCAGGTCGCGCTGGGCAAGCTGGTCGCGCAGCTGGGTCTCGACCTGAGAGAAGAGAACCAGGACAAGCAGGCCGAGAAGAGCGAGAAGAAAGGGGAGGAGGATTTTGGCGAAAGGCGAGACGGGATGCTCAATCCAACGGTTGCAGGTGTTTTTCCACAGGTAGAAAGGAATTGAAGTCCAGGATCTCATCGGCAATGGAAGTGAGGCGCGAATCGTGGGTGGCGATGATGCATGCGGTTTGGTCTGGCAGGTTGTCCCTGAGCGCCTTGGCGATGATTTGGGTGTTCAGGTCGTCAAGCCCGGAGGTTGGCTCGTCAAGCAGCAGCAGGGTGGGGGACTTGGCGAGGGCGCGGGCAATGGCGGCGCGTTGCTGCTGGCCGCCGGAAAGCCGGACGGGCTTGATGTCCGCGTATGGGGTGAGGCCGAGGATTTCAAGCCATGGCTCTGCGGCGGAGGCGGGCAGGTTGGCCATGGTGGCGGCCAGCGAGATGTTGCGCCGGACGCTGGCCAGCGGTAGCAGGTTAAGCTGCTGAAACACAAAGCCCACCTCGTGGCGCAAAAACATTGGCGTGCCGACCGCGTGGCGCGAACTGGTAGTGATGACCCCGCGGCCCGGCATGAGGAAACCGGCGATGAGGCGCAGCAGGGTGCTTTTCCCGCAGCCCGAGTAGCCTTTTAACAAGGTGATGCCCGGACCGGCCGCGAAACCAAAGTCATTGAAGACGGGCTCGGCTTGGCCGCGGTAGCGGAAGTGGAGCTCGCGGATGCTGACGTTCATTGTCCAGGACCAGCGGGGCTGGCAATGGCGATGGTTTGTAAGCCAACCTGAAGCACCTTTGCCCCCGGCCACAGGTGGGCAATGAGTCCAGGCCACCCACCATCGGCAAGAATCTGGGGTGCTAAATTGATGAGCGCTTCTTTGCGCACCACATGCACTGGCTCAGGAAAGCTGCGGTACACGTAAATGATCTGATTCTCCCCCGGCACTTTGCGGGCAAGCTCAACGTCCTCGGGAATGACTTTGAAGATCATGACGTTCTGCGCGCGCTCGCCGGCGTCGACATCCTCTTGGCGCGCATAGAGCGCACGCACCACGCCGGTTTCAGCCCCCTGCTCAAGGTGGACGCTGAGTTGTTCAAGCGGGCTGCCTTGGAAGATTGGATCCTGACCTGGAATGACCACCTCAAACGAGCTGTCGTCGGACAGCGTCGCCATTGTCTGATTGGCCTCCACCCAGGCGCGCAGCGGCTCGCCTGGCTTGGCCGCCGGGTCGGGCTGCTGCACTTGCGGCAAGAGATAGCGGAGTTTGCCTGAAAACGCGGCCGTCAACCGGCTGTTGCGCTCAAGCTGTTCAAACTCCATTTCCCGCCGGGCCAGCGCCAAGCGAAGTTGTTCCTGGCTCTGCGCGACTTGCTGATCAAGCCGGGCGGGGTCCAGGCGGCCCTTGAGGCGGGCGATTTTCCCATCGGTGAAGTCAAGTGCCTCTTGCAGGTTCTTGGTCATCGCCACGGAATCCGCTTCCTTCAGCGTGGCCACCAGATCGCTGCGCTGGTTTTCAAGCTCAGCCAGACTCATTTCCAGCGTTTCATTGCGCTCGGCGGCTTCCCAGCGAGCATCGTTGAGCTTTGCCTCAAGCCCCTCGCGCTCAAGGATCAGCCCGCGGCGCTCGTTTTCCAGTCGCTCAGGGCTTTGAATCGCCCAAAGCGTGCCTTTGGCCACTTCAGAATTATGCGGAAGAAGGAACTCCACCTCGCCGCTGGCTCCGGAGTTGATTCGCACCCAGCCGGCCGGCCTTAAAGACCCCTCCACCGCGGTGATCCACAGCTTGGTTACCTTGGGGAACGAGCTCAACTCGGGAGCCTGCGCCGCCATCGCGCTGGTTCCCGACAAGCCCATGCCCAAGCCAAAAGCCATCAACCCGGTGAAAAACAATCGTTTCTTATTCCCCATGGGCGCGGGGTGCGAATGAAGGTGGGGAACCATGGGCGGGTGCCAGATTTTCATAACATCCCTTGAATTGCAAGCGGCTTCAGGCACGGGCGGCTGGCCTCCGGGGCCGAAAGAATGTCTTGCCACGAGAAGCCGGAAGGTTATGGATCAAGGCGTGGTTGCGGCCGATACGGACTTGCGCGGCCTCTTGTCGGCGATCTCCGGGTCGCCCCTCCTTGGCGGGTTTGCCCTGCAACCCTGCAGAATCAACCCAGCATCGGCCGCTGTGAGGGAGCGCCTTCCGGCCTTGGCCTGAGCAGGCCGCAAGCAATCCAATTTTAACCGTGTGTGACCCTTCCAATATCATGACCGAAGACGTTCCCCAGACGCCGCCGCCAGTGGCTCCGCCCAAGGTGCCCGCTCATCTGTCCATCAATGAGTTTCGCAACCGCCCGCTGAGCGAGCTGCATTCCATGGCCGAGGCATTGCCGATCCGTATTCCGGCCAACGTTTCCAAGAGCCAGCTTATCTTTGAGATGCTTTCGTATATGGCCAAGGAAGGCACCCTTATTGAGGGCGAGGGAGTCATCGAGCAGGCTAAGGAGAACTACGCGATGCTGCGCGATCCGCAGCGGAGTTTCCGCCCGTCCCCGGACGATCTCTACATCCAGGGCAACCTCTTGCGTGACCTCCACCTCAAGGTCGGACAGCGTATCAAGGTGCTCGTGCGGGCTCCGCGGGATCACGATAAGTTCCTCTCCGCCATGGAGATCACCGAGATCGAAGGGCGTCCCGCCGCGGAATACGAGGAACCAAGGGATTTTGACAAGCTCACCCCGCTTTTCCCCGAAGAGCGCCTTATTCTTGAAGGGCCGGGGGCGGAAAACATCCCGGTTCGTGTGGTGGACATCGTCGCTCCGCTTGGCAAGGGCCAGCGCGGACTCATCGTGGCTCCCCCGCGCGGCGGCAAGACCATCCTGCTCAAGCAGATCGCCAAAGCCATCAAGCGCAACCACCCGGAGGTGGAGCTCATCATTCTGCTGCTTGACGAGCGGCCCGAGGAGGTCACCGATTTTGAGGAAACCGTGGGAGCCGAGGTTTACAGCTCAACCTTTGACGAGGCACCCAAGCGCCATGCCCAGGTGGCTGACCTCGTCATCGAGCGGGCCAAACGGCTTGTGGAAATGAAAAAGGACGTCGTCCTGCTCCTCGACAGCTTGACCCGTCTTGCCCGCGGCCACAACTCAGCCCTCCAAGGCGGCCCAATCGGCTCGGGCGGCATCAGTCCGCTGGCTCTGCAAAAGAGCCGGAAGTTTTTCGGCACCGCACGCAACGTCGAAGAAGGCGGCAGCTTGACGATCTTGGCCACCGCCCTCATCGAAACCGAAAGCAAGATGGACGAGGTGATCTTTGAGGAATTCAAGGGAACCGGAAACATGGAAATCCGCCTCGACCGCGAGCTCGCCGAGCGCCGGATCTTCCCCGCCATCCACATCCCCCAGAGCGGCACCCGCAACGACGAACGCCTCTACCACGAGGCCGAAGTCGTCAAGGTCCTCGATATCCGCCGCCAGCTCGCCCAGCTCCCGGTCGGCGATGCCATCGCACTGCTCCTCAAGAACCTGGCAAAAAGCGAAACCAATGCCGAGCTTTTGCTCCGCGGGCTTCGCTAAGCTCCTACCCGGCGGTCACCCTCGCCATACTCAACTTTGATGAAATCTTCCGGCAATCCTTCTCCCGACCCTCAATGCGCAGACGATGTCTGGATCGCCACCACCGCGGGGGTCGCCAAGCTCGTCAGCAAGCTCGAGGCGAACAACACCTCCGTCGTCGCCATCGACACCGAGGCTGACAGCCTTCACCGCTACCGCGAAAGCCTCTGCCTCATCCAGTTCACCGACGGCAAGGACCACTGCCTCGTCGACCCCCTCGGCGCCAACGATCTCTCCGTCCTCGCCGCTTTCCTGGAAAAATCCACCGTCTGGATGCACGGCGCCGATTACGACATGACCATGCTCAAGCGCGAGTTCGGCATCCTCCCGCGCCAGGTCCCCGACACCCAGATCGGTGCCCGCCTGCTTGGTCTGCGCCAGTTCGGCCTCGCCAACCTCGTCGAACATTACTTCGGCGAAGCCCTCTCCAAATCATCCCAAAAGGCCGACTGGGGCAAGCGCCCGCTAACGCCCAAAATGTTGGAATACGCCATCAACGATGTGCGCTTCCTCCTGCCCATGGGCGAAATGATCGTCTCAGAGCTCAAGGAGAAATCACGCTACGAGTGGTTCATCGAGAGCTGCGACGCCGCGCGCGAAAAGGTCATCCAGCGCGATGACTCGCGCGAGGAGCCGTGGCGCATCTCCGGCAGCGGCAAACTCGAGGGCCAAGGCCTCGCCATGCTGCGCGAACTCTGGCAGTGGCGCGACTACGAGGCTAGCTGTTGGGACCGGCCGTCATTCATGGTCGCCACTAACAGGCAGCTGCTGGAGTGGTGCGAATTGTTGCTAGACGGGAAGTCCATCAAGCTTCCCGGGCATTTTCGCGCGGAGCGGCGTGAGCGTTTCGACGCGGCCTTGGTGGCCGGCCGGGCGCTGGCCAAGGAGGATTGGCCGCTGAAGCCGCGCGGGATCCGCCGCCGCCGCGATCAGAGCTTCGAGGAAAAATACCAAAAACTCGCCAACCGCCGCGACAAGGTCGCCAGCGATCTGGGGATTGATCCATCCATCATCGCCTCTCGCTCGGTCCTTGAGGGGATCGCCGACGCGGAAACTTCTCCTGAACAGGTCTTGCTGCGCTGGCAGCGCGAGGTGCTTGGGATCTGAAATTGATTTATCGTCAACGGTTTACGCGGGATGTGGCCGCGCTTTCCCTCCTCCGCCACTAGCCGCCTGACTTCCCGCCCGCTGCCGTGCTGAGCCGGAGGCACCGCCGAGCTGCACGAGGCTTACTTTTTTCGCTTCGGTCTTGTCTGCGGCACTGGATTATCCGACTTTTGGCGTGCTTATGTCCGCAGCCCCGCAAGACCCTCTCGAACCGAATACAAATGTCGCCGCCGCCCAAGCCTACGGGGCTGCCCAGATTGACAAGCTCGAGGGCCTTGACGCAGTGCGCAAGCGCCCAGGCATGTACATCGGCGACCCCGATGAGCGCGGCCTGCACCACTGCGTTTTTGAGGTTCTCGACAACTCCATCGATGAGCACTTGGCTGGCTACTGCCAGAAAATCCGCGTCGTCATCCACGTCGATGGCTCGGTTTCCGTCGCCGATGACGGCCGCGGCATCCCGGTCGACATGCACCCGAAGTTTGGCGTCCCGGCCATCGAGCTGGTTCTCACCAACCTGCACGCCGGCGGCAAATTCGGCCAGGGCGCGTACAAATATTCCGGCGGCCTCCACGGCGTCGGCGCCAAGTGCGTCAACGCCCTCTCGGACTGGTTCAAGGCCGAGGTCTTCCGCGACGGCCAAGTCTACGCCATCAGCTTTGAACGCGGCAAAACCGTCCAGAAGTTAGAGGTCATCGGCAAAGTCGACCCTTCCCGCACCGGCACGACGATCACCTTCTTCCCGGATGCCACGATCTTTGTCGACACCATCGAATTCAAGTTCGAGCGCCTCTCCACCCGCCTGCGCGAACTCGCCTTCCTCAACCCGGGGCTAACCATCGAGCTGGAGGACGAGCGGCCTGAAAGTGTCCGCAAGACCTCCTTCTTCTACGCCAAGGGCATCGTCGAGTTTGTCGCCCAGTTAGGCGAGAACAAGACCCTCATCCACGAGGAGCCCGTCATCCTGCGCGGCACCCGCCCGGTTGAGGTCGACTACGACGGTAAGGTCACCAAGGACGATGTCTTCTGCGACGTGGTCCTCCAGTACAACGATTCCTACAACGACCAGATCCTCTGCTTCGCCAACTCGATCCCTAACGGCGACGGCGGCACCCACCTAACCGGCTTCCGGACCGCCCTGACGCGCGCCCTCAACCAGTACGCCAAGGTCAACAAGATCCTCAAGGACAAGGACGCCAACCTGTCCGGCGACGACGCGCGCGAAGGCATCGTCTGCGTCATCTCGGTGAAGATGCCCAACCCGCGCTTCAGCGCCCAGACCAAGGACAAGCTGGTCAACACCGAAATTGAAGGGGTTGTTAGCTCGATCGTCTATGAGGGCCTCATGGTCTTCTTCGAGGAAAACCCTAACACCGCCCGCAAGATCATCGAGAAGGCGGTCAACGCCGCCCGTGCCCGCGAGGCCGCGCGCAAGGCCCGCGAAACGGTGCGCAAGTCCGCCCTGTCAGGTGGCGGACTACCCGGGAAACTAGCAGACTGCTCGGAGCGCGACCCGGCAAAATCCGAGCTCTATATTGTGGAAGGTGACTCGGCCGGTGGTTCGGCCAAGCAGGGCCGCGACCGGCGCACCCAGGCGATCCTGCCGCTGCGCGGCAAGCTCATCAACGTGGAAAAGGCCCGCCTTCACAAGGCGCTGCAGAACAAGGAAATCCAGAGCATGATCACCGCCATCGGCGCGGGCATCGGCGATGGCGATCAGGAAGGAAGCTTCAACATCGCCAAGGTTCGCTACCACAAGATCATCATCATGACCGACGCCGATGTGGATGGCTCCCACATCCGCACGCTTCTGCTAACATTCTTCTGCCGCCAGATGACCGAGTTGGTCAAAAGCGGTTATCTGTACATCGGCCAACCACCGCTCTATCTGGTAACGCGCAAGAAGCGCCAAGAGTATGTCCAGGACGATGCCTCGCTTAACCGCATCCTCATTGACCTCGGCGCGGACGAAGTGGTGCTGCGCGAGGCTAACGGCGGGCGCAGCTTTGACTCCGTCGAGCTCAAGGCCATCCTGGAAACCCTCGCCGGCCTGTCGCGCTATTCGGACAGCATCCGCGGCAACGGCGGTGACTTCGGCAACTATCTAGCAGCCGCCAAGAACGGCCACCTGCCGGTGCACATGGTCAAGATCCGCGTCGGCAACGAGGAGTCGATTGATTACTTCACCAGTGATCAGGAACTGCGCGAGTTCTCGGATGCCAATCCGGACCTGCGCTTGTTTGGCAACATCCATGTGGATGGCCCGGCGGAAGTTGGGGAGGTCGCTCCGGTGGCCGTCATCAGCCGCCGCGCCGTCCTTTACGAACTCCACGAAACCCACGCGGTTTCCAAGCTCATGGAGCGCCTTGCCGAGCGCGGCATCCGCACCGACGAGTTCTTCTCCCCGGACAAGCCAATCTACGAGTTTGCCGAGGGCGAGGGTGCCAAGGAGGAGATCATCCCGATCTTCTCCGTGCCGGAAATCTTCACCCGCGTGCTTGAGATCGGCCGCCGTGGCGTCGCCATCAAGCGATTCAAGGGGCTGGGTGAAATGAACGCCAAGGAACTCTACACCACCACCATGGATCCGGAGACCCGCCAGCTCCTGCGCGTCCGTCTCGACGATGACAACGCCCTGGAGGCCGACAAAATGTTGGATACCCTGATGGGTGACGTCGTCGAACCGCGCAAGCGTTTCATCGAGGACAACGCCCTGAACGTCCGCAACCTCGACGTCTAACCGGCACCCCGGCCGCTCCCACAGAATTTCCCACCCGGCCTGATCCGCCCCGCGCATCAGCCACCCGCCAAGCCCACTTTCCATGCCCGACGAAATCAAGCCCATCAACGTCGCCGACGAACTTTCCAAGTCGTTCCTGGATTACTCCATGTCCGTCATCGTGTCGCGGGCGCTGCCCGATGCCCGTGACGGCCTCAAGCCATCCCAGCGGCGGATTCTCTTCGCCATGAACGACCTTGGCCTCGCACCCAACAAGGCGCACCGGAAATGCGCCAAGATCTGCGGTGACACGTCCGGTAACTATCACCCGCACGGTGAGGGCGTCATCTATCCGACACTGGTCAACATGGCCCAGGACTGGACGATGCGCGAACCCCTCGTCGATGGCCAGGGCAACTTCGGCTCCTGCGAAGGTGACCCGCCGGCCGCCATGCGGTACACCGAGGCGCGTCTAACACACCTCGGGATGCTCATGCTCGAGGACATCGAGAAGCGCACCGTCGACTTCGTCCCTAACTACGACGAGACCCGCACCGAGCCAACCGTCTTTCCCGCCGCCTTCCCTAACTTGCTGGTCAATGGCGGCACCGGCATTGCCGTGGGCATGGCCACGACCATTCCGCCGCACAACCTCGGCGAAGTCGTCGACGCCATCTGCGCCCAAGTCGACAACCCGGAGATCACCATCGAGGAGTTGATGAAAATCGTCAAGGGACCCGACTTCCCGGTCTCCTGCGAGATCCGCGGCATCCGCGGCATTGAGTCCTACCTGCGCACCGGCCGCGGCTCGATCCGCATGCGCGGCCGCGTCGAAATCGAGGAGCAAGCCAACGGCAAGTCCATCATCACCATCCGCGAGGTCCCCTACGGCGTCAACCGCGCCACCCTCCAGGTGCGCATCGCCGAACTGGTCAACCAGAAGCTGCTGTTAGGCATCTCCGGCATGCGCGACCTTTCCGATGAGAACACCCGCATCGAGATTGAGCTCAAGCGCGATGCCCGCCCGCAGGTGGTCGTCAACCAGCTCTTCAAGCTCACCTCGATGGAGACCTCGTTCTCCGCGAACATGCTGGCGATCCACCAGCGCCGTCCTAAGATGCTCTCGCTTAAGGACGCGCTGGACTGCTACATCGAGCACCGCCGCCAGGTGGTCATCCGGCGCACCCGCTTCCTGTTGGAAAAGGCCGAAGACCGCGCCGAAAACCTGGAGGCCTTTCTGTTAGCCCTTGGCCATCTCGATGACTTCATCGACATGATCCGCAGTTCCAAGAACCGCGACGAGGCCCGCGCCAAGCTCAAGGACTACACCTTCGCGTTGGAAACCGCCCAGGCCCTTGGCGTGCTCATCCGCAGCCAGCCAAGCGTCCAGGGCGAACGCTACGTCTTCACCGACCGCCAGGTCAACTCGATCCTGGAACTGCGCCTCTATCAACTAACCGCTCTCGAGCGCGACAAGATCAAGGCCGACTACGATGGCGTCATTGTCGAGATCACCGACTACATCGACATCCTTGCGCGCGAGTCGCGCGTGCTGGCCATTATCAAAGACGAGCTACAGGCGGTCAAAGCCAAGTACGGCACCCCGCGCAAGTGCGAGATTCTCCCTGACGCGGGCGAAATCGCCATCGAGGACCTCATTGCCAATGAAGGGGTCATCGTGACGCTCACGCACCGCGGCTACATCAAGCGCACGCTTGCCACCGAGTACCGCGTGCAGGCCCGCGGCGGCAAGGGCGTCCGCGGCATGGAAACCCGCACCGCCGCGGGGCGGGTTGAGGAGGAAATCGACTTTGTTGAACACCTCTTCGCTGCCCAGGCTCACGACTATCTGATGTTTTTCACTAACACCGGTCGTGTCTACGTTGAGCGCGTCTATGAATTGCCGGAAGGTGCCCGCTCCGCCAAGGGCCGCAGCATCCGCAATGTACTCAACCTCCAAGCCGACGAAAAGGTCGCCGCCACACTGCGCTTGGAGCGGCGTCTCGATGACGAGGGCAACGATGTCACCTTTGGCGAGGATGCCGGCTTTGTCTTCTTCGCGACCAAGACCGGCCGCATCAAGAAAACCAGCCTCAACGACTTCCGCAACTACCGCAAGGACGGCATCATTGCCATCCGCTTGGAGGAGGACAACCAGCTCATCGGGGTCCGGCTAACAGGCGGCTCGGACGAGATTGTCCTAGTCACCCGCAAGGGCATGAGCCTGCGCTTCCACGAGGAGCAGGCCCGCCCGTTAGGCCGCGCCACCGCCGGCATGCGCGGCATCCGTCCGGGCGCCGGTGATGAGGTTGTTGGACTCGCCCTGGTCACGCCGGACATGAAATTGTTGGTCGCCTCGGAAAAGGGCATCGGCAAGCGCACCGACTTTGCCGAGTACCGCGCCCAGACGCGCGGCGGCAAGGGGATCATCACCATGAAGTGCAGCGAGAAGACCGGCCCAGTCATCGGCGCAGTCGCTGTTAGCGAGGCCGACGAGCTCATGCTCATGACCTCCGGCAGCCAGAGCGTGCGCATCCGCGTCTCCGAAATCCGCGAGACCGGCCGCAACGCCCAAGGCGTCAAGCTTGTCTCCCTCAAGGACGGCGAAACCCTCACCGAAATGGCCCTCGTCATCGCCGACGACGACGAAAAAGTCGTCGATCTTGATGGCGGGGATGCCGTGGCCATCATCGACCTTGAGGACGCCGACACCGGCGAGGACGACGGCGGCGAAGAGGAATAGGCGCTTTGAGGGCTGACGACATCCCTGTCGTCAGCCGCTAACTTTTTCCTCCCGACTTCGTTGGCGATTCGCTGCTGCTAGAGCGCGAGGAAATTGCCCAACAGCTTCTTGCCGCCCTCGGTGAGGATTGACTCGGGGTGGAACTGCACGCCGTGGACCGGGTGCTGTTTGTGGCACAGGCCCATGATTTCGCCCTCCTGGGTCCAGGCGGTGATCTCGAGGCAGTCGGGAAGCGTCTCGCGCTTGACGATGAGCGAGTGGTAGCGCGTCGCGGTGAACGGACTCGGCAGCCCGGCAAACACGCTGTGGCCTGAATGGAGGATCGGCGAGGTTTTCCCATGCATGAGCCGGTCGGCCCTAACAACATCGCCGCCGTACACCTGGCCGATGCTCTGGTGGCCGAGGCAGACGCCAAGGATGGGGATGTTAGCGCCAAGCTGGTTGATGACCTCGCAGCTGATACCCGCTTCTGTTGGGGTGCAGGGTCCGGGCGAGATGCAAATCCGCTCAGGTGCCAAGGCCCGCACCTGGGCAACCGTGAGCGCGTCATTGCGCACCACCTTGATCTCGGCACCAAGCTCGCCGAAGTACTGCACCAAATTGTAGGTGAACGAGTCGTAGTTATCGATGACGAGCAGCATGGGGAATTGGGAGTGGGTCAGCGGGAGTCGGCACCGAGGGTCTTGGCCAGGGCAACAGCACGCAGCATGCCCGTGGCCTTGTTGACCGTTTCGTTGTACTCGTAGGTTGCATTCGAGTCGGCCACCACACCAGCGCCTGCCTGCACGTAGACTTTGCCGTCCTTGACCAAGCAGGTGCGCAGGGTGATGCACGAGTCATGGTTGCCGTCCCAGCCAAAGTAGCCCACCGCGCCGGCGTACGCGCAGCGCTTGTGCTTCTCCAACTCGTTGATGATCTGCATGGCCCGGATCTTCGGCGCGCCGCTGACGGTGCCCGCGGGGAACGTCGCGCGCAGCACGTCGTAGGCGCTGTGGCCGTCCTCAAGCTCGCCGCTGACGTTGGAGACAATGTGCATCACGTGGCTGTAGCGCTCCACGATCATGAAGTCGTCCACGCTAACCGATCCGTGGCGCGCGATGCGCCCAACGTCGTTGCGCGCCAGGTCGACTAACATCAGGTGCTCGGCCCGCTCCTTGGCGTCTGCTAACAAGTCCGCCGCCAGCGCGTCGTCCTCGGCCACCGTCGCGCCGCGCCAGCGGGTGCCGGCGATTGGGCGGATGTCGATGCGCCCGGCGATGGATTTGACGTGCACCTCCGGTGAGCTGCCGACCAGGGCAAAGCCGTCCAGTTCGAGAATGAACATGTAAGGGGAGGGGTTCACATGGCGCAGCGCCCGGTACAGGTCGGTCGGCGAGCCCGGATAATCGGCCTCAAAGCGCTGGCTTGGCACCACTTGGAAAATATCTCCGGCGCTGATGTACTCTTGGGCGCGGTGGACCATCGCCTCATACTCCGCCTGGGTCGTGTTGCTCGCGTGGGGCGGAACCTGCAGCTCGGCCAAACCATTGAGCGCCGGCACATGCAGCGGCCGGTCGAGCATCTCCAACATGGCCGCCACCTGCCCGCAGGCCGCACCATACGCTTCGCGCGGATCGCTGTGGTCGTCCAAAAATGCGTTGGCCACCACCAGCAGCCGCCGCAGCTTGTGGTCAAACATTAACAGAGTATCCGCGATGAGGAATACCGCGTCCGGAAGCCCCAGCGGATCCTCCGGTGGCGCGCCTAACGACGGCTCGAACTGCCGTACCGCGTCATAAGAAAGATATCCAACAGCCCCGCCATAGAATGGTGGAGCCGCCCCGTGTGACACCGGTTTGTACGGTGCCATCAGGGTTTCGAGCTCGGCCAGAACATCGCCCGTGGCGCGGATTTCTTCCCGCACGGACCCGCGGGTGACGGTGATTTGTTGGCCCCGCGCGCTGAAAACCGCCCGCGGCCGGCTTCCGACAATCGACCAGCGGCCGCTCGCATCGGTGCTCTCCGCGCTTTCCAACAGAAAGCTGTGGCTGCCGTCGCGGATCTTCAGATACGCCGATAGCGGGGTTTCAAAATCCGCCGCCAGTTGGGCGTACACGGGCACCACATTGCCTTGCCCCGCTAGCTCGCGGAACTCTGCTAGACTCGGTTTGACCGGGATCTCCTTCACGTCGCGCTGAGATTGGCCGCACAAGAGCGTTGTGCAAGCCGCGTTTTTTTCCCAACTTGCCCCCGCGCCCGCGGTTCCACGCTCCTTGCCCGGGTTTGCTGAACCTTCGCGCGCCTGCGTTTATGTCCAACGATGTCCTTTCCCGCGCGACCGACGAGCTCGATCTGGCCATCGCGGCGAAGGATCCAAGCGCCCTTATCCAGGTCGCTTCCACCCTTCACTACGCCGATCTGGCCGACCATTACGCCGACCTCGAGGACGAGGATCGTGACTTCTTCCTTAAAACCATCGGCCCGAAAATGGCCACCGACGTCATCGGCGAGCTCCCGGGCTCCCTCGTCGAGGAGGCCCTCAACCACTTCCGGCCCTCCGAGCTGCGTCTCATCTTTAAAAACCTCAGCGATGATGACCGCGTCGACATCCTCCAAGGCGTCGGCACCGAGGCCCGCCAACGGTATTTTGCCCTGTTAGGCCCGGACGACCAGAAAATCACCCGCAGCCTGCTGCGCTACGACGAGGACACCGCCGGCGGGCGCATGACCACCCACATCGGCCGCATCACCGCGGACATGACCGTGCGCGATGCCGTCGAGGCCCTCCGCGCCGATGAGGAAAACACCGAAACCCTCGCACGCATCTTCGTCATCGACAACGAGGGGAGGCTGTTGGGGAAAATCCGCCTCCGCGACCTCGCCTTCTACCCGCGCTCCACCCCGGTGCGCGACATCATGAAGCCGGTGGAAAACACCGTCCTGGCCACCGCCGACCAGGAAGAGGCCGCCCGCCAACTCTCGAAATACGACATGGTCGTGCTGCCGGTGGTCGACGAGTTCGACCACCTGTTAGGCGTGCTGACCTACGACGACGCTTTGGAGATTCTCGAAGAGGAATCCACCGAGGACCTTGAGAAGTTAGCGGGTATTGCCTTTGAGCAGTCCGAGGCGACCTATCTGAACACATCGATCATCAACCATTTTCGGCGGCGTTCGGTGTGGCTGGTTGGCTTGGCTTTTCTATCAATTGGCTCGGGCTACGTGATGTACCGTTTTGAGGATGTGCTGGGCAGCGCCTTCATGCTGGCCTTGTTCCTGCCGATGGTGGTGGCCGCAGGGGGCAACTCGGGCGGCCAGGCCGCGACGATGGTGATCCGTGCCATGTCGCTGGGGGAGGTCAACGTCGGGGACGTGGCCAAGATCGCGTGGCGTGAGCTGCAAGTTGGGGCGCTGCTGGGGCTGCTGCTAGGCTCCTCGATGGGGCTGTTCATTCTGTTTGTGCTGCCCCTGATCAACGGCGACCCTGGCGACGGGGTGACCTTCCCGCGGCTTGCTGCGGCGGTCTCCCTGGCGCTCGCCGCCCAGGTGACTTCCAGCACCATGCTCGGCTGCGCGCTGCCCTTGGCGGCGCGGGCGGCAAACCTGGATCCCGCCGTGGTATCCTCCCCGTCGTTGTCCTCGACGGTGGATGTGACCGGAATGATCCTCTATTTCAGCGTCGCGCGGATGATTCTTGGAATTTGACGCGCTCTTGACAAGTCGCCGGTCCCCGACTGGTTTGCGGCATGCACCATTTCCACTACCGCGACGGCTCGCTCTTCTGTGAGGATGTTGAGCTTGCCAAGTTGGCCGCCGCCCACGGCACGCCGCTGTACGTTTACTCCGGCTCGACGGTGTTAGACCACTACCGCCGCCTTGACCAGGCGCTCTCGCCGATTGACCACGAGATTGAGTATGCGGTGAAGGCCAACTCGAACCTGGCGCTGCTGCGGCTGTTAGCCGAGGAGGGCAGCGGCTTTGACATTGTTAGCGGCGGCGAGCTCTTCCGCGTCATCCAGGCCGGCGGCGACCCAGGGAAGTGCACCTTTGCGGGGGTCGGCAAGACCCGGGAGGAAATCATCTACGCACTCCAACAGGGGATCTACTCCTTCAACGTTGAGAGCGAGGAGGAGCTGCGCTACCTCAACGCCGTGGCCGCCGAGCTTGGCATGGTCGCCCCGGCCGCCGTGCGCGTGAACCCCAACGTGGACGCCAAGACCCACAAGTACATTTCTACCGGCAAGTCGGAGAACAAGTTCGGCATCGATTTTGACCGCATCGAGGGGGTCTACGAGCGGGCCGCGGCGGAGCTGCCTAACATCCGGCTGCGCGGCCTGCAGATGCACATCGGCTCGCAGCTAACATCGGTTAGCCCGTTCATCGAGGCGGTCGAGAAGGTCAAGCCGATGGCGCAGCGCCTCAAGGAAAAGCACGGCATCGAGTTTTGGTCGCTGGGTGGCGGGATTGGGATTGTCTATGAGTTTGCGCTGCGCTCGGGCAAGGACGCGTGGTGGTCGGCGCAGAGCGCGGAGGAAACGCCACTAACCGTCGCGCAATACGCCGCGGAAATTGTTCCGCGGCTGCGCGGCATCGGGTTGAAAATTTTGTTGGAGCCGGGGCGCTTCATTGTCGGCAACGCCGGGGTGCTGCTCACCCGCTGCCTGTATGAGAAGAAAGGCAATGCGAAGACCTTCAAGGTGGTCGACGCGGGCATGAACGATCTGATCCGCCCCGCGCTGTACGAGGGGCACCATGAGATCGTGCCCTTGCGCGAGCCTGCCGAGGACGTCGTTTGGCGCAAGCTCGATGTCGTCGGCCCGGTCTGCGAGTCGGGAGATTTTTTCTGCCAGGACCGCGAGCTGCCCGATTTCCAGCCCGGCGAGACGATCGCCTTGATGAGTGCGGGCGCCTACGGATTTGTCATGTCCTCTAACTACAACTCGCGGCCGCTGCTTGCCGAGGTGCTCGTCGAGGGTGGCCAAGCGCGGGTGGTGCGCCAGCGCCAGACCTATCAGGACCTGATCGCCGGCGAGGCGTGAGGGAGAGCTAACAATCGCGGGTTAGCTCGCAGGCGTGGGCGGCGAATCCCGCGCCGAAGGCGGTGAGCCAGAGGCGTTGGTCGGGTGCGCCGGTGGCCAGCCGGCGCTCCAGAGCGATGAGCACCGACGGGCTGCTGCAGTTGCCGTAGTCGTGGAGCACCGCGCGGGTTTCGATGAGCTCAAAGGGCAGCACCGCTTCAAGGGCGTTGACCACCTCGCGTCCACCGGAGTGGGCAATGACCTGGTCAGGCTCGCCGCGGCGCTGGGCAAAAAGCTCGGCGACGGCCTCGGCGGCCAAGCCCGGCACACTGCGGTGGAGTTGGTTGCGCAACTTGCCCTTGGCGTTGACGAAGCGGATTTTTTCGCGCTGAGCCGGTTGGTGGACGGTGGTGAAATCCCCGGCCCGCCATTGGCCGGGGCTGCCGGTGCCACTCCAGATCGAAGCGCTTGCCGCGTCGCCAAACAGACAGAGGGAAATCAAGACGCCGGGGTCGTCGTCGGCAAAAAATGCCGCCGAACAGATTTCAACAGCCACCACCGCCACCCTGGCGTCCGGGTTGGCTGCTAGAAAGCCGTGCGCCGAGCGCAGAGCAGGGATGGCCGCGCCACAGCCAAGCCCAACAAGGTCCTGCAAATACGCATTTGTGCGCAGCCCGAGCTGCTCGGCCACGTGGCTGGTCACCCCCGGACACAGGTAGCCGGTGCAGGTGCAAATGATGAGCGCGTCAAGATCCCCGGCGGCAAGCCCGGCCTGCTCCAGGGCCTTGGCCAAGGCGCTGGCCGCCAGCTTCGGTGCCTCAAGCTCAAACATCGCGTTGAGCTCACCCGCGTCGCGCCCGAAAACCGCCGTCACATCCGCCAGCGGGAAGTACCTCTGCGCGATACCCGAGTCGCCGGTGAGCACCTTGCCTAGCAGGTCGACCGAGCGCGGCCGCAGCTGGCCGCAGAGCCCGGGCTCGCGCAGCGCGTTCCAGCAGTCTGTTTGAGTCTGCGGATAGGCGGGAACCGCATGAGCGAGGGCATTTAGATACATGATTGTTAGTTTTTGCTAGCGCACGAGCCCCATGAGGGTCTGGAACGGTAGCAGGCCGCTGCGGGCGGCAAGCCCAAGGACCCGGCGCCCTGCGCTGGCAATAAGGAAGGGGTGCATCAAGCCCGCCGCCGCGAGCCGGCGGCGGAAGCGCCGGCGCAGGCCCAGGCGGATGGTTTCAAGGCACTGGTCCCAGGATTGCTGGTCTTCGGCATAGGCAACCAGGGGCGCAAGAGCGGTGTCAGCGGACTCGAAAGCCATACTCATGCCATTGCCGGTGAAAGGTGGAATCATCGACTGGGCGTCGCCAATGGCGGCCAGCCCGGGCAGCGGGCTCTGGCGGCCCAGGGCAAAGCCCGAGACCGCGGAGAACGAACTCTCATCCCGCGCCCGCTGGCCAAGGGTTTCGGCAAGTTGCCAGAGTTTGCCATGGCGCAGGTAGGCGATGAGCAGGTCGCTGCCGGTGCCTTTGACTTCCCGGTTGACCCGGAAAAGCCCGCACACGTTGACCCGCTTGTCCTCAACCCCGGCCAGACCCACATAGCCGCCGTGGCCAAGGTGCATCTCAAGGTCCGCCTGCATCGGAACGTCAAAAAAATGGCATTTCAGGCCCAGCCAGCCGCCGCGCCGCGGGCGCCGGCCCGCCGCCCACACGCGCCCCTCGCTGGGGACCGGTTTTTCGCGCGCGCCGAGGACCACCTGGCCCCCCAGGCTTTCGAGCCGCCGCACCAAGCGTTCGTCCAACAGCCAGCGCGAAATCCCGCGGGCCGGCACGGCGAGCTTGTCACGGCGCAGCCACTCCCCGCCGTCAAACCACGCGACGCCGTGGTGGAGGCGGGCGTCTTCCAGGTCAGCGGCCACGCCAAGGCGTTCAAGCGTCTCCTGGCCAACCCCGGAGATGAACTCGCCGCATACCCGGTGGCGCGGATAGGTGCCCGCCTCGTGGACGACCACCGGAACGCCCGCGTGACGCAGGCCAATGGCCAGCGAGAGACCCGCCAAACCGCCTCCCGTGATGGTGATGCTGCGCTTCAGATGCGGCAAGCTACCACCCTTTGAGCTCCGCGCCATGCGCAACTCTCGGAAACCTTCCATGTTCTAGTATCTAACCCTAGCAGGCTTGGAAGCTCCCCGCCGGCAAATCCGGCGCGGATGCTCACCCGCATGTCATGGCGGGTCACCCCGTTGATGAGCGGTAGCAACGGCAGGGACAGCGCGCGGGCCACCCGGCTGCGCCGCGGCTCGCTGAAAACCAAAACCTCAAATGGCCCGAACAGGCGGCCTAAGCGGGCAAGCGCGTCATCCGCAAAGTGGTGCAGGAACAGGTTGGCGACTAACACCCCGGCGCCGAGCTCCCCTATTTGTTGGAAAACATCCCCCTGGTGCCAAGCGATGGAGGCGTCCAGGCGCGGCGGCCGGGGAGCCAAGTCAAGAGCCGCGGCGGGTGCCTGCGGAACCTCGCGGGCGAGCCTGGCGATGAGCGTGCCTGAGCCGGCACCGATTTCGAGGATTCCGCGGGCCGCCGCGGCGGGCACTTTTGCGACCTGGCGGGAAACCCATCGCTCGTTGCCCATGAGGAAGTTGATCATGGCAAGGTCACGCCGCGAGCGGACCGCGGCGGGATTCTCCGCGGGGAGTTCGTCAAGGATTTCCGGTTCGACCAGGCGCTGCATGCGGGAGCAGGATACGAAGCTGAGGGGCGCGCGCAACTGCTGGATTTTCTGCGAACCTGCGGCTTTTGCCGTGCATTTGCCGCCGCCGCCGCGTTAAGGCTAGGGATGTGATCCACAAGGCGTTTATTCTCGGTGCCGGGTTGGGAACCCGCCTGCGTCCGCTCACCGACTTGCTGCCCAAGCCGCTGCTGCCGGTGTTCCACCGCCCGCTGGTGAGCTTTACTCTCGACCAGTGCCTGGAGGCGGGGATCATCTCGTTTGCCGTCAACGTCCACCACCTGCCGCATTGCTGGCGCGAGGCTTTTCCCTCGCTCATCAACGGCCAGCCGTCCTATCAGGGCTTCCCGCTGCGCCTCTTCTACGAGCCGGTCCTGTTGGAGACGGGCGGCGGCCTCAAGAACATCGCCGATTGGATCGGGGAGGATCCGGTGCTCATCTACAACGCCGACATCCTAACAACCATTGATGTCGCCTCCCTGATGCGCCACCACAGCGTCTCGGGCAAGGTGGCCACCTTGGCGCTGCGCAGCGAGGGGCCCGCGGCCCACGTGGAATTTGACCCGGCAAGCGGGAGGATTACCGACATCCGCGGGCTTCTAACCGGCGCGGCGGGCAGCTATCAGTTTACCGGTGTCTATTGCGTCAACGCGGAGATTCTGGATTTGATTCCCGCGGACGAGAAAACCTCCATTATTCCCGCCTTCCTGCAGCTCGCCGAACTCGGGCTCCTCGGCGGCATCGTGCTCGATGACGGGCTGTGGGCTGACATTGGCACGCCCGAGGCCTATTTCGACATCCACCGGCGCAGCGCCCTTGGGCCGCGCATCCACCCGCTCGCGCAGATTGATCCGCTCGCCTCGGTGGACGAGTTTTCCATCATCGGCCCGCAGGCCGAGGTGGCCGCCGGCGCGGTGGTGGAGCGCTCAATCCTCTGGCCCGGCGCACGCGTCGGGGCGGACTGCCTGGTCGCCGGCGAGGTGGTCACCTCCTGAACCTTGCGTTCCGCGCGAAGGGCCCTAAAGATGTTAGAATCATGATGAACATTCACGGAGCAAGCTCACACCTGCTAGTCAGCGATGTGGTTGAGTTGGCAGTCACCGCGGAAGGCGGACATATGGCACCTGTTAGCTTTCAGCTAGCGGACGGGCGGCGGGTTTCGCCGTATGCGCTGGCGCCCTGGCTGCCAGAGGAGGTTGACATGGACACGCCGGTGTTGCTGCGCGAGCTGCGCGGCGATTTTTTTTGTTTTCCGTTTGGCGCGCAGGCGGACGGTCCGCCGCACGGGGAGACGGCCAACGGTGCGTGGGAGCTGGTGGAGCGGTCGTCCGGCGCGCTGGTGCTGGGGATGGACGCGCAGGATACCGGAGCGCGGGTGGTGAAGACCTTGTCGCTGCGCCCGGGGCAGACGGCGGTTTATATTGAGCACGAGATTTCCGGGGCTAACGGGTCATTCAGCTACGGGACGCACCCGGTTTTGGATTTTTCCGGGGTTGCGGAGCGCGAGGCGCGGATTTCTACCAGCCCGGTTGTTTGGGGTTCGGTCTATCCGGGAGTTTTCTCCGATCCGAACGACGGGGCATTTGGCGCGCTGCTTCCCGGGGCGACTTTTGAGTCGCTCGAGGCGGTGGCGCTCTCCAGCGGCGGGGCGACGGATGTTTCGCGCTACCCGGCGCGGGCGGGAAGTGATGACCTGGTGATGCTGGTGAACGATCCGGCGCATGGGCCGTTTGCCTGGACGGCGGCCCTGGTGGACGGGTATGTGTGGTTTTCCCTCAAGAACCCGCGGGATTTTCCAGCGACCCTGTTGTGGCTTTCCAATGGCGGCAGGCTCGCGCCACCCTGGCATGGGCGCCATCGCTGCCGGGTGGGCCTCGAGGAGGTCTGCTCGCATTTTTCCGACGGGGTGGAGACGTCGCGCCGTAATTTGCTGGCGGACCGGGGGCTTGCCACGTGCCGCGAGTTCAAGCCGGATGAGACGGTGCGGCTTGCTGTGATTCATGCAGTTGTTGGGGTTCCCAGCGGCTTTGGCCGGGTCCTGTCGATCACCGGGGCACCGGGGCGGGTGACCTTGGAGGGGGAGTTTGGAGCCGAGGTCCAGCTGCCGCTTGATTGGGAGTTTGTCCTCTGAGGGGGTGGGAAATGCGCGCCGGGGGCGAAATCCTGACTTGCCTCCCGCGCGGCCAAAAACCAACATCGCGGTAGTTAACCCACAAATTGCCACCCCTTCCCACATTTTCCCCAGCATCCCGATGACCACGCCCCGCACCACCCAGGACCTCAGCACGACGGCCGCCAACATCCGCGCGCTGGTTGACGGCCATCTTGAAGACACCGGCGGCTTGCTGCGGCTTTCTCCGACCTGGGTGCCGCGCTCGTTTCTGCAGCCGGGCCTGCGCATCAAGCTGCACCCGGACGACACGTACGCCTACGGCCTGAACCGCGGGGGGATTGACGAGCGCTGGTTTGGCTCAACGACCGAGACGGCCAACGAGGGCCGCGACGGCGATGAAGGCCTTTCTTACGTGGTGGTTGGCCGCGAGCGTTTCACCCTGCGCGACGCGATTGCCGAGTGCGGTGCGGACATCATCGGCAAGGACATCTGGGACAAGTACAGCAAGTGGCCGGTCTACTCGAAGTTCTTCGACAACATGGGGCCCATCCCCCACCACATGCACCAGAGCGCCGAACAGGCCGCCCTTGTCGGCCAGGAGGGCAAGCCGGAGAGCTACTACTTCCCACCCCAACATAACAACGTCGGCAACAACTTCCCGTACACCTTCATGGGCTTCGAGCCCGGCACTACCCGTGACCAGGTCCGCCGCTGCATCGAAAACTGGAACAAGGGCGAGAACGGCATCCTGGATCTATCCAAAGCCTATCGCCTCAAGGTCGGCACCGGCTGGCTCATCGACCCGTGCATCCTCCACGCACCGGGATCGCTGTGCACATACGAGCCGCAGTGGGGCAGCGACGTGTTCGGCATGTACCAGAACCTCGTCGAGGGCCGCGAGGTGCCGTGGTCGCTGTTAGTGAAGGACATGCCCAAGGATAAGCACCAGGACATCGACTTCATCGTCGACCAGCTCGACTGGGAGAAGAACACCGATCCTAACTTCAAGGACAACCACTACCTTGAGCCGGTGACCGCCGAGAAGGGCGATGGCTACCACGACAAGTGGATCGTGTACGGCAAGGTTGACGGGTTCCAGTACTTCACCGCCAAGGAGCTCACCGTGGAGCCGGGGCAAACGGCCACCATCAAGGACAATGGCGCCTACTCGATGATCGTCGTGCAGGGCCAGGGAATGGCCAACAAGCTGGCGCTTGAGTGCCCGAAGCTGCTGCGCTTCAACGAGCTCTCCCAGGACGAGTTGTTCTGCACCGAGGCGGCCGCCAAGCGCGGCGTGACGTTCACCAACACGTCGGCCACCGAGCCGTTGGTCGCTCTGCGCTACTTCGGCCCGGAAGTGAACCTAGACGCCCCGCAGATGGGCGCCTATAAGAACGCCCTGTGAAACGCCCCCCCGGGCACCGGAACATTTAACAGTTAAATAAAAGGACATCATTCCCATGAAGCTTCACAACGCCATGTGGCCCGGTCTGGTAGGCAAAGAGCCCGGCACCGACAACCCGCCGATCTCGTTTGCAAGGATGCTGGAACTAACAGCCGCGGCGGAAGTCGGCGGGCGGAAGTTTGACGGCATTGACATGTTTTTGTTCCACCCGCATATGGATCCTGACATCAGCGAGGATGCCATCAAGCAGATGGCAGACGAGGTGGCGGCCCGCGGGCTGAGCGTCGGCTCGGTGGTGGCACCGATCTGGCCGGGCACCGTGGGGGCACCTGCGATGGGCGGCCCGGAAGACCAGGAGAAGTTTTTGTTGGCCGTGCGCAAGGCGTGCCGCATCACCCAGCTGCTCAACGAGCACGGCGTGCGCCGCTACGGCGTGATCCGCATCGATTCAGCCACTCCGGTGGCCGACTGGATGGGCGATCCGCAGGGCAATACCCAGAAGATTGCCGCCACTTTCCGCGAGGCCGGCAAGATCGCCGCCGACAGCGGCGAGCGCCTCGCCGCGGAGGGCGAGATCTGTTGGGCCGGCATGCACTCGTGGCGCGCGATGCTCGACACGCTGGAAGCCGTCGGCATGCCCGGCACCGTCGGGTTCCAGGCGGACCTGGCCCACACCTACCTCTATCTGCTAGGCTACAACGCGCCGGAGTGCGCGCTGCTAGGGCCGGACTACACGACCGCCGAGTTTGCTGCGGCGTTCCGCACGATGACCGACGCGCTGCGGCCATGGACGATTGACTTCCACGTGGCACAAAATGACGGCACCGTCCACGGTACCGGGTCCCACGACAAGACCGGGCGCCACTGCCCGGCCGACGATCCTAACGGCAAGGTCGACATCGTCGCCTGCTCGAAGGTTTGGCTGGAGGATGCCGGCGCGCGCGGAATCCAGCACATCTGCTGGGACGGCTGCATGTTTCCCAACAAGATGTTGGAGGACCCGCACACTTGGAACACCATCCTGGCGACCATGATCAAGGTTGACGAGGCGCTGTAGCGCCGGGTTTTGTCTGATTGGAATCCCCCCGATGGCTCAAGCAATCCAGTACACGCCCATGTCGCGTGCCGCCTCGGCGAGTCTGCGGTCGTGCGCCCAGAGCTTGGCACCGGAGAGTTTGGCGGCGGCAAGGATGAGCACATCGTTCCACTGCAGGCCGCGGCCCCAGAGCCGGTGGTGCTCGATGAAGGCAAGCGCCTCGGGCGGTTCGACCTCCCGCGCCCGGGGAAGCTGGGCGAAAAACTCCGCCATGAGTTCGCGCCGCCTCAGCGTGCCGACGAACAGCTCGCCGAGCACGCACGGGTGGACCAAGACCTCGCCGGCTAACAGCAGCTCGCGCAGGCCGGCGGTGTCGGTGCGCAGGAAGTCGATCCAGACTCTGGTGTCGACCAGCACCCTGTGGGACTCACGGCTCATCCTCAGCGATGCGCATGGATTCCACGGATGCGCGGCCGGAGCGCGGGGCGCGCGAGGCGTCCTCCAACTCCGGCATGCTGCCGCCCAGTTCGGCGAGGCGTGCGGCGGCCTCCCGCTGGACAAACAGGCGCAAAACGTGGTTAAGCAGGTCCGACGTGGAGGTGATGCCGGACCATTTGGCGGCACGCCCCAGTAAGTCATCCTCCAGAGTGACTGTGGTCCTCATGCATCAAAAATAGCATCGATTGATGCTGGCGCCCGTATTTTCCCCACCATCCCCAACGAAAACTTATGAAAAAACCACTGCGCATTGGCCTGATCGGCTACGGCTTCATGGGCCGCACCCACTCGAACGCCTACTCCCAGGTTGGCCACTTTTTTGACACCGCCTATGAACCGGTGCGGCAGGCGGTCTGCGGACGCGACGAGGCCAAGGTCAAGGAGTTCGCCTCCAAATGGGGCTACGCAAGCTTCGAGACCGACTGGCGCGAACTCGTCAAGCGCGACGACATCGACGCGGTTGACATCTGCACGCCCAACGACTCCCACGCCGAGATTGCCCTGGCGTGCATTGCCAACGGGAAGATGATTCTTTGTGAGAAGCCATTGGCTCTCAACGGCGAGCAGGGCGAGCAGATGGTCGAGGCGGTGGAGAAGTCCGGCCTGCCCAACCTTGTCTGGTATAACTACCGGTTTTTGCCCGCGGTGACCCTGGCGAAAAACATCGTCGCCGCCGGCGAGCTCGGCCGGGTGTTCCACTACCGCGCCAACTTTCTCCAGGACTGGACCATCTCCGAAGAACTCCCGCAGGGCGGCGCCGGCCTCTGGCGGCTTGACGCTGCGGCCGCTGGCTCCGGGGTGACCGGCGACCTGTTAGCCCACTGCATCGACACCGCCCGCTGGATCAACGGCGACATCGTCTCGGTCTCGGCCATGACGGAAACCTTCATCAAGGAGCGGGTCCACACGGCCACCGGTGCCAAGCAGGCGGTGACCATTGACGACGCCTGCGCGTTCCTGGCCCGCTTCGAAAACGGCTCGCTGGCGATCTTCGAGTCAACCCGCTACGCGCGCGGCCACAAGGCGCTCTACACCTTTGAAATCAACGGCGAAAAGAAATCCCTCGCCTGGGACCTCCACGACCTCAACCGCCTCGGCTACTTTGACCACGGCGTGCCCGGCGACCGCCGCGGCTGGAACAGCATCCATGTCACCGACAGCGACCATCCGTACGCCGGCAACTGGTGGGTGCCTGGCCTCTGCCTCGGCTACGAGCACTCCTTTACCCACGGGCTCTATCAGTTCCTCAAGTCCCTCGAGAACCCCGGCGCGCCCAAGGAGTACCCGGACTTCCGCAACGCGCTTGGCACCCAGTACGTCTGCGACGCGGTGTTGGAGTCTGCTAGGACCGGCCAGTGGGTCACGGTGAAGAAGAGCTAGCAGGTGCTGCTAACAAAACCTGTTGTTGGCATCGCCGCCGGGCGCGCGCTCACGCGGTGATGTCCACGGACAGGTCGTCGCCGAGGTTTTCGATGGCCTCGCGCAGGGCGGCTTCCTCGACGCCCTCGGGCAGGCTCACCGTGCCGCTGGCGCGGAACAGCGAGTGGCCGGCCATCGGCGCGCTTTCAATCCCGGTGGTGAGTTCCTCGACGTTGCCACCCGCCGCGGCAATCGCCGCGGAAAGCTTGCGCACAATCCCCGGCCGGTCGTGGCTCACCACTTCAATGCGCAGCGTCCGGCTTGTCACGCTCACCGGCGGCTTGGCGTCCACCACGTGGACATGCAGCCCCAGCCGTTCCAAGGCCTGCAGCTCGGCGCTTAGCTTCTCCGCCGCAGACGCCTCGCACTCAATGCGCAAAATCCCCGCAAACTGCCCCGCCAAATGCGCCATCCGGCTCTCCAGCCAGTTGCCACCATGCTCCGCCACCGTCTGCGCCAGGGCCTGGAGCAGCCCGGGGCGGTCCGGGGCTAGCAGGGTCATTGTTAGGAATGTCTTCATTGTTAGCACAAGGGAAGCACCGGGAAGCGGGGGAGGCAGGCTTTTTCTGCGGGAAAATGGCCTTAGGCGTTGGCAATTGCCAACAGGCAACTATCACTCAAGGCCCTGACCCGAAGACCCCGCGCATGGCCCGAACCGGATTAATATTGAAAATCGACTGCCCGGACCGCCCCGGGATCGTGGCGAAGATTGCGTCGTATGTGAGCGACCTGCGGGGCAATTTGGTGGAGTTTCACCAGTTCACCGACCACCTGCACCGGAAGTTTTTTGCGCGGTTGGAGATCGACACGGCCACGCTGGAGGTTGACGTGGAGGATTTCGTCACGGGGTTTGGGACCATCGGGCGGGCGCTTGACGCGCGCTGGCATTTTCGGCGCCTGCCCTACCGGATGCGCACGGCGGTGTTAGTCACGAAGACCGACCACTGTTTGAATGACATTTTGTGGCGCGCGGAGATTGGGGAGATGCCGGTTGAGATCACCTCGGTGATAGGCAACCGGGAGTTTTGCCGCGGGATCGCCGAGCGGGCTGGCCTGCCGTTTCATTTCATCGAGATGGAAGCGGACAAGGAGGCCGGGTTCCGGCGGATCGCGGAGATTTTCGAGGCCGAACAGGTAGAGCTTGGGGTGCTCGCGCGCTTCATGCAGATCCTGCCCGACTGGTTCTGCCACGCGTACGGCGAGCACCTCATCAACATCCATCACAGCTTTCTACCCGCTTTTGTTGGGGCCAGCCCGTACCGCCAGGCCTACGAGCGCGGCGTGAAGCTCATCGGCGCGACCTGCCACTACGTGACCCACGAGCTCGACGCCGGGCCGATCATCGAGCAGTCCGTCGAGCACGTGCAGCACTATCACACGCCGCAGGACCTCGCCCGGCTTGGCCGCAACTGCGAGCGCGCCGCCCTGGCCCGCGGCATCCGCTACCACGTCCAGGACCGGACCATCATCGCCGGCAACCGTGCCATTGTTTTTCCGGACTAACACCATGCCCGCTTTGCCCAGGTCATGATTGTCAAAATCGGGCCCATCGGTAAGGGTGCGGGCGCTTTTCGCATGGATTCATCCCTACAACTGCCGTTTTACGTCATTGGTCACCGCAATCCGGACACCGACGCGATCTGCTCGGCCATCGGCCACGCCGCCTTGTTGCGCCTCACCGGCGAGCCAACCGCGCTGGCTGCACGCTGCGGCGAGATATCACCGCGGGTTGCCTGGGTGTTGGAGCGCGCCGGGGTGGATCTGCCATTGTTGGTCACCGACGTTAGAGTGACCGCCGGAATGATCTGCCGCAAGAAGGTGGTGCAGGTGAACACGACGGACACCTTCCTGACAGCCTACCGGCGCATGGTCGCCAGCGGGGTGCGCAGCGTTCCGGTGCTCGACGCCGCCGGGGAGATAAGCGGGATTCTACGCTACCTGGATTTGTTGCAGCTGCTGCTGCCGAGCGAGACCGAGGGGTTGGTGGTGCGCACGGTCAACGCGTCGATTGGCAAGATTGCCGCCACCCTTGAGGCCGAGGTGGCCGGCGCGCCGGTGCCGGAGGGCGACCACGAGGAGGAGCTCCAATTGTTAGTCGGAGCCTCCTCCAAGGAGACGGTGGCAAGCCGTTTGGCCAAGGCGGCGGAGGCGGGGCTGATCCGGCGCTTTGTGGTGGTGTGCGGCGACCGGCCGGTGGTGCAGCGCCTGGCCATCGAGGCAGGGGTCCGCGCGTTGATCGTGACGGGAGGATTCGGGATTTCCGCCGAGTTGCGCGAGCTCGCCTGCCAGCGCGGGGTGGTGCTGCTAAGTGCGTGGCAGGACACAGCCAGCACCGCGCAGCTGATCCGCTGCTCGCGCATGGTTAGCAGCGTGGTATCCCCGCAACTGATGACCTTGGACAGCGACGAGCCGGTCTCGCGCCTGCGCAAACGTCTGGCGACCACTTCCCAGGAACTTTTCCCGGTGTTGAAACCCGGCAGCCGGAAACTCGTCGGCGTGTTAGCCAAGTCCGACCTCATCGACCCGCCGCGCACCCGCCTCGCGCTTGTCGACCACAACGAGTACGCCCAGGCGGTCACCGGCGTGGAGGAGGCCGAGGTGGTTGAAGTCATTGACCACCATCGCCTGGCGGGCGACCTGGTGTCGCGCGAGCCAATCCGCTACCTCAACGAGCCGGTCGGATCGACCTCCACCCTCGTTGCCCGCAAGTTCCGCCACCGCGGGCTCGACCCGGATCCCGGCGTGGCCATGTGCCTGTGCGCGGGAATCATCTCGGACACGCTCAACCTAACATCCCCGACGAGCACCGAGCTGGACCGCGAGATGCTGCTGTGGCTAACCGGGATTGCGGGGTTGTGCGCGGACGAGTTCACGCGGGACTTTTTTGCGATTGGGTCGATGTTGGCCACGGGCAGCGTCGAGGAGATTGTTGGGACAGACCGGAAGGACTTCAGTGATGAGGGGCTGAAGATTTCCATCTCGCAGATTGAGGAACTCGGGCTGCACTCGTTTGCGGGCCGGCGCGCGGAGTTGGAGAAGCACCTGCGTGAGTTCACGGCGGGTGGCGGTTATGATTTGGCGTTTTTGGTGGTGACCGACATAGCCAAGCACTTCAGCCTGATCTTGGCGTCGGGCCCCGAGGGGCTGTTGCGCGCGCTGCCGTTTGGCCGCCGCGACGAGACCTTGTTTGAAGCGCCTGGCGTGGTCAGCCGCAAGAAGCAGGTTTTTCCCGCCGTCTCGCAGGCAATCCGCCGGGGCGGCAACAACGAACGCGAACTGGAATGAACGGCGATCTGACAATTATCAAGGTAGGCACCGGCGTGCTCACAAAGGTGACCGACGGCACGCTTGACGGCGCCGCGCTGGTGCGGCTTGTGACTGCCATTGCGGGGCTGATGGAGGACGGTAACCGCTGCTTGTTAGTGTCCTCCGGCGCGGTTGGTGCCGGAGTTTCCGCCTTCGGGCTAACCGGTTACCCGCAGGACACCGAGACGCGCCAGGCGTGCGCGGCGGTGGGCCAGACGCGCCTGATGCACGCGTATGAGAACCTGTTCCGCAACTTCGGCATCAACGTGGCCCAACTGTTGTTAACAGCGTCGGACTTGAACACGCCGGAGCGGGCCAACTACGTTTCCAACACCCTCAAGCGCCTGCTGCAGGAGGGGACGATTCTGCCGATCATCAACGAGAACGACTCGGTTGCCGTTGAGGAGCTCAAGGTGGGCGACAACGACATGCTCTCAGCGAAGGTGGCGCAGTTGTGCGGGGCCTCGCAGTTGATTTTGCTCACGAGCGTGGACGGCTTGTTGGATCCGGCGACCGGCGAGCGGGTGGAGCGCGTCGAGAACATTGATGCGGTGCTCAACTTTGCCAGCGGCCAGAGCGGGCGGTTCTCGATCGGCGGGATGGCCTCCAAGCTCAAGGCAGTGAAGCTTGCCGTGGAGTCCGGCGTGCCAACCTTGATCGCCAACGGGCGGCATCCGGAGCGCTTGCGCGAACTCGTCAAGGGCGGCGGCATCGGCACCCGCTTTGATGCTACCAAGTAGCCCGGTTGGGTTGATATTGCGCAAATGGCGGCTTTGCGCGGATGCGCGGATCTGGCCTAGTGCCCCCTATACATGAAGGCCGACATCGAGGAGAGCCCGGAGGTTGAGCCGACGCCGCGCGACTGGCGCTCGTTTTGGGCGCTGGTGGCCATGCAGGTGCAAAACGCCTTCAATGACAACATGGCCAAGTTCATCCTGCTGCCGCTTGGCGCGTGGCTGGTGATTCAGGGCGACGCCTTCAGGGGCATCGAGCACGTGCTCTCCGTGTTGTTAGTGCTGCCGTTCATTCTGTTTGGCCCGACTTCGGGCTGGATCGCCGACCGCTTTCCCAAGAGCAGCGTGATCCGTGCGGCGGCCTGGATGCAGCTGGGCGTGCTGGGCTTGATGGCGGCGGCGCTTTTCTACCAAAACCTAGCAATCGCCATGGTTGCCTTCTTCCTGCTGGCCCTGCAGTCGACCCTGCTGAGTCCGGCGAAGATGGGGGTGGTCAAGGAGTTGTTGGGAGCGCGCAAGCTGGCCTACGCCAGCGGCATGATGGAGGGGACGGTTATCTTGGCGATTCTAGCGGGAATGATCTTCGGCGGGGTGTGGTTTGACAAACGGTTGGGCGCAACGGGAACCGGCTGGACCGCGGCACTCGTGCCGGTTGTCTGCCTGTGGGCGGGCGGCTTGCTTGCCATTGCCCTGGCCTACCGCATCCACCCGACCCGGGCGATGTCCACCGAACGCTACTCGGCGGGAATCGCCGTGCGCCATTTCAAGGACCTGCGCGAGGTGTGGCGGCAGGAGAAGCTGCGCCAGATGGTGTTAGGCGTGGCGTTTTTCTGGGGCTTTGCGGGTTTCATGAGTTTGGTGGTTGTGCAGATTGCCAAGGAAATGAGCCATGGGGGAGGCGAGGGGATGGGGACGCGCAACTCGGCGCTGATGGCGGCGGCGAGCGTGGGGATCGCCTTGGGCAGCATTCTGGCCGGGCGGCTGAGTCGGCGTGGGATTGAGCTGGGGCTTGCGCCAGTCGGGGCGATGGTGATGACCGGGGCGATTTTCTGCCTGGCGCTGAGCTCACCGGGCACCTGGGCGCAGTACTCGATGTTGTTGTTAGCGGGTGCGGGCGGGGCGATATTTTTGGTTCCGCTCCATGCGTGCTTGATGGACTGGCCGGCGGAGTCTGAGCGCGGCAAGGTGCTGGCGGTCTCCAATCTGATGAACAACAGCTTTGGCGTGGCCGCGGTGGCCATGCAGTTTGGCATGGGCGCGCTGGGAATGGCGACGCGCTGGCAGTTTCTGGTGTTCGGGGTGCTTACGCTGGGGGTGACTGTCCACGTGGTTAGGCGGCTGCCGGTGAGCCTGGTGCGGTTGGTTGGCTTGGCGGTGGTAAACCGTTTCTATCACATTCGGGCGCTTGGCGCGGAGCGGATGCCGGCGAGCGGCGGTGTTTTGTTGGCATCGAACCATGTGAGTTTCATGGATGCGTTTTTCCTTTATGCGGCCAGTCCGCGGCCGGTGCGTTTTCTAATCGACCAAAGGTTTTACGAGCGCTGGTGGGCGCGCGGGATGGTCCGGTTATTTAACAGCGTGCCGATCTCGGCGGAAAGCACCCGCACGGCGATCGGGCAGGTGGCCGCCGCGCTGGCCGATGGGCATGTGGTTTGCGTGTTTCCCGAAGGGCGGCTCACAAGGACCGGCTTCATGTGCGAGCTCAAGCGCGGCTACGAGCTGATGGCCAAGAAGGGCGGGGCGGTCATCCTGCCCGCCTACCTGGACGGCGTCTGGGGGTCGATTTTCTCGTTTGAGCGCGGCCGGTTCATCCGCAAGCGGCCGTACAGGATCCCCTACCGCATCACCGTGGCTTTCGGACCCGTGTTGCGGCCGGGCGAGGCGGACGTCGAACGGCTGCTCGATGAACTCAGGCACGGCTCCGCGGCCACCCTCGAATCACGGGTTGACGATGCCGAGGAGGTTCAACGGCGGGTTTTTGACGGCTCCGAGCCGGTGGTCCTGCGTGGGCTGGATCCAGCCGAGCGTGTTAGACTCAGCCTCCATCTGCTGCAAATCGCCAACGTCAGCGGCTGGCGGCGCGGCGAAGCGCTGTGGCTGTGTCACGATGTTGGACCGGCGGTGCAATTGTTAGTCCATGCGTTTGCCCGTGCGTTTGGCGGCCGGGTTGAGCTTGGGGTGCCTGGTCCGGGCGAGGGGCGGCGGGACGTGATCGGCGGCGTGGCCATGCGCGAGCGCCTGGGCGCAGCCGCAGAAGTGGTGTTTTTTGATTTCGATGCGACCGGCGGGCCGCAGGATGTGTTAGGGGCGGGCGGCGTCCACTGCCCGTGTCTCATGTTAGGCGGGGTGGTCGTGGCGATGTCGACGCCGGAGCCGGCGGCGGCGGAGCATGACATTGAGGCCCAGCCAGGGGCTCGCGCGGGAAGTGCGGGGCGCCTGCTGCCGGGATTCACCCTTAGCGCGGAGGGCACGGGGGAAGTCATTGGCGGGCCTGCGCTTGCGCAGCCGGTGAGCTTGGGCGAGGGGGCGGGTCTGGACGCGGAGGGGTTTATTTTTCTGCGACAGGCGGGGGATCCGGGGAGCGTGGCACTTGCCAAGGCTTCCGGTTCCTGATGGGGTGCGGGCACATTCATGAGATCACATCGGTTGGCAGGGTTGGGCAAGATAGGGATCATCGCAGGATTGTTCTGTAGCGGCTGCGCGGGGTTTCCGACGCCTAACTATTGGCCTGTGGCGACGGCCCCGAGCCAGACGGCGGAGCGATCGCTCCACGGAGTGGTTAAGAGTGGCCAGCCTATCAGCAGCCTGAGCTATCAAGAACGGGCGTTGCTTACCTTTGTGGCGGACCGGCAGAATATCCGCGATGCGATTGGCGCGAAAGACATGCACGGGACGCGCGACTGGCAGGTCATTGAGATATTCATCGTTGAGCCGGGCCGGCGGGTGTCGGTGCTTGCCGAGGAGGGGCACACCCAGGAGCCGTTGTACTTTATCTACCATCCGGAGAAGAAGACCTGGTACCGGGTGAAGGACTTTGCCGGCAGCGGCCGCGGAGTGCCGGCGGTGCGGGTGAACGAATCGGTCGCCGGAGGATGACTGAGGGTGAAATCCGCCTTCAAAATTACGAAGATGGCGGCTGATTTTCGCCGCGGAAGGCTTCCCGGGAGGCGGGAAACCGGGATAAGGTCCTAAGAGCCAGTCTTGTTGCGTCCTTGCTGGGGGGATTAATGGACATTTTGGGAAAGTCCGGAAAAGTTTTGCCTTTTGCCGCGAGCGTTCCCATGTTCCGCCGCATGCATCCGGATGTAGCGAAACTGGTCGAGGTAGGGCGAATCCCACAAGCGGTGGGGGAGCGCCTGTCGCAACTTGCGCCAGGAAGCTTTTGCGAGCACAAAGCGTGGGGGATTGGCAAGGTGACCGAGTGGGACCTGCTAGGCGGGAAGGTCACCATCAATTTTGAGAACCAATCGGCCCAGGTGATGGGTTTGAAGTTCGCCTTGCAGAAGACCGAACCGATTCTAGCAGGCAACTTCAGGGTGCAGAAGATCGAGCAGGCGGGCGATTTGAAGGATCTGGCCACGGCGGATCCGGTCGAGCTGGTGGTGCGCACGTTGGAAAGCCACGGCGGCTCGATGCGGGTTGACGCGCTGGAGCGCGAGTTGGCCACGATGGTACCGGCCAAGGAATTCAAGAAATGGTGGGATGCCGCCAAACGGTCCCTGCGCGAAAGCATGCGGGTGGCCGTGCCGGCCAAGCGCACCGACCTGATGGTGCTGCGCGATGCGGATTTGAGTCCGGCGGCTGCGCTGGTCAATGAGTTCGAGGAAGCTCGCGACTTGAAGGCCAAGACCAAGGCGCTGGAGGCCATCATCAACGAGGTCCGCCATTTCGAGGGTGACCCGGATGCGCTGCGTCGCTTGCTTACCAGCATCGACGAGGCCGCACGCAACGGTCTGCGCCGCAACCTCGGTGGCGCTTTGGAGCTGCTGGTGGTGCGCGACGAGCTGGTTGCTTGTGTTAGGGACCTGCAGCTTGATGCCGCCGCGGTGCGGGTGATGGATGTGGTGGCGATGGAGTCTAACCGCATTGCCAAGGAGATGACGGGCATTTCAGCGGCGCGGCAACGGAGGATTTTTGAAGCCTTTCCTGAAGCTTTCGGGGAAGAATGGGTTGAGCAGGTGCTTAAAGTCTTTGATGAAGTCGGCGCGCGCGGCGTGACCGAGATTGCCAAGCTGCTGCACGAGCGGGAGAAGGCCGAGCCGCTGCAAGTCCATGTGAGGGCGTCGCTTACGCGCCGCAGCCTGGGGCCTGATGCGCTCATCTGGCTGGCGCGCGAGCGTCACAGCTTCGCCTCCGAGGTCTTTGGACCGGAAGTGGGAGCAAGCATTCTTTCGCTGTTGGAGAGTGACCACCTCGATGAGGGGCCGCGCAAGACTTCCCGCCTGCAGTCGCTGGTGGTGACCGACCGCGAGCTGCTAGTTGATATTGTTCGCACGATGGACAGCAACGAGGCGCGCAACTTTGCGCGGCGCCTGATGGAGTGCCAGGTGTTTGGCGAGTTGGACCGAAAATCGCTGATGGCGCGGGTCATCAAGGCACGTCCGGAGACCGGCGACCTGGTGAGCGGCGAAAATTCGCGCAAGCGTGATGAAGCGCTGATTGTCTCCTGGGAGAGCCTGGAGCGCAAGAAGGCCGAGCTTGACGACGTCACCCGCAATCGCATCCCGCAGAACACCAAGGAGATCGCCGTGGCGCGCTCGTACGGGGACCTGCGCGAGAACTTTGAGTTCAAGGCGGCCAAGCAGATGCAGGCAGTGCTCATGCGCCGCAAGAGCGAGCTTGAGCGCGAGGTCGACAAGGCCCGCGGCACCGACTTTATCGGCGCCGACACCACGACGGTTAGCATTGGCACTATTGTGACGCTCGCCGACCAGGCGGGCGGGGAAACCAAGGTGACGGTGTTGGGTGCGTGGGACAGCGATCCGGAGCGCAAGATCGTGGCCTATCTCTCGGAGCTTGGCGCGGCCCTGTTGGGAGCCAAGGTGGGGCAGACCGTGGAAGCGCGTGATCCGGAGACCGAGTTGATGGTGCGCCTGACCGTGAAGGAGATTGTGGCCTACAAGCCGGCCTAACCGGGACCTTAACAACTCCAACTGATATTCTATGTACGAAACGACCATTGCTGAAATCTTCGGCCGCGAGATCATTGATTCGCGCGGCAATCCAACCATTGAGGTGGATGTCATCCTCGAGGGCGGGGCCATCGGCCGCGCAGCCGTGCCAAGCGGCGCGAGCACCGGCGAGCACGAAGCCCACGAGCTGCGCGACGGCGACAAGGCCCGCTACCTCGGACGCGGTGTGCAGAAGGCGGTGGAGAACATCAACGAGCGCCTGGCGCCAATGCTTTGCGGCATGGATGCGACCGAGCAGACGCTGTTGGACCGGACGATGATCGAGATCGACGGGACAAAGAACAAGAAGGACATCGGCGCCAACGCGATCCTCGGTGTTTCCCTTGCGGCGGCCCACGCGGCTGCCAGTCAGTTAGGCCTGCGCCTTTACAAGTATCTTGGCGGGCCTAACGCCAAGGTGCTGCCGATGCCGATGATGAACATCATCAACGGTGGCTCGCACTCGGATGCGCCGATTGATTTCCAGGAATTCATGGTCGTGCCTGTGGGCGCTCCAACATTCCGCGAGGCGGTGCGTTACGGCGCGGAGGTTTTCCACTCCCTCAAGAAGGTGCTTCACGACCGCGGACTTTCCACGGCGGTGGGCGACGAGGGCGGATTCGCTCCGGTGTTGGACAGCGCGGATGATGCGTTGGCGGTGATTTGCCAGGCCATCGAGAAGGCGGGATATAAGGTGGGAGTGGACATCGCGATTGCCTTGGATGTGGCCTCCTCGGAGTTCTACGACAAGGAGAAGGGCCTGTATGTCTTCAAGAAGTCCGACAAGTCAGAGCGCAGCGCCGCGGACCTCGTCTCCTACTACGCTGAACTGCAGGCAAAATATCCGATCATCTCGATTGAAGATGGCTGCGACGAGAACGACTGGGACGGTTGGAAGAAGCTAACCGACAAGCTGGGTGCCACCACGCAGCTGGTAGGCGACGATCTGTTTGTCACCAACGTTGAGTTCCTGCGCAAGGGCATCGAGAGCGGCACGGCCAACTCGATCCTGGTGAAGGTCAACCAAATCGGCTCGCTCACCGAGACCCTCGACGCCATCGAACTGGCCAAGGAAAACGGCTACACGGCGGTCATCTCGCACCGCTCGGGCGAAACCGAGGATGCGACCATCGCGGACATCGCCGTGGCAACCAACGCGGGCCAGATCAAGACCGGCTCGATGAGCCGTTCGGACCGTGTGGCGAAGTACAACCAGCTGCTGCGCATCGAGGAAGAACTCGGTGGCGAAGCTGTGTTCGGCGGCAAGATGAAGCGCCGTTAAGCGACAGCGCTCAAATGATTCACCAGCCCGGTTGCCGCAAGGTGGCCGGGCTGATTTGCGCCCGGGTGAAAAATGCTTTTGGCGGACCGTCCAAAATTTGTTAGCCACTTCTCCTCATGGCGCGGACAAACAAGCAGTCGGATGTGCGGGAGTTTTCCCGGCTGCAGGCGCGCACTGAGAAGATGCGCGCGGTCAACCGGGTGGTGATGGTGTTGCTGGTGTTGGTGGGTTGTTCGGCGGTGGTCGTTTCGGCCTTGCCGCAGTGGCGCAAGCTTGGCGAGATGCAGGCCGAGCTGCTGCGCAGCCGCGACCGTGAGGCGCTCGTCATGGAGCAGCGCGATGTGCTGGTGATTGAACAGCGGGCGCTGCGCGAGGATCCGGCGTATTTGGAGCTCAAGGCGCGCGACCGGCTTGACTACTATCGGGATGGTGAGCGGGTCTATCGGATCCAGCGGCAGCGTTAGATCCGGCCGATGCACCAGGACATCGTGCGGGTTCTCATCGACGAAGCGGTTATCAGCCGCCGGCTCGAGGGAATGGCGCAGGAAGTGTTAGCCGACTTCGGGCATGAGCCGATTTTGGTGATCGGGATTTTGAAAGGCGCGCTGGTTTTCATGGCGGACCTGTTGCGTAGGATCCCGGTGCCGCTGGAGATCGAATGCATCAACGTGGCGAGCTATCATGGCGGCACCGAGAGTTCGGGCACGGTCGCGTTTCTGGACCGGGGGCTGCCGCCGGTGGCGGGGCGCAGGGTGCTGGTGCTTGATGACATCCTGGACACCGGCAGGACCTTGGCGGCAGTCACCGGCGAACTCCGCGCGGCGGGTGCGCTGGAGGTGCGCACCGGCGTCCTGTTAGCCAAGGACAAGGCGCGGGCGGCGGAGGTTGAGGCCGACTACATCGGGTTTGCCATTGGCGACGAGTTTGTCGTGGGCTACGGGCTGGACTACAAAGGTCTCTACCGGAATTTGCCGTATGTTGGGGTGTTGCGGCCGGAGGCTTATGCTGGAGGTTAGGATCAAGCGGTGGCGGCGGCCTCGCGCAGGAGTGCCTCGGTAGTGGGCCAGTCGATGCAGGAGTCGGTGATGGATTGGCCGTAGGTGAGTTTGGCCAGCGGCTGTGGGAAGGATTGCGCGCCTGCGGCGAGGTTGCTTTCCAACATGACAGAGCTGATAGGGGAGTGGGGATTGCGGCGCTGGCGCAGGAGGTCGCGGAACACGGCGGGCATGCGGGCGTGGTCCTTGCCGCAGTTGGCATGGGAGGCGTCGATCATGACGCGGTCAGGCAGCCCCGCGGCGCTGAGGGCGGCGCAGGCGTCAGCGATGCTGGTTTCATTGAAGTTGGGGCCGGTTGCTCCGCCGCGCAGGATGACATGGCAGGCTGGGTTGCCGGTGGTGGAGACCGCGGAAGCGACGCCGTCATGGGAAACGCCAAGGAAAGTCTGCGGCCGCATGGCTGCTAGAACGGCGTTGACCGCCGCGCCAAGGTCCCCGCTGGTGGCGTTCTTGAAGCCAACCGGCATGGAGAGCCCCGAGGCCATTTGGCGGTGGGTTTGGCTTTCGGTGGTGCGCGCGCCGATCGCAGACCAACAAATAAGGTCGGCGATGAACTGCGGGGTGATCGGGTCTAACAACTCGGTGGCTGTTGGGAGGCCGAGGTCGATGACCTCGCGCAGGAAGGCGCGCGCCTGGCGCAGGCCGGTGGGGATGTCATCGGAGCCGTCCAGGTGGGGGTCCATGATGAGGCCCTTCCAGCCGGTGGTCGTGCGCGGTTTTTCGAAGTAGACGCGCATGACGATGAGGAGCTTGTCATTGAGCACTTGGGCCAGCGTGGCGAGGCGGGTGGCGTAGTCGAGGCCCGCGCGGGTGTCGTGGATCGAGCAGGGGCCGACGATGACTAGCAGCCGCGGGTCGCTGCCGGCCAGGGTGGCGCTGATGGCATCGCGGGCGGAGGCGACGAAGGCGGCCTGTGAATCGGTGCGGGGGATTTCCTGCTGCATGGCCAGCGGGGTGGGAAGCGGGACGTTGCGCAGGATATGGAGGTCTTCGACGGGGCGGGTCATGGGCAGGCAAGGGTGACGCAGGATGGCTAACACCGCCAGCCCGGAGTGAGGGTGGCAGAAGCGGAAGAAAGCGGGTGGTTTCGGGCTGGCGGCGAAGTGCGGCTTTGCTAGGTTCGGCGGCATGCGTGAGAAGTCGATTGAACTGCTGAGGGAGCTGAGCGAGGCGCACGGGGTGTCGGGTTACGAGGACGAGGTTCGGGCGATCTTTGTTAATGAGCTGGAGGATGTTGGGGATTTTTCCACGGATGGCTTAGGTTCGGTGTTTTGCGAGGTGGCGGGCGACGGGCCGCGGGTGATGATTGGCGGGCACATGGACGAGGTCGGTTTCCGCGTGCAGAACATCACGCCGGACGGGTTTCTGCAGTTCGTGCCGATGGGTGGCTGGTGGGAGCACACGTTGTTAGCCCAGCGGGTGGAAATTCTAACACGTAGCGGGGTCAAGCTGCCGGGGGTGATTGCCTCGCGACCGCCGCATTTTTTGCCCGAGGCGCAGCGCCGGCAGTTGATGAGCATCGAGGACATGTTCATTGATGTGGGTGCGGTGTCGCGGCGCGAGGTTGAGGAGCGCATGGGCATCGCGCTGGGGGATCCGATAGCGCCGTGGTCGCCGTTCACCCAGTTAGGGAAGAACGACTGGCTGATGGGGAAGGCGTTTGACAACCGTGCGGGGATGGCGGCGACGATCCAGGCTGGCTTGCGTCTGGCCAGCGGGCCGCGCGAGAACACACTGATTTTAGCAGGCACGGTGCAGGAGGAGGTGGGCTTGCGCGGAGCGAAGACCGCGGCGGTGAAGATGGCACCTGATGTGGTCCTTGTGTTGGAAGGGCCGCCTGCGGATGACACGCCGGGGTTCAATCGCACCGAGAGTCAGGGGCGGTTGGGCGGTGGCGCGCAGATCCGCATGCAGGACCCAAGCGCGGTGATGAGCCCGCGGCTAGTGGAACTGGCGATCCGGGTGGCGCAGGAGGAGGGGATTCCCTATCAGGTGACGGTGCGCCGCAGCGGCGGCACCGACGCGGGATCGTTTCATGTTTCCGGCGAGGGCGTGCCGTGCATCGTCATTGGCGTGCCGGCACGCTACATCCATTCCCACAACGCGATCATCGACCTCAACGACTATCAGCACTGCGTGGAGCTAACCGTGGCGCTGGCGCGGCGGTTAGATGGGCCGACCGTCGCCGGGCTGACGCGTTTCTTGTAGGTGTACGCGGCGCTTGCGGGCTGCGTGGCGATGGTGTCCTATCGCCGGGTGATCGCCACCTTGCTCGCCACCTATGTCCACGACCTGAATCCGGTGCTGATCCGGTTTTCCGACAAGATCATGATCCGCTGGTACGGGGTCGCCTATCTGTTAGCGTTTCTGGTCGGTTATTGGCTGCTCAAGTGGCTGGGGGACCGCAAGCTCTGGGTGCTGCCGGGTGAGCGCGCGGGAGACTTCATCAGCTTGTGCGCGTTGGCCGGGGTGTTTGTCGGTGGGCGGATAGGTTATGTGTTGTTCTATCTGATTCCCGACCACGGGATCGATGCGGTGCTGCAGGACCCGCTGGTCATTATCCGCGTGTGGGACGGCGGGATGTCCAGCCATGGCGGCATCCTCGGCATCGTCATTGTTAGCTGGTTTTATGCGCGCAAGCACAAGACCTCGTGGCTTGGGCTTGGCGACGGGATTTGTGTGGTGGCGCCGATCGGGCTTTTGTTTGGCCGGGTGGCAAACTTCATCAACGGAGAACTTTATGGCCGAGTTGCCGAGGGACTTTCCTGGGCGGTGAAATTCCCGGATGCCTTGCGCAATCTGAAGGCGGTGGAATCCACCCGCTTTTTTGAGGCCGCCCAAGCCGCCACCGCTGCGGATCCCTCGTTGGTGCCAAGCTACTCCGCGATGCAGCTGGCGGACAACGGGGCGACCCAAAAGCACTTCTTCGAGCAAATGCTCGCTGCCGGCCGCGAAAACCCGCTGGTCAACGAGGCCATCGCACCCTTCCTGGAGCCGCGCCACCCATCCCAGCTCTACGAGGGACTGTTGGAGGGCCTGCTGCTCTTCGTCATCCTGATAGGCCTGCGGTTGCGCTTCCCCAAGCTGCCCAACGGCGTGCTGACCGGTTTGTTTTTCATCCTCTACGCGGTTTTCCGCATCAGCATGGAGGAATACCGCCTGCCAGATTCCGAGTTGATGGCCTTTGCTCTAACCAAGGGGCAGTTCCTCTCGTTGTTCATGGTGTTGGCCGGGGCGGGGTTCATCGGAGCAGCTCTGCTGAAATGGCGCAGAGGTGCCGGGCTAGCCTAGGGGAGGCGAGGGGCTGGCTCTTTCGCGGGCTGGCCCGAATGGGACTAACCGAAGGCGCCCCTCGATGGTGCGGTTGACTGCGGGGCACCCCGAGGAGCGGCGGGCTCCGGTCCGCCGGCGCCCGGGAAATGTTAGAAGGAGGCGTGATCGGCCCGTTATTGTCCGCCCGGCGGCCTAACAGCGGGAGCGCTTCAGTAGCGCGGGATGACGAGTTTCTTGCCGATGCTGAGGTTGGAACCCTTCAGGCCATTGGCGCGTTGGATGGCGGCGATGGGTGTGCCGAAGCGCTTGGAGAGGTCGTAAAGGGTGTCGCCCTTTTTGACGGTGTAGTTGGTGGCCGACTTGTTTTTCGGCTTGGCGGCGACCTTGGCCACGGGTTTGGCGGGGGCCTTGACGACAACCTTGGCGACGGGCTTGGTATCCAGCTTGGCCTTGGCATCTGGCTTGGGTTTGGTCGGTGTCAGAGCGGCAACCTCTGGAGGGGAGTTGATCGGATCGGGGGCCTTGGTGATCGCAGGAGGGTTGCCGGCCGGATCGCTTGCCGCGATGGCGGTGGGCAGCGTGGCAGGCGGCAGGACTGGATCGAGGGTAGGGATTTCCAGGGAAGGAGTGGGGGCGGTACTGCGCGGCCGGGTCGGCCATTTATGCGGCGCGTCAGCCCAGGCCTCGACGTAGTTGCCGTGGGCATCGAAAGGGCCGAGGCCCATCGGGTTGTTAGTGGTGCGCGGCCCGGTGGTCACGGTGGGGCCGCCGCCGGTGGACGAGCAGCTGGGAAAAAGCAGGGCGCCACTCATGGCAAGTGGCAGCATCCAAAGACGGCGCATACGGGCAGTATGCAAACCCGAGGGTGGAAGGCAAAGCATTGTTAAGATGACCTAAGGTTTTTTCCGCAAGGGGTGAATCTGGGAGCGGAGCACCAGGAGCAAGGCTACCACCGCAACGCGGGGGATGTTGCAGCCGAAGGGTTAGAAAACGTTAGAAACATCCCGGTTAGGCCGGTGAATTCATTTGGGCCTTGATTTCCCCCCCGCTAGCTGCGAGGCAAGCAGCGTTGGCAGGAGAGGGGCATTAGCTCAGTTGGTAGAGCGCTTCGTTCGCAATGAAGAGGTCAGCGGTTCGACTCCGCTATGCTCCACCCTCCCCTGCCAGACGCGAAAAGAAGCCGGAGTGGTGGAATTGGTAGACACGCCTGACTTAGGATCAGGTGCCGCAAGGTGTGCAGGTTCGAGTCCTGTCTCCGGTACTTTTTGAAAGCCCTCGTACGTTGAATATAAGGCGATTGTGAGGGGGATTTCGGACTGCGAAGGCTGGTCCAAAAGGCGCTGAAATGCGGCAAAATGCATCAAAATACCAGATCTATTGCACGGTCTGTTGCACGGTAAAAACCCTGCCCATTCTCCGCGCACACCCGTACTGGGTGGATCAAGTGCTGATACCCAACCCCGTCCGCCGTGCGCTTGTGACCATCCCGCCAGCGGCCCCAGCTATCCAGCTGAGCCTTCACCGCTGGCACCGCGGTCTTTTCCTCCAGCTTTGAGGCGATCTCCACGACATTGGCCCGGAGGGCCTCGAAGGCCCCCGCCATGCCGTCCACAAGCGCGATCTGCCTCCTGAGCGCTGTGTGATCAAACATCCGCGCTTCCAGTTCATCGACGGCGACCGCGCTGGGCAATCCGGCGATGCTCTCCTGCAAGCTGAACAGGGCTTCCTCAGTGAGAGTGCCGTCCCATGCGTCATTCTGCTGGAACCGTTCAACCGCACGCAGGTGAATGCGGACGAGGAAATTCTCGCGGTTCATTCCCGCCACCTCACCCTTGAGGATGTCCTTGATCGACGTCGACAGCGCCCCACCCTGGGAAAGCCCGGGATTCTGCTGCAAACGTGCGACCACCGCGATCCGGGCCTTGAACAGGCGCATCCCGAGCGGCTCGGAGGCATTGCCCTCGATTCCATTTGGGTTCTCACGGAAGAAGTCGAAATTGAAGCAGAAATCAAATACCCGGAAGTCCCTCTTGTCGTCGCCCGGCCCGAAAAGATCCGGGCATAGCCGGGTGCCGCGGCCGATCATCTGCCAGAACTTGATCTTGGAATAGACAGGCTTGAAGAACACCAGGTTGACCACCTCGGACACGTCGATGCCAGTGTCCAGCATGTCCACGGAGATCGCGATGTGGGGCACCTTCTCTGCGATGGAGAAATCGTCAATGAGGCTCTGGGGATAGCGAGACTTGTTGTCGATCACCCGGGCGAAGTGCCCCTTGAGGTGGGGGTAGTGGTGATTGAATCGCTCCTCGATGAAGACCGCGTGATCGTGATTTCGGGCGAAAATGATGGTCTTCCCGAGCCGGTCGCCGCCAGCGACCTTGTGGCCGCGTTCCATAAGGGTTTGCAGCACCTTGTCCACCGTGTCGGCGTTGAAGAGCCACTTGTTCACGGCCGAGGCGTTGACTCCCTCCCGGTTTCTATCCGGATCGATCTGATCACCCCAGTCGAGGCTTTCCCAGTGCACCTTTTCCTCGTCGCTGAGGTCTTCGTAGCGGATGCCATCGCGGGGGAATTTCATGTCCACCTGCTCCACCCGGGGCGGCACCAGGAAGCCATCCATGATGGCCAACTCGAGTTCGTAAGCGTCGGTCGGAACCCCTGGCTCAAGGTCGAAAAGCTCGTAGGTGTTCCGGTCCACTTCCTCGCGAGGCGTGGCGGTTAGACCTACCAAGAGGGAATCGAAATAGGCGAAAATCGCCCGGTATCGATGATAGATCGACCGGTGGGCCTCATCAATGATCACCAGGTCGAAATGCCCAACAGAGAAGGCGGCCTCGCCCTTCTTCTGCGCGTCGATCAGCCCCATCATCGTCGGATAGGTGCAGACATAGACTCGGCCCTCCTTGTCCTTCTCGGTCACGAGGTTTACCGGACTGGAATCCGGCAGGAACTTCTTGAAGGCGTTTGCCGCTTAGTTGACCAACGAAACCCGATCCGCCAGGAACAGCACCCGCTTCACCCAGTTCATCCTTTGCAGCAGATCGACCAAGGCAATGGATACCCGCGTCTTGCCCGTGCCGGTGGCTAGCACAATGAGCGATTTCCGTCGGCCGGACTCAAACACTTCGCCAATGCTGCCAATCGTCCGCCGCTGGTAGTAGCGCTCGATGATGGTTTTGCTTAGCTTTGAAATGTCCAACCGCTTCCGGGTTGTTCGCCGTTGGATCAGGCGCTGAAGCTCCTCTTTCTTGTAAAACCCCAACACCTTCCGGGGCGGATAGAAAGCATCGTCCCAGATCCAGGTGTCATAGCCATTCGTGTAGAAGATGATCGGCCGCTGTCCGGTCGAGGCTTCAAGACAATCGGCATAAAGTTTCGCCTGCTGCTGGCCCACCCGCGCGTCGGCGGTGGTCTTCTTTGCCTCTACCACCCCGAGCGGCCTGCCATCGTCGCCCCAGAGGACGTAATCGACGAACCCCTTGCCCTTGTCATTGGGCATCCCGCTGACTTCGTATTCCCGGTCCCGCGGCTGGTCGAGCGCCCACCCGGCGCGCTTAAGCTCCAGATCGATCAGCAGCGTGCGGGTCTCCGCCTCGGAGTATTCGTGCGGGTCCGGTTGGAGGCCCCGGCCGGGGGGGCGGCCCGCCTTCATCAGCCACGTCCCCGCTGCTCACAGTGCGGGACTTTTGGGGTGCGGTGGAAAAGGGTACCGGATTGACCGGATTGACCGGACTGACGGGGCTGAACCGTTGGCGATTTTGGATGCGTTGCCGTTGCTCGGTTCTGGGCCTCCCTCACACACTTGACATCAATTGCCGTCTCGTTAGGAACAGGCTAGATGAAAGTTGGTGTCTGGATCTTCTTTGTGGCCGTACTCATGGCTGCCATTCTTAGCAGCGGATGCCTGTGGGCGGCTGAAGATATTGCTCTCGACCTTGGTAGGAATTCTCCTCGAGTCACCCAGTGGATGTTCGCTGCCCGCCTCTGGTTGCCATTGTTGGCGCTCCCATGGCTGGTGGCGGCGATTTGGATCCGCAAGGAAATTGTCCCCTGCTACGCGTATGCGGCGAGTTGTCTTCTCGGAATTGTTTTGATGACAGGCATCTCCGCCTTTGCGGCGATCCTTCCATGGCTGGATTTGATCCCTGTTATGAGGGATCGTTGATTATCCGCATGCACGCTAGTTGCAACTCTGGAACGCGTTATCCGCTTTTATAGATGAAATTGGCCCAGGTGCTTTTGAATTTATTCCTGTTGCTTTATAGCATCTGGTTCGTGGGGCGGGTTTTCCTCCTGAATAGAATCGTGCCCCTTCGTGACCCTGACTATGAGATGGGCTGGTTTCGGGTGGTAATGGCTGTTAGGAGAATCGTCTTGAAGGACGCCAGCATATTGCTGGTCATCGTTGTTGTTTGTGTCCTTGTTAACCTTTTATTGCTTGTTAGGAAAAGAGCCATTTGAGAATTTAAGGATGGCGGTTTAAGTGACCGGTTTGATTTACTGCCTCAAGAAGCGGCACTCGAATCTCCCGGCGGCCAAACCGCCATGGTTGACCAAGCGCTCTTGTCCCGCCGGGACGTTGGATGCGGTCTGCCGCCGGGACGCAGGCGCGAAGGGCCTGATCGAGCCTCTCGCGCCCCTCTAGGGTCCATAACCGGCTTTGCCGGAGCAACCCTACGGGGAAGTATGGATGATGTGTGTCGATTATTCTTATGCCCCCATCGGGGGCGGAGATTCCAGCCGGGGGCTGAGGTACGCCCAAGGAGAGGCGATCTCCGAATCGCCCTTCTTCGCTAAAGCTACGAAGGGCAGGGCCTCAAGGAGAGGCGATCTCCGGATCGCCCGGCCCTGGGAGGACAGTGAAAGGCGGATTCCTCTTTCCATTGGCTCTCTCAGGCACTGGCGGATCGGAGTCCGCCGCTCCTTGGGGTGATTGTTGAACTCCGATTGTTGATTTTTGATGTGGTTCGCTGGGCGGAGTGGGGCTGGCATTAGCGGGCTATAGGGCGGTGCAGCCGTTGGGGAGGGAGAAGCCGGGGAGGGTGGGGGCCTTGAGCATTTCTAGGAAATGGAAGCGGGCGCCGAGGTGGGCGGGGTGGGTGAGGGTCTGGAACTGGCGGACGAGAGGGATGCGGGAGGATTCGGGGGCGGTTTCCAGGGAAATGAGCCAGTCGTGAGCCAAGTTGGTGAGGAAGCGGCCCTGGTCGATCCACACGTGGGGGGCCAGGCCGGCGGCGATGCCGGAGTGGAGGAGGGAGGTGAAGTCGACGTGGGCGGTGATGTCTTGATGTCCAGGCTTTTCAAGCGGGTCTTCGTTGGCGCGGTGGCGGGCGAAGGTGCGCAGGGTGCCGGTGGTGCGGGCGGGGTGATAATAATCCGAGGCGGGGAATCCGTAGTCGACCAGGCAAATGAGGCCGTGGGTCAGAGTGGCGGCCATGGCCGATAGAAGGCTTTCAACGCCAAGGCGCACCTCGGTGGTGTAGGCGTCGGGAAAGCCAGTGCCGAGGGCGGCGCAGAAGGTGGCAAGCTCCGGAGAGAGTGGGGAATCGGCCCATCCGAGCGCTCCGGAGGCATCGGCAACGACTTGGCGCTCAAGCCAGTTGCCGGCGCTGAAGCGGACCAGGTGGAATGGCAGGGCGTCGATGAGCTCGTTGGCAAAAACCACGCCGGGAAGCGGATCTGCCGCCAGACCGGTGAGAGATGTTGAGCGGAAGTGAGCGGGAAAGGCGTCGCCGACCCGTTGTTGCTGGATCTCGGCCAAGGTGGGGAGTGGCTCCGGGATAGCGTACTCAACCGCCGCAAACGCATCCGGGTGGATTTCCCGCAGGGCGCTAAGCACATCGAGCGCCAGCGATCCATCATGGGCACCGAGCTCGACGAGCCGCCATCGCTGCGGACGGTTGTTGGCCAGCCACCAGCGAGAGAAGCGGGTGGCCAGCAAGCGCCCAAACACCGGCCCAACGCTCACGCTGGTGAAGAAATCCCCCGCCTTGCCAACGGCCGCCGCGCCCCGCGAATAGTAGCCGAAGGTCGGATGATATAAGGCCAGCTGAAGGAAATCCGGCAGCGGCAGGGGCCCGGATTGCCTGATGCGCGCGACAATCAGGTCATGCAACGCCGGGGTTGCGCGTTGGTCCGCGACAGGGTAGGAATCCGGTGGTGCTGAATTTGGCGCTGAAGACTTGTTTCCCGACATGGCGAAAGAGCGACCATACAAAGCATACAAGCGCCGGAAAAAAAAGCGCGGGCTTCTCCGCTGGTTGGTTCGGTTGACCTTCATCGGAATTTTTCTGGGGATTCTCGCGGGGATTGGCGGATGGATCTTCTTTAGAACCTACTCGGCGGAGTACCGGGTCCGGGCGGACAAGTACGACTTGGAGAGGATCAACGACTTGGAGCAACCGAGCTTCATTCTTGACCGCAATGGCGAGGAGATCGGGCGAATTTTTGTCGAGAACCGGAGCGTGATTCCGCTTTCGGAGGTTTCCGAGATGGTGATCAACACCTTGATTGCAGGCGAGGACGGCCGGTTCTGGGGCCACAACGGAGTGGACTACATTGGCGTGGTGCGCGCCGGGTACGAAAACGCCAAAGCTGACGGCGTGAACCAGGGCGCGAGCACCATCACCCAGCAGTTGGCGCGCAACGCCTACAACTTGAAGGACGAGGCCGTCCGGAACGGGGAAACCTCGATGCAGCGGAAAATGGTGGAGGCGTTTTTGGCGCAGCGCATCGAGAAGCGCTATACGAAGCGCGAGATCATGGAGTTCTACCTGAACCGGATTTACTTCGGCAACGGGTACTACGGCATCCGTTCGGCGGCACTCGGGTATTTTGGCAAGGAGCCAAAGGACCTTAACCAGGTTGAGGCGGCCTCGCTCATCGGGTTGATCAAGAACCCGAACAACTACAACCCGTTGCACGCCGAGGACAACCGCCGTAACCGCAACAACGTGCTCTCGCGCCTGGCCGACGAAGGATTCATCAAGCGCTCGGTGGCCAACGAGTTGAAGGAGTTGCCGGTGACCGTCAACCCGAAGCCGCTGCAGCGTGGGACGACCCATTTGTATGAGCGGATTGCGCGCGAGTTGCGCGAGCAGGTGGGCGAGGAAGCTCTGTCGCGCGGAGGGTTCAAGATTTATACGACGATCAATCGGAACATCCAGGAGGCTGCGACCAAGACCTTGGAGGCAACGTTGGCCAAAGCGGAGAGTCAGCCAGGGTACGTTCACCAGAAGATGGCGGAGCACCGGCGCGAGGAGGGCAAGGCGCCGACCTTCCTGCAGGGGTCCGTTTTGATGATCGACCACAGCACCGGGGAGGTTCTGGCGCATGTCGGCGGGCGGGATTTCACCCGGACGCAGTATGATTTTATCGAGTCCGGCCGGCGGCCGCTTGGGACCGCGTACTTTCCATTTATATATACCGCGGGCCTGCTCAAGGGGATGACGCCGGCAAGCACGGTGTTGGATGAAGCGATGGATAACCGCTCGGTCATGGTTGGCGGGCGCGAGGGGATCTTGGGTGAGTGGGGGATGGAGACAAAAACCCCTAGCTACGAGGGGGATATCACGCTGCGTCGGGCGCTGGCGGCCTCCAAGATCGCCGCCACGGTGCGCTTCGGCAACACCGCCGGTCTTAAGTGGGTGCGCGATGTGGCCGCCGGCTTTGGGTTCCGCTTCACCTATACGGATGAAATGCTGCCGCGGGAACTCGTTGGCTGGGAGCAAGGATCGCTCACCGAGCTGGTGCGCGCTTATGCTGTGTTTGGGCGCAGCGGGCGCGAGGCGGCGAGGGAGTTGATTTACTTGAGTCGCATCGAGGCCGCCGATGGAAAGGTGTATTTGCAGCGCAAGGTGGTGAATCCGGAAGTGCGCATCGTGGATGAGGCGACCGCCTATCAAATCCATTCGATTCTCAATGGATCGCTCAGCGAAGGCAGCGCCGCAGGGGCGGACGGCAAGCTCCTCCAACAACCGTTTCTCGGCGGCGGGAAGACCGGGACGACCCACGATTTTTCCGACAACTGGTTTGTCGGCTACGACAAGCGAGTGAGTTGCGGAGTTTGGGTGGGGTTTTTGCAGGGTGCCGGGCAGCCGATTTACGAAGGCGCCTTCAGCCGCGACTTGGCCATGCCCGTCTGGGTGGCGGCCATGAATGCGGCGCTGCCAAGTTTTGGCGGCGAGGAAATCGCCCAACCCCCGAGCGTGACCCACTTGTCGGTCTGCAGCCGCTCGGGAAAGCGCGCAACGAAGTCATGCTATGACTCGGTGGAGGATCCCGCATCCGCCACGATCCGCTATCAACCAACGAGCTATAACGAGTATTTCCGCGCCGGCACGGCCCCTACCGCGTTTTGCGACGTCCATGGCGGCGATGGGGGCAGCCTCAATCTCGATGGGCCAAGCGCGGCAATGAACTCGCAAACCTTGCGGGTCGCGCCGATCCGGCCAACCAAGCCGGTGCTTGTGGGCGATGACCCTTATTTTTCGCAGCGCCCGGCGCTTGGGCCACAATCCGACGAGCCGGCCAGCGGCTTTGGCGGCAGCCAGCGCTCGCTTCTTGACCGGCCCGATCTTGGGGACGAGAAAGCGGCGATCAGTTTGCCGCGGCCGAAGCGTCTGGTCATCGAGATTGAGTGAGTTCCGCGGACCGCTTATTCTGCGTCGAGTCGCTTGAGGATCTTGCGTGCAAGAGGCTCCTTTATCTCGGTATGCCTTGGAACGGCCTCTGTGAGACCAGTTCTTGGGTTTATCCAGATTCCGTGGCTGGCTCCTTGATCAGTTCGATTGCCTCAACGAGGTCTTTCTTTGCGGCCTCGATGGATTCTCCTTGGCCGTTGGCACCTGGGACTTCGGGGCAGAGCGCCCAAAAACCGCCCTCTGGAGCGGGTTCAATGATGGCTGTGAGCTCTGAAGGCACTTCGCAAGGTTACCTCCAAGAGGGTGTCGGAGCGAGGGCATTTTGTTAAGACCCCATGAGAAGAGGAAGCCTGCGGGCGTTGCGGGCCAGCGGCATCGACCATTGTGGGCCACCATGTTTGGAGGTTCGGGCGGAAAGAGGCATGCCGCTGACCATTGAGATCAGCCAAGTGGAGGTTGCTTTCTGATGGGTGGCTTGCCTACTCTCAGCGGGCAGGAAGTGGCCAATGTTTTCGTGAGGGGGCGGATGGCCCGGCAACGTGGCAGCCACATGATCCTGGTGAAAAACACTCACGGGGCGACGCCAACTCCCGACTTCCACTCCGCCCGCCGGCCCGTCAATGGGAGGAGCTTCCCGCTTTCCATTGACATCCCATAGGCCGGCGATTCGGAGATCGCCGCTCCATGAAGGCGATTGGGAGATCGCCGCTTCTTGAAGGCGATTTCATCGAGCTTGAGTGATTTCCGGGGCTTGCCTTGAGGGGTGCAAGGTTGCATGAATGAGGTTGTGCCAGAGGCAAAGGAGCAGAGGTGGAAGGGATTTGTTTGCCCTGGATGTCGCCTGATTTTTCGTGTGCCACGCGATCACGCGGGTGGCGCGGTGGCGTGTCCGTCCTGCGGCATGCAGTTGCGCCTGCCGGTGCGGACAAAGCCGCTTGAGCCTCAGGGGTCTGTGGTTATGACTCCGGACCCCTCGCCCGACTGGGAGCTGAGTGGTGGCGAGGCGCACGGGCACTATGAAGCGCCGGCTAGCAGCGGCAAGCTGCTGGTGCTTGGGGGCTTGCTGGGAGCCGTGTTGCTCGGGGGGATGGCGGTGTTGATTTTTGGCGGTGACAACGAGGTGGTAGTGAACTTGCCAGTGCCAATTGCGGAGGAGGTGCCGGCAGTGATGCCCGCCCCGGTCATTGATCCCGCGCCGTCGGAGGCGGAGGGATTTGCGCGCACCATCAGCCGCGCGCTGGAGATTGAGACGGGCGAAATCGGGCGGGTGAAGAGGTTTTTGGCAGCGCGCACGCCCGAGGAATTTGCCCCGCTGGTGAGCAACCCGGAAGTGGCCCTGCCTCGGATCCGCGAGTTTCTTGCGGAAAACCCTCCCTCCTTAGTGGGAGTGCGCAGCATGAAGGTCACCTCGGTGCCCGGCGGCCGTTTCTCCGCAGCGCTCATCATGGACGACTTTTCCTCCAAGCGGATGACCTTGGACGACACGCCGGACGGATTGCGGGTTGATTGGGAGGCTTGGGTCGGCTGGTCCTCGATGTCATGGGCCAAGTTCAAGGAGAGCAAGCCAAGCGCGCCGCAGCTGTTCCGCGTCACCGCCGCACCGGTGAGCTATTATAATTATGAGTTCAAGGATGAGACCCTGTGGAGCGCCTGGATGCTCAGTTCCCCGCAGGGCGATGAATTCCTGTATGGTTTTGTGGCCCGGAATTCTCCCACGGAGGGGAAAATTCTCAGCGCCAGCAAGGAATCGGGTGGAGTGATGATTCTGATGTTGGCCTTCCCGCCCAACGCCACGGCCAACAACATGTGCGAGATCACCGAAATGGTCGCAGCAGGCTGGGTTGAGCAATCCGCCGCCGCAACTTCCGAGCCGAAAAAATAATGAACCTGCCCCCTGGAATCCCCTCCACCTACGACAAGGTGCTGCAGATGAACCTCGATCCGCAGATCTACGGGACCTTCGCGGAAATCGGGGCCGGCCAGGAGGTGGCCAACTGGTTTTTCCGCGCCTCGGCGACGGCCGGCACGGTGGCCAAGTCGATCTCCGCCTACGACATGACCATGAGCGACGCCATCTATGGCAAGGGCGACCGCTACGTTTCACGGCAACGCCTGCGGGCCATGTTGGATCACGAGTACAGCATTCTGGTCGAGCGGCTTACGCCAGGGCGCGGCGCCACCACGACCTTCTTTTCCTTTTGCAACACGGTGCGCGCGCGCGCTTGGAAGGATTTTGACGAGTGCCACGGCTGGCTCGGGATCCGCTACCAAAGCCGTCCGGGAGAAGAGCCGGCGGATATCTTCATCCACGTCCGCCTGCTGGATCAGGAAAATATGGACCAGATGCAGGCGCTTGGCATTTTGGGCGTGAACTTGATCTACGCAGCCTTCTACCACCGCGGCCACCTGCGGCGCTTCGTCGAGTCGCTGATTGAAAACCTCATTCCCGGGCGGGTTGAGGTCGATATGCTCAAGTTCCACGGGTCGCGCTTCGAGTTTGTCGACAACCGCCTCTGTGCGTTGCAGTTGGTGGAAAGCGGGCTGACTCCTGCGGCGATGTTTTTGCCGGATGGCGATGTCGTGCAACCGGCCGAGGCGCTCTACAAGCGCTCGATCTTGCTGCTCCGCGGGTCGTTCAACCCGGTCATGCGCCTGCATCTGGACATGCTCGACCAGGCCCGCCGCACGTTTGGAGAACAAGCCGGCCCGGCGGTGGCCGAAAATTGCATCGAGCTGTGCGAGATCTCCACCCGCAACATGCTGCGCGAGGGGGTGATGGACCACCTCGGGTTTCTCGACCGCGCCGATGCCCTGCAAGCGCTGGGCAAGACGGTGCTCGTGTCCAACTTGCCGGAGTTCCACCGCGTCGGCACGTTTTTGAGCCGATACACCACCGCACCGGTCGGCATCGTGCTGAGCATCGGATTGCTTAATGAATTGTTTAAGGAAAAGTGGTCCGAGAATCTTCCCGGCGGCATCCTGGAATCCTTCGGCCGCCTGTTCAAACACCGCCTGCGGCTCTTTGTCTATCCGTGGTGTCACCGCTCCACCCAGGAACTTGTTAGCGTAGAGAATTTTCGCTCACCCACGGCAATGCGCCACCTCTATCAGCACTTGGTGGAGAATGGCCTGATCGCCGGCATTCATAGCAGTGACCTTGAACTGCTGCGCCACACCGGCCGCGATCTGGCTAACATGGTGCGCCAGGGAGATCTGGAATGGGAACGCTTCGTTCCGGAAGTCGCCCACGTTGCTGCCAGGCGCGCCTTCGTCAAGACGGCCGAAGCGGCCGGTTAGTTTGTCGGCTCTCCGGAGATCTTGCCGGGTAGCCAAGGGCTGATGTGAGCCGCAGGCCACCGCGGACTGTGGCTAACGTTGGACGTCGAACGTCGAACGTTGGACCTTACAGAAGTCCACGGTTGGCCTCTGGCCAGCTTTTCAAGGCACCGGCGTCTGCTCGAGAGCCATGCGGATCATGTCCTGCGGCGCGGTGCCATCCTCGGGAATCAATCGGTGGCGCATCACCGGCTCAAACACCGCCTGCACATGGTCCGGATGGACCGCCGGCTGGGAATCCAGCACCGCGTGGGCCTGCGCGGCGCGCATGATGGCCAGCGACGCGCGAATCGACACAGCGTGCTCCGCGCCTAACAAGCGCCGCAAACAGTCGCATAGCTCCGTGATATAATTCGCGATCGCCTCGGACACCGGCAAGGCGGATGCCATCGCACGCAGCGCTCGAATCTCCGCCAGACTCACCAGCGCGAGCGTCTCGCTCACCACCACCTCCCCGGCCGCGTGCGCCAGCAGCACCCGCCGCTGCGTGTCGAGATCCGGTAGACTCATCGCGATGGATAACAAAAACCGGTCAAGCTGCGGCTCGGGCAACGGAAAGGTTCCCGTCGCGTACGTGTCGTTCTGTGTCGCGATGACCAAGAACGGATCCTGCAGCGCCCGCGTCTGGCCATCGATGGTCACCTGCGACTCGTTCATGCACTCCAACAGCGCCGACTGGATCCGCGGCGAGGTGCGGTTGATCTCGTCGGCTAACAGACAGTTGGCAAACACCGGGCCGGGGACGAACTCAAAGATGCCCTGGTCCTGGCGAAACAGATGATAGCCGAGAATGTCGGAAGGCAGCAGGTCGGGCGTGAACTGCACGCGCTTGAAGGAGCCGCCAATCGAGGTGGCCATCGCCTGGGCCAGCGAGGTTTTGCCGATCCCCGGCGCGCCCTCAATGAGCACGTGGCCGCCGGCGATGAGCGCGGTGAGCAGCAGCGTCGCGGGCTCGTGCGCGCCGAGCACACAGGTTGTCAGGTGGGCGTGGAGCGCGGCAAGCGGCGGGAGTGCGGAGTGTCGATCTATCACGGTGCTAGGCATGAAGTTGAATAGAAGTTGGACGCGCGGCCCAAGAGCGCTGGGAGAATCACCTAGGCAGACGTGCCGCGGCGAGGCAAATCGCCGCCGGATAGAGGCGGTGTTCGACCTGTTGGATGCGCGCGTGCAGGGTGGCGGGGGTGTCCCCGCTAAGCACCGGCACGCTCTCCTGGAGGATCACCGGGCCGGTGTCCATGCCGGCATCCACATAGTGGACCGTGCAGCCCGACTCGCGCGCTCCCGCGGTGACGGCCTGCTCCCAGGCATGCAGGCCCGGAAAGGCCGGCAGCAGCGAGGGGTGGATGTTGAGGATGCGTGCGGGAAAGGCATCTAACAACGGTGCCCTGACCAGGCGCATGAAGCCGGCCAGGCAGACGAGTTCGGCGCCGGCGGAGCGCAGTGCGGCGGCGGTTTCCTGTTGGGCCTCGGGCGGGAAGCGCAAGGCATGGCCGCGGCAGTTGATGAGACCGGTGGGGATGCCGGCCATGCGGGCACGCTCAAGGATAAAGGCATCCGGGACGTCGGAGAGGACCAGGACGATTTCCGCGTCCAGCGCGCCGGAGCGGATGGCGTCGAGGATCGCCTGCATGTTAGAGCCGGAGCCGGAGCCGAGGATGCCGAGACGGAGGCGTGACATGGGAGTGGTGTAGGCCATTGGGAGGCAGAGGACAGGGAAAACCAATGGGTTGGGGAAATTAGCGTTGCTGGGTGAGTGGGCGAGTTGGGGCTTGGCCGGGGCGCGTGGGAGTGGGTAGCCTGCGGCATGATGGATCCGAGGATTGATGAGCTGGCAAAGCAGTTGGTGCGATATTCAACCAGCGTCAAACGCGGCGAGCATGTCCTGGTGGATGTGGCCGACGTTCCTGACGAGGTTGGCATTGCGCTGCTGCGCGAGATCCGGGACCGCGGCGCGGTGCCCTTCCTACGGGTTGGCCACTCGCGCCTGAGCCGTGAAATGCTTCGCGGTGCCACCGACGAACAGTACGAACTGCTCGCCAAACACCTGCTGGTAGAAATGCGCGACATGCACGCCTACATCGCCATCCGCGGCAGCCACAACATCTGTGAGACCAGCGATGTGGAATCCAGGCGCATGCGCGTGGCCATGAAGCACCTGCGTCCGGTCATGGACCACCGGGTCAAGAAGACCAAGTGGTGCGTCCTGCGCTGGCCTAACTCGGCGATGGCCCAGCAGGCCGGCATGAGCACCGAGGCCTTCGAGGACTTCTACTTCAAGGTCTGCCTGTTGGACTACAAGAGCTTTCTGCCAAGCGCGCGGGCGCTCAAGAAGCTCATGGAGCGCACCGACCAGGTGCGCATCACGGGCAAGGGGACTGAGCTAACATTTTCCATCAAGGGGATTCCGGCCATCGTGTGCGCGGGCAACTACAACATTCCCGACGGCGAGGTGTTTACCGCGCCGGTGAAGAACTCGGTCAACGGGGTGATCACCCACAACGCCCCAACAATCTATCAGGGCGTGGCGTTCGACGCGGTGCGCCTCGAGTTTGCCAACGGCAAGGTGGTGGCGGCCGAGGCCGGCTCCAAGACCAAGGAACTCAACCGGATCTTGGACAGCGACGAGGGCGCGCGCTATGTCGGGGAGTTTGCCCTCGGCTTCAACCCGGTAATCCGCGAGCCGATGCGCGACATCCTGTTTGACGAAAAAATCGCCGGGTCATTCCACTTCACCCCCGGCCAAGCCTACGAGGAGGCCGATAACGGCAACCGCTCCCAGGTCCACTGGGACATGGTCAGCATCCAGCGCCCCGACTACGGCGGCGGCGAAATCTGGTTCGACGGCAAGCTCGTTCGCCGCGACGGGAAGTTCCTCCCCGAGCCCCTCGCCGGCCTCAACAGCTGAGAGCCTCCAAGGCCTGCGGAGCAATCTGCCTGCCTGCTGCGGCCTGCTGCGGCATCGCCGCAGCCGTGGACTGCTGCAGCTTGCTGCCGCTGTGATGCTCGCAGCTTGCTGCGGCATGCCCGGGGGTGCGCGCCGCCCTGCTCACCCGCGCTGTCCGATTTGCTTCTTCAGCGCAGTCGGGGGAGGGAACGGTGAATGGGCGGGCGGAGCGGGATCCCGCCAGCAAGCTGGGCCTGCGGCCGAGTCACCTGCGGCCGCAGTCGGCGGAGGGAACGTTCAATGGCCGAAGGAGAGGGAAAGCTTCTGGGATGAGGTTCTTGCTCAAGCTAACTTGCCTCACTGCGCAGCATTCGGAGAATGCTCTCTGGTTTCCGGACGTCGGGTACGCCAAGAAATCCCGCCGCGCGGCGATTTTGTCCGTCGCTGTCTTCGAAGATATCATAGCGCAGGATAAGGTTCCCAACACCGTCTGCGGTCGTCTGCATCTCGTATCCATCCAGTTTGTCGAGGAAGAACGAGCGGACCTCAAGACTGCGGCCATGGATGAGAATGAGCGCTCTGCGATCAGTGATTGCGTACAGTGTGCGCCGTGCCTTTCGGCGAGCTTTGGATGGCGTCAGAAGGATGTAGACTCCAATGGCCCAGAAAGGCACGGAGAATACTACCAGGGCCCAAATGCCCCCAACGATAAAGCCCGCGGTGCAAAGGCCGATGACGGTGCACCAGAGCGCTCCAAAGAAATATCATTGCCACGCATCGGCGGCATGCCTTGCTGGAACGGGCTGCCCGGCCCAATGAATCCGCTCATCCGGGTCCAACTGCGCGTTTAGTGCCCGCTGCAGTTCTGCCATGAGCGCCGATTGTCCCGAGTTCGAGCTAGGTTGCTGGTGATTGCTTTGGCTGTGCATGTTTATGTTGGCCCGACGATGAGCGGGAACGGGCGCCGTTGAATCTCCTCAAATCTCTCACCATCAGCTTCTCATCGTCGCGGCTTCATTTGTCCAGCATCACATTCTTGCCGCCAGTATCCTTGTTGCCCAGGCGCTATTATCGTGAACAACAAATCGCTCTTGTTTGCCCGACATGAGTGAAACCAGAAGACCGTTGGGAACCAAGCGCAGTGTCATGGTTGTCTCGGCATGGGTAATCTCTGAAAGCGGCAATCGGCATTCGTGATTCTGGATATTGAACCTGTGCGACCGGAAAAAGAGTTGCCCTGGGGTAAGCCAAAGGTATCCGCCAACTCCTTCGGCACCCTTGAAGTGATTCGCAGGTCCCTCAAATAGAACCGCCTCGCCATCAAGATCGGGTCGATCGATCGAAAACCGCTTGATCTGGCGCGCCACAAGCCAACGCATGAGGGTAGCCAGGAGTGCCCCTGCAGCGAGACCTCCCCCCATGCCGATCACCCAGCTATTGTTTAGCACTGAATACAGGACGCCCATTGGTAGCCCGTAAATTCCCGCTAAGCATAGCCAGAGCTTCCGGGTTGATTTGGATGTTGAGATCTCGGTGGCCATCAGGGGTTTATTGGCTAACAGAATCTATCCGTGTGCCCCCGGAGGGTGGTCTCCGGAAGTGAATCCTGTTGGAAAGTGGGCGAAGAATCCGAGAGCGCCAACGATTTGTTTTGGTGTGCAAGGCCTATCGAGTGGAGAGCGGGAGAACTCCGGAGTGATTTTTTGGCCCGCGTCGGGATTCATTTCCAGAGTGTTTTCAAGCATGCGTCCACTTCGTCGCTGGCATGGTGGTACGCAAGGAGGGTGCGGAGATCCAGGAAATCGCTGCGCGTCATGATCTTGGGGAGGGTCTCTGTGCGCTGCGGAGTGTCCATTAGATGCTCACAAAATCCGAGAGCCGCCGCAGTTTGAACATCCTCGCTGCTGTGTGCGAGGCACCATTGGCAGTAGCCCCAAACACGCCTGAGAAGGTCCAGTGGGGGTGGCTGGATGGCGCATCGCCGCTCGAAGTCCTGATTCAGTTCGATCCAGAGAAAAAGGGGTGCTGCCCGCCCCGCCGAACCTTTCACGAGGGTTCGCCACGGAGATTCGCTTCCTGCGGCGGAGCCCCTTAGCGAACTGGACAGATGCAGCCAAGGCAGGGAGTATCCGAACCATCCCACCCGCCGCCACCCGCCAATGCAATGCATCCTGAAAACCAACGCCCCCACCGCAATCGTGCTGATTCGCATCATGGTTGGCGGGATCTTTCTTTCCGAAGGACTGCAGAAATTCATGTTTCCCGCGGAGCTTGCCGCAGGGAGGTTTGCCAAGATCGGCATCCCTGCGCCGGAAATCATGGGACCCTTTGTTGGCGGCGTCGAGTGCCTGTGCGGAGCGTTGATTCTTCTCGGTTTGCTAACCCGGGTTGCCGCTGTTCCCTTGCTGGTGGCCGTGGGCGTGGCCATGCTCTCCATCAAGGTCCCCATTCTCCTCGGCCAAGAGTTCCTCGGCTTCTCCCTGCGGCCCCTGCCTCGCTACGGCTTCTGGAGTATGCTTCATGAGTCCCGCAACGACCTTTGCATGATCCTCGGGCTGCTTTTCCTCATGATCGTCGGCGCGGGCAAGCTCTCGCTGGATTCCCTCCTGAGCCGTCGCCATGCCAAGGGCCAGGAGGGCTAACAACCTTGCGTAGCGAACTTCGTGAGAAGTTCGGCGGGGCCAACCGCCTGCCGCCAGAACGCCCGAACGCGCAAGGGACTTCCCAACTCCCCCCGCCGAAGCTCTCACGAGCTTCGCTACGCTGAGACGAAGCTCTCACGAGCTTTGCTACGTTGAGCCCCCGCTGGCCTGCCTCCGAACACGACGTTTCTTGAGAAAAGCGGCTACACCCGCTAGGGTCTCATGATGAAGTTGCAGATCATGAAGGTACGAGAGCGCTTGTCGGACTCGTTCTGGTTTGTGCCAACGGTGATGGCGGTGCTGGCGGCGGGCACGGCGCTGGGAGCAGTGGCGTTGGACCACAGGCTTGGAGACGGATGGGTTCCAGAGGCAAGTTGGGTTTGGGCAGGAGGTGCCGATGGGGCGCGCGCCGTGATGGCCACGGTGGCCGGATCGCTGATCACGGTCATCTCGATTGTTTTTTCGCTAACCATTACGACGTTGGCCCAGTCGGCATCGCGGTTCGGGTCGCGGGTATTGCGCAACTTCACCTCTGACCGCGGCGTCCAGATCACGCTGGGGACGTTTATCGCCACCTTTATCTACTGTCTGTTGGTGATGCGCACGGTGCGCTCGGTTGAGGAATCAACTTTTGTGCCGTATCTGGCGGTGAATCTGGGGCTGGCGTTCACGCTCGGATCCTTGGCGGTGTTGATTTATTTCATTCATCACATTTCCCAGGAGATTCAGGCGGAGAACCTGATTGCAGCGATTGGGAAGGAGTTTCTCGCCGCGCTGCCGGTGCTTTTCCCGCGGAGCCTGGGCCACGGGGATCCGGATGCTGAGGATGCGCCTCCGTCCGAGGAAGAGTGGGAGAAATCCCACGGAGTGGGGATTCCGCACACCGGCTACCTCCAGGCCATCGACAACAGCCGCTTGATGTGCCTGGCAACCAAGCACTCGCTGGTTCTCAAGCTTGACCGCCGCCCGGGCCACTTCATCAAGCACGACTGCCTGTTGTTGCAGGTACTGCCTGTGGCCCACGTCAGTGACGCGATCGCATGCGAGTTGCAGCAATGCTTTATCACCGGGCGCAATCGCACGCCGCACCAGGATGCACTCTATTCCATCCAGCAGCTCGTGGAAATTGCCGCGCACGCGCTCTCGCCTGGAATCAATGAGCCATTCACGGCTTTGACCTGCCTCGACTGGCTCGGCGCCTGTCTGCTAGGCGTGGCGCGCGCGGAGCCGGTCGACCCGCTGCGGCGCGATGCCACAGGGCGCCTGCGGGTGATCGCCAAAACGGTGTCCTTCAGCGACTTGGCGACTGCCGCCTTTAGCCAGATTCGGATTTTTGGGGTCACCAATCCGGAAGTCCTCAGGCGTCTTCTGGAAGTCATCGGAAGTCTCACTCCGGCGCTCCAGCGCAGACGCGATTGCAAAACTTTGCTAGGTCTCGTTGGCAACATTGGCGGCGAAATCGCAAGGCTCACCAACGTGGCGGACCGGGACGAGGTCACGACGGAATTCCAGCAGACCCTCGAGGCCCTAACCATCAAGCTGCCGACTCTGGCCGTGCGGCCTGACGACCCGCAGGATCTCGACCCTCGGTGAGTTCTTGACCGAGAGCCCATGATCAAGCGCCGCCGCTCGGCAATCCCGCCTGAAAGGCCCGTCCGCGTCCAATCGTGCCCGCAATCGATTGACCCTTAGTCCCAAAAGCAAA